>Ga0302319_10027237_pt1 | contig 10023 bp, 5 predicted proteins | sample Bog_T0_2_FD_203319 | JGI IMG/M metagenome (GOLD analysis project Ga0302319, IMG submission 203319) | Peat permafrost microbial communities from Stordalen Mire near Abisko, Sweden - Bog_T0_2 | ecosystem: Environmental > Terrestrial > Soil > Wetlands > Peat | place: Sweden: Abisko, Stordalen Mire...
CGCAAGGCCTGATCCGTATCCTGGCCAGCGACGGTTGGAACACCTCGCTGCCCGCAACCAGCAGCCTGTTCACCATCCCGAACCATCCGCCCAAGGTGAGCATCAATGCCCCGGCGGACGGGACCATATTGATTGCCGACGGGCAGGTTGTCTTCGACGCCTCGGCCATTGATCCGCAGGACGGTCCGCTGGATGGCCCCAACGTGCAATGGAGTTCCAGCCTGGACGGCATTTTAGGTAACGGCGCGGTTTTGGCCCTTGAAGCCGATCTCCTAAGCGAGGGCACACATGTCATCACCGTCACCGCCACCGATGCCGAAGCCTTGAGCAGCAGCGCGCAGGTAACGATTCAAGTGGTGCGCCAGCCGCCGCCCACGCTGGCCATCCAGTACATCGGCAATCAAATCCTCGTGAGCTGGCCCGCGAGCCAGACCAATTACCTGTTGGAGAGTGCCACCAGCCTGGCCCCCTCCAACTGGTCCCCGGTCACCAACACGCCGGTACCCGCCGACATAACGCAGACCGTCAACTTGAACCTGTCCAACACGAACCGCTTCTTCCGGTTGCTGATGCCATAAAGGATTGCGAATTAAAGCAAAAATGGCGCGCCGGTGAGGCGCGCCGTTTTTTTGGACCAGGGCATCGGTGGACGGATGCGCCTACTTCACGCTCAGCTCGCGGTGGATGCCGAATTTTTCAATCCGCTTGCGGAGCGTCGCGCGGGTGATGCCCAGCAGCTTCGCAGCGTGGACCTGGTTGTCATTCGTTTCCTTCAGCGCCTGGATCACAAGTTCGCGTTCCACGGCAGGAATGATTTTCAATTTCGGATCGCGCTTGGCCCACTGGAACAACTGCCGCGCGAGCGCGGCGGCATCCGTCGCGGCGGCTTCCCCGGCCACACCGGGAACGGCCGGCCCGGTGCCGCCGGAGATTTCGGGCGGCAGGTCGCTCAGCAGAATGGCGTCGCTTTTGGCCAGCACACACGCGCGGCGGATGGCGTTCTCAAGTTCGCGCACGTTGCCGGGCCAATGATATTTTTCCAGCGTTTTAATGACGCTCGTGGCGATTGATTTCGGCCCGCGCTGCTGTTCGCGCGCGAGCTTCTTCAGAAAATAATTCACCAGCAGCGGAATGTCCTCGCGCCGGTCACGCAGGGGCGGAATGTGGATGCGCACCACGTTCAACCGGTAAAACAAATCTTCGCGAAACTGGCGCGCGGCCACGGCGGCTTCCAGCGGCTTGTTTGTGGCGGCAATCACCCGCACGTCCACCTTGAGCGGTTCATTGCCGCCCACCCGCTCAAACGTGCCGCTCTGGAGCACGCGCAAAATTTTTGTCTGCGTGGGGGGGGTCATGTCGCCAATTTCATCGAGAAAAATCGTGCCGTTGTTGCATTGCTCAAATTTGCCAATGCGCTGGGCGGTGGCCCCGGTGTACGAACCCCGTTCATGGCCGAACAGTTCGCTTTCGAGCAGTTGTTCCGGAATCGCGGCGCAGTTCACCGCCAGAAAGGGCTGCTCATTGCGGTTGCTGTGATGGTAAATTGCCCGGGCGACGAGTTCCTTGCCCGTGCCGCTTTCACCGGTGATCAGCGCGGTGGCGTCGCTCGCGGCCACCTGGCCGATGAGCTTGAACACCTGTTGCATGGTCTCGCTGCGGCCCACAATGCCGAGGTCGTAGTCTTCCGACTCCAGCAATGGCTCGTAGGATACCACCTGCTTCATGTCCCGCGCGGCCTTGAGCGCGGAGGCGACGATTTCCTTGAGCTTGGGAATGTCGAACGGCTTGAGCAGATAATCGTAGGCGCCCAGCTTCATGGCCTCAATGGCCGTCTGCGTGGTGCCGTAGGCGGTCATTAGAATGACCAGCAGCTTGGGGTCGTTCTGCCGGAGACGGCGCAAGGTTTCCAGGCCGTTCATGCCGGTCATGCGCACGTCCATCAACACCAGATCCGGTTTGAGCTTGGGAATGACCTTCAGCGCCTCCTCGCCCGACGACGCGGTGGACAGTTCAATATCCGGCGAATCAAAAATCCGCTGGATGGAATACCGGACGTCTTCCTCGTCGTCTATCAGCAACAACTTACTCATGCTGCGCGGAAGCTAACAGATTTTGACAAAAGAAACAGTGGATTTTTTTGGCCATGAGTGCCGCAGCCAAGTTTGCCGGCCAAAACTCAACGGTCGTGGCGTCCAATCACCTGCTTCTCACTAATTCTCGGTCACGCCCGAATCCGCACCCCCATGCCCGCGTTTAATCGCAATCGGGCGGGTGCCCCACTGGCTTGGCTGCGGTCCCATCGTGAAAACGATGGCGCCGCCGTTCTTCAATTCCTGATAAGGCAGGAACGGCGAATTCCATTCGTTGCCGTTCAATTTGACGGAACGGACATAAATGTTCTGGTCGGAAAGATTTTCCGCCGCCATCGTGAACTTTTTCCCGTTGGAAAGGTGCATCACCGCCCTGGGAATTTGTGGCGCGCCGATCACATAATAATCGCTCGCCGGACAGACGGGATAAAAACCCAGGCAGGTGAACAGATACCAGGAGGACATTTGGCCGCAATCGTCGTTGCCGCAGAGCGAATCCGGCTGGTTGCCGTATTGAGTGGTCACCACCTGGTGCAACCGCTGGGCCGTTTTCCAGGGCTGGCCGGCATAACTGTAGAGATAAATGACGTGATGGCTCGGTTCGTTGCCGTGCCAGTATTCACCAATGCAGCCGCGCAGATCGTTGACCGACATGTTGTCGTTGAATGTCTTCGAGGGCTTGGCCTCAAAAAGCGAATCAAGTTTCTCAACAAACTTTTCATTTCCACCCATGAGGGCAATCAGTCCCGGCACGTCCTGCGGCACAAACCAGGAATATTGCGAACTGGTCGCCTCCGTGACGTCGGTGAGGTTGGTGCCGCCGCCAAATTCGTGCGGATCGAACGGCGTGCGCCAGTTGCCCCCGGAATCTTTCGGCCGCATCCAGCCCAGTGCCGGATCGTAAATGTTTTTGTAGCTGGCCGCGCGTTTCATAAAATTGGTGTAGTCGTCCATTTTTCCCAGCGCGCGGGCCATTTGCGCGATGCACCAGTCGTCATAGGCGTATTCGAGGGTTTTCGAAAGTGACTCGTCTTCCTTGTCGCACGGCACCCAGCCGAGTTTCGCGTACGCGGCCGTGCTGTCATAATCCGGATTCATCGCCGTGGTTTTAATTGCGTCGTAGGCATGCTGCACGTCGAATCCTTTCACGCCTTTGAAATAGCCATCCACAATCACCGGCACGGCGTGGTAGCCAATCATGCACCACGTTTCATTGCCTTGCAGTTCCCACATTGGCAGCAGGTGATCCGCACTCTGGTCGAAATGCGCCAGCAGCGTATTGATCATGTCCGCGTCCCGTTTGGACTGGATCAACGTGAACAGCGGATGCTCGGCGCGAAAAGTGTCCCAGAGCGAAAATACCGAGTATGCCGTAAAACCTTTTCCCTGATGAATATTTTGGTCAAATCCGCGATACGCGCCGTTGACATCCTCGTACAGGTTGGGTGCCAGAAAAGCGTGGTACAGGGACGTGTAAAAGGTTTCCTTTTGGGCCGGCGAACCTTCCATTTCAATCCGGCCCAGCTCGTGATTCCACTTTTCGCGCGTCGCGGCCAGCAGCTTTTCAAAATTCCAGTCCGGGATTTCCGCGTCGAGGTTTTGCAACGCACCAGCGGCGCTCACGGCGGACACGGCAACCTTCACCTGGATGACCTCACCCGCATGTGTTTTATATTTCGCGAAAAATTGGAGATTGGTGCCCGCCGCCTCATTGTGACTGCGAAACCGGTAGGTGTTGTAAATCACCGGCTTGCCCGCGCTGATGATTTCCGCGTCATCAAATGGCCGGGAATACCGCGCGGCGAAGTAAAGATAGCGCTCCTTGGCCCAGCCATTGATCAGATGAAAACCCGTTATGGTGGAATTATCCTCAATCCGCACACGCGATTCCGCCACGCGCCAGCGGCCACCGCTGATAACGTGGCTCAAATCCGTCAGAATGGAGGCCTCGTCACTGGCGGGGAAAGTAAACCTAAGAATGCCCGCCCGGTCACCCGCGGTCATTTCAGACAGGACGCCGGACTTTTGAAGTTTTACCCGGTAATACCCTGCGGAAGCGGATTCATCGTCGTGTGAATACGTGGATTGGTAACCTTCCTCCGGGTGGTCTTTCGTCCCGGATACGAAATCCTCTCTACCCACTTCCGGCATGAACAAAAAGTCGCCGAGGTCGGGACAGCCGGTGCCCGTGAGATGCGTCAGGCTGAAACCCAAAATCGTCGGATCGGCGTAGGCATAGCCCGAATCCGTTTCCCAGTTTGTCGTGTCTGTGTCGGGACTGATTTGGATCATGCCGAACGGTGCGGATGGACCCGGATAGGTATTGCCCTCCTCGCCCTTGGTGCCAACCATTGGCCGGATATAGTCACACAAGGAAGATTGATTTGGCCCATTTTCCCCGGCGCGAATATTGTTTTGGCCCCAACCGGCCAACATGGCCCCTGCCAGGAGAATAAATTGGAAGGGGTGGATCGTTACGCGAAGAGTTTTCATGGAAGTCTTTTGGATTCGATTGGGTTCGCCCGGCGGGTGTTCACCGCCGGCAAACTGTCACCATTGTTAAGGGACAGTGGCGTTCAACATACGATGAATGAGTTGCATATCGTCAATGACCCGCAGTAAAAAACTGCTGGTGCCGAAAAGAGGATAGCGGCATTTTCAGAAAGCGACAGTGGATTTTGGAGCGAACTTTTTTGGCGAATAACACGCAACTGAAACCCGGCCCGCCGTCTCATTAATCAACGGTAGATCACTGAAACCTGCCGGACCGTGCTTTCCCGGCTTGTCGCTTGGAAATTGTCTGGTACGCTCCACGACTTTACTGTGAGCATTGCCAAAGAAATCTTGAAGCGGCGCACGTTTGCCATCATCTCGCATCCGGACGCGGGCAAGACCACGTTGACGGAGAAGCTCCTGCTCTACGGCGGGGCGGTGCAACTGGCCGGGTCCGTGACCGCGCGCAAAAATCAGCGCGCCACCACCAGCGACTGGATGGAACTGGAAAAGAAACGCGGCATTTCCATCAGCTCCACCGTGCTGCAATTCGATTACGACGGCTACCGCATCAACCTGCTGGACACGCCCGGTCACAAGGATTTTTCCGAGGACACCTATCGCGTCCTCACGGCGGTGGATTCCGTGGTCATGGTGATTGATTCGGCCAAAGGCATTGAGCCGCAGACGCGCAAGCTGTTTGAGGTCTGCCGCCAGCGCGGTGTGCCCATCTTCACCTTCATGAACAAGTGCGACCGGCCGATGAAGGATCCGCTCGGTTTGCTCGACGAACTGGAGCGCGTGCTCGGCATCGGCGCGTTTCCGGTGAACTGGCCCATTGGGGACGGATTTGATTTTCGCGGCGTCTTCGACCGCCAGACGAGCATGATGCATCTGTTCGAGCGCACGGTCGGCGGCCAATACCGCGCCCCGGTTTCGGTGGGCGGGGTGGACGATCCGGCGGTCCGCGGCCAGCTCGATGATACGACCTTCAACCGCACCGTTGAAGAACTTCAAATGCTCGAACAGGCGGGCGAAATCTTTGATGATGCGGCCGTGCTGGCGGGCAAAAGCACGCCGGTTTTTTTCGGCAGCGCGAGCAACAATTTCGGCGTGCAGCTCCTGCTCGACGGCTTTTTGAAACATTCGCCGGCGCCCAAGCCGCGCGTCATGTCCGGCACGGAAATTTCACCGGAAAATCCGGAGTTCAGCGCCTTCATCTTCAAGATCCAGGCCAACATGGACCCGAGGCACCGCGACCGCATCGCCTTTATCCGCGTTTGTTCCGGCAAATTTGAGCGCGACATGACGGTGCATCATTCGCGGTCGGAGAAAAAGGTGCGCCTGTCCAGCTCGCACAAAATTTTCGGCAACGAACGCGAAACCGTGGACGAAGCCTATCCCGGCGATGTCATCGGCCTGGTCGGCCACGACAGCTTTGGCATCGGCGACACGCTCACGACCGATTCAAAAATTCTCTACAAGGAAATTCCGCGGTTCACGCCCGAGGCTTTCAGCTATCTGCACAACCCCAATACGGCGAAATACAAGCAATTCCGGCAAGGCCTGGACCAATTGTTGCAGGAGGGCGTTGTTCAGGCGCTTTATCTGCGGAATTCCTCAATGAAAACGCCGTTGCTCGCGGCAGTGGGCCCGCTGCAATTTGAGGTGGTGCAATTTCGCCTGGAAAGCGAATACGGCGCGGAGTCGCGGCTGGAAGCAGCGCCATGGTCGGTTGTGCGCTGGCTGCCCACGGACACCCAGGAGGACGATCTCGATGCGCTGTCATTGCCGACCGGAGCGCGGATTGCATACGACATCGGCAAAAATCCCGTCATTCTTTTCCAGAACGAGTGGTCGGCAAATTATTTTGGCGAGACAAACAAAAACATGCCGTTATCCGCGCAGCCGATACAAACGGTGAGGGAATAGTGGCACAGGCGTCCCGCATGTTCGTTTCCATAAACCGTGTTGCCCTCCAAGAACGCACGGGCGGGACGCCCGTGCCACTATTTTTCGCTAAACATACTTCGGCGGGAACACGGGTCCGAAATTGTGTTTTTGCAGAAGTTCACTGAACTTGGCGATGGCGCGCTTTTCATCCTCGCCGAGATGGAAGTGGATGTGCCACTCGAAATAATCACGCCGGAAATCCTCGTCAAATTCCTCGCGCGTCTCAATGATGGCATCCAGCGTTTCCAAACCCCATCGCCTGGCTTCTTTCAATTCGCCGCGCAGTTCCCGGTTGTCAATGCCCCGGCGCAGCGCCCAGACGGCATACACAAACGGCAGTTGCGTCAGCTCCAGCCACGCGGTGCCAAGGTCAAAAATTTCACACGCATGGGGGGCGCGCTGAAACTCAATCGCCCGGTCGCCGATGAGCAAAACAAAGTCCTTTTCCGCCGCCGCCGCGTAATTTTCCAGCGGCTTGAACTCCGGATGCAAACCGCGCTCGGCCAGCAGCACTTTTAGCAGATTCACGCTGGTGAGCGAGGCGGTGTCGCAAAAAATTTCGCGCGCCTCGGCGAGCGGTTTCTTATGCGCGAGCAGCACGCTGTACACCTCGCCGAGCGAGGCAATGGAAATGCCGTCGAGGATGTCGTAGCGGTCCTGGAGCAGCACTTCAGTGACGCTGACGAGCGCGGCGTCCAGTTCATCGCGCCGGAGCATTTCGGCGAGTTTGGCGGGGGTGGCAAAAATCAATTCGCTCTCGATGCCGCGCGTCAGTGGCGCGGCGTTCAGAAAGGGCACCGAGCCGATGCGAAATTTAATCGTGTTTTCCAAGGCCACGGAGACTACAAAATTTCAAAGTTGAAAACCAGCCTGCGAAAAACCCGCATAATTTTCGTAGTACGGGGATGGTCTTCGTCCTCGTTCTCGTCCTCGAAAACCGTTCAAAATCGAGAACGAGGTCGAGAAGGACGCGTCGAACGGGTTGTCACACATTTCCAAAGGCTGCGCGCCTGCTCCGCTTTTCGAAATCGGAGCTTAATGCGCTCGCACACAGCGGAAACCCCGGAAGCCGCCTGCGACATTATTATTGGAATCAAAGGAAATGGGAATGCCGGGGCCGCGATTGGCGCAACGCGCAGTCTTGGCATCATCTTGCCAATCCCCGCCCCGTGACACCCGCACCGAACCGCTGGCAGGGCCGTGCGGATCAGTGCCGCCGGCATAAGGTGTTCCATACCAATCCCAGCACCATTCCATGACATCGCCGGCCATGTCATTAAGGCCATAACCGTTTGATGCAAAGTATCCCACCGGACTGGTCCACGGCTGCGGCTGGGTTTGAAAGGCGGAATTGTTGCCGGCTGGTCCCAGGTCGTAGAAATAGTAGCTCGGAAAGCTGTCGTAGTTGGCGTTGGTTTCACTGATGGTTTTGCCCCACGGGAAACGTTGTCCGCTCAATCCCCCGCGCGCGGCTTTTTCCCATTCCGCTTCCGTGGGCAGCCGGAAACCGTTGGCGGCCCAATTGGCATAAATCAGGTCATCGGCGCCGTTGGTATAGGCCAGCGTCATGGCGGCGTCTGTATAATACACCGGAGTCAGGCCGGCTTGCTGGGACCGGGCATTGCACCACATCGCCGCGTCGTACCAACTGATGGTCTGCACCGGATGATTCGGTCCCTGTCCGGAGCCAGAGTTGACGAAGACGTAGCCCGCGCTCACGGCGGTGTTGTAGACTGATTGCCACAAGCTGTAAGTCACCAGGTTCGTATCCATGTAAAATGCCGATACGGTCACGCTGACCGGCGCGGCATCGCCATTTTGATTGGTATCCGTCACGTCTCCCATGGTGTACGTCCCGGCGGGAATAAGGGCCATCCCGGTAATGCTCGTGGTGTTGGTGTTCAAATACAGCCGGAAAAACCGCGTCAGCGAGTTGTTGGTGTAGGTGAGGAAATTCGTAGTATTAATCGTCACCGGGGCGGGAGCGGTCACGGTCAGCCAGTTGGCCGGAGTCAAACTGACGGTGGTTTGCAAAACATAGTTTGTAGCCGAAGCCGGCCACGAAACGGTAAAGGTATTGGTCGTGGCCCTGATAATGGACAAATAATAGCCGCTGACCACCGTGTTTAAATACAACCGGAAAAAACGGGTGAGGGAGTTGTTGGTATAAGTAAGAGAGTTATTGGTGCTGATGATTACCGGGGTGGGATTGGTAACGGTGAGCCAGTTGGCCTTGGTCAGGTTGGTGGTGCTTTGCAGCACATAATTCAAGGCATTCGTCGGCCAGGTAATAACGACTTTATTGCCCGCGGGCGCGATGCCCAATTTGAAGGTGGCGGCGGGCGCCCAAACCGGATTCAGGAAGGCGAACAACGCCAGCGACATTAGGAAACGACGGCTAACAGCTTTCATAAAAATTACGGCTTCAAACCATGACCATGCTGACGTGAATTAATGCAACCCATTTTCGCCTCAACCAAGCGAAATGCAAATTGAAAGTGGTTTAGCCGACATCGTGGGTTCATGACACTCTGCTTATTTCGGGGAGATGAGGTGGCGGGCGACAGGATTCGCCAAGGCGCTGGGATTGTGGTGGCTGCCTGCAAGGACTCTCTGCATTTTGCGAGTCGGCGAAGTAAAACGGGGAGAGATTTCCGCGATGGATTCGCGCATTGAGCCCATGAAACTTGGCGGTTCGAGCGCTGGCAAATTGCCAGGCCGCGGGAACAATTTCTCTCCCCGGGGGAGGGCCGGGGTGAGGGCGAGCGTTAGACATTTTATTATCAAATCTTCAATCCAGCTTGGTAGGTGGCCTTTGCCGTTTGTAGTCTGCGGTTTTGGCGTGTCAGGAGCGGCTTTTTGCGGTAAACAACCCTTATATGAGTGGTGGTCTTCGTGTGGCTCAGCCGCCGTCCAAGCCCTTGGTGGTCTTCGATGGCGAATGCCATTTCTGCGGCCTTTGGATCAGCCGCTGGCGCCAGTTGACGGGTGACGCCGTGGACTATCTGCCGTCGCAAGATCCCCGCATTGCGGAGGCGTTCCCCGAAATTAGCCGGGGCCAGTTTGATAACGCGGTCCAGTTGATCGCCACCGATGGCGCAGTCTATTCCGGCGCGGAAGCGGTTTTCCGTTTGCTCGCCCATAATTCATACTGGCGATGGCTGCCGGGAATGTACCAGTCGTTCCCTTTGTTCGCGGCGCTCAGTGAAGGGGCTTACGGCTTCGTGGCAGGACACCGCCCGCTGTTCTCTGCGCTCACGCGTGGGTGCTGGGGGCGGCACGTGGAAGCGCCCTCTTATTTTCTCGTGCGCTGGCTTTTTCTGAGGGCGCTGGGCCTCGTGTATCTCTTCGCTTTCGTCTCGCTCTGGACCCAGGTCAATGGACTCATCGGACATAATGGCATTCTGCCGGCCGGCCAGTTCATGTCGGCGGTGAAACAACAATGCGACCAGCAGGGCATCGGTGCGGAAAGATTTTATTTGCTGCC
>Ga0302319_10027238_pt1 | contig 10023 bp, 7 predicted proteins | sample Bog_T0_2_FD_203319 | JGI IMG/M metagenome (GOLD analysis project Ga0302319, IMG submission 203319) | Peat permafrost microbial communities from Stordalen Mire near Abisko, Sweden - Bog_T0_2 | ecosystem: Environmental > Terrestrial > Soil > Wetlands > Peat | place: Sweden: Abisko, Stordalen Mire...
AACAATAAAGGGAGTAAAAGAAGAGGTCTCAAGGCCGAGTTCCCGTCGTCGGCTCACCTCGAACAAGCCGATCACCGCGAAGGAGCCAACCATTGCGAACCCCGTCATGATCGGAAAGAGCAAGTGCAGAGCTTTGCTGCCGAAAATAATGCCGATGATAGGGAAGAGCGGGAAGACTAGGCAGAGGAAAATGATGGATGACGGTATCGCCCAGAAATCGGCAATGCCTTTGGCCAGAGCGTCTTTGAGGTCCGCTGGCCCGATCCTGTGCACAATGGGATAGGCTGATGCGTTTGGGCCGCCAAATACATTGAAATTCGTCATGTGCGCTCCTCTTCCCGGCTGTCACATTCGCGGCCAGTTGACAGTGTTCACCTGCCGGCTGACATTGGGACGGCCATTCTCGCGCTGAAGAAGACGGAAAACAAAGCAGTTGAGTCCTTCGCCGAGGAGATGATCCGGGATCACCTGGCAGTGAATAATAAGGTGCTCGCCTTGCTCCACAAGTGGAAGGTGACGCCGGAAGAGTCAGATACCAGCAGAATGATATACCAGAATGCGACCGTAAAGCAGGAGAGAGCGGCAAAAACTCTGGGGTTTTATGCGGCTCTGAGCAAAGGCAAGGTTGGTTGAAAGATAGGGTGGAGGGGCAGCGTAGGCAGGTCGGGCTTGTGCCGGAGCAGTTGTCGTAGATTGCCGTTCACCATCGCCGCTCTGACCTGCGGCATGAGATGAGCGCCCGAGGTGGACCAGCGCATTTGCTGGCTTTTGACCATCCTTTTCGCAACCATGGAATTGACCGCGGAATCCGCCAGGCTGGTCGAAATGCGGCGCCCCGCTCGATATCTCGCGCCATAATCGACAAGCGCGGTCCGGTTGGAGCGGATATAGGTCAGAAGTTGCTGACCAAGGCTGTTGAGCCGGGCGGAAGACAAAGCGCCCTGGCGTCCCAGCTTGTCCATTTCCACGATCCATCTTTTCGAGCGCGCAAATCGCGCGATCGACCTGCCCATAGCTTCCATTTCAATGCCTTGATTTCCTCGTCGATGACCGCGAGGATCTCGCAAAGGATCGGCCGAAAGCCGACGATATGGTCGGCGATTTGCCGCATGGGCCGGATTGTCATCGCCAAGTGAAACCAATCGATAATATGCGTCGTTGGTTTTGGCAGCGCCTTTGGCAACCGCTTCATGATTTCGGCGCCATCGGAGAGAATCGTGACCTCTCCGTGTCCGGAATATCCTTCGAACTGGAGAGCTTGCAGCGTTCTCGCCCGCATTTCAAGCTGGGAAGTGTTGCTCGTCGCAAAATAGTGACCAGGCGGCATCCCTCGTCCGCCGCGACCGCAACGCGCGATGACGATTTCAAAGTCGCGCGCTGGCTTTTGATCCGCGCTCCGGATATGAGCGGTATCGATGTTGACGACGAATTCGCGCAAGGGATCATCCGGCATTCCGAGTTCAAGTTGTTTGTGCTCGCATGCCGGTGGCGGACTTTCCCGTACTTGCCGAAGCGATTGGTCTTCCAGGCGGGCGCCAAGCGTCAGGGTTCGCTTGCGGGCCGTTTGATGGTCTTCGGTCGGTTCAATGGGCAGGAACTCGGCCAAGAGCTCCGCGGCCTTGCGATACGGCAACATGCTGCCCAAGCGCGCCGTTAACTCCATGAGTTTGGGCGTAGCTCGGTCGGGGCAAATTTCGCCGAGAACCGTGAAGGCCATGGAAAAGTGGGGAAAGCAACGCTGGCAAACCATCCATCGCGGGTTTTTCACTACGACGGTTCCAAACACAGTGCGAATTGTCCGGCTCGTGTAGTCCTTGACTGGCCGCAGCCTTTCGCAGGACACGCAGACTCGCTGCGCCATAGCATAGGTCGCGAGCTCTTGCTTCACGACGAACTCCTGGAGCGCGGACATGATCCTCTTGCCGTCGTCGATCGACAGACCAATTTCGCCAGATGCGAGCCTTTCAAACCCTTTCTCGATCTGCACTTGCGCCCGCTGGATTTCGCCAAATTCGTCGGGTCCCTCGATCGTCACCGTCCATTCCATCGCCGCCTCCCTCAAGTTGGCGATTTTCATGAAACGGTCTTGGTTAACGTTTCCAATTCCCCGTCACCCCAGACTTTTTGCCGCTTTCGCGGCTGATGACTGTCCCGGGTGTCGGCCCGGTCGTGTCATTGGCTTTTACTGCGGCCATCGACACGGTTCAAAAGTTCCAAGGCAGTCGGACCGGCCCTGGGATTAACGCCGGTACTCAATCAATCGGGTGAAAGCTGCCGTGTTGGCCGGGTTTCGCAATGTGGCGACGGCATGATGCGGACGTTTCTCTATGAAGCGGCGCAAGTCATACTGACCCGCACCATCAAATGGTCCTGGCTGAAAGCCTGGGCGATGAATGTGGCCAAACGCCGTGGCCGGCAAAAAGCCATTGTCGCCCTGGCGCGCCGGCTCACCGTGATCATGCGCTGCATTTGGTGCGATGGAACGGAGTTCCATTGGACAAGAGAGAACGCGCTGGCGCTCCATTGATCATTTGCTTCGCTGGAACACCGCGCGACAGAACGCTGAATGCCAGAACAGGAGAATATCCGAGCTTCGCCAGTCGGCGGATGTCCCTCGCGGGACGAGGGATGAGGTGAGTTCGCGTAGGGCTCTTGTGCCGGTCGCTGCACGCGATCAGAACGCGCACCAGATTGGGCCACCTCATCTTCCTGATCCCATATGTGGACGGCCGCCTCCTAGCAAGGGTGTTTATGCAGTGTTTTGATCAGATCGCTTGCGTCCATATGTCCGGCCTGTCGTCGCGCTCGCACATGAACGCTGGCCAAGATGGTTTCCGCGACGCGAGTTCCAAACATTATGTCGACCTTTTGGGCCAATGGAATCAACGGAGTATCTGGCGTCTTGGACCGATCGATCACACCATCTGCTCGTCACCTCGCAAGTTCTGGCATCGGCTCAGCACGGTTGCAGTTGAATTGCTCCCCGTGTCCGGCTGATCTCTATGCGGCGCGCGCTATGGCGGCGGGCACGGATTTCGTGGTGTAGCTATTCCCTGTGACCATTAGCTTCCAAGCGACACGGGCCATCTTGTTGGCCAAAGCCACGGCCGCCAACTTCGGTGGTTTGCGCTTGAGAACGTCGACGATCCAGGGTGACCCGCGCCCCCCGCGCCGAACATGTTGGATGACGGCGGTTGCTCCAACCACCAACACGCTGCGCAAAGCCTCGTCGCCGGCTCTTGTGATGACACCAAGCCGGACCTTGCCGGCCGTCGAATGATCTTTCGGCGTCAGGCCGATCCAGGCCGCGAACTGCCGTCCCGATCGAAACATCTCAGGCGCCGGAGTCTTCATCATCAGCAGAGTAGCACCGATTGGACCAATACCGGGGACCTTGGCGAGGCGTCGACTGCATTCATTGGCCTTGTGCCATGCCATGAGCTTGGCGTCGACTTCGCCGATTTGCGCTTGTAGCTGTGCGTATTCCTCAGCCAGGGCCAAGAATAGCTCGCGAGCCAAGTTGGGCACACTCTCATCCGCTCGAATGCGATCGAGCAGCGGATCGAGGTGCGCCATCCCTTTGGCGGCGGCAAAGCCGAACTCAGTGGCGTAGCCGCGGATGGCGTTCGACAGCTGCGTACGGTTGCGGATCAGACGATCGCGCAGGCCTACCAGCATCAAGGCCGCCTGTTGTTCGGCGGTCTTCATCGGCACGGAACGCATCGTTGGCCGGCTCATCGCCTCGCAAAGCGCCTCGGCATCCGCCATATCGTTCTTGCCGCGTTTCACATACGGTTTGACCAGTTGAGCCGCGATCAGCTTCACCTCATGGCCGAACGACCGTAAAATCCGAGCCCAATGGTGGGATGCGCCGCATGCCTCGATGCCGATCACCGTAGGCGCAAGCGCCTTGAAGAAGGCAACCATCTCCTTGCGGCGCAGCTTCTTGCGTAAAACCACCTTCTCGGCGGCGTTTACACCGTGGAGCTGGAAACAATGCTTCGACGTATCCATGCCAATTCGGCTAATCTGTTCCACGAACGGTCTCCTTTGTATGAGATCTGTAACAACCTCATTCTGACACAGTCGATGCCGTCGGAGGCCGTCCACACCAACATAATGGGAGAGCCGAAGAGCCCCGAAGAGAAGAGAGGCTCCGCGAGTGACAGCAAACATCGCAATCGCAGATAGCCTGAAAGCGCTTGACTTCAATCGGCCGAATAGAGAAGAGCCCCCTATTGCAATCGCCAAATGCGCCCGCATTCAACTCAGATCCGGTTAGAGAAGCACAAGGAGGAGGATGATTACGAGAAGCGCGCCAATCAGCGACAGATAGAAGTTGAGATGGCCGGACTGAATGATTCGCAATCGTGCTGCGAGCGAGATGACGAGCTTTTCTAGCGGCGCGAAAAGATATGGCCCGAAGATCGGCGCGACGTCATGCGTAAAGACCAATCGCCGCGTGAAATAGGGCTTACCGTTAGAATCTTGCGGGGATTCGCGTTCCGTCTCGATAATGGGGCGATAGATGAAGCTGTAAAAGGTCCGCAGCGCGTTCGAGAAGGTTAAGGCCGTGGTCGCCGCGCGTTGCGGGTTCTGATCGCGCCCACCATACCAGACCGGGACTACGCGCGGCCGTCGACGAATCGACAAAAGCAGGAGCGTAATCGGCAGCAGGGCCAGAATCGGCATCACGATGACGAGCTTGCTTGGCGAGATGAAGGCGAACTTGGCCGTCAAAGGCACGAGCAGCCAGCCATCGGCCATTTTTGACGGGGCGTCCGAATCAAAGGTGGCAGAGACGGGTGCGAGATGGGTCAGCCAGATCGGCATTCCGGCCGCCAACGCCAGGACGAGCGATCCCAGCACACCGACTGCGACCGACGTCGTGATCGCTATTTGTGGCACGCGTCGTTCCGCGCGCCCGAGGAGCCCGATACCAAACAGCTTGATGAAGATTGCGAAGGCGATCGCCACAGTGAGTGCCAATCCCGCACCGGCCAGAGCCGCCGTCATCCGGCTCGCCAAACTGCTGAGGTGGAAGCCCTGAAAAAAAACCTGAAAGAGATACCACTCGCTGACGAAGCCGGCCAGCGGCGGCATCGCGGCCAAGCTCATCGCGGCGAAGAGCGCACCGAGGCCGAAGATCCAGGAATTTCGGGCTAGAATCCCCCTCTGCACAAGCATGTAGTCGCCGACGACGCGATAAACGCCATCCGCCGCAAGAAACATCGCTCCCTTCGCGAGGGCGTGGCCGGCCAGATGAAGGAGGGCAACGGTCCAAGCGAGACCAGCTAGATCAGTCAGTCCATCCTGCCGAAACATCATGGTGGCGCCCAGCAGGCAGACCGCAATCGAAGCATTCTCCGCAGAGGAGAGGCTCAGCAGCTCGCGCCAATCCTCCTGCTGAAAGGCGTAAAGCGCCGACAAGATAGCGCTAAGGACGCCGATGGCGACGATGAAGATACCAGGAATGGAAACCGGCAATGCGTGGTTTATCGGCAGCCATTCGGTCAGTCCGCGACTGAACCCGAAGAAGGCCGCGTTCAAGACGGCACCGGACAGCAGAGCGCCTGTGGCTCCGCTGCCGGCACCATAGGCGCCAGGAAACCACTCATAGAAAGGTAGCAGTCCAAGCTTGGCGCCGAATCCGATCAGCAACAGAAGACCAACGAAAAGCTGCTCTGCCTTTGGCATCGCGCCCGCGGCAGCGGCGAAATCGGAGAAGGACAAGCTGCCCGTCTGCTGTGACAGAAGGAGGAACGCGAGAATCAGCGCGACAGAGCCGGCCTCGAGCAGACCCAGCATGAACAGAACTGAACGGCCTTTTTCGGGCGCCAAATCCTCACCCAGGATCATGACGGCGCCGCCAAGGCTCATGATCTCCCAAGCTACGAGGAAACTGACGGCATCTTGAAGTCCAAAGACGCCGAGAGCCCCAATAAGGCTCATCGCCACGCCGAACGACCAAGTTGCCTGATGCCTTGCCGGTGTACCGAGCCATGTAGCAAAAATAGCTCCCGGAAGACCAAATCCTAGAAGCCAGAGTGCGTCCGGCGAGAGACGGAAATCCGACCCAGAAACACCGATGCCAAGCGGTGTGTGAACGGAGGCGGATCCTTCCGGCAATGTCGTGACAACAAGTACCAGAAGCACCACGCCGCCAATTCCGAGAATAATGCGGGTAAAAAACGTAGCTCGCCCGGTCAATGCGAGCCCCGCGGCAATCAACCAGGACGTCAACCCAGCGGCCAATAGATCATTCGACAAGACGGCCTCCCTTCACCCGCTGAGGCGCCCGCTCGAGGAACATTAGCAGGGCTTCGATCAGAGCCGCCGGATTGGGCGGGCAGCCCGGCAAATAGAGGTCCACAGGCAAGACGCCTTCAAGGCCGTTTCCGCACGCATAGCCGCCGCCAGCGACGCCGCCCGAGACCGCGCAGGTTCCGACGGCCATGACCCAGCGCGGTTCTGGCATCGCCTCATACGCCCGCTGCAATGGTTCACGCATCGCATAGGTGACGGGGCCGGTGACCAGGAGCAGGTCTGCAAATCGCGGCGAAGGCGTGAAGAAAATTCCGAGCCGGTGAAGATTATAGAAAGGATTGTTGAGCGCCTGTAGTTCCGATTCGCAGCCATTGCAGGAACCGGCGTCGACGTGACGGATATGGAGGCTCCGGTGGAAGCCATGCCTAGATTCCGGCTCCGTGACTTTAGGAACGATGTGAAAGTCACCGGACAACACGAGGTCGGACCGGTTGCAAGTTCCGAACGCCCAATCGGAGGAGGCCGTGACCGCATCGGTCGGACAGGCCTCGACACAGAGTTGGCAGACAATGCAGCGGCCGTAGTCGACCTCCAGCCTGGCCGCCCCGGTTTGATCTGCGTGGACTCGGATCGCTTCGGTCGGACAGACCGCAGCACATTGCGTGCACCCGTCCTCACAACGCTGCGGCTCAATCCGTGGCATTCCGCGCACGCCTTCCTGACCATTTTCTTGGCCGCGCTTCGGCCAAACCGTCGTCGCCTTACCCTTGCGCAGTCCAAAGAGAGTCCAGAGCGGCATATGGCCTCCTATCGATCGCATCCCGCAACGGTAAGCCCGAAGCTGGCCTCGTTGATGGCATAGTCCATCATGTTGCTGTCATGGACAGTTAATGGAAATACACGCCAATTTGAAAAGGAGGGAGACTTGATCTTTACGCGCGAAAGCGTGCTGCCACTGTCGAAGTGGATCCCGTAGAAGAGCGATCCACGCGGTGATTCCACCCATCCGAGCCCTTCCGAATGAGGCGTAGGGCTACAGTCGACTCGGACCGGGCCAGCCGCGAGCAGGAGGAGAATCCTCTGTATCAGAGCGATGCTTGCGTCGATCTCGGCGATTCGAATCTGCGCGCGGGCATGCGCATCTCCGCTCGTTCTCACGGGCACGGTCAGGGGTAACTCGCCGTACGCGGCGTAAGGATGGTCGCGGCGCAGATCCCAGTCAAGGCCCGAGGCCCGATCAATTGGACCCGTTGCACCTTGATCGTAAGCGACCTGCCGGTTGAGGACGCCTGTCGTGATCAGCCGATCCAAGTGGCTGTTCGTCGTCTCCAGCATCGCCGTGTAGACCGCGACATCCTTGCGTAAGTCTTCAAGGGCCTGGCTGAGCCAGAGCTCGGGGGCCAGATCGCAACGCAATCCCCCGGGGATTAGCAGACCGCGCAGAAAGCGACTCCCCGTGAGCCGCCCATTGATCTGCTTGGCGCGTTCTTCGAGCAACTTGCCCTCGGCCTCGCCAACCTTGAGTGTGGTCGTGTGGGAAAGATGCCCGAGGTAATGCAGGTGATTGTAGAGGCGCTCCAGCTCCGCGAGCAGCGAGCGAAGCATGAGCGCGCGAGGCGGGACGATGCAATGCGCGGCGCATTCGACCGCCTGACAAAAGCATAGGCCATGGGCGAAACTGTCGACTCCAGAAACACGCTCCGCCAGAATGACGCCATGCGCCAACGACCGGCCCTCGAAGCGCTTCTCCATGCCGCGATGTTTGAAGAAAAGCTGGGGATGCAGGTGCAGAATATGTTCGCCGATATAGAAAAAGATCAATTCGACCGACTCTACGACGTCGGCGCGCACAGGACCGAATGGCAGTCTTTGAACATCGGCACTGTCCACCACCGGCATGCCACCCTCTGTGGGTTCGAAAGGCATCGGCGTGTCGAAAGGATAGGCGCGGTCGAGCGGCGGCATGACCGGGCTTGCCCCATCATGAAGGACAAGACGATAAGGCTCTGGAAGGCCGGTGAATTTCAATCCGAACAAATCGGAGATCTCGCGCTCGTGCCAGCCTAAAAGGGGGCTAATGCCAGCGACGCTTGGGAGCGGACCGCGCGGGACACAGCGCAAGACGAGGAAATCCTCGTTCACGCCACGGCTCGCGACATAACGGAGTTCGAGGTGGCCGTCATCTGGCTGCCATCCATAAACCATCTGCATCCGGCCGCCGTTCTTGATCAGCTGGCCGATAGCAACCGGCACGTTGTCCGGCTCGATCGATTGGAGCTCGAAGCCGATCATTGCGGCTCCAGATTGAGCGATTGAGCAATCGAGGCCAGATAGTCCCAGACGTGTGTTGGCCACCACAAACCAAGGACCAGGAGCGGAATGAGCGACAGCCACATCGGCGCTACACACCAGCCACTCAATCTGTCGCCTTTCGACTCCTCGCTCTGAGTCGACTGGTAATACATAGCCCGGAAATGGTTCATGAAACCGATGAAGATGACGATGAGCAAGATCGCCATGACATAGACGGCCCAGGAAAACGGCGGCTTCAGGCCCGCCCGCATAATGGTGAACTCGCTTAAGAACAGACCGAACGGCGGAGCTCCGGTGATGGCAATGGCCCCTGCGAGCCAAAGCGCACCTTCGGTTGGAAAGCGGCACCCGACACCGTGGATCAGGGCGATCTCTTTGGTGCCATAGGCGCGCATCATGATTCCGGCGCCGAAGAACATGAGTGACTTGTTCAGCGAATGGTTGAGCATGTGGTAGAGTGCGCCGGCTACGCCAAGCGCGCCACCAAAGCCGAAGCCTAGCGCAACGACGCCCATATGCTCGATGCTCGAATAGGCCATCAGCCGCTTGATCCCTTGTTGCCGCACGATGAACAAAGCGCCGAGGAAGAGCGACACTATGCCAAATGCGACAAGAGTGCATTGCGGAAGCCACCCAAGGTTGGCGGCCTTTGTGACGCCCAGAAACCGCACGATTCCGATCATCGCCGTGTTCAAGAGTGCACCAGAGAGCATCGCGGATACCGGCGCCGGGCTTTCGCTATGCGCATCCGGTAGCCAGCTATGCATGGGGGCGAGACCAACCTTGGTTCCGTAGCCCACGAGCACGAGCAGGAAAGCGAGCTTCAGGAGGGCGGGATTCATCTGAGGCGCGGCGTCTGTTAGGGTCGCCCATGTCATCTTGTAGCTTGGCCCGAGCACAAAGCTGCCGCCCCAGTAAAAAAGGATCGTTCCGAGCAGTGCCAGGCTGATTCCGGCGGAGACGACCATGATATATTTCCAGGCAGCCTCCATGCTCTCGGCGACACGCTCGAAAGCGATGAGAAAGGTGCTGACAAGCGTGGTCAGCTCGATCGCGATCCAATAGATGCCCACGCTGTTCATGAGCGGCCCAATCAGCGTGGTCAGGCCGAACCCGGCAAATAGAGCGTAGAACGTGCAGAGGCGTTTATCCTCGTTCAGAAGCCGCATGTAACCGACCGCATAGATCGAGGCGAGGAAATAGACGATCGATGTGCAAAGGACCACCCATGCCGACATGCGATCGATCATGATGTAGTCGTTCCAGAATTGCAGCTGCTGCCCATTAATAAGGAACGGGAGCGGCATAGCGCAGGCGAAAGATACGGCGCTGGCGATAAGGTTGAGCGCTTCGGCAGCGCGGGGCCGCCGCGCGGCCATGCAGCCAATGACGGCCAGTGCCGGTGCCGCTGCAAGCGTAAGGATGAGCGCGCCAACCATCATC
>Ga0302319_10027239_pt1 | contig 10023 bp, 7 predicted proteins | sample Bog_T0_2_FD_203319 | JGI IMG/M metagenome (GOLD analysis project Ga0302319, IMG submission 203319) | Peat permafrost microbial communities from Stordalen Mire near Abisko, Sweden - Bog_T0_2 | ecosystem: Environmental > Terrestrial > Soil > Wetlands > Peat | place: Sweden: Abisko, Stordalen Mire...
GGGCAAGCGAACGCCGCGACACCAGCGTATCGTATGCTACTCGTCCAATGGTCCAAAAAGCGCCCAAGCGGCCAACCGACTCGACGCGCAAGTCTGGACCGACCATGGCGATGGTACCGGCTCGCGTAAACGACGCCGCAATCGACAGCGGTCCAATCAGCGCCTTTGAGGCATCTCCCTCGAGAGCGATCACGAGTCTCTCGGTACGGATATCGCGCAACTGCCGGATTCCCGCCGTTACAGGCAGCTTGCGAAGGTCGGCGGCATCGTAATAGGCGTCGGCCGGGCCGCAGATTTTTTCGATCTGGTCGGCGAATTTCCTCGTGACGGGATGGAAGCTCATCACCACAAGCTTGCTGGTGATCGGGCGGACTGGATTGTCTGAGGGCATGAGCTGCTGTTGTGATGATCCCATCTGGTTGGCCAGCCTATAGCGCATAGCAGGACAAAAAGCAGCCTTGAACCGCAAATAGCCAGTTTCTCCAAAATTCCTGAGCCTTGATATCGCTAAGGAAATTATACTGTCGCTTCGGAATGCCTCGCCAAAACGGATCTCCTATTGCACGTTCCGATCAACGGGAAACCCGCCGAAGGCGCGGTGCATGGAACGATTCTGCCAACCAGGGTCAGCACGGCGGTCATGAGTGGCCCCCACCATACGCTCGATCTTGAGGATACAGACAAGCGCGCGCGGCAGGCACGCGAATTTCGGAGAAGCTTGCGACGCGGTCTATAGAAAGCCGGCACCAAGACGACGATCGGATCAGGCTGGCGGTCCAATACTTCCACCGCGATCTCATGATCGAAGGGCTGCCACACGCCGCTCGCCAAGAGAAACCAGCGAAATCAAGTCAATGATACCGAAATACACTCCATTCAACCGGCATTGCGCGACGGGCGAGGAGTTCGCCTACATCGCCGAGTGCAGCTTGGCCATCACCTCTCAGGCAATGGGCTCCCTTCGTGGAGATCCGTCGCTCTGCACCTATTGGGCAATGGCCCTTCAATGCGCAGGCCTCACAGGCGCTGGTCCAATAGCGTGTCTTGCCGTCCTCGTTGCTATAGAGCTAGGTTTTTCATTTCCTTGAAAAATGCCGATCTTCGGATCCGTCCCTAATCTGGCAGACCGCATTGGTATCCGACTGCGTGAGGGTCGAGTCTCTTTCCTGGAGGAACGAAGCAACACTTTGAGAGACAAGATTTCGGCCGCGCTCACTTAGATGAATTGCGTCATGAAAATCCTGAAACTCATCACTCGTTGGTATCTTACAGCGCAACACTTTCATGTCGACATCAGTGGACGCCAATGCCTCTTCATAAGGTTTGCGCGCAACGGCATCCACATGTCTGAACAGATAACTTTCAGGCATTTCAACAACAACAACTCTGTCTGTGATCTCGGATAACATCTGCAACGAGTGGCGCAGCGCAGCCGCCTCAGCCTTCCCTCCGTAAGATGACGCTCGATCCCAGCCGATTTCCTTAATCTGCGCTGTATAGCTCTCCTGAATATCCTTCAAAACCGATGGGCCCGAATAAACCGACTGGGATTGTGGGGTAAATTCTCCCTCGAACTCTTCATAGTTTTCACGCGAAGTATCAGCTTGAACATATAAGCGATGCGCTTCATAGAGCCACAGACGCATCAGGCGCCTTAGAACCAGGGAATGCTGACCGAGCGGCGTTGAATACTTGAAGATCAACTGGGCTTTATTGGGAAATGTCGAAAGAGCACGGCTGAGATCGAAAATGCCGCTCAAAGGCATTACCGCAGTGTAATCCGTCGTTACAAGATCGTAGGAATCCGCGCCGAATCTTCTGAGAAACATAGGATGCAAACCAACTACGACGCATTTGTATCGCCCCCCCAAACTGGCCAAGACTCGCGCCTGAATTTCAATCGCATCGATAGCGCTGTGCCCCCCGGTGGTGGCAAGATTGACCACATTCGTCCCTGGAATCAAATCTTCGATCGCGGAGGCGCTGAGCCCTTCTCGAACAGTTGAAGCTCCGATCAGGATGCAGGTTTTTTCGGGAGTGCGTCGAGAAGCGTTCAACCTCCAAGCAAACCAATCGCCCGGCGCAAATGCAAACTGATTTCGATACAAATGTAGCCACGAAAACGCAGCAAGAACCCTTGCCTCCGAAAAAATCAGGATGGCGGCTACTAACAGCAGAGTAAGCGCCTGTAGAGACGATCGCCAACCCACGATGCGCATCAGAATCCACCATAAATATATCGTTCTGGCGTGGCCGTCAGCATGACCGAGATAGCCACCAAAAGCAGCATCATGACGCCGACTTTGATCGCGTGCGTTCGGTTCAGATCTCGCATCATCGTATAAAATCCCCAGACGCGATGTGAAGAGTAACTACAACAACTGTCAAAGTGTAAACTATGCCAAGAGGCATAGTAATCCACCTCGGCTGTTCATGAAGCCTCTTGAAACGAATAAAGAGCCGCTCGCGAACGACCTTTTCGACAGCGACGATGATGCCCAGTGAAATACCCCAGAGCAGAAAGCTCCAAGTAAAGCGATGCCATATTCCCACAAATATGAAGGGCAGCGAAAGTGCCAGAATGTTGGTGATATATGCAATCTCCCGGTTTTTTCGTCCGAACCGCCGCATCATTGCCACCTGCGTCGGTATATACAGATTCCGTCGCACGAACTGTCCCAGCGACATATGCCACCTGTTCCAGAATTCTCCGACGGTGGTGGCCAGATAGGGGTGATTGAAATTCACAGGCGTCGGAATACTCAACAAGCACCCGACACCTAAGGCGATCAGCGAGTAGCCGGAAAACTCCAAAAAGACGTACAGCAAAAACACCGCCGTGCCGCCGATGCTCGTCGTTGGCCAGTTGCCATTAACTCCGACCAAGAAAAGACTAAACAACTGCGCAACGACAAACTTAAGGAAGTAGCCGCAAACAATCAGAAAGGTACTGTCGACGAAATTCGCAACCGTAACCGGTTTTACCGCTTGCTCGTCCATTTTGACGTGATCTGAATACACGTTTACTGGCCCGGCCGGTGTCATAAAAAATGGCACCAGAAATCCTGACATGGCAAGGGGATCGAGAAGTGTCGCCCCGTCTAAAACTGAACGAATTAAGTCGATCAGACGAAGGAAAATGTAGGATAGCGCGATTAATTGCAGTGCTTGGACTCCGCCATGAATCATTGGCACCGACGCCGCATGCGACAATGAAGATATCAGCGGAAAGCTGGAGAAGTCATTTCGAGGTTCAAGCAGCGACTTATGCATTATAAAGATAATTGCAGCACTGATATAAAGGATAGGCTCCGCAAATCTTACCCATATAACGCCCGCCGGGCCGGGCCGAACCCGCGTCACCGCAGCGAGTGCAGTCCAATATACGAGAGTGAGAACGAGTAGGATCAGCAGAGAGCGCCAACCGAACAATACGCCGACGGCGACGGCGTTCAGTACGCCGAACCACGTTGTGCGCCTGACCCGCGAACTGAGTTGCCCCAGCACGTAACACATCGCGACGAGCAGTGGAAACGCTACGTTGGAATAAGCTGCCATGCTCGTCTACGATTCAAGATCAATATATCTTTGAGGCAATCAGTTCCTTGAACTGCCCTACGTTCGCGAGCTGAGCGATTTCACTCGTAGAAAACCGCACATTGAACTCTTCTTCGACTATCATCACGAGATTGATATGATTGAAAGAGTCCCACCCCTCTACATCTCCTGCCGTCAATTTGTCAGTCAATACAAGGACCGGGTTGTTGAACAAATCGTGGAAGATTTTGGTTAGCTTCTTTTCGTCGGCCTCGCGCAGAGTCGCCATTTATCACATCTCTCTGTTGGTGCTTTTGATATCGCATGCTGCCGGCAGCAATTTCTGTGAAACCCAAGCGGGGATACAGATCCTTGACGAGGCCATTCTTCGCTGTTGGCAAATAGGATCCGATAAGCGGGCGACCTTCTGCTACCTCTTCCGCCCAGGCCAACATGATTTCTTCGACACCACGGTTCAAAACCCGGCATCTCATAAGCCATGTATCGATCTCAACTTCTGATTGGCAGCTTTCCAATATAATGATCCCAATGATACCTTGCGGTCCAAAGCGATCCCGGTAGTCGAATACTCCGACTTTAGCTCCCTTACCTAGCAGTTCATCAAGGTCACTACTCCCGTGACGACGGGTCGTGAGATTGAATTGATTCGTTTTTTGAAGAAGTTGCAGAACCCGCTCCTTGTTGTCACTCTTCACGCCAGAAATCGAAACATCAATATCGAGCGAAGCGAGGAAGTCCTCTTTGGAATGCGTCGTTCCTATTGCATCACGCTGTTCGCGTAAGGCTACGGCTCTTTTGGTTCTATTGAGGTCACCTTCAGTAAGGGCTGCGGTGTTAAAGTATCGAGATTGTGACAATCTGTTCAACGAATGGTCGGGATCTGGACCAGCGAGCACAATATCAATTTCAGGATTGGCCAGCAGAACCTCGGCCAGATCGACGTGATTGTCGTCGATATAGACCATAAGATCCGTACCGAAATTGAGTTCGGACACGACCTGAGCGACAGACTCACTTTTGTTGCCCCAAGATAGTGCTAACGAAGAAAAATTCTCCCTACGGAGCGCTAAATGCGGATTGCTGTCGAGCACGCCAGCCATCTCAGGAGCGTTTCTACTTACTGCGGCCAAGAGCACTCCGAGCGCGCTCAGATCGCGGATATAGGATTGCAATAAATAATAGCCGTAGCCATCTGGAGTTTCTTGGCCGCACTGAATGCCATTAAAGCCAACTTCGCCAACTTCACCACCCCAAAGCGTGTTGTCCCAATCAGTAAGAAGGGCCCGATGTGACCGCCCCAAAGCACTGGAAATTATTGAAGAAATCTCTCGACCAACAGCAATGAAGCCCGCCTCTTCGAAGGGGGCGTGCATGCGGATTGTAGCGAGCCTTCCACAAACCAAGGCGCCACCAGAAACGTGAATGGCCGTCTGCGCGTCAGCAACTAAGACACGCTCTCCAGACATCCGGTAAAGCGTGTCATTGAGACTTTCCACCACCCCCGGCCAGGAAACTCTCCCTGCTCTAGAGGCTGTTCCGGCCACTGACGGCCATGCACCTTGATTAAAATTGGTGAATACAAGACGACCGCTACGTTTGCTGCGCAAGCCCTTTACGATCCCCTCGAGCATTGTCTTTGCTGTGCGCACCGCGCTCACGTCTGCAGGAATAACGGGTACCTGTCGCCGCATCCAATTTTCGGACAAAAGAACAACCGTCACGTCCGATTGCTTGAAGTCAGCCACAAACGCTTCATGCTCGACCGAGTCATAAGCTCCGATGGAAACCTTCGCAGCAATACCGTACGCCGCCAAAAACAACTCAAGATACGGCCCCAGCGCGTCGACCGTACCATCAGATAAGATTTCAATAGATATTTCCGTCTGAGTTCTCTTTAGCGGCGGCTGCCCCGACTGCAGCCAAACATTACGCACCCTGCGATAGTATTTGGCACTAGCGCCTGCATGAAAAATTGAAGATCGCAGCAACGCCGCAAAGATATCCGGCGAACTCATCGCGGGGAAACGTTTCAGCACCCCTTCGATTGCTTCCTCGTCTTTCTTTTTCAACGCGAGGAGCAGATCGATAATCGGCTCCGCCGAATGCAATACTTCGGTCAACGTGTCACCAGAAAAGCGGCATTGATCGGTACTGGCTCCTCGCCCTTCGGGTCGTAAGCCCGATCGTATTGCCGATCAAGAATCGTGAACCCAGCCTCTTCCATTTGTGTACCCACCTCGTCGCCGGATGAATAGAGATAGATGTGGTCTTCATTGGCGGCAGTTACTGCTGCTGTGATAAAGCCGCGACCGCCTACCTCAAGCATACCTCGGATGGCGCGGAGAAAACTCAATGGGTCCTCAAGATGCTCCAACACCTCCACGCTCATAAGAAAGGGCCATTGTCTCGTCGTTGGATCGCTGATGACGTTACGGTTCTCGAGATGGTAACGCGCGCCGACGCCGAACGCGTCGGTTTGCATTTTAGAGTAGTCCAGCGACGACTGGCTAATGTCGAAGGCCCAGCCCTCCGCTCTCTCATTGGTTTCGAGGAACCGTCGTGAATAAAAACCAGTGCCCGGACCAATATCGCAGAAAGTAGGATTCGGATGATCGCGAATTGACGGTGCTATTACGCGATTGAAGAACTGAAGCTGTCGATAATGATGCGGCCAAAGATAGTGGCTCAGCAGAATGCCCGGCAAATAGAGCCCAAACATATAGTCGCGATTGTGGTAGACTTGGTGGCCTGCCTCTTCATAGGACTTGGGCTCGTATCTGCCAGACTTCTCATATTTTCGCTGCAAGCGCATGCCGTCGACCGCAAAGTTGACGTAGCCTTCGATCGCCTTCTCCAACCGCTCATCCGTTGAGCCAGCGAAGGCACCAATCAATTGATCAAACTCCGCCGCCCAGTGATCTCCAAAGAGGCTCTTCTGCCGAAGATAGGATGGCACCATAAATGGCGCCTTCGAGTTCAATACTTGCTCAAAACGGCCGATGTCCTTCATCGAGTTATGCAGGCTTGATTTATCGTTCATGCATTTTTCTAAGCAATGGCGCTTAGCGCCGTATGATACAAACGGCTGATCCGCGATTAACAACGGCGCCCTGGTCGTTTCTCGCGGACAGGGAAAGCGAAACTGCCAGTACGGCTTCACTAAAGCGCGTAACTGCAACTCTGAAGCTTAACGTGTCACCGACATAAACGGGAGCAACGAGATCGACGCTTACCTTCTGGATGACTGAACCCGGGCCGGGCAGATGGCAACCAAGCATCTCCGAATAAATTGATGAAACTAAAAAGCCGTGGACTATTCGGTCTTTAAACCCCATCCCAACGGCAGCAGCTCGATCAAAATGGACAGGCGCGCTGTCGTTGGTCAAAGCTGAAAACGCAGACACCATGTCGTCAGTGAACGTCACAAAACGTTCGACGGCTGCCCCCTCCTCGATCATTAAGTTTCTCCCAACAATGCGGGCGCAACCATATCAAGACGGCCTCAAGCCGACAACCGCTAGAAACAGATGTTCTGTCCGCGATCGGTCCTACCGGCCCATCGGGTGCGTATTATCGCCCTACCTCACGGCATGGCAAAGCCCCCCCGAATCGAGGTTGGGCATTGTTGGCTCGATAGAATTAGCCGCCCTAAACGGCGGAGGGTAGTTGCAGCGCCTAGCGAACAGCTCTAACGCTGGCCGCGTCCAGGTTTTGCGGATCATGGTTGCCCATGGATTCAGAAACCCGCGGAAAAGGCACTTTATTATTGAGGTCTGTCCTCAATTGAGCAGTTGCCAATGAAATTGACATGTGCGCTGTTCTTTCCGAACATCGTTGGCCGGAGTGAATTTGGCTACGTCGTCTGCTGCATTTCGGTCTCCGGGTTTCGAGAAACGATTGCTGGCCGATTTTGCCGATCATTTTTGGTCAAGCGCTCCAACTGGTGACTACTCGAAAACTTCATCCCTCATGCGCAATGGAGGAAACCCGTTGCGTTCTTGCTGGTACTCGGCAATAAGGCGCCTTGATCTCGATTCATCCGTTCAGTTGATAATGAAGTTACTCGCATGCAAATCTGCCAGGTGAACATTCTGCAAGGTGATGCTGTCGTGATCGCCTAGGTTTATGACAGTGTCGTTGCCGCCATTGGCTGACTGGAACAGCGATTGCGCCTGACCCGCCTGCGCGGCGCTCAAGAGTACCGCCAGTTGATGGCTGTTGGTCACCGCCGAGAACCCATCGAGCTCGATGCTGTCCGTGCTTGCGGCGTTCACGACGACCTCCGAGCCGACCCCAGGGTGGAATACGAATGAATCATTGCCCGGGCCTGCAATCGTGACCGAAACCGATTGGGTGACGGTGCTGTTCGCGCCATTGGCAGGATTGTTAGCTACGGTCACATCGTACGATTGGGTCACGGTTGCGGCGACGGCGGTGACATCAAAATTGAAGTGCCAACCGACTGAATCCTGCCCGTCAGCCGTCGTTGCAGCATCGACGCTGAAATTCCCGATATAGCCTGCACCGCCGTTCTGCGGCGAGACGCTGACGGTATGGCTGTCCGTTGGATTCGGTTCGCTGAATGAAAGTGTGCCGCCGGCGGCATCCTGCTTTCCCGGAGGATCGATCACGACCGTGCCGCCCTGGCCGTCGCTGGACAGCGAGAAGGTCGAATCGGTGTAGTCCCCGGCGAGCGAGATCTGCGCGGTGTGGTTTTGCGCATCGCTGATGGTGAGGATGCCGCCGGAAACCGTGCCGGCATACCCGACCGTCGTTCCCGTTCCGAATGCGATGTCCTTCAGATCGATCTGGTCCGAGCCGGATAGGTTGCCGTTGCCGGTCAAATTCAAGACCTGCGCGCTGAACGAGGAAGAGTGATCTACGATCAGCGTCCCTGTCGGGCCGCCGAACGTTACCGATCCGGAATCTGCGGCGGCGAGTTCGAGGGTGGCGCCAGCCCCAATCGTTGCCGCTCCTGACGGACCGATTGCCTGGCTTAGCGCCAGGTGCGTGCTGGCCGGCACACTCACGGCCTCGAAACCGGCCGTCTTCGACGCTGGAACACCGATCGTGCCGTCGCCGTTGAGGTCCTGCTCGAAGGTCGTCTCGATCGATTCCAGCGCCGGGTCGGTTGCCGACACAACATCAACGATATTGGAGGTATGGAGGCCGGTGTTGTCGGTGCTCCAGACCACAAATTGATCGGTAGCCGTGTCCTTCCAGGCGACATCATATCCGGTCGACGTCAGCACCGCGCCGATCGGTATCCAGGCGCCATATTGACCTGCGACGACCGCCGCACCCGCAGCTTGCAGCTCTGGGCCGGTCCCAGTTCCGGGGCTCTCGAGAAAATAGTTATTTCCAACTTGGACCAGGCTGATCGTTCCAAGCGAGTTGGTGTCCGTCTGGATCAGAGTGGGTGCAGCGGGAACACCGATCACGCCATCGCCGTTGAGGTCCTGATGGAAGGTCGTCTCAATCGATTCCAGCGCCGGGTCGGTTGAAGACACAACATCAACGATATTGGAGGTATGGAGGCCGGTGCTGTCGGTGCTCCAGACCACAAATTGATCGGTAGCCGTGTCCTTCCAGGCGACATCATATCCGGTCGACGTCAGCACCGCGCCGATCGGTATCCAGGCGCCATATTGACCTGCGATGACCCCCGCGCCCGCAGCTTGCAGCTCAGCGCCGGTCCCGGTTCCGGGGCTCTTGAGAAAATAATTACTTCCAACCTGGACCAGGCTCGTCGTTCCAAGCGAGTTAGTGTCCGTCTGGATCGTCGTAGGCCCCGTTACCGTAAAGCCTTCCCAAGCGCTCCACGTGGTGCCGTCATTGGCGCGGACCTGCAGCGAGTCGACGCCGCCGGTGCTTTGGTAGGTCAGCTGTGAAAGCTGCGCCGCCGTCACGTCGATCTCTTGGTTGTTGGCCTGCGCCACACCGTTGAGAGCAAAGTGCCCGTTACCAGTGTCCTTGAGCGCGTATGTAGTGATCGCATCGCCGTCAAGATCGGTGGCTGTGAGCAGCGAAGAGGCCGCGACAGCTGTGGAAATGGTGCCCAAAACCACGTTCGCAACCGTCACCACCGGCGCTCGGTCGATCTCGATTTGCGAGGTGGTACTGAAATTTTGCGTTCCATCGTTCACGCTCCAGGTAACGGTGCGCTCAGGATGGCTTCCTGTTGAGGAATCCGTGCCCGTATCCTGGTAAGTGACCGCGCTCAGCAACGTCTCGTAAACCGCAACTGTGGCACTTCCGGTCAGCGTCAACGTATCGGTACTGGCATTCCAGCTCGCCGTGACACCGCTACCGACCGAACCGTTTTGTACACCATTGACGTAAAGCTCATCCCCCGCGACCGCGCTACCGCCGGCATTCGCGATCTTAATCGTCACACTCGACAACGTTGCGCTTGCCGAGTCCGTAATCACTGGCGGTCCGCTCAGGAGCGTAGTGGCTGCCCCT
>Ga0302319_10027241_pt1 | contig 10022 bp, 3 predicted proteins | sample Bog_T0_2_FD_203319 | JGI IMG/M metagenome (GOLD analysis project Ga0302319, IMG submission 203319) | Peat permafrost microbial communities from Stordalen Mire near Abisko, Sweden - Bog_T0_2 | ecosystem: Environmental > Terrestrial > Soil > Wetlands > Peat | place: Sweden: Abisko, Stordalen Mire...
CTCCTCATCTAAGGCTTTTGCGGAAGCCGCAGCGGCGAAACTTCACGCGCTGCTTGCAGAATTGCCCAATGTTCTGGACCCAGCCGTACCAGACGGCCGCGATGAAACAGATAACGCCGAGCAAAAACGCGCCGGCAATATCCGCAATTTCCCGTTCACGCCGAAACAGCATTTCGAAATCGGCGAAACCCTCGGCCTGATGGATTTTGCTAATGCGGCGAAACTCGCCGGCTCGCGGTTCACGGTGCTGAAAGGCCCACTCGCCCGGCTTGAGCGTGCGCTTGGTCAGTTCATGCTCGATCTGCATACGACCGAGCATGGGTATAGCGAAACCGTTGTGCCGCTGCTGGTCAATGAAGCAACGGTGTTCGGCACCGGCCAGCTCCCCAAATTCGCCGAGGATCTGTTCAAAACCACCGATGGCCGCTGGCTGATCCCGACCGCCGAGGTGCCACTCACCAACTTGGTTGCGGGTGAGATCATCCCCGCCGCCAGCCTGCCGGTCCGCCTGACCGCACTCACCCCTTGTTTTCGCTCCGAGGCCGGTTCCGCCGGGCGCGATGTGCGCGGCATGCTGCGCCAGCACCAGTTCACCAAGGTCGAGATGGTCAGCATTACCCATCCGGATGCCAGCGGGGCCGAACATGAACGGATGACGCGCTGTGCCGAGACCGTGCTGGAACAACTCGGCCTGCCGTATCGCCGCATGCTGCTCTGCGCCGGCGATACCGGGTTTTCCGCCGCCAAAACCTACGATCTGGAGGTTTGGTTGCCGGGGCAGGGGATGTACCGGGAAATCTCCTCCTGCTCGAACACCCGTGGCTTCCAGGCGCGCCGCATGAACGCCCGCTTCCGGGAGACCGACGGCAAGACGCTCGGTTTCGTCCATACCCTCAACGGCTCCGGCGTCGCGGTCGGCCGCGCCCTGATCGCCGTGCTGGAAAGTTACCAGAACGAGGACGGCTCGGTTAACGTGCCAGAAGTGTTGTGGCCGTATATGGGCGGGCTGAAAATAATCGAAAAGGCGAATTAGGCCGCCTCAGCCGGTTACAGTTTGTAATCATCGGGTCACGCTGCGCCATCCTGCACGTGTGTATCAGCGTTACAAAGCACCGGTCCCGTCATCCGGCTCGTCTATTCGTGTTTGGGCTTCCCGGCCCGCCCTAGGAGTTTTCTGCGTGGTTGATCCGAAGCCCAAACGCCGCCGCCGCTGGTGGATACTTGCGGTCCTTGTTCTTCTGATCGCCGTCATTTTCTATTGGAAGCACTCCGGCACCAAGCCAGCCCCCCGCATGGCCGCCCAGGCTGTCGGCGTGGCCAAGGCGGTTGCGGGCAGCATGCCGGAGACCCTGGAAGCGCTCGGTACCGTTACCCCGACCGCCACGGTCACGGTATTGCCGCAGCTCAGCGGCTATCTCACCTCGGTCGGTTTCACCGAAGGCGAGACGGTCACCCAGGGACAGTTTCTGGCGCAGATCGACCCGCGGCCCTATCAGGTAAGTCTTGAGCAATATACCGCGCAGCAGGCCAGGGATGCGGCGACGCTGGCGCAGGCAAGGTCGGATCTCTCCCGTTATGAGATCCTCGAACAGCAGGACTCCATCTCCCAACAGACGGTGGCCGATCAGCGCTTTCTGGTGCAGCAGGATGCCGCGACCGTGCAGGTCGATCAGGCCAATATCGACTCCGCCAAACTCGATCTCGCCTATTGCCACATCACCGCCCCGGTTGCCGGCAAGGTCGGCTTGCGGCTGGTCGATCCGGGCAATTATGTCACCTCCGGCAGCAGCACCGGCATTGCCGTCATCACCACCATCATTCCGATCACGGTGATTTTCAGCGTCCCGCAGACGGAGCTGGCGCCGGTGCTTGCCCGCGTCGGCTCCGGAGCGGTCCTGACGGCCAGCGCCTGGTCCAGCGATGATGCCACGAAAATCGCCGACGGCACGCTAACCGCCATCAGCAACCAGGTGGATACCAGCACCGGCACGGTAAATCTGCGCGCCACCTTCGCGAATACGAATGCGGCGCTGTTCCCGAATGAATTCGTCAACATCCATCTGCTGGTCGATACGCTGCAAAACGCCACCTTGGTGCCCTCGCCGGCGGTACAGGACGGCGCCCCCGGCACCTATGTCTATGTCGTCAATCCGGATGACACGGTTTCGGTGCAGAATGTGACCACCGGCCCGACCGATGGCACCAACACCGTCATCACCAAGGGCGTCAAGCCCGGCGATGTGGTGGTGACCGACGGCGTCGACCGGCTGAAGGACGGCGCGAAAATAACCATTGCGGGGCCGGCGCCGTCCTCCATCCCGAACCCTTCCGGGGAAGCCGGAGCCAAGCATAAACGGGGCAAGCATAAGCATTTCTGGCAATCCGGGGACTCCTCGCAATCCGCGGCGCCGCAATAGCTCGCGGCTGCGCCAATTTTCATGAACCCATCCCGCTTATTCATCCTCCGGCCGGTCGCGACATCGCTGCTGATGATCGCCTTCGTGCTGGTCGGGCTGCTGGCGTTCGACTATCTGCCGGTCTCGGCGCTGCCGGATGTCGATTACCCGACCATCCAGGTGCAGACCTTTTATCCAGGCGCCAGCCCGGATGTGATGACCTCCTCCGTCACCGCGCCCTTGGAACGGCAGCTGGGGCAGATGGAGGGGCTGAACCAGATGTCCTCGGCGAGCTCCGCCGGCGCTTCCGTGATCACCCTGCAATTCGACCTGTCGCTCAGCCTCGATATCGCCGAGCAGGAGGTGCAGGCGGCGATCAACGCGGCCGGCAATCTGCTCCCCAGCGATCTCCCGGCGCCGCCGATCTACGCCAAGGTCAATCCGGCGGATGCACCGATTTTAACGCTGGGGGTGACGTCGAAAACGCTGAAACTGACGGATCTGCAATCCCTGGCCTATTCCGAGCTGGCCGCTAAAATCTCCGAAGTTCCCGGAGTCGGGCTGGTGACCATCAGCGGCGGCAATCAGATGTCGGTTCGCATCCAGGTCAATCCGCTGGCGCTCGCCGCCTATGGCCTCAGCATCGATAACATCCGCACGATTATCGCCAATCTCAACGTCAATACCCCGAAGGGCAGTTTTTCCGGCCCGGTGCAATCCTACACCATCAACGCCAACGACCAGATCACCGATGCCTCGCAATATAACGATCTGGTGGTGGCGTATAAAAACGGCTCACCGGTGCGCTTGCACGATGTCGCGACGGTGATCTCGGCGCCAGAGAATACGGAGCTCGGCGCCTGGATGAACCGCACCCCGGCGATCATCCTTAATGTCGACCGGCAGCCGAACGCCAACGTCATCCAGACCGTGGACGCCATCAAGGCGCAGCTGGCGGTGCTGAAGACCGGTCTGCCGCCGGCCATGCAGGTGACCGTGCTGACCGACGGCACCACCGCGATCCGCGCCTCGGTTTCCGACGCCGAGTTCGAGCTGCTGTTGAGCGTCGCCCTGGTGGTGGGGGTTATTTTTGTGTTCCTGCGCAATGTCCGCGCCACTTTGATCCCAAGCATTTCGGTCCCGGTATCGCTGATCGGCACGCTGGCGGCGATGTATCTGTTCGGCTTTTCGATCGACAACCTCTCGCTGATGGCGCTGATCATCGCCACCGGATTCGTGGTCGATGATTCGATCGTGATGATCGAAAACATCACCCGCTATATCGAGATGGGGGAGAGCCCGATGCAGGCGGCGATGAAAGGCGCCGGCCAGATCGGCTTTACCATCATCTCGCTGACCATCTCGCTGATCGCGGTGCTGATCCCCTTGCTGTTCATGGGCGACGTCGTCGGCCGGCTGTTCAGCGAATTCGCGATCACGCTGGCGGTGACGATCATCATCTCTGCGGTGGTGGCGCTGACCTTGGTGCCGATGCTGTGCGCCCGGATTCTGCAAGCCAAACAGGATCAGCATCCGAATCGCTTTGAGATGAAAAGCGAGGAACTCTTCACCGCGCTGATCAACAGCTATGGGCGCGGCCTGACCTGGGTATTGGCGCATGCCAGGCTGACCTTGGGCGTTGCCATCGTCACGCTGCTGATCACGGTGCTGATGTATATCACGATCCCGAAAGGATTTTTCCCGGTGCAGGATACCGGCGCGATCGAGGGCATTACCCAGGCCGCGCAATCCACTTCCTATGCCGCGATGGCGCAGCATCAGCAGCAGCTGGCGGATGCGATTCTGCAGGATAAGGATGTTGTCAGCCTGTCCTCCTATATCGGCATCGACGGCACCAACAACACGCTGAACCAGGGCCGGTTCCTGATCAATCTGAGGCCGGAGGGCAAGCGGAGCCAGACCGCCAGCCAGATCATCCGGCGGCTGCAGACCGAGATTACCAACGTGCCTGGCATCGCGCTCTACATGCAGCCGGTGCAGGCGCTCACGCTCAACACCACCGTTGCGCCGACGCAGTATCAATTCTCGCTGGAAGATCCGAACGAGGCGGATTTTACCAAATATGTTCCGCAACTGGTGGCCAAGCTCAGCACCTTGCCGCAGTTGAGCGATGTTGCCAGCGATCTCGAAAACAGCGGACTTTCGGTCTATATCAACATCAACCGCGAAAATGCGGCGCAATACGGCATCACCCCGGCCACCGTCGACAGCGCGCTGTACGACGCCTTCGGCCAGCGCATCATCTCAACAATTTTTACCCAGACCGACCAATACCGCGTCATCATGACGGTCGATCCCAGCATGACGCAGGGGGTCGCCGGTCTCAACAACATCTATCTGCCCTCCTCATCCGCCAGCGGCGGCCAGGTGCCATTGCGGTCGATCGCGACCTTCACGGTGCAACGGGAACCGCTGGTCATCGAGCATGTCGGGCAGTTTCCCTCGACCACGGTGTCGTTCAACCTGGCACCTGGCGCCTCGCTCGGCGGCGCGGTCGACGCCATCAACGCCGCGGAAAAGCAACTCAACCTGCCGAAGGCGATGACGACGGCATTTCAGGGCGCCGCGGCCGCCTTCCAGACCTCGCTCGGCAATGAGGTGTTCCTGGTCATCGCCGCGCTCGTCGCGGTCTATATCGTGCTTGGCGTCCTCTACGAAAGTTTCATCCACCCGGTCACGATCCTCTCGACGCTGCCCTCGGCCGGCATCGGCGCCCTGCTGTTCTTATGGATCGCCGGCGATGGGCTCGATGTCCTGGGCATTATCGGCATCGTGCTGCTGATCGGCATCGTCAAGAAAAACGCCATCATGATGATCGATTTCGCGCTGCATGCCGAACGCATTGAGGGCAAAACCCCGCGCGAGGCGATTTATGAGGCCAGCCTGCTGCGCTTCCGGCCGATCCTGATGACGACGGTCGCCGCCATGCTGGCCGCCGTGCCGCTCTGGCTCGGCGGCGGCACCGGCTCGGAACTGCGCGCCCCGCTCGGACTGGCGATCATCGGCGGTTTGATGGTCAGCCAGGTTCTGACGCTGTTCACGACGCCAGTGATCTATCTGGCCTTCGACGCACTGGCGCGCCGCGTCAAACGGCGATTTGCGGAGGGCCGCCCCGCATGAACCTCTCGGCAATTTTCATCCAGCGTCCGGTCGCCACCACGCTGCTGACGATCGGCATCGCGCTTTCTGGCATTCTGGCATTCTTCCGGCTGCCGGTGGCACCACTGCCGAATATTTCCTTCCCCACCATCGTGGTAACGGCGAACATGGCCGGCGCCAGTCCGGAGGTGATGGCGCAGACGGTCGCGGAACCGCTGGAGCGGCATCTCGGCATCATCGCCGACGTGACCGAAATGACTTCGCAAAGCGGCGTCGGCAATACCCGCATCACGCTGCAATTCGGGCTGGACCGCGACATCAACGGTGCCGCCCGCGATGTCGAAGCGGCGATCCAGGCGGCGCGCGCCGATCTGCCGACCGCGCTGCGTTCCAATCCCACCTATAACAAATTCAATCCGGCCTCGGCGCCGATCATGATCCTGGCGCTGTCCTCGCAGACGCTGACGCCCGGCCAGCTTTACGATTCCGCCGATACCATTCTGCAACAGCAGCTTTCGCAGATCACCGGCATCGGCGAGGTGGAACTTGGCGGCAGCGCGCTGCCGGCGGTGCGGGTGGATCTGCAGCCAGGCCCGCTGAACAATTACGGGATCGGCCTGGAGGATGTGCGCGCCGCTTTGGCCGCCGCCAATGCGGATAGTCCGAAAGGCTATGTCGAAAATGGTGGCGAGCGCTATCAGCTCTACGCCAACGACCAGTCCACGGTTGCCGCCGATTACCGCAATCTGGTGATCGCCTACCGCAACGGCGCCGCCGTGCATCTCAGCGATGTCGCCAGCGTCACCAATTCGGTTGAAAATGTCGATAATGCCGGGCTGTTCAACGGCAAGAGCGCGGTGCTCGTCGTTCTGCATCCGAGCCCATCGGCCAACGTCATACAAACGGTCGATCAGGTCAAAGCCATGCTGCCGCGCTTGCAGGCGGCATTGCCGCCGAGCATTCAGATGGCCGTCGCACTCGACCGCTCGCAATCCATTCGCGGCGCGCTGGACGATACGGAAAAAACCCTGTTCATCGCGATCCTGCTGGTCGTCGGCGTGGTTTTCGTGTTTTTGCGCTCCGGCCGCGCCACCCTCATCCCCGGCATCGCCGTTCCGGTGTCGATCGTCGGCACCTTCGGTCCGATGTATCTGCTCGGCTTCAACATCGATAACCTGTCACTGATGGCGTTGACCATCGCCACCGGCTTCGTCGTCGATGACGCCGTGGTCGTGGTCGAAAACACATTCCGGCATCTGGAGGATGGCATGGAGCCGTTCGCCGCGGCGATGCGCGGCGCCAAAGAGGTCAGCTTCACCGTATTGTCGATGAGCGCCTCGCTGATCGCGGTGTTCCTGCCGATTCTGCTGATGCCGGGACTGCTCGGGCGGCTGTTCCGGGAATTTGCCGAGACCCTCTCGATCACCATCCTGATTTCGCTGCTGATCTCGCTGACGCTGACGCCGATGCTGTGCTCGCGCTTCCTGCGGCATCGACCGGCTCCGGAAAGGCGGCCGAATTGGTTGATCCGCAGCCTGGAATCCGGATTTGACCAATTGCAGGACAGCTATAAATCCTCGCTCGCCTGGGCGCTGCGTCACACCAGGCTGGTCGGTGTGATCCTGTTGCTAACCGTCGCGCTCAACTTTTTTCTTTTTGTCGTGGTTCCAAAAGGGTTCTTCCCGGAACAGGATAACGGGCTGATCATCGGCATCGTGCAGGCGGATCAGAGTATTTCCTTCGCGCTGATGAAGCAGAAGATGACGCAGCTGCAAACCATTATCGGGCATGACAAAGGCGTCGCCACGGTTGCCGGCTTTACCGGCGGGCGGGCCACCAATAATGGCTTCATATTCATTACGCTGAAACCGCTGGCGCAGCGCCATGTGTCCGCGACTGGGATCGTCGCTCGGCTGCGCAAACCGCTGGCCACCATTCCCGGCGCGCCGCTGTTTCTGGTGCCGGCGCAGGATCTGCAGGTCGGCGCCCGGCAAGGCAATGCCGAATACCAGTACACGCTGACCAGCAGCGATAGCGATGCGCTTTATCTTTGGGTGCCGAAAATCGTCGCGGCGCTGCAGAATACAAAATTGCTGGATGTCAATTCGGACCTGCAGCAAGGCGGGCTGGAAACCGATGTGGTCATCAACCGCCCGGTCGCCTCGGCCTATAACATCACGCCGGAGGAAATCGATAACACGCTCTACGACGCCTATGGGCAGCGCTCGGTTTCCACCATCTACAACGCGCTCAATCAATACGAGGTCATCATGGAGCTGGCGCCGCAATATCTGCAAACGCCGGATATGCTGCGGCAGATCTATATCAGCACCTCCGGCGGCACTGCCAACGGCGCCGCGCAAACCAATTTTGCCGCCGGAACGGTGGTGAGTTCCACCAGCAGCACGAATGCCGCCAGCACGACGGCGGCGGTGGCGCTCGATTCCGCTACCAACCAGGCCCTCAACAGTATCGCCGCCAGCGGCCATTCCAGCGCCTCCAGCGGCGCCTCGGTCAGCACCGATAAGGAGACCATGGTGCCGCTAGCGGCCGTCGCCTCCTACGCGCCCGGCACCACGCCGATCTCCGTCAACCATCAAAGCGGCCAGCTTGCCAGCACCATCTCCTTCAACCTGCCGGCCGGCTTCGCGCTCAGCGCCGCCGCCGCGCAGATCAACAAGACCATGAGCACTCTGGACGTGCCGCTTTCCATCCATGGCCAGTTCGCGGGTGCGGCGGCAGCGTTCCAATCCTCGCAGGCCAGCGAGCCCTTGCTGATACTGGCGGCGCTGGCGGCCGTCTATATCGTGCTGGGGATTCTTTACGAGAGCACCATCCATCCAATCACCATCATCTCGACCATCCCCTCGGCCGGCATCGGCGCCTTGCTGTTGCTGCTGCTGCTGAATACCCCGCTCACCATCATCGCGCTGATCGGCATCATCCTGCTCATCGGCATCGTCAAGAAAAACGCCATTCTGATGATCGACTTTGCTCTGCAACTGGAACGTTCGGAGAAACTGCCGCCGGAAGAGGCGATTTTCCAGGCCGCCATTCTGCGCTTCCGGCCGATTTTGATGACGACATTCGCCGCGATCCTCGGCGCGCTGCCGCTGGCGATCGGGCTGGGGCAGGGGGCGTCGCTGCGGCAGCCGCTGGGCGTAACGATCATCGGCGGCCTGATCGTCAGCCAGGCGCTGACGCTATACACCACGCCGGTGGTTTATCTTTTCATGGACCGGCTCGGCACGCGGTTGCGCGGCCATCCGAGTTCGGCGCCGCCGCGGCCGGGCAGCATCGCGGAGACAGCATGATGAAGCGCATCGCCACCATGCTGCTGGCTGCCACCGCTTGTAGCAGCCTCGCCGGCTGTCTGGTCGGGCCCAATTATAAAAAACCGGCGGCGAGTGTCCCCGTTGCCTATAAGGAGGCGCCCGGTTGGCAACAGGCGGTGCCGGCGGATGCGATCCCTAAAGGCGCCTGGTGGACCCTGTACGGCGATCCCGACCTCAACCGGCTGGAACCGATGGTCGTGGTTTCGAACCAGACCTTGGCGGCGGATTACTTCGCCTACCAACAGGCGCTGGAAATCGTCGCGGAGACGCAAGGCGGGCTGTATCCGACCCTGGGCCTTACCGGCAGCGCCACCCGTGCCGCCGAAGGCAATGGCGGTAGCGGCAATGTCAGCACCGCCAAAGGCTCGGGCGGCTATTCGGTCAGCAACGGCCCGCGCACCAGCGGCACGTTCGAGGGCAGTGCCGACTGGACGCCCGATATCTGGGGTCAGATCCGCCGCGAGGTGGAAGGCGATGTCGCCGCGGCCGCGGTGAGCCAGGCCGACCTTGCCAATGCCACGCTCTCGGCGCAGGCAACGCTGGCCAGCGATTACGTCGATCTGCGCGCCGCCGACTCCAATATTTCCCTGCTGCGGCAGACCGTCGCCGCCTATCAGCGCAGCCTGCAGATCACCCAGAACCAGTTCAATGCCGGGGTCGCCGCACCCTCCGACGTCCTTACCGCGCGCACCCAGCTCGACGGTGCTGAGGCCCAGCTGATCAGTGCCGGCGAGGCGCGCGCCCAATATGAGCACGCGATTGCGGTGCTGGCCGGACATGCCCCGATCGACCTGACGATTCCGTCGGGCGCGCTGATGACCAAAATCCCCGTGGTCCCGGCCGGATTGCCCTCGACCCTGTTGCAACGCCGGCCCGATATTGCCGCCGCCGAGCGGACGATGGCCGAGCAAAATGCCCAGATCGGTGTCGCCGAGGCGGCTTTCTATCCCACCCTCAGCCTGTCCGCCCTTGGCGGCTTTTCGGCCGACCCCATCTACGGGCTGTTTTCGGTGAGCAATACCTTATGGTCGCTCGGCACCAATGCCAGCGAGACCCTGTTCGAGGGCGGCACCCGCACGGCCACCGTCAGAGCCGCCGAATTCGGCTATGATGAGAGCATCGCCAATTACCGGCAGACGGTCCTCTCGGCGTTCCAGGATGTCGAGAACGA
>Ga0302319_10027245_pt1 | contig 10021 bp, 5 predicted proteins | sample Bog_T0_2_FD_203319 | JGI IMG/M metagenome (GOLD analysis project Ga0302319, IMG submission 203319) | Peat permafrost microbial communities from Stordalen Mire near Abisko, Sweden - Bog_T0_2 | ecosystem: Environmental > Terrestrial > Soil > Wetlands > Peat | place: Sweden: Abisko, Stordalen Mire...
ACGTCGAATTCGAGCGGGCTGGCGGGGAGGCTCGCGGCGATGCCGGGAGGGTTGTCGGTGGGCTTTTCGTTTACGCTATCCACCACTACGACCGGCAGCGGGGTCTTCTGTAGCTGCAGCTTCAGACCGAGTTGCTTATCGATGGCGTCGAAGATAGTCACGTTTTCGGAATCGGGTGCAGCACCGCCAAGCCTCACCGGCGAGAGTTTGAAATCGAAATCCCATGAGCCTTTGAGGCTGGTCTGATCGACCACGGGAGTGCCATTCAGTAACATGGAGACCAGGCCCAGCAAGTTGCCGCTCATCGCTTTGGCGAAGGCCTCCATGGTGATGTTGTGGCAGGAGAACGTGAGGAACGGGACCGGCCCCCCACCGCGACCGGCCGGGGTTGTGTTTTTGCAGCCGGTCTCGCCCGTGCCATCGGATTCTTTGATCTGCGGCTTCTTGCCTGCGCTCAGGACGTACGCTTCGAGCGATTTCGAATCGTTGTGGACCACGAGCCTGAAGCGGTCCGCGAGCAACGCCTGGAGCGCGAGTTTGAGGTTTTCAGCGGTGGGATCGGCCGGGAGCCTGGCTGCAACGTCGAAGCGGTCGTTTTCGAGCCAGGCGGGACCGCCGAGGACTTTGTCGGCATCGACGCCGTACGCGATATGGACCAGATCGACCATGGTGGCGGTGCGGATTTCATAGCGGCCGGCTCGGATGAACGGGCCGCGAATATAGGGACTTGCGGTGTGAGAGCTGGGGTGGACGTCTGCGGGACCGAATTGCGCGAAGAGATGAGCCGCGGAGGAACACAGACAGGCACAGATGAGAAAGAGCCGGATTGGTTTTTGGTTAGTGCTCATCTGCTCCTCACTCTATGTTTTACATCGTACTACGATTACATACGTATGTCAACGTTTATATTCGTATCTTAGTTGTCCGTTGGCTTCTGTTCCACGTGGTCGATGACCAGCACCGACGCCGGGCGCTTTTGCACTTCGAGCTTCAGGCCGAATTGCTTTTCCAGCGCGTCGAGGAGCGAGACGCCCTGACCGGGATCGGAAGCCTGCGCGGAACCGTCCGCCACCGGCGCGGGCGCGGCATCGCCGCCGCGGCCACCACGGCCTCCGCCGCCATTATTCTGAAAGCCCGCGCCGCTGAAACTCAGCGTCATGTCGAAGGCTCCATCGAGTCCTGTTTCGTTGACGACAGTCGGGACCGTGCGAAAGTAGCCAGACGCGAAGCTCGGAAGCTGTTCGGCAAGCTGCGCCATCGTCATGTTCAGACAGGTCACGAGCCGACCCAACGCGGGAGTCGCAACGCGAGGATCTTTGCCGTCGGGACCGGGGCCCTCCACGCAGTTGGTGCGACCGGCGGGGTCAGCCTTCTTCAGCTTGGGCCTGGCGGACACGAGCACGTAAGTATCGAGCGGGCGTTCTTCCGTATGCACGGCAAGCTTGAAGCGATCTTTGAGGAGCGCCTGCATCATCAGTTGCAGCGATTCGTCGTCGACCTGCGAACCGCCCATCTCCGTACCGGCGGCCATGCCGGAAGTGGCTGCGGCCGGGGCTTTCGCGACGATTTCATAAAGGTCGGTCTCGGCGGACTTCGGCGCGCCGACGATTCGATCGGTGGAAACGTCAAAGGCGAGGCCGATCAGATTCTTCACAGCGGCGCCGTGATACTCCACGCGGCCGCCGGGCATCGCGCCGCCCCGGACGAAGCCGCCACGGCCACCGCGGCCGACGAGAACCGCGCCGCCGATTCCTACGCCGCCGCCCGAAACCGGAGCGGTCGGCTTCACATCGGCCACTTCGAATTCGGTGGGAATGGGCGGCAGGCGTTGGGCGATATCGGGAGCATTGGCGGTGGGCTTTTCCTCCACGCTGTCCACGACGATGACGGGTAAAGGCGCTTTGGTCGGTTCCAGCTTGAGGCCGAGTTGTTTATCGACGGCGTCAATAATACCGACACCGCCCGAATCGGGGCGCACAATCAGGGCATATTTAAGGTTGAAATCGAACGCGCCTTTGATGCCGGTTTCGTCCACCAGAGGATTGTTACCGATGCCATCGGCGGGCATGTTGTGGAGCGCCTCGGCGAAAGCGGCCATGGTTATGTTCTGACACAGCCAGGAAATCATGAAATCGGGGCCAAGCGTAAACTGCACGCCGTTCATATTGAGCATGCCGCCGCCGTTTTGACCGGAAGCGGCGGGCGCGGGATGGCAGCCTGCATCTCCGGTGCCATCGGACTCTTTCAGCAGCGGCTTCTTACCGGCGCGGACGGCGTAAGTGGGAAGATCTTTCTTATCGTTATGGACAACCAGCTTGAAGCGTTCGGCGAGTAAGTCGCGGAGCATGAGCTTGAGTTGCGCGGCAGTGGCGTTGGCCGGAGCTTTCGCGTTCACGTCGTAACGATTCATTTCGAGCCAACTGGGGCCGCCGAGGACTTTATCGGGATCGACGCCGTAAGCCGTGCGAACAAGATCGACCATGCTCGCGTTGCGGACTTCATAGCGGCCGCCATGATAGAAGCCGGTCCGCATGAAGTTGCGGGTGAGACCGGTGCCGGTGGCGTGGGCGCTGGGGTGCACGTCGGCGAGTTCGAATTTGGGTGTGGCGTCGGACAGTTGTCCGATTGCCGCACCGGAAACAAGGGCGATGACGACGAGGGGGCCGATGGTCCGCGTCATGGTTGGTACCTCCCGGACGATGAAGGACGACGGTAAGGCGCGGCGAATGCCGCCGTAGTTACGTGATGGGACGCGAAAAGTTTCGTGTCTCGCATATGTGGGCAGTTGTAACTCGTATTCATGCGGAGTGATCCGGAAAGTTCCTTTAGTTATCCGTCGGCTTTTCGTTCAGTTGATCTATTACGTACACGGGCACCGGGCGTTTCTGCTGTTCGAGTTTCAGACCGAGTTGTTTTTCGATCGCTTCGAAGATGGTGTAGCCGCCGTTGGGGTCGGAAGCTGCCGGACCGTCGCCCGCGCCATCGGCCTTAGCGGCAGCCAGTTGAGGCATACCCGCGCGCTGGTTCCAGGTCAGGGTAAAATCCCAGGCACCATCGAGGCCGGTTGAGTCGACAGGAGGAATGTACAGGCCCTGCGCAATACCCCGAAGTTGTTCGGCGAATTGCGCCATCGTGATGTTTTGGCAAGTCAGCAGTATGGTGCCGGCGGGCGTGCCCGATGGTCCGTTTGAGCGCTTACACGAAGTGCGACTATTCGGGTCGGCCTTCTTCAATTTTGGCTTGGCGGCGACCAGCGAATAGGCGGAAAGCGGCCGCTCTTCGGTGTGGTACTTCAGACCGAAGCGCTCCTTCAGCAAAGAAAGCAGGAGCACAGATTGCGCGTCCTGGTCGAGCGTGACGCCGGGATCCACGGCAGCCTTCGCGGTGATTTCATAACGCGCGCTGTTCGCCCATTGCGGAAGGCCAACGATATAGTCATTGGTCTGAACATTAAAGGCCTGCTGCAGCACCGTGGAGAAGGGAAATACGGAAGGAATCGTGTATCTCCCTCCCGGCTGCATGCCGAAACGAAAGGGTCCATTTGGTGGGTTAACGGAACTGGCCGGCTTGATGTCGGCGACTTCAAATTCGGTGGGCAGCGTGATGGGCGGCAATGCTTCGGCCACAGCGGGCGGATTGGGACTCGGTTTTTCCTCGACACTGTCCACAACGAGTACTGGCGTGGGCACCGGATGCTGCTCTAATTTCAGGCCGAGTTGTTTATCGATGGCGTCGGGGAAGGAGATGCGATCACCCGACTCTCCCGCGAGAACGATGATGTTAATGGAATACTTCAGATCGAAGTTCCACATGCCTTTGAGGCCGGTCTGATCGAGGACGGGGTTCGGACCCAGCGCGGAGCCGAACAGGGTTCGCATAGTTCCGACGAAAGATTCCATTGTCATGTTGCGGCAGAGGTACTGAATGACCTGGCCGGGGCCGAGGGCAAGCACTACGCCGTTGATGCCGATCCGAGTGACTCCATCGCCCGGCGTGGGCGGAGCGGTCTCAGCCTTCGGCTTGCAACCCGCGTCTCCGGTGCCGTCCGCTTCCTTCATCTGATTTTTCTTACCCATAGTCAGTGCCCAGGTGGGGAGCGGCTTTGTATCTTTGTGAACGGTGAGTTTGAAGCGGTCTTCGAGGACGGATTGGAGTATTGTGTTCGCGGTCTCCTGGGTAGCGTCGACCGGAACTTTGACGGTAACGTCGTAGCGGTTCATCTCCAGCCAGTTGGGTCCTCCGAGAACTTTGTCGGGGTCGAAACCATAAGCGATGCGGGTGAGATCCAGCATGGTTGCCGTGTGAAGTTCGTAGCGGCCGGCTTTGGGTGGACTGGAGCGGAGGAACGGGTTATTGTTCGTTTTGGAGCTGATGCGGACGTCCGCGATCTCCGTTTGCGCGGAGAGAATAGCCACGGATGAGATCAGGCAAATACAGATGAGAAACGTCTTCATTAGGGCCTCTTAGTTGTCCGTAGGTTTTTCGTTCAGTTGATCGATTACATACACCGGCACCGGGCGCTTCTGCTGTTCCAGTTTCAGGCCGAGTTGCTTTTCGACAGCTTCGAAGATGGTGTAGCCGCCGTTGGGGTCGGAGGCCGCGGCGGGTGCGTCGCCCGAGCCTTCTGCCGGACGCGCCGGTCCCATGTTCATGCCTGCCCTGCGGTTCCAGGTGAGAGTGAAATCCCAGCCGCCTTCGAGACCTGTGGAATCGAGCGGCTGGATCGACATATTGTTTCCATACATGCTCAATTGCTCCGTGAACTGCGCCATGGTGATGTTATGGCAAGTCATGTCGACGGAGCCGGGCGGCGCGGGCGCGGGCGCATTCTGCGTTTTGCACGACGCGCGGCTGGCCGGATCGGCCTTCTTCATTTTCGGCTTCACCGAGATCAGACTATAGGCGGGCAGCGCACGCTCTTCCGTGTGGTACTTGAGTCCGAAGCGGTCCTTCAACAAGGCGAGCACCAGAGGCGCGGTGGAATCGGAGTCCAGGTTCGCACCAGGCTCGACCGTCGCCTTGGCCGTAATGTCATAACGCATCGAGTCGGCGAATTTCGGCATGCCGATAATCTGATCATTGCTCTGGACCTGAAGGGCGTTGTTGATCACGCTCGCAACGTTCATGCCGGTCGAGACAAACCGCCCGCCAGGCTGATTCTGATAGCGACCGAAGCGCGTGTCCGGATCGCTCAGCTTGATATCGGCAACATCAAACTCCGTAGGAACCCTGGTCGGCGGCAAGGCTTCGGCTACACCTGGTGGATTGGGACTCGGCTTTGCTTCCACGCTGTCGACGATCATCACCTGCGTAGGCAGAGGGCGCTGTTCGAGCTTCAGGCCAAGTTGTTTCTCGACGGCGTCGGGGAAGGAGATCCGGTCGTCGCCGGTCCCACCGATCATTGCGAAATTAAAGGAGTATTTGAGGTCGAAATTCCACGTGCCTTTGATACCGGTTTCATCAATGGCGTTCGACGCGACGCTGTTGCCAATCATGCCGCGAAGGGCTCCGGCGAACGCCTCCATGGTGACGTTGTGGCAGGTGTACTGAATGGTCTGGCCGGGGCCGAACGAGATGACCGTGACTTTGCCATCCGCGCTCATCATCATGAGTTGCCCGGCGCCACTGCCGGGCGCGGCGGGCGCTTCCGTGTGCGGATGGCAGCCCGTTTCGCCCTCGCCGTTGGCCTCTTTCATCAGCGGCTTCTTGCCCGCGGTCAGCACCCACGTGGGCAGCGGCTTGCTGTCTTTGCGGACCACCAGTTTGAAGCGATCGGCCAGCACCGATTGGAGGATGACGTTGGCGGAATCGGCCGTGGCATTCGCGGGAACCTGAATGGTCAGGTCATAGCGGTTCATCTCGAGCCAACTGGGTCCGCCCAGGATCTTATCGGCGTCGAAGGCATAAGCGATGCGAACCAGATCGAGCATGCTGGCATTGCCCAGTTCGTAGCGGCCACCGCGCGGAGGGTTGGTGCGCGCGTAGGGGCCGCCGTTCACCTGTTTGGCCGCGACGTGGACGTCGGCAAGTTCCGACTGCGCAAAAAGGCCAGCCGCGGACGAACATAAATAAGCGCAGATGAGAAGGCGTGATGTCGTCATTTGTTTTTACTAACTATTTAGTACTATTCGGATATCAAAAGTCAAGAGATATCAATTGTCCGTCGGTTTCTCCTCCACGTGATCCACTACCAGCACGGCCACCGGCCGTTTCACCATCTCCAGCTTCAGGCCCAACTGCTTTTCCATCGCTTCCGGAAACGTGATCGCGCCGTTCGGATCGGACGCGGCCGCTCCGGGCGGAGGCAACATGCCGCCCTTGAACTGTCGGGCCGTGCTGAAGTTCACCGTGAAATCGTAGCCGCCCTCAAGGCCCGTGGAATCGAGCACCGGCGTGTGCACATAGCCGCTGGCAAGGTATTGCATCTGCTCACCCAGATACGCCATCGTCGTATTCGTGCAACTGAACAAGCGACCCAGCACCGGATCGGTAACGCGCGGATCGATCTTCATCAGCGTCGGCGGCCCTTCTTTGCAACCCGTGCGCGAGTTGGGGTCCGCCTTCTTCAGCTTCGGCTTCGGTGCCGTGAGTACGTACGCCGAAAGGGGCCGCTCTTCATAGTGAACAGCGAGCCTGAAGCGATCCGCCAGCAGTGTCTTGACCATGGCGAGGAGCGCGTCGATATCGGGATCGCCATCGGCCGACATAATGTCGGGCGCCTTCGCAACTATGTCCCAGCGTGTGGTGTCCATGGATTTCGGAGCCACCAGCATTTCGTCGGTGATACCCCAGATTTCCGTCACCAGCCATTTCAACGTCGCGCCGCGAACCGTGACGCGTCCGCCTTTCTGAACTTCGACATCGGTGTCGTGCGTATCGGGATCGCTCAGTTTCACTTCCGCAACCTCGAATTCTGTTGGGGGCGCAGGGAACGCTTTTGCGGCCTCCGGGGAATTGGGAGTGGGCGTGCGGCTCACCTGGTCGACGATGATAGCGGGCACGGACACGTCACCGGGATTGAGACTCAGTCCGATTTTTTCGAGACTGTCGAAAAGGCTGACGAACGCGGCGCGCGCCGTAACGTCGCCATCGCGCTTCGAGTATTGGAAGCTGAAATCCCATGCACCATTGAGATGGGTCTGGTCGACGATAACGTTGTCGCCGAGAAAATTCCACGCTGCGGGCATGTCGAGGATGTGCGCGGCAAAATCCGCCATCGCCATGTTGTGGCATGTCACATCGACGAGCGGAATCTGACCGGGGCCGTCGGCGTGCACATCGGCATGGCAGCCGGCATCGCCCGAACCCTCGGACTGCTTCAGCTGGGGATGCTTGCCGGCGGTCAGCGCCCAGGCGGAGACAGGCTTCGTGTCTTTATTGATAACCAGCCCGAAGCGGTCGGCGAGCATCGCCTGCAGCATCGGTTTCACGGTCACAGTCGTAGTGCCGGCGGGAGCCATCGCGCGAAGGTCGAAGCGATCCACGCCCAGCCAGCTGGGGCCGCCGAGCACCTTAGCCGCATCCACGCCATACGCGGTTCGGATCAGATCGACCATGCTCGCGCGACGTAACACGTAGCGACCGCCCGGCAGAAGTCCGCCGCTCATATCGCTGAGATCGGAGTTGGTGAATTTGGGGCTGGGATGGATTTCGGCGACCAGAAATTTCGCCAAATCTTCGGGAGTCTGAGCGTGAGTCGTGGCGCTGAGGCACGCGAGGCCGCAGAGCACGGTGACCGCGTACTTTGTGTTTCGCCGAGGTAACACCGTACTTCCTCCCGCTTCCTGTTGTGACTCTCCTGATGTGACTCAGGGAGCGCGCATTTTGTTCCCGACTTTGTTCCCGTCATGGGGCGCAAAATCGGATGGACTCAGTTTAGACGAATTTCCGCCGCGATTTGTTTGGCAGGAATCGTGCCATATTTCCCGAATTCAAAAAACCGAATGGAATGATGACGTTCGATACGCGGCGAGCGTGCAGCGCTTCGGGCCAACTTAGCCCAGGTGTGAGCAAAAAGCCCGGAATCCACGGAGCGATCCCGGCGGCGCAAGGTCCACATGTCTAATCGACATCCTAACGTGTACGCGGATCGGGGGATGTCACAGTTTTGTAAGTTGTTCGAGTAAAGGTGACGACGGTATTTAGAGTGTAATGTCAGTTCCACGCGGCCGACACAACACACTAACCAGACAAGGGGCTGCCGCCTGGCTGCCGCCCCTTGGTATCCCCGCTTGTTATGGCCGCCGCCGCTCTGTTACGAGAACAAAGTTCTCGTTGCGGCGGCCATAACGGTCTAATTATCGGTAGGTTTTTCTTCCACGTGATCGATCACCAGCACCTTCACCGGGCGCTTCACCAACTCCATCTTCAGCCCCAGTTGCTTCTCCATGGCGTCCGGCAGCGAAATCGCGCCGTTGGGGTCGGAGGCCGTAGTCCCGGGCGGCGGCAGCGTGCCTCCCCGAAACTGCCCGATGGTGCTGAAGCTCAGCGTGAAATCATAACCGCCTTCGAGGCCAGTGTTATCCAGCACCGGACTGTGAACGTAGCCATTAGCCACGTACTGTAACTGATCTGCCAGATACGCCATGCTGGTATTGGTACAACTCAGCAGCCTGCCCAGCACGGGGTTGGAACTGCGAGGGTCGATTTTCATCAGCGTGGGCGGACCCTCCTTGCAACTCGTCCGCGAGTTCGGATCCGCCTTCTTCAGCTTCGGCTTCGAAGCCGTCATCGTGTAGGCCGAAACGGGCTTCTCTTCATAGTGCACGGCCAGCTTGAAGCGATCCGCCAGCAAGGCCCTGAACATCGCGAAGAGCGCGTCGAAATCCGCGTCGGCATCGTCGCCGCCGCCTTCGGCTATGATCTCCGGTGCCTTGGCCACTACGTCCCAGCGCTGTTCGTCCAGAGATTTTGGCGCACCCACCAGCATGTCGTCGGTGATCCCCCAGATTTCTTCGATCATGAATTTCAGCGTCGCGCCCTGCACGTTGACACGCCCGCCGGGCTGGATCCGAAAATTGACGTCGTGGGTCTCGGGCGCGCTCATCTTGACTTCGGCGACTTCGAATTCAGTGGGGGGCGGAGGAAAGGCCTTCAACGCTTCGGGAGAATCGGGTGTTGGTGCGCGGTTCACGCTGTCCACAACGACGACGGGCATCGGCACCATTGCGGGATCCAGTTTGAGGCCGATCTTCTCAAGCCCGTCAAAAAGGCTAATGATTTCCGCGCCGGCGGTGGTCACGCCCCAGCGCTGCGACATCTTCAGGTTGAAATCCCATGCGCCCTGCAGGCCGGTTTGATCCACCACCAGATTGTCGTTCAGGAATGCCCACGCGCCCGGCAGATCGCTCATGCCGGCAGCTAAGGCCTCCATCGTCATGCTGTGGCATGTAATTTCGAACTGCCGAACCGCCGGCTGTGCGGAACCGCCGTTGCTTCCCTCGCCCGACGGATTATCGAGCCGGCAACCACTTTTATCCGAATCCTCCGCCTTCTTCAACTGCGGATGTTTCGTCGCCGTAAGCGCCCAGGCGGGTACGGGCTTTGTATCGTTGTGGACAACCAGAGAGAAACGTTCGGCGAGCAAGGCCTGGAGCAAGGGCTTCACGGTGGCGGCCGTAGTGCCGGCGGGAGCTTTGGCCTGAACGTCGAAGCGATCCAGTTCCAGCCAACTCGGCCCGCCCAGCACTTTCTTCGCATCTACGCCATAGGCGAGACGAACGAGGTCAAGCATGGTGGCGCGGCGCAGGCGATAGAGCCCGCCGCGCATCAGACCACCGCTCATGTCGCCGGTATCGGGGTTCGTGGATTTCGCGCTGGCGTGGACGTCAGCAACTTCAAATTTCGCGGCGGGCTCCGGAGGAACGGGATCGGCCGATGCCGCGCCGCTCAGGCACGCCATGCCCCACAGCAAGGTCACAGCATAGTGTATTTTTCGCCCGCGCATCGGAGTAATATTCATTTGCCCTTTGCCACCCGTTCGCCAACACAAAACTCGGGTGGCTTCAGTTTAGACGACTTC
>Ga0302319_10027248_pt1 | contig 10020 bp, 10 predicted proteins | sample Bog_T0_2_FD_203319 | JGI IMG/M metagenome (GOLD analysis project Ga0302319, IMG submission 203319) | Peat permafrost microbial communities from Stordalen Mire near Abisko, Sweden - Bog_T0_2 | ecosystem: Environmental > Terrestrial > Soil > Wetlands > Peat | place: Sweden: Abisko, Stordalen Mire...
ATGAGCAAATCCCTGGGGAATTTCAAAACCCTGCGGGAGGTGCTGAGGGCGGCGCCGGCGGAGGCTGTGCGATTTCTGCTGATCCGGTCGCATTACCGCTCGACGCTGGATTTCTCGGACGCCGCATTGCTGGAAGCCAAAAAGGAGTTGGACCGGTTTTATCGCGCGATTGCGGCGCATCCTGGGATTGCCGCTGCTGATGATATTCCGGCGGCGATACTCGAGGCGTTATGCGACGATCTGAACACGCCTGGCGCTATCAGCGGACTGCATGGTCTGGCGGATGCCGCCCTTGCCGGCGATGCCAATGCTGCTTCCGGGATGTTGGCGGCGGGGAAGATCCTTGGGCTATTTAATCAAGGACCAAAAGACTGGTTTCGCGGCGATGCCGATGCGCTAAAAATCGAGGCGCTGATAGCCGAGCGCAAAGCCGCGCGCGCGCAAAGGAACTTTGCCAGGGCCGATGAAATCCGGAAATCGCTCGAAGCCGAGGGGATTCTGCTGGAGGATACCGCCGGCGGCACCATCTGGCGAAAAATATGACCGGCCGCAACGGCGGGGCTGAACTCGTCCCGATCGAGCCGTCGCCCGTGGTGATCCTGGTGCGGCCGCAATTGGCGGAAAATATCGGCGCCGTCGCGCGCGCCATGGGCAATGGCGGGTTGTTCCACCTGCGTCTGGTCTCGCCGCGCGATGGCTGGCCGCAGGAGCGCGCCTGGCGCATGGCTTCCGGCGCGCATCGGATCCTGGACGCCCTGACCCTGCACGCAACAGTGGCCGATGCGGTCGCCGATCTGCAGCGGGTTTTCGCCACCTGCCCGCGGCCGCGCCATATCATCAAGCCGATGCTGACCGCGCGCGGGGCTGCCGCTGAAATCCATGCCATCGGCGCGCGCGGCCTGAAATGCGGCGTCCTGTTCGGGCCGGAGCGCGCCGGGCTGGATAATGACGACATCGCCTGCGCCGACAGCCTGGTCCGCTATGATCTGAACCCCGATTTCATGTCGCTGAACCTCGCCCAGGCGGTGATGATCCTGGGGTATGAATGGTTCATCGCCCGTGAGCCGGATGCACTGCCGAGATCCTTGCAGACCAACGGGACGGAAGTTGCGACGAAATTCGAACTCGAGCATTTCATGGACCATCTGATCCGCGAATGCGACGCCTCGGGATTCCTCAAAAATCCGCAAAAACGGCCCGGGATGGTGCGCAACCTGCGGCATTTTTTCCAGCGCGGCGAAGTCACCGCGCAGGAGTTGAATACCCTGCATGGGGTCATCGCCGAGTTGGTCCGTGGCCGGAAGCTGGACGGTTAACCGAAACCGGTGCTTCGGAGTCGAACCGTCTTTATCCGGGGATCGGCTCCGCAAAAATTGCATGGTGGAGGGCTGGAAAAAATCATAAGCGCCCTTATTATATCCACTGATATGAATGAAAACGCCGACCATAACCTCTTCTCGTTGCTGAACGACCTAGCGAGATTGATCCGGGTTGAGGCAGATAAGCGTGCGCGGGTGCATGGAATGACCCGGGCAGGATGGAGCCTGATGGCGCGTCTGGCGCGGCATCCCGGCATTTCCCAGAAGGAGCTGGCGGACTTGCTGGAGGTTGAACCGATCTCCGTTGCCCGGATGGTTGACCGTCTGGAGGCGGCGGGGCTGCTCGAACGGCGCGCGGATGCCGGCGACCGGCGGATCTGGCGGCTGCATTTGCTGCCGGCGTCGGAACCCGTTCTGAAAAAAATGGCGGCAATGGCGGCCGAGCTGGAAAGCTTCGTTACCCAGGGCGTTTCGCCGGCCGCGCGTGATGCCATCGTTGAAGGACTTGGCCAGATGAAAATGAATTTAACGCAGAAGCCGGAAACACAGGCTGTGGAGACCGGCTCAGTCAGGGAGGTTGCATAATGTCTCAGGCGAACCTGGTGGCGCGCGATGTGGCATCGCAAACCGCCGGCAAGGCGGCCATCCGGCGGGCCAACCGGGCGCGCCTGCTGCGCCCGCTATTGATTATCGGCGGCATTCTGGTCGTCGTTATTGGTTCACTGGTATTCTGGCTGCTGGGCGGGCGCTATGTTTCATCCGACGATACCTATGTCGATGCGGCGAAAGTATCGCTCTCGACCGACGTCTCCGGTCTGGTGGACGAGGTCGACGTGCGCGATAACCAGCATGTGGATGCCGGGCAGGTATTGTTCAAAATCGGCCAGGCCGGGCGTCACATTGCGGTTGCCAACGCCGAGGCCCAGTTGGCGCAGGTGAGGCTTGATATTACGGGCGCAAAACGTGCCTATGCCGAGGCCCAGGAAAATATCCAGCTGCAGGCGATCCAGGTGCGGCGGGACCAGGACGATTTGGCCCGCTATGCGGCGGTGCTGCACGACGGCGGCGTGACGCAATCGGTCTATGACGATGCGAAATTTCAGCTGGAGGCGGATCAGGCCAGGTTGTTGGAGCTTCAGGACCAGTCCTCAATTCAGTTGGCGAAACTGAGCGATAATCCGGATATTGCGGCGGCAGATACGCCGGAATACCAGACCGCGCTGACGAACCTGCAGGACGCGCAGTTGGACCTGGCGGATAGTGTCGTCAGGGCACCGTATTCGGGCTATGTTACCATGGTCGAGGCGTTGCAGCCCGGCATGTATCTGCCGGCGGGTACCGCCGCCTTCGGCCTGGTCTCCGACACCGATGTCTGGATAACCGCGCAGCCGAAAGAGAGCGAATTGACCTGGGTTCGTCCTGGCCAGCCGGTCACCATTACGGTCGATACCTATCCGGGGCAGACCTGGCGCGGCGAAGTGGAGAGTGTCAGCCCCGCCAGCGGATCGGAATTTTCAGTTTTGCCGGCGCAGAATTCTTCCGGAAACTGGGTGAAAGTGGTGCAGCGGATTCCGGTGCGCGTGAAAATTCTGAGCGGACCCAGCGAATTCCCGTTGCGTGACGGCATGAGCGCGGAAATCTCAATCGATACGAAGCATCATCGGCATCTCTCTGACCTGTACTGATGTTGGCTGCGGGGCTCGCATCCGCCTTTCCTCTGCTGATTGCAAGCATTGCGAGGTCTCGGTAAAAGGCCGGTAAGGCGCGGTAATGAGGGGTTAGGCCACGGCATGAGGATCGTTGTCACCGGGGGGTGCGGATTTATCGGCTCCGCCGTGATCCGCCATGCGATCGGCGCGACCCGGCATGAAATCCTCAATGTTGATAAAATGACCTATGCCGCCTCGGAAGCGGCGCTGGACGTTGCGAATGGCCATGCCAGGCACCGACTCGTCAAAGCCGACATTGCCGACGCGGCGGCAATGCGGGAATGCTTTCAAGGTTTTCAGCCCGACGCGGTGATGCATCTGGCGGCTGAAAGCCATGTCGATCGCTCGATTGATGGTCCCGCCGCCTTTATCCAGACCAATATCACCGGCACCTTCACGTTGCTGGAAGCGGCGAAAGAATACTTTGCGGCTCTGAGCGGGGAGCGGCGGGAAAAATTCCGCTTTCATCATATCTCGACGGATGAGGTTTTCGGCACGCTGGCGGAGGGTGATCCAGCCTTCGACGAAACCACGCCTTATGATCCGCGCAGCCCCTATTCGGCCAGCAAGGCCGCCTCGGACCACCTGGCCAGGGCATGGTTTCATACCTATGGGCTGCCCGTTATCGTTTCCAATACGACGAATAATTACGGTCCATGGCAGTTTCCTGAAAAACTGATCCCGCTGGTGCTGCTGAACGCGATTGAGGAAAAGCCGCTGCCGGTCTATGGCGACGGCAGGAATACCCGGGACTGGCTGTTTGTTGAGGATCATGCCGAGGCATTGCTGAAAGTGGTGGAAACCGGCACGCCGGGTGCAACCTATTGCATCGGTGCGCAACAGCCGCGGCGGAATATCGAGGTCGTCAAAAGCATTTGCGCAATGATCGATGCGCGGCTGCCCAGCGCGAACGGGTCGCGCGAACGGTTGATCAGGTTCGTCAGGGATCGGCCGGGCCATGATCTGCGCTATGAAATAGACCCGGCAAATGCCGAGCAGGCGCTGGATTGGAAAGCGGCCCATGATTTTGAGCGCGGGCTGGCGGCGACGATTGACTGGTATCTCAACCACCAGGATTGGTGGCAGGAAATCCGCCACGGCAAATATCAGGGCCAGCGCCTGGGGGCGGCTTCGTGATCCAGAAAGGCATCATTCTCGCCGGCGGTTCGGGCACCCGGCTGCATCCGACGACGCAGGCGACATCGAAACAATTATTGCCGGTTTTCGACAAGCCGATGATCTATTATTCGCTCTCGACGTTGCTGCTGGCCGGGATCAGGCAAATTCTAATCATCTCCACCCCCGCCGATCTGCCGCAATACCGGCGCCTGTTTCACGACGGCGCGCATCTCGGCATCAGCATCAGCTATGCCGAGCAGCCCAGCCCTGATGGACTGGCGCAAGCTTTCCTGATCGGCGAGCGCTGGATCGCCGGCGAGGCCTGCGCCCTGGTGCTGGGGGATAATTTAATTCATGCCGATCATCTTTCGACCTTGCTGAGCGCGGCGGCGGCGCGGCCGGAAGGTGCGACGGTGTTTGCCTATCAGGTGCGCGATCCTGAACGTTACGGTGTTGTTTCATTTGATGCGGAAGGCAAGGCGATCCGCATTGTCGAAAAACCGGTTCGGCCGCAATCGAACTGGGCCGTTACTGGCCTGTATTTTTATGATCGCCGCATTACCGAGCTCGCCAAGACCATCAGGCCGTCGGCGCGCGGGGAGTTGGAGATTACTGATCTCAATCAGCTTTATCTGCTGGAAGGCACGCTGCGCGTCGAAAAACTCGGCCGCGGCACCGCGTGGCTGGACGCCGGCACGCCGGATTCGCTGCTGCAGGCGGCAACCTTTGTGCAAACCATCCAGGCCAGGCAAGGCAATCTGGTGGGATGCCCGGAAGAGATTGCGTTCCGGATGGGTTTTATCGATGCCGATATGTTGCGGGAGAACGCCAGGCGGATCGGCAAGACCGAGCTTGGCCGCATCCTGGGCGAAATCGCGGATGGATTGCATCCGTAATGAAAATACAGAAGCTCGCGATCCCCGAGGTGCTGTTGATCACGCCGACGCGTTTTACCGATCCGCGCGGGTTTTTCTCAGAAACCTGGGTCGAGTCCAAGCTTGCCGCGAATGGATTTTCGCAGCGTTTCGTACAGGATAATCACAGCCTCTCGGCGGAGGCCGGCACCATTCGCGGCCTGCATTGCCAGATTGCACCCAGCATTCAGGGCAAGCTGGTGCGGGTTGTCCGAGGCGCGATCTGGGATGTCGCGGTCGATATCCGTCATGGGTCGCCAAGCTATGGCAAGCATGTCGCGGTGACGCTGAGTGCCGAGAACTGGGCGCAGCTTTGGATCCCCGGCGGCTTTCTGCATGGATTTTGCACGCTGCAGCCGGCGACCGAGGTGATCTACAAGGTTACCGCCGATTACGACAAGAACGCCGAACGCGCGGTGATATGGAACGACCCTGATCTTGCGTTGCCCTGGCCTGTGCCGCCGGGGCGAGAATTACTTTCGGATAAGGACCGCGTTTTGCCGCGGCTTGCCGAATGCGATGCGTGGTTTCGCTATTGAAGGGGCCGATCCTTATCACCGGCGGCTCCGGTCAGCTTGGCCATGCGCTCGCCAATGCGGCACGCGAGCGGGGGCTGGACCATGTCGCGGTCAGCCGGCCGGATTTTGATTTCGACGCTGAGGATACCATCGAGTCCTGCTTTTCCTCTGCGCAGCCGCGGCTGGTCATCAACGCCGCCGCGTATACGGCGGTCGATGCCGCGGAGACCAACGCCCAGGCCGCCGATCGTGCCAATCACACCGGTCCTTGGCGGCTTGCAAAACTTTGCGCCGGCGCCGGGATTCCATTGATCCATATCTCGACCGATTACGTCTTCGACGGCACCAAAATCGGCGCTTATGTGGAAACAGATCCCACCCATCCGGCCGGCGTTTACGGCGCCAGCAAGCGCGCCGGCGAACTTGCCGTGCTCGCAACCGGCGCCAAGGCGATTATTCTGCGCACCGCCTGGGTGTATTCGGCGCATGGTAAAAATTTCGCGCGCACCATGCTGGGCGCCGCACGCAAGACCAACAATGTTCGCGTCGTGATGGATCAGCAGGGCACACCCACCGCGGCGCCGGATCTGGCGGCGGCCATTCTGGACATTGCGGCATTGCTGGATGGCGGGTGGAAGCCGGGTTATGGCGGTATTTTTCACGCGACCAATGCCGGGGAAACCACGTGGCATGGTTTTGCCGCGGCGATTTTCGCGGCAGCGGAGCCGGCTGGCCTGAAGCCCCCTACCCTCACCGCCATTCGGTCCGAGGAATGGCCCACGCCTGCGAAGCGCCCGGCCAATTCCCGGCTTGACTGCGGCAAGCTTGCCTCGACCTTCGGGGTCAAATTGCCGGCGTGGCAGCTTTCGGTTGCACCGATCGTGGAGCAGCTTGTCGCTGTGGATGGAGCCAGGTGACAGCGTCCGGCATTACCATTCTACTTTCCACCTATAACGGCGAAAATTACCTCAAAAGCCAGCTCGATAGTATTCGTGAACAGAGTTTTCGCGATTGGATGATCGCCTGGCGGGATGACGGCTCCGCCGATGGTACGGTCGCGGTGGTTGAGGATTTTGCAGGGTCCATTGGGCCGGAACGTTGTGTGCAATCGCCGTCTTCCGGTCCGCATCTCGGCGCCGGACCAAGTTTTCTGCAGCTGCTATCTGAAAACCGGGACGCTGGCTGCATCGCCTTTGCCGATCAGGATGACCGCTGGCTGCCAGAAAAGCTGCAACGTGCTGCCGATCGCTTGGGCGCCGCCGGTGATCTGCCGGTGCTTTACTGCGCGCGCCAATGGCTGACCGATGACGATTTCAGCCATCCGGTGTTGTCGATGAAATATGACGGCACGCCCGGGTTTCCCGCCAGCCTTACGCAAAACATCGCGACCGGCAATACCATCGTGATGAACCAGGAAGCTGCCAGGCTGGTCGCATCGATCCCGGCGCCGGACTCCTCGCCGCATGACTGGTGGAGCTATATTGTGGTTTCCGCCTTTGGCGGCAGGGTGATTTACGATTCCGAGCCGACCGTGTTGTACCGCCAGCATATGAAAAACCTGATCGGCTCGCAGTTGCCGACTGTCAGCCGCGCGATTGCGGCGCTGGAACGCGGGCCGGAGATTTATATGACCATGATGCGCCGGCATACCGAGCGGCTATACGAGCACAGGGACAGACTGCCCGCGCCGGCTCGGTTCGACCTCGAACTGATCCGTAAAGGATTGACTGGCGGATTTTCCGACAAGCTGGCTGCACTGCGCTGCCCAGGGTTCAAACGCGCGACCGCATTGGAAAGGCTTTTGTTTCGGATTTGGTTTTTGACGAATTATACCAGAAGCCCTAGCCTTTGACACACGCCCATTCTCTTGTCCCGATGGAAATGATGCGTTCCGGGTCGTTGACCAGGAACAGCCATGCCTGTTTGCAGGCTTCCAGCATCGCTTCGTAGCTGTCCCACACGAGGCTGCTTAATTTGTTCCCACGCAGATAATCCCAGACGTTTTCCATCGGGTTCAATTCGGGCGCGTAAGCGGGCAGCGGTAGTAGCGTGATGTTATCCGGGACGATCAGCCGCTCGCCCGGCTGGTGCCAGCCGGCGCCGTCGCAGACCAGCAGGCAATGCGCGCCCGCTGCAATCTGTGTGCTGATTTCTGCCAGATGTTCGTTCATCGCCTCGGTGTTGACGGCCGGCATGATGATCGCCGCACCGACGCCGCGCGCCGGGCAGATCGCACCGAATATGTGAACCGAGTCATGCCGCGTGTCGCGGACCATCGGCGGGCGTGAACCAATCGGCGCCCAAACATACTCGATAGACCCTTTTTGGCCGACCCTGGCTTCGTCCTGAAACCAAACTTCAATCGGTTTGTCGGTCACCCATGCGGGCAAAATGTCAAGGCTCAGACTGCGGAAGTTTTTTTAAAAGTCTCCTGCGCCACAGCGTCTTTCTTTGGATGGAATGGTCGCGGCTGCAGCCGGGTCAGTTCCAGCTCACGCAACCATTTGGCCACCGTGCGCTTGTGAACTGAGACAGCAAACACCTCCCCAACCTTCGCGACCAAATCGATGCAACGCCAACGCACGACTTTGTCGATCTCAGGGTCGGGGCCGTTCACCACCAGCTCGCGTAATTGCGCCATTTGCGTTTCGTTCAGAAGCGGCGCCGGACCAGGACCAACTTTGGAAATCAAACCGGCCACACCATCCGCGTTGTAGCGATGCACCCAGTCGCGCAACGTCTGCCGGTCCATCCCATTCATCTCCGCCGCTTCGGTTCGCGAACGGCCCTCAAGTATCATCGCAAGCGCCAAAAGCCGGCGCACAACCTGGCCATCCTTCTCCCGGGACGCCAGACGGCGTAAATCAGCCGCCGAATACTCCAAATTGGTGATCTCAATCGGCTGACCCATACCCACCTCCGGCGACCGAATCGGCCGAAGGCCAGCGAATCAGAAACCGGCACGTTTGGGAATCCCCCAAGAGTCAGAAGCCGCGGCTCCTGGTATTAGAGCGGGAGCTTGATTTGGAAGAGATGGCCGCGCGGCGCTTTGCAGGATAATAATAGACACTATAATCCGGCTTTAGCCGTGCTATGCAACAGGTTCGTTCGCGGATTTGAACCCGATGCGCTCATGGCTGTTATCGCAGAACGGCTTGTTCTGGCTGGCGCCGCAGCGGCACAGGCGGGCGGACTGGATGCGGGCGACGACGCGCCCGGTGCCGCTCGTGATTTCGAGGTTGCCGCGGACTTGCAACGGGCCGTCTAGTTGCGGGTCTATTGCCAGGGGGCCGTTGCGCATGGCCAGCGCCTCGGCATTGCCGGTTGCTGGTTCGCCGCTCGCGGCGAAGGCGATGTCATGGTGGGAACTGTCGCAGAACGGCTTGTTGCGAGAGGCGCCACATCTGCACAGCGTCGCGCGAAAACCGGCTGCTTCACCATCCAGCACGATGGGGGCGTGGACGGCGTAAGGCCCGGCTTCACGAACCGCCAGCAGATTGACCGGCGGCGGCGCCTCGTCGGGGCGGCCATCGTGGCGGTGGTAGCGGATGGCGCCGGAGGGGCAGATGCGGGCGATGGCGGCAAGTTCCTCGTTATCCATCGCGTCTGGATGTATCCATGGTCCCTGCACGTTGGCGAGGAACACGTCTGGCGCGCCGGTTACGCAGAACCTGGCGTGGATGCAGCGTTTGGTTTCAAACAGCAGCGTCAAATCCTTACCCTCGACGATTTCCACGCCGTCCTCGATCCGCGTCTCGGGAGCGTCCTGGACGATGGGCGCGGCGTTTACGGGCGCTTGCGGGGGCGGTTGACGTGAGGCGCTGGCGAAGCCGCGCTTTGCCCGCTCCGCGAGGCTGGAGATGAGGCTGGTTGCTTTGGCGATACGGCCCGCCGGGTCCGGCGATAAAGACCCCAAGGCGGTCGTTATTTCATCGAAACGCTCGGCGAAAAAAGTTCTGGCGCCCGCGCCTGGTGGCAGGGCGGCGGCGTCCCGCAGCGCCACGAAAGAAACGCCGGCGTGGCATTCCGGGTTCGATGGGCCGGCCGGGAGCCGCGCGGCGTGCTCGCCGAGCAGCGTCATCCCGCGCATCAGCGCCGTCGCCAGGTCGGTCGCCAGCGCCTTTTCCGCGACGGGAGATGGCAGCGCGTAGCTATAGGCCAGCAGCCGCAGCATCAGCCCGTACATCGCATTCGCCGCATCCACCGTGCGGCCGGCTTCCTCATCCTCGATCCAGACACGGCCTTCCGGCCGCAGTGGGCGGCGCAGCACCGGATTATGCGCGGCTGGGTGCGCAGGGGTGAAGCCGGGGTCAACGGCGAGGAATCCGTGATAGTCTTCGCGCACGGCGATGAAGCGCTGGAAATGCGAATGCGCGCTCTCCTCCTGTGCGCCTTCGCCCTGCGCAACGATGGCATCGAATGCGGCAAGCGCGGTTTTGAG
>Ga0302319_10027249_pt1 | contig 10020 bp, 7 predicted proteins | sample Bog_T0_2_FD_203319 | JGI IMG/M metagenome (GOLD analysis project Ga0302319, IMG submission 203319) | Peat permafrost microbial communities from Stordalen Mire near Abisko, Sweden - Bog_T0_2 | ecosystem: Environmental > Terrestrial > Soil > Wetlands > Peat | place: Sweden: Abisko, Stordalen Mire...
CCGTGTCCGGTGGGATAGGCCGGATGCGTAGGCGAGCCTTCCGGAAAGGCTTGCGATAGAAAGTAGCTATTATTGTTGGCCTTGAAGCTTGCTTGGACCGCTTGCGAGTTCAAGACCGTGGGGCTCAGCTTGACCTGGACCTTGTTGCCCTGGTGGGTGTTCTCCAGATACACAAGAGCGCCGCCCGATTCCGGGCGATGGCGGAGATGGATAAACCATTTCTGATACCACACCGCCTTTAACGCTTCACTGGCTACGGCGGTGAGAGCGGCCGCTATATCTGGCTGGCCGAACGTGCCAAATCCATTCTGCGTAGTGGACGAGTTATAAGGATTACCGGGGTTCAAAGGAACGTTTAATGAGTCTAATACAAGGTAGGCAATCAAATACGCCTCATAAAGCACGTCGACATGGGTGTAGGCGGAGAGCCCTCGTCCGTCGTGGAGAAACACCGGCGAGGCAGACTGCAATTTCAATCCGGTAGAGATCCCGTTCTGGACTTGTTGAAAGGTAAGCGCATCCGTCATGAAGTCGACCTGCGGGGCCGAAGTGTTGTATTGCTGAACAATAGGCAAGGCACCCAAAGTCGTGTTTTGAAGAGCTAGCTGTGACATGTAAGGGCCAATCGTCTCACCGGGAAAACCGCCACGGAACAAGAGTGTGGGAGTTACCACGCCGCCATCCTTTGGTCCGGCATAGGTGGGCAACGAGGACAGTTCGGCCGCGGCTTGGGCCGCCATGGGATTGGAGACATATTCAGTGAACGCAACGTCGCGCAGCAGCGAAGCCCAGTAGAGTTCAACCAGTTCAGTGGCGTACTGCTCACTGGCCGCGGGAGGCGCCGGGGGCGCTGTTAACTGGCTGTTGTCGAGACAATCCAATGCGAAGGCCAGACCGCCTTGCGGGCCGTTTAACGTGCGCGGACCGCCGAGAATCATGGCGTTGAAATCGGCGGGATTGCCGGTGTCGAGCGCGTGACGGAACGTTTGAAACGCCGCCGGGTCGACCACTCCGATGGAGGCTTGCAGAACACCTTTGGTGTAGGTACCCGACTTGTCGGAATAGCGCGCCTCGTCGCCGTTGTTGATCTGCGCAGGCGCGGGAATGAATGCGTCGTGCGCCGCAGTGGCGGAGCGCAACGCGAAAGACCGAGTGACGCGATGACTGGTCGCGGGGGTGGGCGGGGTTTGAATACCGGGCTGAGGCGCGGATTGTGGGTTCATATTTTTCCTCACTTGATATGCTATGGCGCGGTAGGCGAACTGAGCGTCATAGTAATATAGGCTACCAGTTCGAGGAGTCGATGAAATCTATCTTTAAAATATTGTTGGTCGTTGGATTCGCCTGCAGCCTGTGGGCGAATCCGGTGATTTATCCACACTCCGTGGTGAACGCCGCGAGTTTTCAGGCGCCGGGATTGCCATCCGGTTCGATCGCGCAAGGATCGGTGTTCACGATCTTCGGCGCGGCTTTGGGACCGACACCCGCCGCGCAACAATCGTCGTTCCCGCTGCAGACCACTTTCTCCTCGGTTTCCATCCAGGTCACCCAGGGTACACAGTCCGTCAGCGCGATTCCACTGTACGTAGGAGCGGGCCAGATCAATGCGTTGATGCCGTCGAACACTCCACTGGGATGGGTATCGGTGTGGGTTACTTTCAGCAATTCGAAGAGCAATCCTTCGCCTGTTTACATAGTGCACGACAGTCCGGGGATCTTTACGTTTACCGGCACGGGACTGGGTCCGGCGGCCGTGCAGAACGCGGTCACAGCGACGAATCTGCCTGCCAATTCGAACCAGGCTGCAGCGAAGCCGGGTCAACTGGAGATTCTCTACTTGACCGGGTTGGGTCCGATCACGGGCGCGGACACGGGGGCGCCTCCGGTGGGCAATCTACCGACGCCGGTGGAGATTTGGGTGGGTGACGTTCCCGCGGCGGTGACTTATAGCGGGAGGTCGCCGTGCTGCTCGGGTCTTGACCAGATCAACTTCACGGTTCCAACGAACGCGCCGCAGGGCTGCTGGGTTCCGGTCTGGGTGCGCACCTCCCATGCCACGATTTCGAACTTCTCGAGCATGGCCATCGGCGCCAACGGCGGCCCCTGCTCCGATGCGACGAATCCGTACGGGGCCACGGTGGCCAACGGCGGCGCCATAGGACTGCTGGCATTGACCAGGCTGACGGTCCATGAGGATTTAGGAGTAAATGCGCCGCTGGATGTGACCAACGATTTCGTGAATTACACGGCGACGAAACAACTGGGCGGTCCCTTCGCTTTCGCGCCATGGCTCTCGACGCCCCCGCGTGGGACGTGTACGGTTTATCAGGGTACCGGGGATTATCTGAGCAGCGGGCAAGTGCCGTCGGCCGGGCAAGCGATGCTGGACGGTGGGAGTGCGGTGACGGTGGCGGGTCCAACTGGCCAACAGAGCGCTACCTTGGGCGCTGGAAATTCTGCCGCGCTGGGTTCCTACCTTCCGCTGTATGGGTTCCCGAATCAGTTGGTTCTCGCGCCGGGGACGTATAAGGTGACCACTAACGGGGGCGACGATGTGGGAGCAATCAATGCCTCGATCACGGTGCCGGCGCCGTTCACTTGGACGAATCGCGATCAGACAATTATGGTGGATCGCACCCAGCCTTTGGTGCTGAACTGGACGGGAACGACGGCCTCCCAGACGGTGGCGATTCTGGGGATCGATTCCGATCTGCCGACGAATTCGAGCGCCCTTTTCCTATGCTACGCGGCGGCGGGGGCGGGAACGTTCACTGTGCCTCCCGAGATTCTGGGCGCGATTCCAGCGTCGCGCGCACACGCGCTTTGGTCTAACAGCGCGATCTACCTAATGACTTCCACCCCTTCGTCGGTCAGCGCGCACGGACTGACGAATGGCGAGGCAGCGGCAGTTTACATCGGCGGCAAAACGGTGGCGTTCCGCTAGGAGTCAGAACATGAAGAAGACGATTAAGATTGCGATCACGTTCTTAATGGCGGCTAATGCGTTCGGGCAGGGCGGGTATACGGATCCCGATCCGCTTCATCTGAAATGCATGATCGATTGGATTAATCAGACGCGCGATGGCATTTATCACGTGGGTATGGAAAAGCAGTGTATCGGCGGGACCTGGCATCAGTTGACGTATATCTACACGTTCGGCAATAGGGGTCAGATACCGCTTATGGATGTGGATACGGGGATGATGTGTTCCTGCCCCGCATCGCAGTCGGCCGCCCCGTTGGCCGCGCCTTTATTTGCCGCCGCGACTTTATCCGGCGATAGCTTGGGGCTGAAGCCGCGGCAACAGGAAGACAACTGCGATAGCCCGATCCCGTATGACAATTCGGCATCGGATGCCGTAGATTTTGAAGAGCTATTGAATCTGCTGGCAGGCTCGACGGGTCCAGACCCTTTGTTGGGCGAATCGGCACGCCCGTCCATCGCTCCCATGGGTGCTCATTTAGGTACCGCGGCTAAACGTCCCAAGGCCGCCGCTAGCGGGTCGGGTGGGTTCTCGCTTACCCTCCCGTACCGGGTATTGCCGGCCGCGCCGCTGCTACTCGGATCGCCGCCGGCCGTTCAAGCGCAATGCCTGGCGTCCGCGAATCCAACCTATTATGAGACCGCGCACATCGATGCCGTAGTGAGGAAGTTTAATGCCTGCACGGGCGCTGTGATCGCTACGGTGAACGTGAACAGCCTGCCGTTGCAGGTACGGGTGACGCCGGACGGGTCGCAGGCCATCGTGACTCACTTTTCAAGCTCGATTTCGTTCATCGATACGGCCGGCAATACCGTCTCAGGAGTGCTGCAAACACCGTTGACGTTTACTCCGTCGGGCCTGGCGATTTCACCGGATGGCAGCTATGCGCTAGTCACAAACCTGGAGCCGGCCGGCGCGGGTGGCGCGGCCATTGGAGTGGTAGATATCGCGAGCCGGACGCTGACCAGCATGATTCCACTGGATATCGATTACCCGCAGTCCGTGTTTATCAATCCGGACGCGACCCTGGCGTGGGTGGTTTATCCGTTCAACGGCGCGGTGCAAGTGATCGACCTATTGACGGGCGTGGTGAGCCGGCAGTTGGATTTCGACGAACCGATCAGTGTGGCATTCAATGCCACAGGCACCGTAGCGTATGTAGCGGAGGGCGCTGGCGTGGACGTGATCGACACCAGCACGTATGCGATTGCGACCAAGGTGGAGACGGGATCTGTGCCGGCCGATTTAGTGGTGACTCCGGACGGGGGTTATGTGGTGGTGAATAATAGCGCGGGGATGTCGGTGTCGTTGATCGATACACAGACGCTAGTGGCTACCACGTTAGGAGTGTCTGGGATTCCGCGGGGGAACGTGGTTGTTCCGGTGCAATGACGCTCGTTTCGGCGTGCGTGATGACGCTGCAAGTTCAGTCCGGCCTTTTTGAACTTACGCACGTTCACATTTTTGTCACTTTTCATCTCGATTCCGCGCTTAGGACAACAGAGGTGAAACTGACATGAAAGTTGCCGCTCTTTCCTTGCTGCTTGGACTTTGCGCGTTCGCGCAGAGCATTCCCTTGCACAAGACCCCGGCTCCGCCCGCCGATGCGCCCGAACCGAACCTGCCGCCGTCCCTACAACAATCGATGCCGGACGCCCCGCGCTACAGCATGCCTTTGCTGGATGTGCGATCGCTGCCAAGAGTGACGGACAAGGGCAGTCCGGCGGTGGGCGAGCATCGCCCGCTTCCCGCCGGGGCGCTCCGTTCCGGCGCCTGGACCCAGACACGAACCGGTCACGCCCTATGGCGCCTCCGTGTGACAACCCCGGAAGCTATGGCTGTGCGGGTACACTTTCAGAATTTCCATGTGGGCGCCGGCCGAGTGTGGGTTCATAACGGGCAAACCAATCGTTTGCGCGTGTTCGGTCCATTTACTCGCGACGGTATTTTCCATGACGGCGATTTCTGGACCAGCTTCATTTTCGGAGACAGCCTGGTGATCGAGTATGAGGCGCCCGGGTCGGCCCAGCCCGCGACGCTGCCATTCGCGGTAGAGGGAATCACCCATTTGTGGGAGTTCCTGGGTAAGAAGTCGTTGTTGGCGCCCAAGGATGTCGATACCAGTTGTGAGTTGGACGCGACCTGTTATGCGGGCGACAGCGATGTCGCGGACTCTATCAAGACGGTGGTGATGTTACTGGTGCCGGCGGGCCAGAATCTCTACACCCAGTGCACGGGGACCATGCTGAACGACAAGAACTCGACGGGCACTCCTTATCTACTGACTGCCGGGCATTGCCTTACCTCCGACGGCGACGCCCGGGCGGTGACGGTGATCTGGAACTACCAAAGCGGTTCCTGCAATGCCTCGGTGGCGGACTTATCCAACTTTCCCACAGTCACCGGAGCGACACTGCTGAGCCAGAATTTACAGCCAGGAGGCCTGGATTATGCTTTCGCTCAGCTTTCCGCCAAGCCGAACGCCAACTGGCTGCAGGCAGGCTGGACGACCGAGGATGTAGCACAGAACCAGACTTTGACGTCGATCAGCCATCCACGAGCGCTGCCCAAGCGTTACGCCGAGCTTTATCAGGACGGCAATTCCACCGGCTTTGCCGATTCGTACGAATTCACTACTTCGCTCGGCCGGGTAGACCACGGTTCCTCAGGATCGGCCCTGTTTTCGGGTGACGCACAGGTACGCGCCACCTTAAGTACGGCGCAGAATCCGGACGATGTCTCATCCTGCACGGTAGCCGTTCAAGTGACCGATTGGACGAAGTTTTCCTCGATTTATTCCAACACCAGCAATTGGTTGCAAGATCAGGTGACTCAGCAGACCAGCCAACCGGCGGTTATGCAGTCACCGGCCCCCGGTTCCACCCTGGCCGGCTCCACCGTGACCTTTTCCTGGAATGACGTGAATGCATCCGAGTATTTCATTTCCGTGGGAACGAGTTCCGGCGCCAAAGACATCTTCGCCCAGAATGTCGCCTCCGTCACTTCCTACACGGTCGGCGGCTTGCCTACGAATGGAAGCACTTTGTATGTCCGGCTGTGGTCTCATTTGCCGGACGCCTGGTATTACAACGACTACACCTATCAGGCCGCCTCTTCGGGCGGTGGAGGCGGCGGAACCACGACCTATGCGCAAATGACGGCGCCGCCGCCAGGATCGACGCTGACCGGATCCAGCGTCACATTCTCATGGACCACGGCGGCCACCGCCTCGCAATACTTCCTATACGCCGGTACGAGTGCCGGTGGGAAAGATCTGTTTGCCCAGAATGTCGGCACCCACACTTCGTACACCGTAGGTGGGCTGCCTACCAACGGAGCCACAATTTACATAAGGCTGTGGTCGCATTTACCAAATGCCTGGTATTACTTCGATTACACCTACACGGCTGCCTCGGGAGGTGGCGGCGGTGGTGGTGGAACTACCATGGTCGCGCAGATGACGTCGCCCACGCCGGGGTCGACACTGACAGGTTCCAGTGTCACTTTCTCCTGGACCATGTCAGCTACGGCTTCAGAGTATTTCCTTTACATTGGTACGACTTCCGGCGGGAAAGATCTGTTGGCTCAAAACGTCGGCACTGTCACGTCGTATACGGTAGGCGGATTGCCGACGGACGGAAGCACGATCTACGTGAGGCTATGGTCGAATTTACCCAATGCCTGGTACTACATCGATTACACCTATACGGCCGCTTCTGGAGGTGGCGGTGGTGGTGGAACCACCATGGTCGCTGAGATGATCTCGCCCGTGCCAGGATCTGTGTTCACGGATTCCACTGTGACCTTTTACTGGACGGAAGCAGCGACAGCGTCGGAGTACTTTCTTTATGTCGGATCCACGCTGGGCGGCAATGATCTGTTCGGACAGAACGTGGGCAATGATACGTCTTTCACTGTGTTCGGGCTACCTACGGACGGCAGTACTTTGTATGTGCGGCTGTGGTCGCATCTGCCGGCTGGCTGGTATTACTATGACTATCAATATTACGCGGTGAGCGGTTCCTAGCCGTCGTTTGAAACTGGAAGCCGGGCGATTTCGCGGTCAATCGCCCGGCGGCAAGACGTCGCGCAGAAAGCCATGGAGATGGCCGGTAGAATCGTAGTAAAAACCAACGATTTTTCCAACGGAATTGATCTTTTTGGCATACGTGCCGTAGAAGAAAGATAAGCCTGCGGAGGGATCTTGGAAATCGAACGGCGTGTTGGCGCCAGACTGTGTGAAACCGAAATTAACGGTACCGGAGGTCTGCCCATAGCCTGTCACCTCGCCGGAATCGTTTATGGAGAACGGAAACGTGCCGGGAATGAAACCGGTCGAACCTGCTCCGGGCGCTTTAAAAGTGAAGATCGTGCCTGAAGCGTCGCGGGTGAAACCATGCGCCGCTTCCGTCTCCACCGCATATCCGGTAATCTCGCCGCTATGGTTGATGGCGGTAGGTATCGTGGCCTTCGTCCCCAACACCTCGAACGTAGTTATATTTCCTAGTGAATCACGCACAAATCCTTCGGTGGTCGTTCCCGTACTTCCGGAACCGGTCACCTCGCCGGAATCGTTGATACCGGACACAGTAAAAGGAGCGAGATTGGGGACATCGAACGTGGTGTAATTACCGAGAGCGTCTCTTATGAATCCATGGTACACATTGCTGGAGTCGACATAGTAGCCTGCCACCTGCCCGCTTGAGTTGATACTTGACGGCCAGGTTTGAACGGCGCCGGGAACATCGAACTGAGTGATAGCACCGTTGTTAAAGATGAAACCGTGGGGTCCACCGGTGTTGCTGATGTAGGTACCGATGGTCACGCCACTGTCATTAATATCCAAGGCATTAGTCACGCCGACCGCGCTGGGAGCGGAGAACGTTTGAAATGTGCCACCCGGAAACCACACGAATGCGACCTGGACCGGTCCCGTGGTACAAGTACCAACAATCTGTCCTGGCGTGTTAATGCTGGCGGCCTGGGTGGACGTCTGGCCAGGACAGTCGAGCGTAGTGTACTGGCCGGCGCGCGCGAATGCTGGAAAAAGCAGGGTGGACGCAAGCAGCATCTGACGGATAAGACGGCTCTTCGATAACACCATCGGTATCCCCCTTAGGTGCTAACGCGGCGGCAAGGCGTCGCGGAAGAAGCCATGTAGATCGCCGGACGAGTCATAATAAAAGCCCACGATCTTCCCGAGCGAGTTGATTTTAAAAGCAGTGGTCCCGTATAGCCGCGCGGTGCTGGCCGAGGGATCCTGAAATTCGACCGGTACGCTACTGCCGGATTGCGTAAACGCCGCATTCGTGTTAGCCGATGTCGTACCGTTGCCGGTGACTTCTCCGGAGTCGTTGATTGAACGTGCAAATGTACCAAAGTCCGCTCCGGGGGCTTTAAATGTGGTGATTGTGCCCGAAGCGTCGCGGGTAAATCCATGCGCCACGCTGGAACTGGACGCCCATCCGGTGATTTGGCCATCGGTGTTAATGGCCTGAGGCAACGTGCTGGTACTCTGTGGGACCTCGAAGGTTGTTATGTTTCCAGCCGAGTCGCGCACAAACCCGACCGTGATCGACCCGTTGACACCGCTGCCAACAATTTCGCCAGAATAATTGATCCCGGTGACTTGCAAGTGGGTGAGACCCGGTACATCGATAACAGTAATGTTGTCTCCAGAGTCCCGGATGTATCCGTGGTACACGTTGTTGCTATCGATGTAGTAACCCGCAATGGTGCCAAAAAAATTTATGCCGACCGCGACCGATTGGGTAGCGCCCGGGGGATCGAACTCGTTGACAACACGATTAATAAGGATGTAACTGTGGGCTGCCGAACCGGTGTAGTAATAGCCGACGACTTCGCCACTAGCGTTGATGTCCGCGCCATAGGTCAAGCTGGTAGCGCTGGGCGCGGAAAATGTTTGAAAGACGCCGCGAAACCAGATGAATCCGACATAGATACCGTCGACGATACAGGCGCCGGTAACCTGGCCGGTTGTATTGATGCTGGTGGCGAAAGTGGCGATGGCGCCAGGACAATCGAGAGTAGTGTATTCGCCGGCTTGCCCGTGCGCGGCGAACAGCATGGCTGAGGCGAGCAGGATTCCGTTTGAGATTCTTGATGACATTGAGAAAAAGTCCTTTCTTATTTACGAAAAGCGATAAGGCAAAGCATAGCAGAGATCGGCGGCTCTTGCTCATCCTGAAAACCATCGTGAGATCTCATAGAGCAGAGCAATCAGCAACGAAGTCCTGGAACTTGCCGCTGGGCTTGACGCAACGGAGCGCGATCACGAGGGCCGGCAACTGCGTCGCGGATCTCCCTACTCGGAAAAGCCGTTCAACAGCCCGCTAATGCCGCCAGGCAGGCGCAACCGTCAATTTCTTCTTTAACTCCGTCAAAGGAATGTTCACTCGATAGCGCGCTACGCCATCCGCCAGTAGATCGAACGCGCCACCCACGCTGGGAGCGCCCGATTGGCCTCCCAAAAACGAAATATCGTGCTGCGCTACCGTTCCGCTGCTCGCAGTATTATGGCGGGTCCAGCGCCAGGTACCGGACGTGAGCCGCGTCGGCATCCCGATTTCAAAGCGCAGAGTCAAGTCGAGGATCGAAGAGCTATCGGTATACATCGCCTGCACGTCCAAACGGTCGCCATCGCGCGTTCCTTGAATCGACCCAAGCCTAAAAAACGACAGATCTTCCCGATGAGTCAGATCTTCGACGGCCGGATGCTTATGCGCGCCGCACGATGTCAGCATGATCGCCACGACGATCGGGATAGACTGGCTAAGTGACGGAATCTTCCACGCTGCCTTTTGTTTTTGGCGGACTCGAACCCCCGCTTTCCGACCGCGATCCGGCGCAGGTATTAATCTGGCCAGTGCCATTTGAAAAGACCGTAAGCTTTGGCGCCGGGACGAAGGAAGGACCATCCTCCATCATAGATTCCTCCCGTTACATGGAACTCTACGACGAGGAGATTGGGGGAGAAACCGCGCGCATCGGAATCCACACCTTGCCCGCGTTCGAC
>Ga0302319_10027250_pt1 | contig 10019 bp, 6 predicted proteins | sample Bog_T0_2_FD_203319 | JGI IMG/M metagenome (GOLD analysis project Ga0302319, IMG submission 203319) | Peat permafrost microbial communities from Stordalen Mire near Abisko, Sweden - Bog_T0_2 | ecosystem: Environmental > Terrestrial > Soil > Wetlands > Peat | place: Sweden: Abisko, Stordalen Mire...
TTATCCCGTAAGTCTTGAGGCCATTGTGGAGCAGTTTCATCAATTTCCCCAATGCCGTCTTTATATCCCTCTAGCTTTCCTTCCGCAAAGATCATTTGTGCATGATCGCATTGTATTCGGCGCGATCGAGAAAGGGCCACATGTCCTCCATCGGGTTGGAAACGATGGTTCCGTCGGAACGAACTTCGGACGTCACACGCGGCGCGGTCACTTCATCCACTGACGACTTTATCACACATATTACCGGACCGGAGCGACCTAAAGCATCGGCCAGAGCGTCTGCTAGATGCGTATAGGAATCCACATAAAGTGCAGGTATCCCATAGGCTTCCGCCACACGCCCTATATCGGGCATAGTCAGGCCGCTCGAGGGCTCAGCCCCCACCAGCCGTCCCTGGAAATGGCTCCGCTGCATCGAAACAATCGAACGATAGCCACCGTTATCTAAGACGAAATATTTTACCGGGAGCTGTAATCGTCTAACGGTCTCGAGCTCTTGGATATTCAACTGAAAGCCACCATCGCCGTTTACGTTGATGATACGCCGCCCTCCGGACGCCAAAGCTGTTCCGATTGTTCCAGGTAGGCCCGTTCCCATGGCTCCTAGCCCCGGGGCATTAAGTATCCGTTGGCCGCCTTTTACCTTAAAAGCTTGGAAAAAGATGTCGCTGCAAGGACCGGAGCTTCCTGGCACTACAACATCGGCCGGCCGAAGGAGGTCGGACAGTATGTCGATTAGCACGTAAGTGCTGATCGCTCCGGACCGCTGAAAATAATCTGGTAAAACCACAGGAAATTGGCGCGCCCAAGCACGGCAGCGCTCACGCCAAGCGCTGAAGTCGGTCCGCGGTGAGGCCTCGACCGCCGCGAGGAATTCCGGGATGAACTGCGAAAGGTTGGAGCAGATCGGCACGTCAATCTTTGCCTTGAATTTGGCTATCTCAGCGGGATCGACATCCACCAAGATCTTGAAAGCGCCGGGTGCGAAATTTGCGTGATTGAATGCCACCGATGGCAAGTCGAGGCGGGCGCCAAGCACGAGGATCCAGTCGGACTTCTGTTGGGCAAAGTTGGCTGCGCGCTGACCTATGCCTCCTGGGCGACCCACATAGCTCGAATGCTCCTCCGGCAGGAAATCGGCGGCCTTCCAGGTCAGAAGCACGGGGATATTGAGGCATTCCACCAGCGCCCGAAATTGTTCCAGCATCCCGGCCGAGCGCACGCCGTTGCCTGCATAGATGACTGGACATTTAGCTCGCGCCAGCGACGCCAATATCTGGCCAATTTCCCCACTGAAATCCTGCGCTACCTCGTTAGGTGCCACGAAACCCTCCATTGCGTCTGGATCCACCAGTGCCGCTTGCACATCGAGCGGTATGTCTATCCATACCGGCCCTTTACGCTCGTGTGTGGCCAGCCAGAGCGCCTTCTCCATGTGGAAACGGATTCCCGCAGGCTCCAGCACAGTCACTGCGTATTTGGTGACCGGACTAACGATTGCGACAATGTCGACCTCCTGCTGTCCCATTGATCGAACAGCCTGCGGCTGGTTGCAGATAAGGTCGGCCCTTTTGGCCTGACCTGAGATGAACACGCACGGGGAGGATTCAACCCATGCACAGGCCACGCCGGTCACTGCGTTCGTTCCACCTGGACCAGCGGTGACAAGCGCGCATCCAAATGAATTTGTGTATTCTCCATAGGCCTCAGCGGCAAAAGCCGAGGCCTGCTCGTGCAGACAGCACAGGTAATTGAGCTCAGGGCGCCTGCCGACCGAGTCCGCCAGGTGCATGCAGCCGCCGCCCGGAAGCAGGAAGATATGCTTGAGCCCGCGTTGAATAAGAAAATCGACGACGTAATCGGAGAGCTTCAAATGAGGTAAACGATAACGACGACCTTGGTAAATGAAGTCACAAGAGGCAAAATTTCCATAATCGCTGTGACGATGCCAAACCTAAATGCGACATCCTGGTCCAGGACATGCACACCGTTGGCCTCATCAATCCATCCAGTTGGTGACATAAGTTTTTCGACTGGCGCCGTCCATGATGGCCGGATCCGTGTAATAGGAATCTTTCTGCGAATATGCCGACGATATCTCCTCGATGACGGCGCCATTCGCGCTCGAAAACGCATGCCGGATTCCGCGCGGGATGATCACGACGTCATTCTTCACACACCGGCGCTGATCCTCCCCCAGCCGCAGGTCGATCTCTCCAAAAAGCACATGGTACGTCTCGTCCTTCTGCTTATGCCACTGCTCCGGGTGCCGCTGTCCGGGAAGCATCAGTATGACCCGCTTGCAGTACTCGCGATTGACCACCGTGATCGTGGTTGATCCAAACTCCCGGAATCGATCGAGCCCATAGTGATGCGAGAGCTCAAGCTCAAGCTGCGCTGGCACGATCGCGCCCGAGGCTTTCAGGAGCGCTTTGACGTCGTGAACGATGCCGTGAACCATGCTCCGCGTATCGGTAGCCGACACCCCGCTCCTCATGATCGCTTCGTTCGGTGCATATGAACGGGTTGCCCGGTATTCTGTATACTTCGATAGATCCTGGCCCACCACCTGCTCCGGACGCCCTGGTATCGAGAGAAACACGTCCTCCATCCGGATGAGCTCACCTTCGGAGATTGCACGGCGGGCAAAGACCGCACGGTGCAATTCGGCGAGCGTACGCTGCTCCGCTGAAGAGAACTCGTGCCGACGTCCCGTGACGCCACCCATGGCAACCGCTTTTTGCGCGGCAGCCAACCATTTGCGCACCTGCTCAGGTGCAGCCGAATAGGCATTCAGTGGAAATTTTTCGGTCGGCACTCCCACATGTTTTTCGAGAACCGTGGCACCTTTGGCTATCGCCATCATGACCGACTCGTACTGCTCCGGTGCCTCGTGAGTGGAGTAGCCGATTTCAAGGTCAGCGTATCGATGACGGAGCAGCTCAATCTGATTCAGCTGCAGGTTGTCATCCGCCGTGGGGTACTCTCCCACGCAATGCATGATCGTCAGCTTCTTTTTGCGGTGCTGGTAGAAACTGACCGCGCGGTCGATCTCCTCAAATGGCTCACCGGCGGTGGAAATCACCACCGGGAGGCAGGTTGCGGCGATCCTCTCGGCCAATGGCCAATCCGTGAGATAGCAGCTCGGAACTTTTAGGTAGTCGAACCCATGCTCAACGATTTTGTCCACCGAGGCTTCGTCCCAAGGAGTGCAGATTGACAGGAATCCGTGCTCGACTATCGCATCCTTCAACCGCCGATAATCATCCCAACTCAAAGCAGTCTCGGAAAAGCGCTTTACGAACTTCAGGTCGGTACTCGTTCGGAAGTCTGGATGAATAAAATCGGGAATGTGGCGGTACTGCAGCTTAATGCCAAAGCGGAAATTATAGCCGGCGCATGCTTCACGCATCTCGCGGATAATGCGTTTCCCATGAGCGACATCGCCCATATGATTGTTGGCCATCTCAAGAATGAAAAACATCGGAACGGAATGGTGGAAAAGGGGAATTATGATTAACGAACCAGAGCGATTCGAAGGTCACGACTCGCAGATCGATTGCCAACTCAAAAGGCAACGAGTCCTTTGCGCCAACGGGGAGAGAATAAAAACAGAATATCAATATCTTACAATATCTTGCCGGTCCCAAGATGCGGTGCGTTGGATCGCCTTTTCAAGCGAAACGGTCTCGATAAGCCCAAGCTCGTCTCGCGCCCTCCGCGTTTCGGGAACGTAACGTTCGGGCGGGAGGATCGATCCGGGTTTTGTAGTACACGCAGCGGGCAGGCAGGCACGAGCGGCCTCCTGACTGCCTCGGCCAGCTCCCGAATGCTCACTGAACATTTGGAGCCTAGATATTATAGATCCGCCTAGGCTCGCCGCGAACAAGCAAGGTCCAGAGCCAGATGGTCAGGTCCTAAGCGTAAAGGTAGGAGCGAACCGGCGTTCAGTCGCTCTTGATCACGATTGGGTCACCACAAAGTGCATCTTTCATCAGATTCCCGAAGACAAACTTGCCGTCTATGGGGGGGCCCGGACAGGCGAACGTAAAACAGCGCGCTATGACGGCGCGGGCACTAGATTATATTAGCTTACCCCTCAAAAGGTTAGCTCTAATAGACCCCTGTAGGGTTGATCGCAGCATAACAGTATAGCACTTCCCCGCACGGGCATCCCCGTCTTTGAAATTGCGGCGTTGAAAACGGCCGCTCCTTGCGGTTATATGGAGCCGTGGCGCGGCGGCGTCACCGCGGCCTTTGGGGCTGCTTCGGTTCGCACGACCTCATGATTGGCTTCATAGGACTTTCCCATCTGGGGCTCAACTACAGCCTCGCCACGGCTGCGAAGGGATTTGATGTGCTGTGCTTCGATCCGAGCTCGACCCTCGTGCACCGGCTTGAGTCCGGTGACGTTCCAATCGAGGAGCCCGGATTCAAGGAGCTCTTCGCGCACCACGGTAGTCGCCTGCATTTCACCTCGGAACCCGTCCGACTCGGGATCTGCAATGTCGTCTTTTACTCGCTCGACGTGAAGACGAACGAGCGCAACGAGAGCGACCTTGGCCCCTTGACCGCGCTGATTGATGCAACGGCCCCTTCGCTCGCGCTCGGCTCCACGGCCGTGGTCCTAAGTCAGGTACGGCCGGGCTTCATGAGGGCCCTGACGACACGGATCGAATCCCCCGCGGCGTCCTGGTATTATCAGGCGGAGACCCTGGTACTCGGCGACGCCGTAAGGCGGGCCCATTCACCGGAGCGGATCATCGTCGGAGCCCACGTTCCGGACCTCGCGCTTTCCGCGTCCTACAAGACCTGGCTCGATGCCTTTGAGGCGCCGGTGCTCGTCATGCGCCTGGAGAGCGCCGAGTTCGCAAAGATCGCCATCAATTGCTTCCTCGCCTCCTCGGTCTGCACGACCAACACCCTTGCGGAGCTGTGCGAGGCGATCGGGGCCGACTGGTCGGAAATCGCGCCGGCCCTGCATCTTGACCGGCGCATTGGACCCTATGCCTACCTGAATCCGACCCTGGGGATTGCGGGAGGACGCCTCGAGCGCGACCTGGTCACCGTGAAAAGTCTGTCCGCCGACCACGGGACGGAGTCCGGCATTGTCGATGCGTGGCAGAGGAACAGCGCCCATGCGAAATTCTGGGCCTTGCGGGCGCTTGAGCGCGGCATCCTCGCCACAAAGCCGGAAGCGAAGATCGCCGTATGGGGCCTGGCCTACAAGCAGGACACCCACTCGACCCGGAATTCCGCCGCGGTGGAACTCTTGAGGACCCTTTCGGGCTGCGAGCTTCACGCCTACGATCCGGCCGCCCAAGTCGAACAGGGTCTGATTCCCAACGTGACGATCCACGGGGACGCCCTCTCGGCACTCACGGAGGCGGACGTCCTGGTCATCATGACGCCCTGGAGGCAGTTTGGGGCGGTGGCGCCGTCGGAGATACGCAGCAGGATGGCGGGCTCCCTGGTCCTGGATCCCTACGGGGTCCTTGACCGGAGTGCCTGCGAGCGCGCAGGACTTTTGCGCCTGCAGATCGGCGCCTGAAATCATCCGCTTTAGTCGGCCGGGGCGCCGATGCCGACCCCACAGCCGGGTTGGCTCGCCGCAGAAGCAGATCGGATTGACTCGAACCCCTTATCCGTGTGCATGTTGTCGGGCTGATCATGAGCGTCCCCGGCCAACCCTCGCCTATAACAGGCCTAGCCCGTAAAAGGGACCTTTGGTGGCAGTTCACTGTCCGGGCCGTCGAGTCGCGCTACCGCGGCAGCTATTTGGGCATCCTATGGGCGGTCCTTAATCCCATGCTCATGCTGAGCATCTACTTTGTCGTCTTTGGCGTCATCTTCGGGGGACATTTTCGGGATCCCAACGTGGAGACGCTGAAGGACTACGCGATGGCCATGTTCCTTGGCCTCACGCTTTATCAGCTCCTCGCGGAAACCCTCGGCTCCTCCCCCCTCCTGATCACCGGCAACACGAACCTCGTGAAGAAGGTCGTGTTCCCCCTGGAAATCCTGCCCCTCTCCCAGGTCGGAGGACTCTGGTTCAACCTGGCGATTGGGCTCGTCCTTGCGCTCGGAAGCGCCGCCGTCATCACCTCAGGACCCTCGCTCCTCGGCCTGGCGTGGCTTCCCGTCATCGTCCTGCCGCTCCTCATGCTCTCGGCGGGCCTCGCATGGCTCCTCTCGGCCCTCGGGGTCTTCTTCCGCGACCTGGCGCAGGCCATGCCCTTCATTGCCCAGGTGATCATGTACGCGAGCGCGGTCTTCTACCCAGTGAGCCGCATTCCCGCGAATGTCTGGACGATCATGAAGTGGAATCCCTTTCTGCAGACGGTCGTCCTTTCCCGAGAGGTCGTGCTCTGGGACATGCCGGTGAATGCCCACCGGCTCCTTTACACGTATCTGGCAGGTCTCGCGTCGATGGTCATCGGCCGCTGGGTCTTCATGAAGCTCAGGCCCGCTTTTGCGGACGTGATCTAGGAGAGGGTACCGATGCCAAACGACCCGCTCATCGAGGCCAAGAACCTGACCAAGGCCTACCGGATCTGGGACCGCCCCTCCTCCCGCCTTTCCGTGCCCCTAATCGAGGCGGCGGCCGGGGTCTTTCCCAAGGGGTCGGGAGCCCACCGGGCGATTTCACGGAGGGCCGCAGCCAGGTACCGCGACTTCTATGCCTTAAGGGACGTAAGTTTCTCGATTCGCCGGGGAGAGGCCACCGGAATCATAGGACGCAACGGATCCGGAAAAAGCACGCTCCTGCAATTGATCGCGGGCACCCTGACCCCAACCTCGGGAAGTGTGGCCGTGACGGGCCGAGTCTCGGCCCTCCTGGAACTTGGAAGCGGTTTCAACCCGGAGTTTACGGGACGCGAGAATGTCTACCTAAACGGTGCCATCTACGGCTTCACCCGGGGCGAGATGGCAACCCGCATGGACGAGATCACGGCCTTTGCGGACATCGGCGACTTCATTGACCAGCCGGTCAAGACCTACTCCTCGGGCATGATGATGCGGCTCGCCTTCGCGGTGGCCGTCAATGTCCAGCCGGATGTCCTCATCATCGACGAAGCCCTCGCCGTAGGCGATGTCTTCTTCTCCCAGAAATGTTTCCAGAGGATTCGGGAGATCGTGCACCGCGGTGCGACCCTCATCTTTGTCTCCCACGACATGGGAGCCGTCCAGTCGCTCTGCGACAGGGCGCTTCTCTTGAACCAGGGTAACCTGGTGTTTGACGGCGCCCCCGAGGACTGCGTCAGCCGGTACTTTAACCTGCACACGCCCCCGCGGGATGCCGGCAAAGCGGTCGCCGGCAAACATCCCGGTGTGAACCCCGATCTGCGAAAATCCCTTGCGTCGCTCGATGTCCTCCCCTCGGCCAAGTCGAGGCACGGAAACAAAGACCTCGAGATCGCGGCCGCGGTCGTGGTTGATGGCCACGGGGCCGCCACGTGGGACTTTGAGATGATGCACCGGGCAGGCATCCGCATGCTCCTAAAGGCCAACGCGGCCATCCTCCGGCCGTCGGTCGGGATCCAGCTCCATGACCGCATGGGCAACCTGGTTTTCGCCGCGGGGACCCCCCAGCTCCGGTTCGCGCTCCCCGCGCTCGCCGAGGGCCAGGAGATCGTGCTCGAGTTCCGGCTCGCGCTGAACGTCCAGCCCGGCGCCTATACGCTCTCGCTCGATGCCGCGGAATTCGACGAGGACAATCCCAATGTCGGGGTGTTCTATGACCGCGTCGGGGGACTTGGGCCCCTCAATGTCGGCAACCACGGCGGAGGCACCCTTCCCTTCTACGGGGTGGCGCAGCTCCCGATGGACATCAGTTACCTTTAAATTGTGAGCGGAAAACCCGAACGCGCCTGTTGGTGCGGCCATCCGAGCCTGGAGGCCTACTCCAACGATTACCGGGTCTGCCGCGCGTGCGGGACCCTGGTCAGCACCGCGCCGGAGTCGCCGAAACTCTACAGCCAAAGCTACTGGAAGGAGCGCCAGACGGAGCATCACGGGCTGCCCGACCTCGCGCAGCGGGCCCGGCTCGACCTTCCAGAGCGTTGCACGCACTGGCTTCGCCGCCTCCTCACGCTCAAGGTTCCCCCGGCTCGCGTCCTCGATATCGGCTGCGCGCACGGAGGGTATGTGGCGCTCCTTGGCTGGGCGGGCTTTGACGCCGTCGGCACCGAGATGAGCCCCGAGGTGGCCCGTTTTGCCCAGGAGACCTTCGGGATCACGGTGCTCTCGGGCGTCGTGGAAAGCCTTCCGTTTGAACCCGGGAGCTTCGACGTCATCGTCCTAAATGACGTGATCGAGCACCTTCCCGATCCCGTGGGAACGCTCGCGCACTGCACGACGCTCCTCTCGAAAGACGGTTTCTTCCTGATCCAGACTCCCGAGTACAAGGAGCATTTGAGTTACGCGGACCTGAAAGCTTCGGGAGACCTGTTCCTGAAGCACATGGACCACAATAACGACGAGCATCTCTATCTGTTCAGCCGAAGGTCCGCCGGACAGCTCTTCACCCGGATGGGCTTCCCCCACCTGGATTTCTCAAATCCGGTCTATGCCTACGATATGTCCTTCGCGGCCTCCCGTGAGCCCTTGGCAACCCAGGATCCCGGTGCGATCGAGGCGGCCCTCACGCGCCACCCCCAGGGCCGCCTGGTCCAGGCGCTCCTCGACAAAGCCTACGAGTCGGAGGACCGGGGGTGGGCGATTAAGCGGCTGGGCGGCAAGGTCTAGAAAAATAGAGGGAGAAAAGGCATCGGGGAGTAGCGGATTTTTGCGCCCCGGTTGTCCCAAGGGGGCTTCCCAAAGAAACGGGGGTTCGCGCACGGAACCGGGCGCCCCCCTTCGCCGTCCGGGAGCTGATGCTACCATTTTCCCTAAAAAGATCTTACGTAATCCGTGCCTCCGTCCTCCCTTCCCAGCACCCGGTGCCCCTTTCCTTTGGTCCCCGGCTCGCCGGAGGGCAAAAACAGGCTCGCCCCCTCTCCCACCCTCGTGTGAATTAATCCCTTTTAAGTGCCCGAAACGCCCAAGACCATCGTTTACCTGAGGCCCGACACGATCGGGGACCTGATCCTGTTCACCCCCGCGCTCAGCCTCTTCATGGCTGAATGGCCCAAGGCTCGGCATGTCATTGTCATTAGGCAGGGTTACGAAGCCCTTGCGCCGCTCTTTCCCAAGGGCCTTGAGTGGAAGGTCGCCCGTCTAAACCCGTTCAAGCAGAGGCCCTCCGAGTGCCGAGCCGAGCTCTCTTCGCTTTTCGAGGAACTGGAGGCCCTGGCTCCGAGCCTCATCCTGGCCCCGACGCTCAACCGCACCTGGCTCGAACTCGCAGTGGCCTCCCATTTTAAGGACGTGCGAAGCCTCGTCCTGGGAAGCGCCGACGTGGACCCCCTCTTTGGCGCCTCGCTGAAGCTCGACCTCGGCGTGGACCCGGCCACGGCGTTCAAGGAAACGGTGCCGACCGAAGAAGCGGCCACCGATGTCGAGACGCAGCATCGTTTCGCGGAGCGGGTGATCGGCAGATCCCTTCCGAGAGTGCGGCCTTCCGTGGAGGTCCCGAAAGAGTCTGTCTCCGTGGCCCGGTCGCTCGAGTCGGATCTGGGCCTCCCCTCGGGCAAATGGGCGGCGGTGTTCGCGGGCGGCCTCGCCAACGTCCCGGTCAAATCCTGGCCCGCGGAACGCTTTGCCGAACTCGTGATCTGGCTCCAGGCCCAGAAGAAGATCCCCGTCCTTCTCATGGCCCACACAGCTGAGGCCAAGGCTGTGGAGGAAGTCGTTGCAAACGTGGAAGCGCTGGGCGGAAGCCGGCCCAGGGTGTGGCTCGGCAAGGACGGCGAACTTCCGGTGCTTGCCGCGCTTCTCGGAGAATCCCAGCTCTACGTGGGCCATGATACCGGGGCGATGCACCTCGCCGCTGCGGTCGGTCGGCCCGTTGTCGGCATTTTCGGCGGCGGCCACTGGCCACGCTTCCGGCCATCGGCCCTGCAGGGCGTCTCGCTCGT
>Ga0302319_10027251_pt1 | contig 10019 bp, 9 predicted proteins | sample Bog_T0_2_FD_203319 | JGI IMG/M metagenome (GOLD analysis project Ga0302319, IMG submission 203319) | Peat permafrost microbial communities from Stordalen Mire near Abisko, Sweden - Bog_T0_2 | ecosystem: Environmental > Terrestrial > Soil > Wetlands > Peat | place: Sweden: Abisko, Stordalen Mire...
CCTGCGGGTCACTGAGATAGCCGGAGCCATAATCCGGTCCCTGCGAACCGATGATCGCGCCGCCGAGCAAGCCTAGGCCGAGGGCCGCGCCCCCGTAAACGTAGCCATCTCCGTATCCGCCGTCGTATCCGCCGTAACCGCCATGGTACCCGCCGCCGTGATACTCACCGCCGCCGCCGTGATATCCACCGCCGCCGCCATGGAACCCGCCGCCGCCGCCGCCGTGGAACCCGCCGCCGCCGCCGTGGAACCCGCCGCCGCCGAGACGAATCCCGCTGCCGCCGCCGCCATCACCGCCCCGGGCCATGACCGGGGTCGCAAGTAACGAGAGCCCGAGCGCCAAGGCCGCAATCGGGACGCCACAATTCTTGAATAAGGTGGTACGCATGTTCAGATTTCCCAAAGTGATGCTATGTCTCCTAAACCCGGGGCATAGTGAACCGGTTCCGTGAAAATATTTATATTTGAGCCCCGTTTGATTCAATAGGCTCGGAATTCACTCACGCGGATATTTGCTGGCTCGCATTGCGGCCCAATTGTGTCCGACGTCTCTCAATGCGGCGAAGTTGGCCCTGGATTACGGAGTGATGGCGTATGACTAGACCCGCGGCCGTTCGTGCGCGCCGCGGCGAAGCGATTTTACATGAAGCGCGCCGAATTCATCGCATATCGCGGGGACAGCCGCTCGCTCTTTCTCCCGATAGAAACCGTGGTCGCGGCTTTTGGCTGAATACGCGTTAAGGCGTCGCGTCCCAATTTGAAATCTAAGTGATTTTACGAGCGCTCGCGGTCCTGCCTCCCGCTGTGCTCGGCGGAACGCAAGAGCCGGAAGTGTCGTGGCTCGAGACGCGCTTTTGGCTCCCATCAGCGATTTCGTGCACGGCCTGTCTATCTAGGCGAGATCGGCGAGAGACTGCCGTTGATGTCGATCCCATTCGAGTAGATGTCGTTGTCGCCAAAGGATAGTAGCGTGCCGCCGTTGGTATTGGTCACGCCCTTCGCATTGTGAGCGATCGTCGCATGGTCGAGGAATACATAAGTGTGCGGCCCGCTGGCGCTGACGCCCCCCAATTCGGACAGGGTCGCGCTCGTGTTGGCGACCGTCACGTTCATATATGTGGATCCGGCGATGGACGTGGCCTGGATATCGTAGCCGTTGGTGTTGGCGAAGGTGCTTTCCTTCACCAATACGTTCAGACCATTGCCCGTCATGGCCGACACATCGGTGATGAGGCATGACGAAAAGCAATTATGTATTGTCGTATTGCTGATGACCGAGCTGGCATTGACATTGCCCGTAGGTTGCAACTGCACGCCTGCTCCATCCCCGACGATGGAATTCTCGATCGACAACACCGCGATCACCTTGGAGGGCGCGAAATGGATCGCTGCGGTTCCGAAACCGTGGATTCCGACATTCTGGAGGTTGACGGAGTTCGCGTCGAGTACGTTGATACCTCTGCCGGTCCCGTAGAAAGTCCCCAAAATCTGCACGTTGTCGATCAGAAATTCATATTGCTTTCCGTCGTCGTTGATCGTGATCGCGTCCTTGCCGGATAAGGGCGAGATCGCCTGGTAATAAGAGGCGTCGCCGGCGATTTCGGTCGCGCTGGTCAATGTGAGCGATTCCACGAATACGCCGGTCCCGACGATCACGACACGATTGAACCCGCCTGCCGCCTCGGCTTGTGCGAGCGCCTCGCCGAGCGTCAGACACGGCGTCGCGGGAGACGTGCAGGAGTTTGAATTGCTCCCGTTCTTGGCGGCATAAGTGATGCCCGCGAGGGCGGAACCGGTGAAGGCCACACCGACTGCCGCCAGGACGGCTGCGGACTCGAGCATCGTTCTCCACTTGCCCATCCTGCCGCCCCCCATTCACGCAAATCCATATGCGGACTGTGCGCGATAACGACTGAACAAAATTTCGGCCGGCTTGGCAAGGTCGGCCGCACTCGATCGGCTATGAAGACGCCAACCTGTTCGTCGCCCAGGGCGTATCGCCCCGGTTGAATTTGCGAAACACTGGTGAATCGCGCATGCCGGCAAGGTCCGGAGCGATTTCCGGTCAACAGGACTCAAAGCCGGACGAATTTCAGCGCCGCTCGACTTATCCGTCATCCCGGCGTTCTTCGACAAGCTCAGAAGCGGGGATCCAGGGGTACACGACGTGAGGTGGCCCTGGGATTACCGGGACATGATACTGTCGAGACCCTCGATATTGTGAACAATGGCAGTCGCTCGGAATGTGCGTAAACCGCCCTACCCTTCAGGCGGCAAGTTTTCGCGCCGCACTTTGCCGAGCCCGCGTCTGCAATTATCGAATGATCACAGCCTTGCCAGCGGAAAGGACCAAAGATCGTGGGCCTGTCACAAGCGCCGCGACGCCGTCTGGTTGCTCGTCGCCGAGAAAATCGAATAGGGCGCGGTCGCGGGGATCGACAAGCACCATGTCGATCAGCTCTCGCAGCATTTCAGCGGAGGCGCTATCCGGCACAAACCGAAGTACTCTCAGCACAACGCCGCCAGCCAGTTCGGCTTGGCGACGTTCAAACGCGGACTGCCTTGCGCGAGCCATGGCGGCACCCCCCTTTGCGAGGCCCCCATCGAGACAATACTGCGCCAACAGACGTATGCAAAGGCCGTCCGGAGCGCTCTGCACACCATTTTGAGCGTGGTTTTGGGTATCGCGGTGTCGAACCCGTCAAAAGGTGGCTCCGCGCCAAGCTCGACGGCTCATATCAAACCGAGATCTGCCGTTCGGACGCCGCCGCGGTCAAGCGGGCTTGGGTCGCGTGCAACTTGGCGATGGCCTCGTCGATTTCCTGTCGCTGACGCCGCAGATGATCGATTTGGCTCTCGATTTGCTTGGGCTGCAATTTCTGCTCGAAGTCTTCCGTCGAGCCCTGCGCGCCCATCAGATCGCTAATTTCAGTCAGCGTGAACCCGAGTTGTTTTCCTTTGAGTATCATTCTGAGTCGCTGACGATCGCTTGACCCGTAAATCCGCAACGTGCCTTCACGGCGCGGGCGCAGAAGCTTGCGGTCTTCGTAGAAACGAAGCGCTCTCAAGCTGACGCCGAATTCCGCGGCCACTTCTCCAATTATTGACTCGCCTTGCGAATTAATCTCATGTTTATGCTGTTCGCTGACTGCGCCGAACGAGTGCTTTGGTGAGGTTTCTCTGTTCATGACTTTCTCCTTGACGTATCAAGCCTCCCTGCGCCTTTCTTCTTCGTGCTCTTGACCTTAGAAGTAACACAACCGAAGCTGGCGCCAAATATATGAGCTCAGTAATGGCAACCTGGACGCGATCGAATGCACCAATACCGTGTATATTGACCTCGATAACCTAGTGTTCACAAGCGTCCTAAATCCTAGCTGGCATTCGCGTCGGCCCGGAAGCGTGAAGCACTAGGTAAACGCCGCAACGTGATAAGAAGGCAGACTCGGAATCTACTCACGCACCCTCCAATACTTCTGCAAATCGAAAATCTACTTGATAGACATGGGCTTTTCGTGTGCGAAATGTAGAAGCAAAACGCTCCCTCAAATCCTGCGGCGGCCTCCGGGGTGTTTCTCGCTGGGGCTCAACAATCTGCGCCAGGCGCCGAACGAAGCGCGACGGTTGACCAGCGGTCCCATTTTGGCGCCTATCGTCGTGTGGATTTGATGCGGGGTTACCGTGTCACGGTAACCGCGTGACCGTAATCAGTGCGGGTGGCTGCACAACTCACTCTGCCAGAGTTTTGGCCGCTATCCACCCCCCATGGAATCTGAGGCGCCGCGCAGCGGCCTCGAAGGACGGACCGCAACATGACAATTGGGAGCGCGAGCCGGTTCTGCCCCACGTCCTTCGAAGGCCCCACCCTTAGCTTCTCGAACGACGGGGCGCCTCAGGAAGAGGTCCGTGATGTCGGCACCCCTTAAAGCGCCTTAACCTAGCGCCTAAGGGACAAGCCCGACCATGACGGCGACTCGATGCCAATAGGCTCGGCGCGGACTTGCGGCCAAATGCACGGGGCTGCAATCTCGATCGCGCCGTATTGACGTTGTAGATACAGAAGAGCACAGTGGAACGTATGTCAAATCCCCGCGCCTCAACTCCGGAAATTTCGGACGTGACAACCGTCGCGGTCGGGGAGCGCTCTTCGCCTTCCGAGCCAAAGGGTACCATAAACCCGCGCATCGAGGCCGGCACACGCCGGCTCATCGACGATGCGGCGGCGATCCTCGGCAAGACGCGCACGGAATTCATGGTCGACAGCGCGCGGCGACAGGCGATCGACGTATTACTGGACCAGCGGTTGTTTGTGCTCGATGCCGAGCGCTACGACGCCTTCCTGTACGCGCTCGACGATCCTGCCGCGCCGGGACCCAAGTTGCGGGCATTGCTGCACCGAACGCCGGCATGGCGAAAGTAGAGCAAGGCTCCGGTCCGGGTCTGTCGGCGCCGGTTCCACTGAAATCCGAGCACGATCTGTCCAGCTTCGATTGCGGCGGGCCCGCTTTGAACGACTGGCTTCGCCAAAAGGCGTTGAAGAACGAAAGCCGTTTTTCGCGAACCTATGTCGTCTGCCAGGGGCGCCGCGTGATCGCCTTTTTCTGTATCTCAGCCGGTTCGGTAGCGCGCGCGGCGGCTCCCAGCAAGGTCCGCCGGAACGCGCCCGATACGATTCCGGTCTCGGTCCTCGGCCGGCTGGCGGTCAGCCGCGAGCACACTGGCGGGGGGCTGGGCGCCGACCTCCTGTCCGACGCGCTACGGCGCATCGCGGTCGCCTCTCAGAGCATCGGCATCGGGGCGGTGCTCGTCCATGCTAAAGACGAGGCTGCGAAGCGATTTTACCTGAATTGCGCCGAATTCATCGAATATCCCGAGGACAGCCGCACCCTGTTTCTCCCGATAGAAACCGTGGTCGCGGCTTTCGGACCGACATAATGATATTTACTAACCGTTTTTGTTTCCTTCGCCCCAAGGTCGACGGCTTAGCCTGTCGCAAGCAGAATCTGGTCCAAAACGCATTCTAAGCCGAACTTAGAACTCTGGTGGTGACCCATCGCCGTCGCCAAGCACAATGTGATTGCTTCCACGCATGTCGCCGAGGGAGCGCCACTCCATTTCGCCGGGCAATTTCACCTTCCAATAAAGCCATCCATCCAAGCTCGTCGCCTTCTTGCCCTCTTTTGTAACGGCAAGCGCCTTCGCCGCCGCTGACAACGTTTCGAATTTCTGGCCATTTACGACCAGCCGCCCGTTTAGGAATTGACCCTCGTAAACCTGAGACCCACGGCCGTATTCCATTCGCGCGGGGGTGCCGTGAGGAACCGTTACGCCTTCCCTCGTCCAAGCGACGCCCTCGCCGAGCGCTTGTACCCTCGGCTCCGGCGCAGGGGCAGGAACCCCGAGACCCAATAACCGCCGCAAGGCCATGTATCGCGGCTCGTGGAAGCCTTTTCGTTCGGCTTCGATCATCTGGTAAATTTCCCAATCGACTTCGATCTTTTCCATGTTCATTCCCATCCTGGGATGGGCTCCCTATTCCGACCTATCCTTGGATAGGCTACTATGCTGGATAAAATATTACTCCTCGGAGGATAATTCAAGAGCTATCCGCTTCGGCGTGATGATTTTCGCGCTTGGGGTCGTTCTGGGGTCAGAAGAGGATTTGTTTCAAAACGTACTCTAGGAAAAAGCAACGCCTATTCAGTCTCATGGGCGTCGAGAAAATCTCTGGCCGAAAACTGGAGTTTCCGGCCATGCCGAGATCGCAGGGAAAAGGACAGCAAGAGCAAAGATCGCGAAGCGGTGATTCCCGAGGGTTTTTTGGCCACCCGTTCTTAGCGTGCGATTTGGAATAGATTCCACGATGACCCCGATAGCGGCCAGTTCGGCGGTTTCAAAGAACCTTTCGCGCCCTTGCTCCAGGCTTGTCTCGACGCCGTTGCATGGGTTGCCCGTCGAAGCGTCACACCACGGCGCGGCCTCGGCCGCCTTGGATTACGGGGGATTACGGGGGGATTACGGGGACATGGATTACGGGGACATGACACGCATTGCACAATTGGCCTCCGCCAGTCCGCTCCCCAACCCCGCCGTCAACTGCCCGGGCGCCCTGGGGCCCCGGACTCGCCTCCACGAGGCTTTGCAGGGTTGAAGCGATTTGTCAATCAAATTTTGACAATTCAGAAAATCACGCTAAACTGAGATTGTGAATTTCGGGGAGAACGTTGATGTCGACAAGCTATGCATTTCCCGCATGGATGGAGGGCCGCCTTCGCCTCGGTCTCGGCCGAAACTTCCGAAAACCGCCCTCCGAGCCCTGCAACGTGTTGAAATATCACGATTCGGCCAAACTGTTATTTGGGCTTATTTGGTCTTGCTTGGCGGTGTTTGGTCCTGTGTGGTCTCGCTTGGCGCTGTTTGGGCTCATGCGGCCTTGTTTGGCCTCATGCGCCATCCGCATAGCTTCCTTTTCGCATTACGGCGATTACGGCGGTCTCGGGCGTTCGTTGGCGTCCGGCGAGCGCTTACGCCGACCCCCTCTCACGCCGCCGACGGAAACCGCCGCATCACTCTCGGCAGCGTCTCCGGGGCGACACGGACCGTCAGGTTGACGCTTCCGTCTTCGCCGGACTCGCGCGTCATCACTTCCGTGTGCTCGTAGAGCCAATGCAGCCCCTGCCCGTCCGCCGGGTCGAGGTGGACGTCGAGAAGGCTGCGGCCGCGCGCGAGGCGCGCCTCGATGGCTTCCAGCAGCGCGTCGAGCCCCTCGCCCGTGATGGCGGAAACGGCGATCGGCTTATCGGCCGCTTGCGAGAACGCGAGGCCTTCGCGACGGTCCTCGTCGAGTTGGTCGACCTTGTTCCAGACCTCGATCAGCTTTTCCGCGGCGTTGTCGACCCCGACCTCGGTGAGGATCGACTGGACGTCCTGCGCCTGCGCGTCGGTGTCGGCGTGCGCGATGTCCCTGATGTGGAGGATGACGTCGGCGGCGCGCACCTCCTCCAGCGTGGCGCGGAACGCGGAAATCAGCATGGTCGGCAGGTCGGAGATGAATCCGACGGTGTCGGAGAGGATCGCCGCCCCGCCGTGCGGCAGCTTGAGCAGCCGCATCGTCGGATCGAGCGTGGCGAACAGCATGTCCGCCGCCACCACGTCGGCGCGGGTCAGGCGATTGAACAAGGTGGACTTGCCGGCGTTGGTGTAGCCGACCAGCGCGACGATCGGATAGGGAACTTCGCGGCGGCTGGCGCGATGCAGCCCACGCGTCTTCTTGACCTGCTCCAGATCGCGCTCGAGGCGAATCATGCGCTCCTGGATCAGGCGGCGATCGGTTTCGATCTGGGTTTCGCCGGGGCCGCCGAGAAAGCCGAAGCCGCCGCGCTGGCGTTCCAAATGGGTCCAGGACCGGACGAGCCGCGACTTCTGATAGCCGAGATGGGCGAGTTCCACCTGCAGCGCGCCTTCGGCGGTGCGGGCGCGGCGGCCGAAAATCTCCAGGATCAGGCCGGTGCGGTCGATGACCTTGGCCTTGAACGCCTTTTCCAGATTGCGTTGCTGCACCGGCGACAGGGCGCAGTCCATCACCACAAGCCCCACCTCGTCGGCGGCGATTCGCTCGGCGAATTCCTCGACCTTGCCTTTGCCGAGAAAGGAAGCCGGGCGAATCTCGCCCAAAGTCACCGTCTCGGCCCCGACCACGTCGAGCTCGATCGCCCGGGCGAGCCCCGTCGCCTCCTCGCGTCGCGCGTCCGCGGTCCGGTTCGACCCATTCGCCGACCGGGAGGTGAGGTAAGGGCAGATCACGAGCGTTCGCGTCTGCGCGGCGACGGCATGCTCGCGCGCGCCGGCGCCCAGGGTAAAATCGTTCAACAGTACCTCAATGGTGGTCGTTCTCTTCCGCAGCCTCGAGCATCTGGATCGGGCTGGCGGGCATGATGGTGGAGATTGCGTGCTTGTAGACGAGCTGCGAATGCCCGTCACGGCGCAAAAGCACGCAGAAATTGTCGAACCAGGTCACAAAGCCTTGTAACTTAACGCCATTTACCAGGAAGATGGTCACCGAAGTCTTGCTCTTGCGAACATGATTCAGGAACGTGTCCTGTAAATTCTGCGCCTTTTCGCTAGCCATGAGTTGATCTCACTGTTATTGCGCCGTTCTTCGCGGCCCAATCCTCTATATGAGGCGGTTGAGGGCTTTGAAGCCTGACCATCATATAACAGCTTTGCGGCGCGACGCCATCGCGGTGGGCGGGTTATCCGAAACAGCCAAGCGCAAATTCGTGAATTCACCGTCTTTTCTTCATCCTCGACCCCGTGCGAAAATGCCGACGCACCCTCGAACGCCCGGAGCGCCGCCCTGATCATCGCCACCTGGAACGTCAATTCGGTCCGCCAGCGGCTGCCGCATCTCTTGGATTATCTGGGTGAAACGCGGCCGGACGCTTTGTGTCTGCAGGAGATCAAGTGTCTGGGCGAAGCCTTTCCGCGCGCCGAAATGGAATCCCTGGGGTATAATGTCGCGGTCCACGGGCAAAAGACGTTCAACGGCGTGGCGATTCTCGCCAAGCGGCCGTTCGAAGCGGAGGCGACCCTCCCCGGCGATCCCTTGGACGAGCAGGCGCGCTATCTCGAAGCGGTGATCCCCGTCGATGGCGGCGCGGTGAGGCTGGCGAGCCTCTATCTGCCCAACGGCAATCCGGTCGACACACCGAAATACGCCTACAAGCTGGATTTCATGCAGCGCCTCATCGCCCACGCGAGGAAGACGCTGAAGTTCGAGGAGGCGTTCGTCATCGCCGGCGACTACAATGTGATCCCCGAGCCGCGCGACGCGGCGCACCCCGAGCAATGGACGGGAGATGCGTTGTTCCTGCCGCAAACCCGGGAAAGATTCAACGAACTGCTGGCGCTCGGCTTCACCGACGCGTTTCGCGCCTGCGACGATTCCCCGGGAAAATATTCGTTCTGGGACTATCAGGCCGGCGCGTGGCCGCGGAACAACGGCATCCGCATCGATCATCTGCTGCTGTCGCCGCAGGCCGCGGATCGGCTCGTCAGCGCGACGATCGACCGGGACATGCGCGGCCGAGAAAAAGCGTCCGATCACGTCCCGGTGCGTATCGAGTTGCGGGTCTGAAGGCAGGACTACATCTGGTGGAAAGTGATTTTGCCGTCGTCGCCTTTCTTCCAGACGTACCAGACGTAATCCACGGTCGTCCGGTCGCCCTTCTTGTCGTAGGCGATGTCGCCAATGACGGTGTGGAAGGCGACGCCCGAGTGCATTACCTCCGCCATCTTCTTCGGATCGAGCGATTTCGCCGCCTCGGCGGCCTGCTTCAGGATCTGCATCGCCGCGTACGAATACAAGGTGTAGCCCTGCGGCTCGAAACCCTTGGCCTTGAACTCATCGACGACGGCCTTGGCGGCCGGGTTGGCGCGCGGCTCTGGGCCAAACGACATCAGCGTGCCCTCGACGCCGGGGCCGCCGATCTGGGCGAATTCGTCGTCCGTGATGCCGTCGCCGGAGATCATCACGGTCTTCAGGCCCTGGTCGCGCATCTGACGGACGATCAGGCCGCCTTCGGTGTGCAGGCCGCCCCACATCAGATAGTCGGCGCCAGAAGCTTTGATCTTCGAGACGATGGCGGAATAATCCTTTTCGCCGACGTTGACGCCTTCGTAGAGCACTTCCTTCTTGCCGCCGGCGTTCATGAAGGCCTTGGCGTTGTCCGCGAGCCCCTGTCCATAGGGCGTCTTGTCGTGGACGATGGCGATCTTCTTGTCCTTCAACTGGCTCAGCGCCAGATCGGCCCAAAGCCTGCCCTGTTGGTCGTCGCGGCCGCAGGTGCGGAACGCGTCCCAAAGCCCACGCTCGGTCACTTTCGGATTGGTAGCGGAGGGCGTGACGAACAATACGCCATTGTCGACATAGACTTCGGAGGCCGGGATCGTCACGCCCGAGTTGAAATGCCCGACGACGAAATGCACGCCGTCGCCGACGAACTTGTTGGCGACCGAAA
>Ga0302319_10027253_pt1 | contig 10019 bp, 10 predicted proteins | sample Bog_T0_2_FD_203319 | JGI IMG/M metagenome (GOLD analysis project Ga0302319, IMG submission 203319) | Peat permafrost microbial communities from Stordalen Mire near Abisko, Sweden - Bog_T0_2 | ecosystem: Environmental > Terrestrial > Soil > Wetlands > Peat | place: Sweden: Abisko, Stordalen Mire...
GCGGCTGTGGACCGGGGTCGCCGCACTGACCGGCGCCAGGGGCAATTCGACCTCGCTGGTCGGCACGCCCGATCAGGTCGCCGACGCGCTGCTCGACTATTACGATATCGGTATCCGCACGTTCCTGATCCGCGGCTTCGATCCACTCAGCGACGCCATCGCCTATGGCCGCGATCTCATCCCGCGCGTGCGCGCCCTCGTCGCCGAGCGCGGACGCGCCCGCGAAGCCGCGGAGTGAGGGATATGCCAGGCCTCCGCGAGTTCGCCGCCTTTGCGCTCGCCGCTTTCGTCGCGATCGGGTCGGCGAATGCGGAAACGGTGCTGCGCATTGGCGACCAGAAAGGACTCGCGCGCGCTGTTCTCGAAGCCGCTGGCGAGCTGACGGGCGCGCCCTATAGAATCGAATGGTTGGAATTTCCGGCCGCCGCGCCGTTGTTGGAGGCGGCGCGCGCCGGCGCCATCGACGCGGGATCGGTGGGCGACGCGCCCTTCACGTTCTCAGCCGCCGCGGGTTCACCCATCAAGGCGATCGAAGCCGCGCGCTCGCAACAACAAGGCCTCGCCGTGGTCGTCCCCGGCGATTCGCCGATCCATCAATTCAAAGATCTCGTCGGCAAGAAGATCGCCACCGGGCGCGGCTCGATCGGGCATCAACTCGTGCTGGCGCAACTCGAAGCCAACGGCTTGACGCTATCCGACATACAACTGGTTTTTCTTCTGCCCTCCGACGCCGCGGTCGCGTTGAAGACCGGCGCGGTTGACGCGTGGTCGACATGGGACCCCTACACTGCGCAGCTCGAACTGGCGCAAGGGGCGCGCCGCGTCGCCGACGGCGTCGGGGTCACCCCCGGACTGGGCTATTTCTTCGCTCGTGACGATGCGCTCGCCGACGCCGGCAAACATCTGGCGTTGCAGGACTTCGTCGCCCGCCTCGCCCGCGCCCGGCGCTGGGGACTGGAGCACCTCGAAAGCTACGCCGAAACCTGGAGCGCCGTTGTCGGCCTGCCGAAGGAAATCGGCCTCAAAGTATACACTCGCGCTCGCTACCGCGCCGCGCCGATCGACGCGACGGTGATCGCCGACGAACAGAAAACTATCGATCTCTATGTGCGAAACGGGCTCATCAAACAATCGCTCGACGCCAACAAGATCTTTAGCGCCGATTTCACCCCTGCAATCACCGCGGAGCTGCGTCCATGATCTTCGACGCCAACGCCGACGACATCGAGCTCACCGCCGCGGCGCTGTCGCGGGAGTTCGCCCAGACCGCCGCTGAGTACGATCGAACCGCAACGTTTCCGTTCGACAATATCCGCCGGTTGCGCGAAGCCGGACTCGCCGCGCTCGTCGCGCCGCGCGAATTCAGCGGTCGCGGCGCCGGGCTTTTGCGCGCCCACAATGTTGTAAATCGAATTGCGCGCGGAGAAACTTCGACCGGGCTGGTGCTCGCGCAGCAATATCTGTTTCATGGCACGCTGGCGCGTTCGAAAGGCTTTACGCCCACGCTTCGAGAGAAAATCTTCCGTTCCGCCGTGAGCGAAGGCGCCTTCGTCAATTCGCTGCGCGTCGAGCCGGATCTGGGAACGCCGATCCGCGGCGGCTTGCCGGCGACGATCGCGCGCCGCACCGAGAAGGGCTGGGCGCTCAGCGGTCGGAAGATCTACGCGACCGGCGCGCCGATCCTGAGTTGGTATGCGATCTGGGCGCGCACCGACGAGGCCACGCCGCGCGTCGGCGTGTTCGTCGTACCGAGCGGACTTTCCGGTTTCCGCATTGAAGAGACCTGGCGCCAGCTCGGCATGCGCGCCAGCGGCAGCCATGACGTCGTATTGGACGACGTCGAGATCCCGTTCGATCATGCGGGCGAACTGGGGACCCTACAGGAACGCGAGACACCGGACCCCGTGACCGCCGCTTGGGTCTCCGTGCTGTTCTCCACCGTTTACGACGGCGCGGCGCGGGCCGGGCGCGATTGGTTCGCAAAATTCTTGCACGAGCGCAAGCCGAGCAATCTCGGGGCGCCGCTGGCGAGCCTGCCACGTTTCCAGGAGGCGCTCGGCGAAATCGACTCATTGCTCTACGCCAATCGCGTGCTGCTCGCCTCGATCGCCGAGCGGGTCGACAAGGGCGATACGCCCCATCCGCAGGAAAGCTACTTCGTCAAACACAATACGACGAAGAATGCGCTCGACGCCGTCTCGAAAGCGCTGGAGCTCGCCGGCAATCCCGGGCTCGCGCAGGCCAATTCGCTGGAGCGCCACTACCGCGACGTTCTATGCGCACGCGTGCATTCGCCGCAGAACGACTCGATCTTCCTGAGCGGCGGTCGGCTTGCGCTGGCGGACGCCCAAACGCCGAATTGAGCTAACAAACAAGGAGCCTGTCATGTCGAATGAAAAGCAGGAATTGAAGACCGCGCGCCGTCGCTTCCTGTTTCAGGCGGCGGCGCTCGGCCTTTCTGCCCCCTTGGGTCTGGCCGCCGGCAAAGGGCTCGCGCTCACGCTCGGCGGCGCGCCCGAAATTCCGTCGTACCCGATTTGCCGCGCCGCGGCGGATGGCTCCGCGCCGCCGCCGGGCGAGCTCAAGAAGATCACCTTCGCCTGGAACGCCGGCGCGCCCTGCCTGCTCGCCGTCACCGTCGCCAAGGACAAGGGCTTCTTCGCCCGCCACGGCCTCGACGTCGATCTGATCAACTATTCCGGTTCGACCGACCAATTGCTGGAAACGCTGGCGACCGGCAAGGCCGACGCCGCCGTCGGCATGGCGCTGCGCTGGCTGAAGCCGCTCGAACAGGGGTTCGACGTCAAGATCGTCTCCAGCCTGCACGGCGGCTGTTTGCGTCTGCTCGCGCCGACCGACTCCGGAATCAACGAGGTCGCCGATCTCAAAGGCAAGATCATCGGCGTCAGCGATATGAATTCGCCGGCCAAGAACTTCTTCTCGATCGTCATCCGCAAGGCCGGGCTCGATCCGACTGTTGACGTCGAGTTCAAGCAATTCCCGGGGCCGCTGCTGCGCGCGGCGGTGGACAAGGGCGAAGCCCACGCGGTCGCCGACGGCGACCCCAACACCTATCTCTGGCAAAAGGACGGCAAGCTAAAGGAGATCTCGTCGAACCTGGCGGGCGAGTTCGCCAATCGCGTGTGCTGCATCATCGGCGTGCGCGGGAGCCTGGTCCGCGAAGATCGGCGCACCGCTGCCTCCATTGCGCTGGCGCTGCTCGACGCCGCCGAATTCGCCGCACAAAATCCGGAAGAGGCGGCGGCGACCTATACGCCCTTCGCCGCCGGCAAAGTGCCGCAGGAGGACTTGGTTGCGCTCGCCAAATACCACACCCATCATCATCACCCGATCGGCGCAGACTTGAAGAAAGAACTGGCGCTCTACGCCGACGAGTTGAAACTGGTGAACGTGTTCAAGCAGAGCACGGACACGGCCAAATACGCCGACCGTATTTACGCCGACGTTTTCGGCTGAGGCGCCGATGACGTTGTCGTCCGCTCTCCTCCAGAGGCGCGAGAGTTCCGCGGCGGTCACTTTTCCTCCGCGGCGACTCTATGAGGCCGGTTTGAGCTGGGCCGCCGCCGCCGCTTGGCTCGCCAACGCCTTCATTATTCTACGCTGGCCCGATCTCGGCGATTGGGGCCGCGGCCCGGAATGCGCCTATTTCGGCGGCGCGTTGGTGGTTCTGCTGTCGCTGTCGGGCGCGCTCCGGCTGTTCGGCGTCGAGAAGCTCGTGCGACTGCGGCGGGCGACGCCCTGGTTGCTCGCGCTCGGCCTGTTCTTTTCGATCTGGGAGGCGACGACCGCGAAGCTCGGCTGGCTGCCACAGCCGTTCTTTCCGCCGCCGCACGCGATCGTCGAAGTGTTCACCGACGACTGGCGCAAACTGCTCGAGAGCGTGGTCGCCTCGGTAAAGCTCGAATTGCTCGGATTCGTGCTCGGCGCCTCCGCAGGTTTCGTGATCGGCGTCGCACTCGGCCGCTCAAAACTGTTCGGCTATTGGGTCCATCCGGTGCTCAGGTTGATTGGACCGCTGCCGGCGATCGCCTGGTTGCCGATCGTGTTCTTCGCCTTTCCCTCGAGTTGGAGCGCCTCGATCTTCCTCATCGGCCTGACCAGCGGATTTCCAGTGGCGGTGCTGACTTGGTCGGGCGTGGCGGGCGTCAACACGGCCTATTACGACATTGCCCGCACGCTCGGCGCGAGCCGCTGGTTCCTCATCTTCAAAGTGGCGATACCCGCCGCGTTGCCGCAGGTGTTCGTCGGCCTGTTCATGGGCCTGGGCGCTTCGTTCGCGGTGCTGGTGACCGCGGAGATGATGGGCGTCAAGGCGGGTCTCGGGTTCTATCTGCAATGGGCGCAGGGCTGGGCGGCCTATGCGAACATGTATGCGGCGCTGATCGTGATGTCGGCGATGTGTACGAGCTTGGTCACTTTGCTGTTCAAGCTGCGCGACCGTGTACTGGCCTATCAGAAGGCGGAGTTGCAATGGTGAACGCAGCGGCCGCAAGAGTGGCGAATGTCTCGCGCGAGCTCGACATTCGCGGCGTCAGCCATTCCTATGAGTATCGCGGCGCCGAGTTGCCGGTGCTCGAGGACATCGATCTGCGCATCCGACAAGGCGAGTTCGTCGCGCTCCTCGGACCTTCCGGCTGCGGCAAGTCGACGTTGTTGCGGTTGGTCGCCGGCCTGGAGCCGCCGAGCGCGGGCGAACTGGTCTTCGAGGGCGCGCCCATCTCCGGTCCGCATCCGTCCCGCGTCATCGTGTTGCAGGACCCGACGCTGTTTCCCTGGCGCAAGGTCGCCGCCAACGTCGCCTTAGGGCCGGAAGCGCGCGGCGTGCTCAAACGCGAGCGCGCGCGCATCGACGAGACATTGCAGCTGGTCGGCCTCGCCAACTTCGCCGACGCTTATCCGCATCAGCTTTCGGGCGGCATGGCGCAGCGCGTCGCGCTGGCGCGCGCGCTCGTCAACGATCCAGAATTGCTCATCCTCGACGAGCCGCTGGGCCGGCTCGACTCTCTCACTCGCCTTACGATGCAGGGAGAGATCGTCAATCTGTGGCGACGCGCCGGTTTCACGGTGCTGCTGGTCACTCACGACATCGAAGAAGCGCTGTTGATGGCGACGCGAATCGTCGTATTGAGCGAACGTCCGGCGTCGATCAAGGCCGACATCCGCATCGACAAACCCTATCCGCGTCATCGCGGCGACGCCGAGCTCGTCGCGCGGCGTCAAGAGATTCTCGAGCTGCTCGGATTCGCCGCGGCGTGGTAAGATGGAGTGTCAGATGTCCTCTCTGCTTCGCCTGCGCGAGTTCGTGGTTGAGGCGACGCGCGTGGTCGAGCGCGCGCCGGACGACGAGCGCGCGCAACTGGCCGGCGTGCGTCCGCTGCTCGCCGATCTCGTCGCCCATGACGATTGGCTGCCCGACGAATATGCGACGCCCGACGCCCAATATTATCGGCAATATCTGCTGCACGCCGATCCGCTCGGCCGCTTCAGCGTCGTCAGTTTTGTCTGGGGGCCGGGCCAGACGACGCCGGTGCATGACCATCGCACCTGGGGCCTCGTCGGCATTTTACGCGGCGCCGAAGTTTCGACCGCCTACGAGCCGAGGACGAACGGAAACTGGATCGCCGGCGCGCCCGAACGCCTGGAGCCGGGGCGCGTCGTTGCGGTTTCGCCGACGCTCGGCGATATCCATACGATCGCGAACGCCTTCGACGATCGCGTGTCGATCAGCATCCACGTCTACGGCGCCAATATCGGCGAAGTGCGCCGGGCGGTGTATGATGTGTCGAAGGGTTTTGAAGAGAAGCCCTTCGTCTCCGGCTATGCGAACGCCGCGACGCCGAATCTCTGGAACTTTGGACGGGCATGACAGGGACTATCGATCCGCGGACGTTGCGCGACGCCTGGCGCCGCCTCGAAGAAATCGCCGTGTTCGACGTCCGTGACGAGGGACCCTATTCGATTTCGCATCCATTCTTCGCCGTCTCATTGCCGCTGGCGCAGATAGAATCAGGCATAGAGGCGCTGGCCCCGCGAAAGCGGGCGCCGGTCGTGGTCTATGACAACGGCGAGGGCCTGACGGCATTGGCCGCCGAGCGCATCGCGGCGCTGGGTTATGAGGACGTGCGCGTTCTCGACGGCGGCCTCGCCGGCTATGCCCGGGTTGGCGAAGTTTTCCGGGACGTCAACGTGCCCAGCAAGGCGTTTGGCGAACTTGTCGAATCGATCCGCCACACGCCGTCGCTGTCGGCCGAGGAGGTCAAGGCGATCTTGGAGACGGACGCCAATGTCGTCGTGCTGGATTCCCGGCGATTCGAGGAATATCGCACGATGAGCCTGCCGCGCGGCGTCAGCGCGCCCGGCGGCGAGTTGGTGCTGCGCGTCAACGATCTCGCGCCGTCGTCGGACACGCTGGTCATCGTCAATTGCGCCGGCCGCACACGCTCGATCATCGGCGCCCAGAGCCTCGTCAACGCCGGCGTTCCCAATCGCGTCGTCGCCTTGCGCAACGGCACGATTGGTTGGGCGCTCGCCGGCCTCTCGCTCGAACGGGGACGCAGCGAACGCTACGGCTCGGTCTCCCCTGACGGCCACGCACGGGCGCGGGAGAATGCGGCGCGATGGGCGGACAAGGTTGGCGTGCGGGTCATCGACGGGGCGACGTTGGACTCCTATCTCGCCGAGCGCGAAAGCCGCACGCTGTATCGGCTCGACGTGCGCGCGCCCGAGGAATATCTCGCCGGCCATCCCGCCGGCTTCGTCTCGGCGCCCGGCGGACAACTCGTGCAGGCCACCGACGAATGGGTCGCGACGCGCGGCGCGCGTCTCGTTCTGTTCGACGACGACGGCGTGCGCGCGCGTATGGCGGCGTCGTGGTTGGTGCAGATGGGCTGGCAGGCGGAAGTTCTCGTCGAGGATACGTTGGCGAAAACGGAAGTTGGCGCGGCCCCTTCAACCCGCACGCCCCCACGCAACGTCGGCGACGGCGCGCTCGAACCGGCCGAAGTCGCCACACTGGGCGCGACCTTCGTCGATCTCTCGCCGAGCCCGGTCTATCGCAAGGGCCACGCGCCCGGCGCCTGGTTTATCGCCGGCGCACGGCTGCAACAGGATCTGGCGAAGATTCCCGCCGACGGGCCGATCGTGTTGTTCAGTGCGGACGGCACGCTCGCCGCCGACAATCTCTTTCCCGCTCGCGCAGCAACCCGGCGTGAGGTGTTTGTTGCCGGCGGCGGCTTGAAGGCCTGGACCGCGGAAGGTTTCGCCGTCGAGGCCAACGAGGCGCATTGGGCCTCGCGTCCCGACGACGTCTACAAGCGCCCCTACGAGGGCGTCGACAACGCCAGCGCCGCGATGCAGGCCTATATCGATTGGGAGCTGCAACTCGTCGCCCAATTGGCGAACGACGGCGTGAGCCGGTTCTTTGTCGCGCGATAGTGCGCTGCGCGTCGCTGTCTGTTTGACAAACGTTTCCGGAATCGACCGAGCTTCGAATTCAGCCAAGTCCGCGGAGGCTGCGCCTGCTTGTCGCGCGGCGGCTTCGGTTCTTGCTCCCGGCGCCGCAATCTTGAGCACGAGGCCGTTGGAATAGAGCGTGCGGCAATACCGTCGGACTTCATGCCCGGGACTTGTCAGCGCATCTTCGAGGGGAACCCGCTCCAGGTGCGCCCCTCGTCGTATCTTTGTCACTTGGCCATTTTTTATTTCAATATAAGCTATCATTTTTATAGACTACAGTCTTCATTGGGGTTAGTCTCCAGTTCGGATGCGATGGAGTGAAGCGGGCGAGACCGAACGGCGCCGCAGCAGATCCATCGTAAGCTAACCGCGCGCCTCCCCCAGGAGACACCCATGGCCCTGAAAGAGATCATCGCACAAACCCAGGCAAATCTTCGCGAACGACCGGACCAGGCGGTCGCGATCTTCTCCGCCGACTCGCGCCAGGTCGAAGGCCTTCGCAGCGAGACCCAGATCCGCCAGTTCTCGCTGGTGATCGATGAGCCGCCGAGCCTCGGCGGCACGGACGCCGGGCCCAATCCGGTCGAACTGGTGCTCGCCGCGCTCGCCGCCTGCCAGGAGATCACCTATCGCGCCTACGCCACCGCCCTCGGCGTTCCCCTCGACAGCGTGTCGGTCAAGCTCGACGGCAGCCTGGATCTGCGCGGCTTCTTCGCGGTCAGCGACACCGCGCGCCCCGGCTTTTCCTCGGTGCGGGGAACCGTCACGCTGAAGAGTTCGGCCTCGCCCGAAGCCTTGGCGCAGCTCAAGCAGGTCGTCGACGCCCACTGCCCGGTTCTGGATATTTTGCGCGCGCCCGTGCCAGTGGAGCTCTCGCTCGCTCACTGACGCGCGGCCCGCTTTTCCCAACCCCGATGAAAGAGGCATGAAATGACCGTCGCCGTCACCGGCGCAAACGGCCAACTCGGCCGCCTCGTCGTTGAAAAACTCAAAGCCAGAATTCCCGCCGGCGACATCGTCGCGCTCGCCCGCACCCCGGCAAAGGCCGGAGATCTCGGCGTCGCCACGCGTCCGGGCGATTACGAGGCGCCGGACGAGTTGCGCGAAACGCTCAAAGGCGTCGATACGCTGCTGCTGATCTCGTCGAGCGAACTCGGCAAGCGCGCCGCCCAGCACCACAACGTCATCGCCGCCGCCAAGGCCTCGGGCGTCAAAGCCATCGTCTACACCAGCCTGCTGCGCGCCGACACTTCGACGCTCAACCTCGCGCCCGAACATATTGCGACGGAAGCGGAGCTGAAAGCTTCCGGACTCGCGTTCACGATCCTGCGCAACGGCTGGTACAGCGAAAATTACGCGGCCTCGATCCCCGGCGCGATCGCCGGCGGCGCTTTCATCGGCTCGGCGGGCGAGGGCAAAATTTCCGGCGCGGCGCGCGCCGATTACGCCGAGGCGGCGGCGACCGCGCTGCTCGACGCGGCCCATCGCGGCAAGACCTACGAACTTGCCGGCGATACGGCGTTCACGCTGAGCGAACTCGCTGCGGAAATTTCCCGGCAGACCGGCAAGACGATCCCATACAAGAACCTGTCCGAGGCGGATTACGCCGCGACGCTCGCCGGCTTCGGGCTGCCCGCGGCCTTCGCCTCGGCCATCGCGAGCTGGGACGTCGAAGCGTCCAAGGGCGCGCTGTTCGACGAGGGGCGGCGCCTCTCGGCGCTGATCGGGCGGCCGACAACGCCGTTGACGCAAGTCGTAAAGGCGGCGTTGCCGCGCGCGGCGGGCTGAGCCGAACCCGGCAGGCCCCGAGCGCAGCCGTGGCGGCGCGCTCGGGCTGCGTATAGCCTCCGCATTTCGGCGCCGACGAACCGATCGAGGATCGCCGGCGCCGGACAGGTTTTTTCGCACGAGCCGCGTCGGCGCGCGATACCGCTCGTCGTCGGGAGCCTGCGGCTGTGGGAGCAATGGCAGGCGGAGAGCCCTGTCGATCTCGGCTTTCGCGGCGCCGGCCTCGTCAGCCTGACCTGCACGCCGGCCGGGCCGAACCCGACGGCTGGCCAGCGCTGCGCAGAGCGCGCTCGCGTCGGCGGCATCGTGGTCGACGAACCTACGGGGACGGAGGCGGCGGCGGCGCTGCGGCTCGGGAATTGCGGCTTGATAATTATGTATATAGAAGTTATAAACTTTATCCAAAGAATTGAGGAGACGGCAAGGGCGTGAACCTTTCAACAGGAGTCCTTATGATTTCCCGTCGCCTCTGGATCGGCCTTGCCTCGGCCGCCGCTCTCACCCTCGGGCTCGGCGCCGCCGCGCCCGCGCTCGCCAATGAAAGCATCACCCTCGGTCTCGCCTCCCCCGGCCCGCTCGCCGATCCCGTCTATCAGGCGGCGAAGGAAGCCAAAGAGCAGGGGCTTGATGTCAAGGTGGTCGAATTCACCGATTGGGTCGCGCCCAACGCCGCGGTCGCCAACGGCGACATCGACGTCAACTATTATCAGCACATCCCGTTTCTCGATAACGCGTAACTGCCCAGGTTCGGCGAT
>Ga0302319_10027254_pt1 | contig 10019 bp, 9 predicted proteins | sample Bog_T0_2_FD_203319 | JGI IMG/M metagenome (GOLD analysis project Ga0302319, IMG submission 203319) | Peat permafrost microbial communities from Stordalen Mire near Abisko, Sweden - Bog_T0_2 | ecosystem: Environmental > Terrestrial > Soil > Wetlands > Peat | place: Sweden: Abisko, Stordalen Mire...
CACAAATGACTCCATTCCAGTTGTTCCCGCCGTACACCGGACAAGGATTTGCGTTAGCATCCCAGCCGAAGGCATTGGCCCAGCCGTAGGTGGTGGCCAGTTCCTGCATGACGGGCAGGTCGGGGGGGCCCAGGTTCGACTGCGCACGGGCATCCTTTGCGGTCACGCACAGCACCAGCGCCGGCAGCGCCGTCGAAAAGAGAACACGAGTCAGCTTACGCATCCATTTACCCTCATATAGCAGGGCGTGAAAACCGTATGCCGGCGATCATGAGAACCAAAAAATAATGCGGTGAGCGTTCAGCAGGCTGCGGCAGCCTCACTGGGGATTGGCAATCAGGGATATCTGGCTGCCGATCTGGTCCACCTGAGAATGCAGCATCCAGCGGCCGTCCGGGGAGATGGAAAGGCTGCGCGTGAAGAACTCCAGCGTCTTCGGCAGACTGGCAATCGTGGACACCTTGCGCATCGCAAAATCCAGGCGGCGAATGGCCCAAGGCGGCCACTCGTGCTCCAGGAAATAGATTCCAGTGCGGGTGATGAAGAAATGGCGGCTGTCGACCACTCCGGATAACTGCGGGACCAGGCTTGGCGATCCACCGCCCGACGGGGCCTCCCAAATTCCGGGCGCGGTCCGCGAGAAAAACACCCGTTCGCCATCCGGCGATTCCAGCGCTTCGGAGGTCACGTCGTTGGCGATCCGGATGGCGGCGCCACCCGCCACCGGCCTCTTCCACAAGGAGAGCGATCCATTGCGGCGGACCACATAGTAGAGGGAGCGGCCATCCGCCGACCAGGCGGGCATCATGGATTCCCAAGGATCGGAGGTGAACTGCCTCTGATTGGTGCCGTCCACGTTCGTCAAATAGACCTGTGAGCGCCCCGCAAAAACGGCATCGTAAACGAACTGCTTTCCGTCCGGCGACCAGGTAGGCGATCCAATGGGTCTCACCGAGGGGGAGAAGGTGATGCGCCGCGGATCGGAGCCGTCGGACTTGGCGACCCAGATTTCAGATCCGCCGGTACGGTCGGAAATAAACACGATCTGCGCGCCGTCGGGAGAATATTGGGCGCTATAGTTGCTTCTGGACGATCCGATCAACATCTCTGGCGCTCCACCGCGGGCCGCCAGGTTGGTCCTCCAGATATTCGAATTTCGGTAAGACTCCGCGTAGGCAATCTCGTTAGAGTGCGCCGCAGCCGACAGAAATATCGCTGCGCCTGTCAAGCCGGCGACTAATTGCGGCTCTCCACCACCATCCGGCACGCTCCACGCCAGCAGCGGCCCGGTCCGGTTGGAAACGAAATAGATGCGGTGGTTGCCCGACCATGCCAGGGTGATCGATACCTTGTTGTCGGAAGTCAAACGGTGTGCGGTGCTTTCGTCTAAGCTTTGCGTAAAAATGTCGTCTGTGCCGATGTCGCCCGTAGTTCGCAGAAAGGCGATTTGCTTTCCGTCCGGCGAAAAGATGGCATTATAGTCGCCGATGACCGCGCCCGTCGTGAGGCGCCGTCGCGTTCCATCGAGCGAGAGCAGGAAAATGCAATCGGAGGTGCCGCTCGCATCGCAGCGGTCCGAAACGGCCAGCGTCTGGCCTGCGGGCGACCACGCCGGGCCGGGAAGGGCGCGCATCGTGGAAGGCTCGCCTTTCCACGGAACCGAAACCGGCCTGATTTCGCCGATCAGCCGCTCCGGCCCACCGGCGGCGGGAATCACCAGAATTTGCTTGCTTTCCGGGGTAATGCGCAGGAATGCGATTTGCGTTCCATCGGGCGACCAGGCCGGACTCAGATCCTGAGCCTCATTGGAAGTGAGCCGCCGCGGTGCGTCTTCGCTATCCACCGCTTTGACATAAATGTCGTAGTTGTTGCCTTGTCCGTTCCACACGAATGCCAGTCGTCTGCCATCCGGCGAGAGACTGGGGTGAATCTGATAGCCGGGCAACGCAGTTAGCAGGGTCACCTGTGCCGGACCGGGCGCGGTTTTCATCAGATTCTGGCGGCGCAGGGAAAGAAAGAGCCAGATGCAGACGGCCAGCAGGAGGACAAAAGCGAAAGCGATCACCGGCTTAAAACCGTTCACGGATTTAGCGCTTCGCGCGCGGCCCAAGAGCGCTGAGACCGGCGGGGCAGATTCCCGAACGGGACCTTGCACGATATAGGACCGGCTGACGGAGCGGCAGGCGGTGCGCAGATCGCCGGCCGTTTGAAAGCGGCGCTGCGGATCCTTTTCGATGGCACGCATGATCAGCCCGCTGAACCCTATTCCCAAATCCGGACGAAGCGTCGCCGGTTCGGGGGGTGTGCGATGCAGAATAGCCTCGAATATTGCGCCATCGGTGGGACCCTCGAAAGGACACACGCCGGTCGCTAATTCATAAGCCACCACGCCCAGGCTAAACAGGTCGCTGCGCGGCCCGACAGGTTCCCCCAGGATCTGTTCCGGAGAAAGATAATGCAGGGTGCCTGCTACGTTCCCGGCGCGCGTTAATATCTCCGATCGCGGCGCAACGCGGGGCGCTTCTTCGTGTAGCTTGGCCAAGCCGAAGTCCAGGACTTTCACGAAGCCATCCGGCCGCACCATGATGTTCTCGGGTTTAATATCCCGATGGACAATGGCCGCCTCGTGAGCGGCCCCCAAGGCCGACGCGATCTGGCTGATCCAATCCAGCATGGTTTCGACATCCAAAGCAGAAGATTCCGCTCCAATGATTTGGCGGAGCGTTTTGCCTTCCACGAACTCCATGGCGATGTAATGGTAGCCCTGGGCAAAATCCGCATTGAGGATGGAGACAATGTGCGGATGGTTCAATGTAGACGCGGCTCGCGACTCCCGCTGAAAACGCCGGATGCGTTCCTGAGCCTCGGCGGCGATAGACAAAGGTAGAATTTTGATGGCCACGCGGCGATCGAGATGCAAGTCAGTGGCTTCGAAGACCACTCCCATGCCGCCAGCACCGATCTGCCGGCTGAGGCGGTAGGTTCCGATTACGGTTCCAGCGGACGGTAGCGCGAGGTTCGCCGGCGTCACCAGACGAGCCGCGTCCTCTACTGCTTTTCTTCCCAGGAAGCTGGCGCCCGCTGCCCGATCCGCTTCGATCAGGCGCATCACCTGTTCGCGCAGTTCCAACTTCCCGGCGCAGGCGGCTTCCAAGGCTGGGATGATCTCCGCCTCCGGGAGCTCTTGCAGGCGGTCGAAGAGTTCAGTGGACTGACGATGGATCTCCGGATTCATCATGGCGGCAGCGATTTGAGTTGTCCTTCTCCTTTCGGAGGCGGTCGAAAAGCCACGCCCGCGCTACCCTCCAGGCGCGTACCACCGTCGGTTCCGAAATGCCCAGTACGGCCCCGATCTCGGTGTTCTCCAGGCCGCCGAAATATCGCAGCTCGACGACTTGGGCCTGGCGCGGATCCAATTGCGCCAGTTCATTGAGCGCGTGATCGAGATCGATGAGATCGATCGGATCGGAATGGTCTTCCCTCAGTTCGCCGGCCGAGGAAAGATCCACATGCGGGCTGCGATTTCCGCGCTTCTCCGTCACCTGGGCGCGCGCAAAATCAATCAAAATCTGCCGCATCAGGCGCGCCGAGAAACCGAAGAAATGCGCGCGGCTGGACCACTCGACGGGGGCATCTCCCAGCAGGCGGACAAAGGCCTCGTTTACCAGCGCGGTAGGCTGCAACAGGTGTCCCTCGCGTTCGTCCGCCATACTGCGGCGGGCAATCCGATGCAATTCGGCGTAGACTACCGGAGTCAGGCACTCCAGGGCGAGTTGATCCCCGTTTCGCCAGGCGCGCAGCATTCGGGTTAACTCCACCGACGAAAGATGTTGTTCCATCTTCTGACACATTGTAACCATTTCGGGATCATCGTAGCGGCCATCTGGGGATTAGCAATCGAGGATATCTGGCTGCCGGCCGCTCCGCGTCCTACATCCTTGCCTTTCGCGACTGTCTGGCCTTTTTAGCCATCTTCAAGGCGTTTCGAAAGCTTGGATGCGCCGTCCGCGGCCTCTACCCGGTAGAACACCGGATCTTTGCCAAAGCGATTAAGATAAGCCTCGTGAATGGTCGATTCGAACAAATCCAGCGCGCTTGGGTCTAATAGGTTAACGGTGCAGCCGCCGAAACCGCCGCCGGTCATTCGCGCCCCGTACACTCCCGGAACCGCCAGCGCGGATTCCACCAGAAAATCCAGTTCTTCGCAGCTCACTTCATAATCGGACTGCAGGCTGCGATGAGACGCCAAAAAGAGCTTGCCCATCTCCTCCAGGCCGCCATGGCGGGACGCCGCGACGAACTCCTCCACACGCTGATTCTCGGTGATAATATGCCGGGCCCGCTTGCGCGCGATGGGGTCTTCCACCAGCGGCAAATCCTGCAGGCTGGCATCCCGCAGACTCGCTACGCCGGGATCGGCTTTGCGTATGGCTTCCACGGCGCGCCGGCATTCCGCCACCCGGTCGCGATAAGCGGACTGGCCCAGTTCATGCTTCACCATCGAATTCACCGCCACGATCGCCGCGTTCGCAGGCAGGGGCACGTACTCATGCTCCAGGCTGCGGCAGTCGATCTTGACCGCGTGATCGCGATGGCCGAATACGGAGGCGTATTGGTCCATAATGCCTGACGGCAAACCAACGAAAGCATTCTCGGCGCGCTGGCAGAGCCGGACTAACTCCAGTTTGTTATCGGCCTCGAGTTTCCAGCCGGCGGCCAAAGCCGTCGACACTTCAAGCGATGCCGAGGAGCTAAGCCCGGAACCGACTGGCACCGTGCTATAAATCATTAGATTTAAGCCCCGTTTTTGCGGGATCTGGCGGGCCGCCCCAATCACGTAGTCGGTCCAATGATGCGATGGCTCCAGAGAGTCCAGACAGTCCGCGGGCCACTCGCGTCCTTCCGCAAAATTCAACGAGTAGACGCGGAACATACCGTCGCTATTGGGGGCGGAAGCGGTATGACAAGCCAGATCGATGGCAATCGGCAGAACGAAACCAAGATTGTAGTCCGTGTGTTCGCCGATCAGGTTGACGCGGCCGGGGGCCCGGAACACATCCGGGGTGCAGTGAAAGCGTTGCTCGAAGGCGTCAATTAAGAACTGCGCCGGGCCAGCCAAAGCATCACGCTCCCGAAGATAATCATCGAAAGACCGCAATAGAGATTGACGTTTACTTGCGTCAGTTCGGCGCGGGCGCCCGGATCGGCAATGCCCACGGCCACCAGGATGAGACCCATAATCCCGAAGAAGAGCCCGATTGGAATCCGCAGATCGCCCATATTCACAAGCTCATTTCAATAGAAGATCAAGTTCAAGGTTATCAGGCACACGATGACGATGATCGCCAGAACCGCCGGTTTCATGTACCACGGATGCTCACGGTCCTCATTCGGGATGTCGGTATAACCGTACACCAGATTCATCAGATCGGCTATCGGACGCGGTTTCGTAGCTATGCTGACCAGCACCGTGACCAGCATGCAAGTGGACCAGGCAAAGATCGCGATCCAGAAATTCTGAGCCATCGAAGATGGAAATTTGTGATATACGGCGATCCAGCCGCCTTTCCCCTCGGCCTCCGTCAGCCCCAGCGTGAGTGCCGCCGCGCTTAAACCGGAGGCGTAACCCCAGAACGCGCCATGTCCCGTGGTTCGCTTCCAAAACATGCCCAGCAGGAATGTGGCGAACAGCGGCGCGTTCACGAATCCGAACACCAACTGGAGAAAATCCATGATGTTGTTGAAGCGAGTGGCCAGATAGGCGGTGCCGATGGAGAGCCCCACGCCAACCACGGTGGTCACGCGGGCCACCCACAGGTAGTGGGAATCCAGCGCGCGCGGCCGGATGTAGCTCTGATAAAGGTCGTAGGTGAACACGGTGTTGAACGCCGTGACATTGCCGGCCATCCCCGACATGAAGGAGGCCATCAAGGCGGTGAGTCCGACGCCCAGCAGGCCGGAGGGATAAAACTTCGCCATTAACGTGGTAAGCGCGAGATCGTAGTTCGGACCTCCATCGGGCTTCAGCGGTATGGAATAGCCGGACCCGCTGTGGGCCAGGGCTAGTGCGGCGATGCCGGGAAGAATCACTATGAACGGCATTACCATTTTCGGGAAGGCGGCGATCAGGGGCGTGCGCCGCGCGCCGGACATGGAATCGGCCGCCATAGCGCGTTGAATCACCAGAAAATCCGTGCACCAGTAGCCGAACGACAGCACGAAGCCCAGTCCGGCGACTAAGCCAAATATCTCGACGCCCATGGGATTCTCGGAAGCGGAATTCGCATACTTCCAGGAGTGCGTCATCACTTCGGGAATGCGCTGGGAGATGCCTTGCCATCCGCCCGCCTTGGCTGTGGCCATAATGGCGAGCGGGGCGAATCCAAGCACAATCAGAAAGAATTGGAGGACCTCGTTATAGATGGCGCTGGTGAGTCCGCCGAGAAATGTATAGGCCAGCACGATGGCGGCCGACAGCAGCACCGATGCCGTGAAACTCCAGCCCAGAACGAGTTGGAACAAGAGGCCAAGCGCGTACATCGAAATGCCGGACGAGAACAGCGTCATGATCGCAAAAGTGCAGGCGTTGAGGGCGCGCGTCTTCTCGTCGAAACGAAGCTTCAGGTATTCGGGAACGCTGCGGGCTCGGCTGCCGTAATAAAACGGCATCATAAAGACGCCCACGAAGAGCATCGCAGGCACCGCTCCGATCCAGTAAAAATGAGCGGTCATGACGCCGTATTTGGCGCCGGACGCGCACATCCCGATCACTTCCTGAGCGCCTAAATTGGCGGCTATGAAAGCGAGGCTGGTGATCCAGACAGGGACCGAGCGCCCGGAGGTAAGAAAATCCTCGCTGGTGGAGACTTTGCGTTTGACGATCCAGCCGATGCCGAGTACGAAGGCAAAATACAGGGCCAGAATGAGATAGTCGACAAGGGCTAGCTTCAAGGGGAGAGTTTATCACAACACGCCTGGATGCCCGGTGTAATCGCTTGCAAGGGCGGTGTCGAGTGACAACGCGGGCCTATGCCAAACTGGTAGGAGAGCCGTCTATGAAGCTTCTTCTCTTTTTAGTGGGCGCGCTACTGGGCGCCCCTGGGGTCCTGCTGGCGCAATCGAGCGGCGTCTCCACCGAATGGGACGTGAGGACCATGCTGGACGGACTGACCCTGCAGACCCAGCATCTGAAATCCGTGATCGGCCAAGTGACAACCGACGGCATGGCTGCCAATGGCGCGCCGCAGACTTATATCTCCCAATGGAACACCGCGCAAGCCGAATTGAAGTACCTGTTGGGATCGATCGACGCGCTGGCCAAGCAGCCCGAGCGCCTTCCGCTGGCTCTGGAGGCCTACTTCCGGATGCAAGCCATGGAATCGACGCTTGGTTCGGTGTTTGAGGGCATTCGCAAGTATCAAAATCCGGCGTTGGCGGATCTGCTGCAAGGCATTGTCAACGAAAACAGCGTGAACCGGGATCATTTGCGCCAGTATATTCAGGATCTGGCTGTGCAGAAGGAACAGGAGTTCGCAGTGGCCGACAAGGAAGCCCAACGCTGTCGCGGAACGATTGCGCGGCAGCCCGGATCGACTTCGAAGGAGAAAAAGCAGTGATCGAGACAGCCACTTTTGTATGTAGCATCTGCAACGAGCCATCGACGGCGATCTGCGTTTATTGCACCAAGGACACCTGTAGGAATCATCGTTGCGAGCGGTGCAAGCGATGTAGCGATTGCTGCGAATGCGAGGTTCCACTGGTGGAGCCGACACGCCAAGAGCCAGTCGTGGCGATCGATTCGGTGGCCGACGTGCCGGTGATGGCGGACGGCTTGTCGGAACCCGTTCCGGAACTGATTTCGGAGCCGGTCGACCAGCCCGTCCTGCCGGCTCCGCCGGAAGCCAGCGAGGAGCCGGATTTGAACGTACCCGCACCGCAGACACCGACTCTACTGGAGCCGCCGGCAGAACCCGAGCATCACGAATAGGCTACTGCTGCTTAGTAAAAACCAGATGTTCCGCTTTGTCGGAGGGCGGGGCGATGGACATCATTTCTACGTTTAAAGTCTTGCCGTCGTCCCCGAGCTTCATCCGGTACTTCGAAACGTGGTCGTTGTGGGTTCTCATCTCTACCAGCATCGGCCCGTTGTACCAGAAGGAAGCCTTCACCGGCCCGTCCAGTTCCTTAACGGCGCATTCCTTGCCCGCAGTCCCGCACGTAAAGGCGGCTTGCCGTTCGTGGCCGCTGCCGTCCTTCTCCACCTGCTTCATCTCGATGGAGCCGGCCTTCTCCTGAATCAGCCACGTCAGCACGGAAGACTTGCTGGAGGACATCTCGCTTTTGGCAGAATCCAACTGCCAGGTTCCGCTCAGATTCGGCTTGGCGTCCTGCGCCCAAGCCATACAGCCCGCTACGCCGGCAATCAATAATAGTTCGCGCATGATCAACACTCCTCTCACCATATAGAGGCCTCGCAGGGACTTTTGTATATACTGTCGAGTCGTGAGAATCGGGGAATCGAATCGCCCGGCGGAGGGATCTTAGTACTGGGTGGGTATGACGATTGATCAATGGAAGGAACAACTGGTCCGGCGCCGGGCGCTGCTGATCGCTCCCTTTGCGTTCGCCGGTTTGGTGGCGGTGTCGTCGCGCGGGCGGGAAGACCGGCCGGGGGATCCGAACGAGGAAGTGACCATCGTGGAGTTCGACCCCCAAGGTCGGCGCATTGGGCCCCGCAGGGTGAAGAAGGTGGTGAAGCCCGATGCGGAGTGGAAGCGTCTGTTAAGTTCCGAACAGTATTACGTGACCCGCCATGCGGGGACCGACACGCCCTACACCGGCACTTATTACGAACTGCACGAAGCGGGCCTGTTCCGCTGCGTGTGCTGCGACACCGCCCTGTTTAGTTCCGAGGCGAAGTTCGATTCCGGCACCGGCTGGCCGAGCTTTTGGGCTCCGGTGGCGGAGGAGAACATCCGTGCAGTGAAAGACGTCAGTCTGCTTTTGGAGCGCGTGGAAGTGCGGTGTAAGCGCTGCGAGGCCCACCAAGGTCATGTGTTCACGGACGGGCCCGAGCCGACCGGACTGCGCTACTGCATTAATGAGGCTGCGCTGCGCTTTGTGCCGGGGTTGCCGGGTGCGACGGGCCATGATATTGTGGGGAAGTAGCCGCAACGGCAATGTTGCGCTGCATGCCTATTGACGATCCCCGTCAAGACCACAAGCGGATGTGGCGGAATTGGCAGACGCGCTAGATTCAGGTTCTAGTTCTCGCAAGGGAGTGGAGGTTCAAGTCCTCTCATCCGCACCAAATCATTCAAATGGTGATCGTAATCCAGCTGTCGGATTACCTCTAAGCCCAAGGGTTCTGCTCGTAGGTAGGTTCTATCAATTACCGGCGCCGATTTATCCCGTTCTCAACGGCGGCGACCGACGCCATTACCACTTCAAACTCCGGGGGCGCGCCGATGATCATTCCGATCATTCGAGCGTAGTCGCGCCGCAACTCTCCGAACATCGCATCGGTCGCAGATAAAGAGAACGTTCCTGGAACTGCGCGATCAAGGCCGAGGTTGGGGTTGTTGCATGTCGTGGAGCCAGTGAAGGGCCTGAGCGATTCGCATCGCCGGCCGTCCTGACCAATAGAGCCGGCTAGGAGCGGTCAGCTTGAAGTCGATGACTAGCTTGTCAAGGCGAATCGGGCGGAGTCGCGCATCTGTGCGGACCGTGATTTTGGCGGGCACGGCATCAGTTAGTCCCAATTGATTCGCGGCCGTCATTCCATCGGGAAGAAAACTGGCTTTCTCCCTCCGCGTGACCGCATCAATGATTGCGGTGTAATGCGGCGTGCTCGGTTTCCCGGTCAGCGCGTTGACATACGTCCCGACGGACGATCTTCCATTTGGCGGATGGTAGCTGATGCACCGTCTTGAATTCTGTACGAGAGTCTCTAAGGACTCCCGCGTCACTGCTTTTCCATTGTGACGCCGATATTTGCGGATTGATTGTTCGTTCCGGTC
>Ga0302319_10027255_pt1 | contig 10019 bp, 7 predicted proteins | sample Bog_T0_2_FD_203319 | JGI IMG/M metagenome (GOLD analysis project Ga0302319, IMG submission 203319) | Peat permafrost microbial communities from Stordalen Mire near Abisko, Sweden - Bog_T0_2 | ecosystem: Environmental > Terrestrial > Soil > Wetlands > Peat | place: Sweden: Abisko, Stordalen Mire...
GAGCCGCGCAGCAGCGAGGTTGGCAAATCAAGAGGAACCCGTAATGCCCCTGCCTACGCGGTTACCGCACGGGCGGCAGATTGGGCAGGGGAACGATCAAGCCACGCAAGCTGCGCGGCGCGCTACGGTTGACCCTGACCGCCACCCGCCCCATAGATATTACCCGTGGTGAAGCTTGCATCCCTCGCAGCGAGCTGCACGTAGATCGAAGCAAGCTCCGCGGGCTGACCTGGACGGCCGAGTGCGGTGGTATGGCCGAAGTGCGTGTACTTGAGCACCGAAGCGCCGCCGCTGATTTGCAGGGGCGTCCAGATGGGACCGGGTGCCACGCCATTCACCCGAATACCTTTCGGACCAAGCTGCTTGGCGAGGGACTTGACGTAATTCATCGTTGCGGCTTTCGTCTGCGCATAATCGTAGAGGTCGGGTGATGGGTCATACGCCTGTTCGGAAGTCGTGCCGATGATGCACGAGCCTTCGCTCAAATGGGGGAGTGCCGCTTTGATGATGTAGAACGGCGCATAGATATTGGTCTTCATCGTCGAGTCGAAATCCTCGTCGCTGATCTCGAGAATCGAGGCCTTCGATTGCTGGCGCCCGGCGTTCGAGACCAGGATGTCCAGACCGCCTAATTTTTGCACCGCTTCCGCGACCAAGCGCTGGCAAAACGCCCGGTCCCGAAGGTCGCCGGGAATCGCGATGCCTGTTCGGCCGGCCTGTCTGATCAGCGCGATGACTTCGCGCGCGTCGGGTTCCTCGGAGGGAAAATAGTTGATCGCCACGTCCGCGCCTTCGCGTGCATAGGCAATGGCTGCGGCGCGGCCCATTCCCGAGTCCCCGCCGGTGATCAGTGCTTTCCGGCCCTGTAAGCGGCCACTGCCCGTGTAACTCGTTTCGCCATGATCCGGCTGTGGCTGCATTCTGCCGGCCAGTCCGGGCCACGGTTGGCTCTGCTCTCGAAACGGTGGTTTCGGATACTTCGTGAGCGGGTCATCTTTGGCAGGGACCAACGGTGTGGCACCGGGCACATCGGTTTGCTGCGCAACGGCCTTGCCCACGGCGGCTGTTGCGATGCCTACCCCGACAAGTCCGACCGCCTGGCGCCTTGACACAGGTTTGCTTCGATCATCCATGGCTGACACCTCGCTCATGTAGAGATTGTCATGCTAACGATTGATCGATCGACGGGAACTAGGACAAGTGCGCATATCAACGTCGGTCCGCGGGAGGTGCTCGGGTTTGCCGTCCGCGGGTTGCCTGGGTGGTTGGTCTCGAATCGACGCCGTGTCGCTTGGCGAATTAAGTAACTGCCCGTTGGGCGCGGCCGAACTCCGCATAACCTGAGCGGACGATCACGGCCGCCGCGACCAGCGCCGGTATGATCACGATCGCGAGCGAGGTGGCGAGGCGGTCGGGATCGTGGAAAAGGCCGTCGGTCGCGAGCGCCACCAGCGTGGGGCCGAGCGTCGCGCCGATGAGATTGTTGCCGAAGAGCATGATTGCGACGGACTGGCCGCGGAATGCATTGGGAGCCACGTCCTGAATGGCCGGGTAAAAGGCGCCGCCCGCCATGTACAGGCCGCCGTTCGCGATCACCAAGCCGACAATCGCCCAGGCGGGTGCGGTTGATGGCGCGAGGCACAGCAGCAGCAGTCCGGGCACCGCTGCGCCCATTGCCGGCACCGCGACGCGCAGGCGGCCGCCGGGTCGGGAGCCCACCGCCAACCGGTCGCCGAGAACGCCGCCGCCGTACATGGCGAGAAATCCAACCGCGGTGTTGATGGCGCCGACCACCAGGCCGGCCGCCGGAATCCCGAGATGGTAGTGGCGCACGAACAGCGTCACGCTCCAGGCGACGAGCGCATAGAACGCAAGCGTGGTGAGCGCCGAGCCTGCATAGACCGGTGTGAGCGCACCGCGCGCGCCGCGGACGAAGGCCAGAAAACCGCCGCGCGCCGCGCCGGCCGCCTGCGGTGCGCCAGCGGCGTGCCGCACCGGTTCCTCGAGCGTCAGGAGCGCCACCACCCCGAGCAATCCCGGCAGCGCCGTGAGGCAGAATAGCGCCCGCCACGGCGCCAGCGTGCCCAGCCCGGGGAGGTGGAAATCCGGATACGCCGCCAGCGCCTTCAGGATCAGACCACCGCCGAGCGTGCCGAGACCGACACCCAGCGCGGAGGCGCCCATGAATATCGCGATCGGCTTGCCGCGCCGCTGCGGCGGAAAATAATCGGCGATGATGGAGAAGCCGGCCGGAACCAGCGCGGCCTCGCCGATGCCGAGGAAGATGCGCGATGCGAACAATTCCCCGTAGCTCGCCGACAGGCCGCCGAGGATCGCCATGGCGCACCAGAGCAGCGTGGCGGGCAGGAGCAGATTGCGCCGGTTGACGCGGTCGGCCAGCCACCCACAGGGGAGTCCCATGACCACGAAGAATAGCGTGAACGACAGGCCCTGCAGCAAACTGATCCGGGTGTCGGAAATGCCGAGATCATGCTTGATCGGCTGCACCACCAGCGAGATGGCGATTCTCGCCATGTAGCTCACGACGTTGGCGTAGAGCAGCACCGACACCGCGTACCAGGCCCGGCCGCGACTCGGATAGGCGAGCGGCGCGGGCATCCGTCAGACTTCGAACAGCTGCTGCGGAACCGCGTGCAGGGTCTCGCCCGCCGCGTCGCGGCCGACGAAGAAGTTGTCGCAGAGAAAGGCGAAGGTCGTCGGCGAGCCGATGCCGGGATGCACGGAGAAAAACATGTCCGCTGCGATGCCGAGTGTTTCGTCATCGCGGATCAGCGGCCTGCTGACGATGTCGTAGCCCTGGCTGTGTGAATGCACCCGCAGCTCCGGACCCTGGCCGCGCTGCGCGAGAAATCGGTTGTAAGCCGCGAACACGTCGGCCGGTGCGGCGCCCGGACGGGTCGCGCTGCGCGAGAGGGTCTGCGCCTCGAGCGCCAGCGCGAATGCATCCTGAAGTTCAGCCGGCGCGCGGCCGAACACGAGCGTGCGCCCGAGTTCGGCGTAGTAGCCCCCGGGGCCGGTGGTCTCGATGAGCAGATTGAGGGTGTCACCGGGCGCGATGGTCCGTCCCTGGCGGTTGTCCATCTGCATGGGCGCCGGTGTGCCGGGCGGTGCCGAGCCCGCGAGTGCAATCCCGCCCATGCCGCCCTCGGCATGGCATGCGCGCTTCACGAGATTGGTGACATCCAGGTCGCGCATGCCGGGGCGCACCGCCTCGAGCACGGCCTCGAAGGCGCGGCTTTGCATGCCGATGGTGGCGCGGATCAGTGCCTGTTCCGCTGCGCTCTTGCGCGCGATCGCGGCGTCGAAGAATTCGCTGTCGTCCGTGAAGCGCGTGCGTCCGCCGCGCCGGGCCTCCAGGGTCGCGATCAGGCCGTGCGGCATCGACGCACCACCCAACAGGCCGACGGCGCGGTAACCGCGACGGTCCACCACGTCGGCGATTGCGTCGAACAGCGTCGCATTCGAATAGCCCACCGCCGGGAACATGGCGACCGAGCGGATTTCACCGACGCCGCGCTGCGTTTCCTGGTCGCCGTCCGAGTTCCTGACGACGCCCTGCGGACCGTGTTCGATGGAGGTCATGAGATCGCCGGCGTGAAAGACGATGGCGCGCCGGTAGGCGAAGGGTTCATGCGTCAGCCAGCGCACGTAGCCGCCATCGAGGTTGGCGTCGCTCGCGACGGCGATCACCGCATCGAGCTGCCGATCGACCAGATGGCCGCGGGCGAGATCCCAGCGGCGTGCGAGTTCCTCGCGCGACACCGCGCCGAGCAGCCGGCTCACGGCGCGTCCCAGCGCGGCAGCACGCCGGGATTGAGCACCACGTGCGGCGGCACGCCCCCGAGCACCCGGACCACGTTGTCGACGGCCATCGCCAGAATCGCCTCTTCGCTTTCCACCGTGTGCCCCACCATGTGCGGTGTGAGGATGGCGTTCGGCAGGGTGCGCAGCGGGCTGTCCGCGGGCAGCGGCTCCACGGCGAAGGCGTCGAGTGCCACGGCGCCCAGGCGTCCGTCGCGCGCGGCCGCGGCGAGCGCGGCTTCATCGACGATGCCGCCGCGCGCCGGGTTCACCAGAACCGCGCCGGGCTTCATGAGAGCGAGTGCCTCGCGGCCGAGCAGCCCGCGGGTGGAGTCATTCAGCGAACAGAGCACCGCGACCACATCGCTGGCCGCGAGCAAGGCCGGCAATTCAACCCGCGCCGCTCCCGGCGGCAGCGGCGCGTGCAGCCGCGGCGCCGCGATCAGCAGGCGCACGCCCCAACCCTGCAGCCGCCGTGCGACTCCCTGGGCGATCTTGCCGTAGCCGATCAGGCCGACGGTCTTGGCCATGAGTTGGCGCGCACTCACCCTGCCGCGCGGCAGCGCTTCACGCAGGCGTTTTTCGATACCGGAGAGATCCTTCAGCGCATTCAACATGAGCATCACCGTGGCCTCGGCCATGCCCTCGTAGTTCTCCGCGGCCTGACCGATGCCGATGACGATGCCGCGGCGGGTCGCCGCGGGCTCGTCGATGAGTTCGCTGCCCGTCACCATGTTGACGATGGCGCGCAGCCTCGGGGCCGCATCCAGCGCCCAGCCCGGACAGAAGTTCGCGACGAAGACCTCCGCGCCGGCGAGTGCGCCCGCGGCCGCCAGCCCCTCGTAGTCCGCGCCGTGCCGCACGCCGATGCCCTGCGCCTGCAGGCGCGCGATGATGGGCAGGAGCAGCGGGTCGTAGCGCGGTCCGGCACCGACCGCGACGACCCGGACGTCCGCGGCGGCAGACGGCTCGTTAGAAATGGTAATTGAACGTACCACCATAGGTGCGCGGCGGTCCGATGGTGGTGTACACCAGCCCCGGAATGAACGGCTGCTCGAAGCCGCCGGTCATCACCGCCTTGTCGCCCACGTTGCGCACATAGGCCTGGATCGACCAGTGGTTGTGCCGCGGCGCGTAGGTGAGCGACAGGTCGACCAGCGCATAGTCTTTCTGTAGTTCCGCGGCGACGTAATCCACCGCGATGTAGCTCGAACTCGCGAAATGGGCGTTGGCGTCGAACACCAGCGTGGAATCGCCCGGCAGATGGAAGGTGTGATCGAACCCCACCACCTCGCTCCACTTCGGCGCGCGGCTGAAGGGCTTGCCGCTGCAGTTGACCTGCGACAGACCCTTGCCGATCGGGGTCACGGGGCAGCCGATGCCGAAGCCGGGGATGGGCGCGACCTGGCTCGGCAGGGTGTAGACATAGTTGTTGAACACCGCATCGTTGTATTCCGCCCTCACCGTGAACAGATCATCCTGGGTGATGCGGTAGGCGATGTCGAGCGTCACACCCTTCAGGGTCGAGGCCCCGATGTTGGTGATCTCCGGAGCGAATCCGCCATCGTGCAGAGGGGTGAGGACGTTCTCCTGGTGATTCTTGTAATCCCAGTAGAACAAATCCACGTTGGCCTGCAATTGCCCGTCGAAGAAGCGGTTCTTCGAGCCGAGGTCATAGGCCGTCAATTTCTCCGGCTGATACGTGTTCGGCGCGGTGTCGGGATTGAAGCCGCCGGGCTTGTAGGCGTCGCTCGCCGTCGCATACAGCAGCGACTGTGGCGTCAGATCGAACTCGAGGCCCGCCTTGCCGCTGGTGTTGTTGAAGTTCACGGATCCCGGGAAATCGAAAGACACCACGGCCGGAACCGGCAGCTTGAACGGCGGCACGAACGGTCCGCGCGGCGCGTAATAGGTGGTGACCGTCGAACTGCCGCCCTGGGTCTTTTCATCCTTCGTGAAACGGATGCCGGCGGTGGCGCGGAACCGGTCCGTGATCGGCAGGTTGCCGTCGGCGAACAGCGCATACGAGGTCGCCCCTTCCGTCGGCGCGACGGCGTTGCTGGACACGCCCTGGGTTGGGATCTGGCTGCCCGATACCTCGTTCTGAAAATAGATGGCGCCGACCAGCCACTTGATCGCGCTGTCGGCCTTCGACGCCAGGCGCGCTTCGGCGCTGGCTTGATGCCCGTCGGCCGAAAGCGTGACGGGAAATCCGGGACCCGCGAAATTGAAGCTCGTGAAGCGCGTGTATTCCGGGAGGAAGATGAGGTCGGCGAAGCTGAAATGCCAGTTGACTTCCATGTGCACGCCCTCGATTTCGGATCGCGACAGCTGATCCGAAGCGATCAGCGGGAAGGGCGCATGCGGACCGTAGGGCGGCAGCGGCGCGATGCCACGGCCCGAGCCGTATTGATCGGCGAGGATCAGATACTTGTTGCCGAGGGTGGTCGAGGGTCCCACCCAGGGATTGCTCGGATCGACGAACGGCGAGGCCACATACGGGCTGCCGCTGCCGTAGGTGCGCACGTAGTTGCCGGCGAGCAGCACCGACAGGTCGTCGCTGATGTTGTCGAGCAGCTGCAGGCGCGCCGAGCGCGTGTCGTCGCTGCCGAGTCCATCGGTGAAATAGCCGCCGTGGCGCTCGATCTGTCCGGCCAGGCGCATCGCGATCCGGTCGTTGAACGGTTCGTTCAAGTCGCCTTCGACGCGCAGCATGCTGTAGTTGCCGACCTCCAGCGCGGCATCGCCGCCCGGGGCGAAGGTCGGCTTGTTGGTGATCACGTTGATGGCGCCGGCCGTGGCGTTGCGGCCGTAGAGGGTGCCCTGCGGTCCCTCCAGCACTTCGACCCGCTGCAGGTCGAAGAAATTCCCGGAGATCAGCGCGGGAAATGACATGAAAATTTGGTCGACGTTGAAGGCCACCGCCGAGTCCGCGTAGGGGGCGATGTTGAAGGTGCCGACGCCGCGCAGGTACACCTGGGTCTGCGGTCCGTTCGGTGAGAGGCCGAGTCCCGGCACCGTCTTGTCGAGATCCTCCGGCGCAAAAACGCCCTTGGCGGCGAGCGCGGCGCCGGACACGACGGCAATGTTCAGCGCGGCCTTCTGTAGATTTTCTTCACGCCGCGCGGCCGTGACGACGATTTCGTCGAGCCCCGCGGAGTCGCCGGCGCCGGCGCCAGCGGCGGCCGGCTCGGCCACCGCCATCTGGCACCAGCCCGCGGCCGTCAATGCCACGCCCATGAATGGCACGCCCATCAATGGAATGGATCGCATGTCGTGTTCTCCCCAACGTGTGTCGATCAAGGTCCCGTCAGATTTTGTAGTTATTTACTATTTTTAACGTTCAATTGCCATAGCGGCTAGAATTTATAATCTTACAGGTAATATAAACAATCGGAAATAGAGTGGAGATATTTGTGCCGTAACATTCTTAAAACGTTTAAAATTGGAGGTGACGTCAGAATTCTGTGGGCAAGCGCCCAGGGAGGCCCATGAGCATCGAACTGGATCAACCCGCCACCGCGGGCGCTGCTTCGCCTACCGAGCGGCCCTTGAAATACGACGCTTTTTTCGATGATCTCCCCCTCTCGGCCCCTGGCACCCTGGGTGGGCGCTATTTGCGCCAGTTCTGGCTGCCGGTCGCTCGATCGGTGGACATCCCGAATGGGCGGGCCAAGACCATCAAGATCATGAACCAGGAGTTCACGCTCTACCGCGGCACGGCCGGCACCGCGCATCTGGTCGATAACCGCTGTTCACATCGCGGCGTGCAGCTGTCGGTGGGTTATGTCGAAGAGGACAGCATCCGGTGCCTGTACCACGGCTGGAAATACGGCGCCGACGGCCAGTGCGTGGAGCGCCCCGGCGAGGCCGCCGGCATTCCGCCGAAGGCGCACCTGCGCGGCTATCCCACCGGCGAGCATCTGGGCTACATCTGGGGCTATTTCGGCGAGGGTGCGGCGCCGCCCTTTCCCTCCATCCCCGGATTCGAGGGCGAAGGCCTCGTCGAATGTTTTTACCAGCACGTCCCCTGCAACTACTTCCAGGCCCTGGAGAACGACTGGGACCTGTACCACGCCGCCTTCACACACCGCACGGGGGGCATGCACGGCGTGGATTTCGACCGCATGGTCGCCACCGATCAGCTGGTGGAAACCGACTTCGGCGTCGTGCGCCGCAACGAGGTCGGTCCCGGCCTGGTGTTCGCCTCGACCCTGTTGCAGCCGACCACCGTGCGCCTGGTGATTCCGCCGAACAATGCCATTCATGCCGTCGGTGGCAGTCCGCGCTTCCGCCCCGCGTACGGCATCACCGTGCCCATCGACGATCACAATTGCTTCTTCTTCGTCACCGAAATGGTGTTCCTGACGGGCCAGCAGGCCGAGGACTACCACGCCAGATTCGGTGACGTCCAGGCGCTGCGCAACCAGGCACCCACCGCCTTCGACATCGCACTCGAAATTCGCTCGACCACCAAGAGCATCAGCGACTTCAAGGACCACCCGACGCTGGTGGCCATCGAAGATTTGTGCGCGCAGGGCGGCCAGGGACGCATCGTCGACCGGCATGCTGAGCTCCTCGGGCGCACCGACAAGGGGATCGCCTTCATGCGGCGCATCTGGCAGCGTGAACTGCAGGCGCTGTCCGAAGGCCGGCCCACCAAGGCGTGGAAGTTTATGGACGAGGTCCCGAAGGGCTCCTTCGGCTGACGGCCGTGGATTCGCCGGTCATCCGCGATCCAATCCCCGCCGCCGCCGCCGCCGCCGCCGCCGCGGGCGTGGCTCGAGTGCCGCGTGCCGCGCAGCGCGGGATGTTTCTCATCATCCTGGTGGCGCTGTCGCAAAACCTCGCCGTCATGGATTTCGCCGGCGCCAACGTCAGCGCGGCGTCGATCATGAAGGCCTGGACCGCGCAGCCGGTGGTCGTGCAATGGGTGCTCAGCGTCGCACAACTGACGCTCGGCGCCTTTCTCATCGTCGGCGGCCGCGTGGCCGATGCCGTCGGCCAGCGGCGCGCCTACGTCGCGGGAAGCCTGATCTATGCGGCAGGGAATCTGCTGGCCGCCCTCGGTCCGACGCTGTTCATCGTGATCCTGGGCCGCGCCGTCGGCGGCATCGGCATCGCACTGTTCAACACCGCCATGTTGTCCCTGGCCACGCGCAGCCTCCCGCCCGGCCGCGAGCGCACCTTGGCGCTCGCCATGTTCGGCGTCTTCACTTCGGTGGGCGGCGCGCTCGGCGTGGTGTTTGGCGGCGCGATGGTCACGCTGTTCGGCTGGCGCGCGGTGTTCCTGCTGAACGGCGCGCTCGGCTTGCTGAATCTGGTGCTGGCACTGGCGCTGCTGTCGCCGACGCCGCCGGCGCGCACCGCGCGCACCACGGATGTGGGCGGGGCGCTGCTGATCTCCGTAGTTTGCGGACTCATGATCTTCGCGGTGATGTGCACACGCATCTTCGGCTGGCTCGGGCTTGCGACCATCGGCAGCTTCGCGCTGGCGCTCGCCTGCCTCGGCGGGTTCCTCGCCGTGGAGCGCCGCTCGAGCGATCCCCTGGTGCCGCTGTCGGTGTTCGCGCGCCCGGGATATGCGCGGGTGATGGTCGTGGCCTTCATCGGCACGGTGTCTGCCGCCGGGGGCACCTACCTCATGAGCATGTTCCTGCAGCTCGGCGCGGGCCTCGCCGCGCGCACCACCGGGCTGCTGTTCATTCCGAAGGCGCTGGCCGCTCTCGCCATCGGCGCGGTATTGCCCCGCTTTCTGGTCCGCTGGTCGCCGCGCTCGAGCATGGTCGGGGGCCTGTTCATCCAGATGGTCGCGTACGGTCTGATGGCCGGCATCGATCCGCGCGCACCGGCACTGCCCGCCATCCTCACCCTGATCGTCTTCGCCGCCGGCAACGTCATCTTCGTGGTCGCGGCCACCGGCGAGCTGACGCGCAGCTTTTCGGCCGGGGAACAGGGGCTGGCCTCGGGTCTGTTGATCATGATGGTCTCGCTGGCGAGCGCCTTCAGCATCGCGATCGACGCCGCGGTGCTGCAGCCCGGCCACCCTGGCATGCCGCCCCATCTCGTGGCGGGATTCCTGGCCGCCGCGGGAATATCGGCCATCGCCATGCTGGTCGCGATCACCCGGGTCGATCCGTCGCCATGCTGACGGTGACCATCATCGAGCGGCGACTCGAGACCCCCACGATCGTCGC
>Ga0302319_10027256_pt1 | contig 10019 bp, 4 predicted proteins | sample Bog_T0_2_FD_203319 | JGI IMG/M metagenome (GOLD analysis project Ga0302319, IMG submission 203319) | Peat permafrost microbial communities from Stordalen Mire near Abisko, Sweden - Bog_T0_2 | ecosystem: Environmental > Terrestrial > Soil > Wetlands > Peat | place: Sweden: Abisko, Stordalen Mire...
CCAGAACGCCGGGAGCCTCACCACCTACGACGCCGACCGGCCATTTTCGGCGGCCAATCTGCAGCTCGCCAACCTGGTCCAAGCCGATGTGCTGCACGCCATGAATGCGCAAGGGTGGCAGATACCCGACGCCGGAGTGGTCCCCGACTCCGACGTGGGATCGCTGGTACCCAGCTCGGCCACCATCGGTATCGCCGCCCAGGCCGCCTCCTACGGGCACGTGGTCTTGCTGGGACCGGCCCTGCCGGGCTTCCTCACCACGCCCACCACCATGCCCGGGGCCCTGATCGAGCCCCTCTTCATCACCGATCCATTCGAGGGCTCCCTCGCCGCCAGCGCCCATGGACAGGAGGTCATCGCCCGAGGTCTGGCCCGAGCGGTGGAGCAGTACCTCCCCTCCCCCACCAGCCATCCGAAGGGCAGCTGAATGCCCGTCAGCGTCGCAGGGTGGGGGCGTCCAGCCCACACTGCACCGGCAAGGGGTGGAGATGGTGATGACGGGGCGGGTCGGTTCGGTTCGGGTTGCGGATCCCCAGCAACGACACCACGGACCCGGCCAGGCACAGGCCGGCACTGACCGCCATGGCGGTACCGAACCCGGAGGCCAACTGATCGGCATGCAGGTAGGCCATCCCGGTGATCCCCGACGCCGCCGGAAGCACCGCCACCGCCAAAAGCCCCCCGATTCGGGCGACGTCGTTGTTGACGGCCGATGCCATGCCGGCGTGGTTGACCGGAGCCGCCGACATGGCGGTGGCGGTCAGCGGGGCGACGGTGGTGGCCAGGCCGAGCGCCAACAGCAGCACCCCCGGGAGGACGTCGACGACGTAGGACGATCCGTGGGTCACCCGAGTCAGGAGCAGCAGACCGATGCCCACCACCAACGGACCGACCGTCATCTGCATCCGGGGCCCGATCACCCCCGACAGGCGACCCGACCGACCCGACAGCACCAACATCACGGCCGGCACCGGCAGGATGGCGACTCCTGACTCCAAGGGGGTGTACCCGGCACAGACCTGGAGGGCGGTGGGAAGCAGGAACAGGACGCCGCCCAGGGCGGCGTAGACCAAGAAGGTCACCCCATTGGCGGCACTGAACTGCCGTGACCGGAAGATGTCGAGGGGCAGCATCGGGTGGGCTTCCCGGCGCTCGGTCAACACGAAGGCCACCGCCGACGCCAACCCGGCCAGCAGCATGCCCACCACCCACGGCGAGGTCCAACCGTCCACGGGACCCTGGATGAGACCGAACGTAACGCCCGTCAGTGCCAGAAAGGCCAGGGCGGCACCGCCGATGTCCAGGCGACCAGCCGCCGTCGGGTCCTTTGACTCCGGCACCGATCGGAGCGTAATCAGGACGGTAATGGCGGCCAGCGGCACATTGATGAAGAACACCAGCCGCCACGTCCCCAGTGACAGCAGGTACCCGCCCACCAGGGGACCTGCCGCCGAGGCCACACCGCTGAAGCCCGACCATGTCCCGATCGACCGCGGCCGGTCGGCCTCCGCAAACGATGCCTGGATAATGGCCAGGCTCCCGGGGGTCAGCAGCGCCGCTCCCACCCCCTGCAGCACCCGGGTGGCGATGAGGACATGGGCCGTCGGTGCGAAGCCGCAGGCCATCGAGGCCAGCGCAAACCAGACCACCCCCACCACGTAGATCCTGCGCCGTCCCAACCGATCGCCCAGCGAACCGCCGAGCAGCAAGAGGGCAGACAGCGTCAGGCTGTAGCCAGTCACCACCCACTGCAGCGGGCCGAGCCCGGTGTGGAGATCCCTCCCCATGGTGGGGAGCGCGATCCCCACCACTGTGGAGTCGAGCAGTGCCATTCCCGATCCCAGCACCGTGGCAACCAGCACCCAACGCCCGGCGGCACTCCCCGAGTGGAGTCCTCCGTCTCCGGGGGCATCGGTCGACGCACTGGTCATCGAGCGAATCCGATCACCATCCCTGGCACTCGCACCTACACCCGGTCGAGGGCCACGACCGGAATCACCCGGTCGGTCTTCTCCTCATATTCGGCGAATCCGGGGTACTCGATGGCCTGCTCGGCATAGATCCGGTCACGCTCGGTGCCGGTGACTTCGGTGGCTATGACGCCGAAGGTCTCCGTCCCCAACTCGACGGTGGCCGACGGATGGGCCTTGAGATTGTGAAACCAGTCGGGGTTGGTCGGGGCACCGGCCTTGGAGGCGAAGACGTAGAGGTGCCCGCCATCCTGGCGGTACATCATGGGATTGACCCGCTCCGTCCCGGACTTGGCGCCGGTGGAGTGGAGGAGCAGAAGCGGTGCGCCCTCGAAATTGCCCCCCACCCATCCTTGGTTGTTGCGGAACTCCTCGATAATGGCGGCGTTGAAGTCATCCATGTCTGACATGTCACTCTCCTGATTTGAGAAACGTTACGACGGCATCCACAAACTCCGAACTGGCGACCGCCCCCAGGTGGTCGCCGGGCACCAGGGCGGCGGCGCCCCCGGCGATGGCCTCGGCCAACAGTTCCGGCTCTTTGGCCAGCGGATCGTCCGCTCCGGCAATGACCAGCGTGCGGGCGGTGATCCGGTGGAGATCCAGGGGCCCGGACCGGGCCGCCCGGGCCACGGCCGCCAATGCCTCACGATCGGCCCCGATGAGATCGGCCAGTGACCGGAATCGGGCGACCTCCGGTCGGGCGACCACCTCCGGATCCTCGGTCACCAGGGCATCGGCGATCTCCAGATTGGAGAGCTCCCCGGTATCCACTCCCCCTTGTTCCACCACTGCCCGACCGACGCCCCCGACCACCAGCGAGCGCACCCGGCGATCGGTGGTCGCCAGTACCAGTGACACCACCGCCCCCATCGAGTAGCCGACGACGTCGACCGACTCCAGCTGGAGTTCGTCGAGGAGCGCCCCCACATCCCGGGCCATGGCGTCCTCGCCGTAGCGGTCGATGTCATGTGGCTTCTCCGAACGTCCGTGTCCCCGGGCATCGACGCCGATCACGGTGAAGCCTTCGGCCACCAGCCGGTCGACGATTCCGGTGAGGAACCAGTTGACCCGGGTATCGACGGCGAACCCATGGTTGAGGATCACCGGCCCCAAGCCATCGTCGGGGCCCCAGATCTCGAAGGAGATGGCCAGCCCGTCAAAGGACGTGAAGGTCTGTGATCGGTTCCGGGCCAGGCTCCGCACCAGGCGGGCGGAGGTCTTCAGGCTCTGCCGGATCACCAGGCTGACGCTATCGTGCTGCGCTCGTCCATGGGCTGACGACCCCGCCCCGGTGTGGTCGACGGTATGTTCGGGGTTGATGAGCGACGCCGACTTCGACGACGACCAGTACCCCGAGGAAGTGTTCATCCGGACCTGTGGCCGGTGCGGGCGCCAGACGGCTCCCCGGTGGTCGGAGTCGTCAAGCCTGGAAGAAGCCCGCCGCCATGGCTGGCGACGCATCGCCGACTCCGATCGACCCGGTGCCCGGCGTCTCGACGTCTGTGGCCAGTGTGCCGGGGACGCCGGTCTCGGCGGTCCCATCGCCCATCGGGGCTGGTACTGAACTCAGGCCTCCAACGGGTGCTCACCCCGGTCGTCGATCACCACCACCGGAGCCGCCGGCACCGTTTCCCGTCGATCAGACGTTCGCTCTGACGGGCTGCCCAGGTTGACCCACCCCAACAGCTGCTCGTCCGGCTGCGCCCCGAACAGGCGGCGGACCGGCTCGGTATGGAGCACCGGGGCGCTCTTCCAGATGGCACCCAAGCCCAGACCGGTGGCGGCCAGCACCACCGCATAACCCGTACAGGAGGCGGCGGCCACCTGCTCCCAGACGGGCACGTTGGAGCCGACCTGTGGTGAGGCGATCAGCATCACCAGCGCCGGCGCCGCAAAAGCCTTCTGTCGCATCTTGGTGATGACCGAATCGGGAAGTTCGGCACCCCGCTCCCCCACCAGCCCAGCCACCAGGGCGTCACCGAAGCGCTGCCGTCCTTCGCCCCGGACCACCGCAAACCGCCAGGGACGCAGCGCCCCGTGGTCCGGAACCGTCGAAGCAACCTTCAACACGGCCGCCAGCTGGGCATTGCTGGGAGCAGTACCGTCCCGATCGGGTACCGCACGATCCGCCGACAGCAATCCCAACAGCCCGGACCCGGAGGTGGGTGCCACCTGGGCGGTCATCCGACGGTCCGCCCGTCGGTCACCGGCCCGGTGATGGTGGGATGTCGCACCAGCCCATGGTAGGGCAGACCCCCGGCAACCGTGACGGTCACCGGGGGTCTGTGGGGCACTTCCCCGGGGGCACGGGGAAGATCAGGGGGATCAGATCGACATGCCGACCATCGGCTTGTTGAGCGGAAGACCGCCCATCGATCCCCAGAACTTGGCGTCGCCGAAGGCGAACACACCGCCGTCGGAGGCATCCAACCAGTAGCCGTTTCCGGTGGGGCTCGACGCCATCCCCACCACTGGCTTGTCGAGCACCAGCGAGCCTGTCGAACCGTAGAAGCCGGCGTCCCCGAAGGCGAAGATGCCGCCGTCGGAGGCGACCAGCCAGTAGCCCCTGCCGTCGGGCGTGGCAGCCATGGCCACGACCGGCTTGTTGAGCTTGAACGAACCGGTGGAGCCGTAGAAGCCGGCGTCGCCGAAGGCGAACACCCCGCCGTCGGATGCCACCAGCCAGTACCCGTTGCCGTCCGGCGTCGGCGCCATGCCCACGATCGGCTTGTTGAGTGGGAGGCCACCGAGCGAGCCGTGGAAGGTGGCATCACCGAAGGCGAAGATGCCACCGTCAGACGCCGACATCCAATAGCCCCGGCCATCACCGGTGGGGGCGATTCCCTCAATCGGCTTGTTGAGGACCAGGGAACCCAGCGACCCGTAGAACCCGGCGTCACCGAAGGCGAAGACTCCACCGTCGGTGGCTACCAGCCAGTACCCGCCATCATCCGGAGTGGAGGCCATTCCCACCGCCGGAGCGTTGAGGTGGATGGAGCCGGTCGACCCGAAGAATCGCTTGTTGCCGAAGGTGAAGATGCCACCGTCGGCGGCGTCGGTCCAGTAGCCCTGTCCCCGGTTGATCACCGGAGCGGCCACCGTGGTCGTCACCGACGTCGAGGAGGGGAAGTAGCTGGCGTTGCCGGGGTAGGCCACCGTCACGGTCACCGTGCCGGCCGGCAGCTGCGAGGTGACGCAGGTGGCGCGCCCGTTGACGATCGGGGAAGTGCAGTACACCGTGCCGCCGGGGCCGGTGAAGGTCACCGTGCCGGTGGCCCCCGGGGTGACGGTGGCGGTGATGGTCACCGGCGACCCGCTGACCGGGTTCGGCGACACGGTGGCGGTGATGGTGGACGCCCCCCGGTCGACCACCTGGGCGACCGGCGTCGCATTCGAGCTGTCGAAGGAGGCCGAACCCAGGTAGTCGGCCACGATGTCGTAGGTGCCGATGTTCGGGAAGGTGATGTCACAGACGGCACGACCACCGGAGAGGGCGGTGCCCGTCGACCCGCCGCACGAGGCGACCGGGGTGCTGCCGTCGAGGAACTCGACCTTTCCGGTCGGGGTGCCGGTGGCCGGTGCCACCGAAGTCACCGTGGCGGTGAAGGCCACCGTGGTACCCGCTGTCGACGGATTGTGCCCGGAGACCACCGTGGTGTGGGTGGTCCCCTTCGACACCGTCACCGTGGTGGTGGTGGAGGACGGTCCGAAGGTGTTGTCGCCCGAGTAAGCGACCACCACGGAATCGGTGCCCACCGGCAGCACCGAGGTGGTGCAGGTGGCGGTGCCGTCGGTGACCGTGGCGGAGCACAGCACCACGTCGCCGGGTCCGGTGAAGGTCACCGTGCCGGTGGCGGCATCGGGCACGGTGGCGGTGATGGTGGTGTCCTGGCCGAACACGGTGGTGTCCGGTGACGCCGAGGCCCCCACCGAGGTGGGAATGGCATCCACCACCTGATGGAGGATGCTCGAGTCGCTCCCGGTGAAGTCGGTGTCGCCCAGGTAGTCGGCGGTGATGCCGTGGGTGCCGATCACCGCGTAGGTGACCTGGCAGGTGGCCTGCCCGGTGTTGTCCACCGGCTCACCGAGATCGCCGTTGCAGGCGGCGACGGGGACGCCGCCGTCCAGGAACTCCACGAAGCCGGTGGGGGTCCCCGATCCGGGGGACACCGGGGCCACCGTGGCGGTGTATGTGACCTGGCCACCGGCCGTCGACGGGTTCGCCGACGACGTGACCGTCGTGGTGGTCGACGCCTTGTCTACGGTGACCGTGGTGGCGGTGGAAGACGGTCCGTTGACCGGATCCCCCAGGTAGGCGACGTCGACGGTGTCGGTGCCCACCGGCAGGGTCGAGGTGGCACAGCTGGCGGCACCGGCGACGGCGGTCACCGAACACAGGAGCACGTCACCGGGGCCGGTGAAGTTCACGGTGCCGTCGGCGGAGCCGGGGGTGTTGGTGTTCACCGTGGCGTCGAGGGTGGTGGACTGGCCGAAGACGGTGGTGTCCGGCGTGGCCGAGGCCGAGACGGTGGAGCTGAAGAGGCTCACCACCTGGGTCAGCGATCCGGTGGAACCCAGGAAATTGCCGTCTCCGTTGTAGAACGCCCCCAGCTCATAGTCGCCGGCCGTCCCGAAGGTCTGCGGACAGGTGGCCGATCCATCGACCAGGGCGACCCCGGTGCAGGCGGCGATGGGGTCGCCGGCCAGGGTGAAGGTCACCGTCCCGGTCGGCGTCCCCGACCCGGGGGCCAACGGGATGACGGTGTCGGTGATGCCGACCGTCTCGTTGACGTTGGAGGGGTTCGCCGAGGAGGTCAGGATGCTGAGGGTGGACGCCTGGTCGACGGTCACCGTGGTGGTGGTGGAAGACGGACCGTAGGTGTCGTCGCCCGAGTAGGCGACCTCCACCGAGTCGGTGCCCACCGGCAGCCCGGTGGTGTCACAGGTGGCGGTGCCGTCGGTGATGGTGGCGGTGCACAGCACCACGTCGCCGGGTCCGGTGAAGGTCACCGTGCCGGTGGCGGCATCGGGCACCGTGGCGGTGATGGTGGTGTCTTGGCCGAAGACGGTGGTGTCCGGGGACGCCGAGGCGCTCACCGAGGTGGGGATGGCGTCGACCACCTGGTCGAGGACCGTGGAGGTCGACCCGGTGAAGTTGGTGTCGCCCAGGTAGACGGCGGTGATGTCGTGGGTCCCGATGACGGCGTAGGTGGTCGTGCAGGTGGCGGTGCCGGTGCCGTCCACCGGCACCCCCGACGCCCCACCGCAGTCGGCGATGGGGGTGGCGCCGTCGAGGAACTCGATGCTGCCGGTCGGGATACCGGCCCCCGGGGCCACCGGGGCGGCGGTGGCCGTGTAGGTCACCTGGTCACCGGCGGTCGACGGGTTCTCCGACGAGGTGATGGAGGTGGTGGTCGAGGCCTGGTCGACCACCTGGGAGACCGGTGACGAGGTGGAGCCGGTGTAGTTGGTGTCCCCCAGGTAGGTGGCGGTGATGGTGTCGGTGCCGACCGCCGGGAAGGTAGTGGTGCACGTGGCCACCCCCGACCCATTGACCGGCTGGCCGGTGGCGCCCCCGCAGTCGGCGATGGGGGTGCCGCCGTTCAGGAACACGATGTTGCCGGTGGGGGTGCCCGAGCCCGGCGAGGTGGCGGAGGCGGTGCCGGTGAAGGTCACCGGCTGCCCGGCCACCGAGGGATTGGTCCCCGAGGTGAGCAAGGTGCTGGTCGACGCCTGGTCGACCACCTGGGAGACCGGCGACGAGGTGGAGCCGGTGTAGTTGCTGTCCCCCAGGTAGGTGGCGGTGATGCTGTCGGTGCCGATTGTCGGGAACGTAGTGGTACAGGTGGCCACCCCCGTCCCGTTGACCGGCTCGCCGGCGGCGCCCCCGCACGAGGCGATGGGGGTGGCGCCGTTCAGGAACTCGATGTTGCCGGTGGGGGTGCCCGAGCCCGGCGAGGTGGAAATGGTAGTGGCGGTGAAGGTCACCGGCTGGCCGGTCACCGACGGGTTGGTCCCCGAGGTGAGCGAGGTGGAGGTGGCGGCCTTGTCGACCACCTGGGAGACCGGCGACGAGGTGGAGCCGGTGAAGTTGGGGTCCCCCAGATAGTGGGCGGTGATGCTGTCGGTGCCGACGCCCGGGAAGCTGGTCGTACAGGTGGCCACCCCCGACCCGTTGACCGGCTCGCCGGAGGTGCCCCCGCACGAGGCGATGGGGGTGGCGCCGTTCAGGAACTCGATGTTTCCGGTGGGGGTGCCCGAACCCGGCGAGGTGGCGGTGGTGGTGCCGGTGAAGGTCACCGGCTGTCCCACCACCGAGGGGTTGGTCCCCGAGGTGAGCGAGGTGGAGGTGGCGGCCTTGTCGACCACCTGGCTGAGCACCGACGAGGTGGAGGTGAGATAGTTGCTGTCGCCCAGGTAGGTGGCGGTGATGGCGTAGGTGCCGGTGGCCGAGTACGTCACCGCGCAGGTGGCCTGGGCCGATCCGTTGACCGGCACGCCGGTGGCCCCACCGCAGGCGGCGATGGGGGTGCCCCCCTGGAGGAACTCGATGTTGCCGGTGGGCGTACCCGTTCCGGGGGCGACCACGGACACCTTGCCGGTGTAGGTCACCCCCTGGCCGGTCACCGACGGGTTGACCGATGAGGTGACGGCGGTGCTGGTGGCGGACACGCCCACGCCCTGGACGACCGGCGACGAGGTGGAGGTCGAGAAGTTGGTGTCCCCCAGATAGACGGCGGTGATGGTGTGGGAGCTGACCGAGGTGTAGGTGACGCTGCAGGTGGCCTGGGCCGATCCGTTGACCGGCACGCCGGTGGCGCCGCCACAAGCGGCGATGGGCGTGCCGCCGTCCAGGAACTCGATGTTGCCGGTGGGCGTCCCCGCCCCCGGGGCCACGGCGGCGGCGGCGGCCGTGTAGGTCACCTGCTGGCCGACCGACGACGGGTTGACCGAGGAGGCCAGGGTGGTCAGCGTGGCGGCCTTGTCGACCACCTGGCTGAGGGCAGTGGAGGTGGAGGTGGTGTACGCGGTCGAACCCAGGTAGGTGGCGGTGATCGAGTGGCTACCCGTGGCGGTGTAGGTGACGCTGCAGGTGGCCTGGCCGGTGCCCCCGACCGGCACCCCGGTGGCGCCCCCGCAGGCGGCGATGGGGGTGGATCCGTCGAGGAACTCGACGTTGCCGGTCGGTAGCCCCGTACCCGGGGCGGTGGCGGTCACCGTCCCGGTGTAGGTGACCTGCTGCCCGGTCACCGACGGGTCGACCGACGAGGTGACGGCGGTGGTGGTGGCCGACTTGCCGACCACCTGGCTGAGGGCGGTGGAGGTGGAGGAGGTGTAGGCCGCCGATCCCAGGTAGGTGGCGGTGATCGAGTAGGTGCCGGTGGCGGCGTAGGTCACCGCACAGGTGGCCACCCCCGACCCGTTGACCGCCACACCGGTGGCCCCGCCGCAGGCGGCGATGGGGGTGCCGCCCTGGAGGAACTCGATGTTGCCGGTCGGCGTCCCCGAGCCCGGGGCGGTGGCGGTGACGGTGCCGGTGAAGGTGACCGACTGGCCGGTCACCGACGGGTTGACCGACGAGGTGAGCCCGGTGGAGGTGGCGGCCTTGTTGACCACCTGGCTGAGGGCGGTGGCGGTGGAGGTCGAGTAGTTGGTGGAGCCCAGGTAGGTGGCGGTGATCGAGTAGGTGCCGGTGGCGGCGTAGGTCACCGCACAGGTGGCCACCCCCGACCCGTTGACCACCACACCGGTGGCCCCGCCACAGGCGGCGATGGGGGTGCCGCCCTGGAGGAACTCGATGTTCCCGGTCGGCGTCCCCGAACCCGGGGCGGTGGCGGTCACGGTGCCGGTGAAGGTGACCGCCTGACCCACCACCGACGGGTTGACCGACGAGGTGAGCCCGGTGGAGGTGGCGGCCGCATTGACCACCTGGCTGAGGGCGGTGGCGGTGGACGTGGTGTAGGCGGCTGAGCCCAGGTAGGTGGCGGTGATCGAGTAGGTGCCGGTGGCGGCGTAGGTCACCGCACAGGTGGCCACCCCCGACCC
>Ga0302319_10027261_pt1 | contig 10018 bp, 7 predicted proteins | sample Bog_T0_2_FD_203319 | JGI IMG/M metagenome (GOLD analysis project Ga0302319, IMG submission 203319) | Peat permafrost microbial communities from Stordalen Mire near Abisko, Sweden - Bog_T0_2 | ecosystem: Environmental > Terrestrial > Soil > Wetlands > Peat | place: Sweden: Abisko, Stordalen Mire...
TGGGTCCCGTTCGGGGTGAGGGGGATTCTTCCGTTGCACAGCGACCGAATCGAGTTATCGGTGGGTGCGGGTGGCTTGTATGAAAAGTTCTCGATAGCCGCGAATCCCCCGGGGGTCGCCGGCCGCTAGGGTTGGGGAGAACACTTCGGCGCGAGCGCAGCCCTGTCGTTGGACCATGGCCGGCACTTCTGGCTAGGCGTGTCGCCGCGTTTGTTTCTGGCGAATACGGGCGGCCCTAACGACCGCTGGTTCGTCATTACAGGAGATGTGAGCTTTCGATTTTGAGTATTTAAGCGATAAAGTAGAAGGTGGCTATTTCAATCATTTCTCCCGTATTCATCTCCTGCAGGCGAAAGTAAGGACCTGGTCCAAGAACTCTCGAATGCGCTAGAAAGTGAAGGTATAACCACCTGGCCGGACCTGAGGGCTTCCCGCTGGCAGGAAGCGCAGTGGCGGGCAGCGCTGGTCGAGTCCGGAAAAGAGGCTGCTTCCTGTGGTGGTTCGTGAGATCGAACCCCCGCCCTTCCTGCGCAACTGGGTGAGTGTCAAAGTCGATCCCGTCGCAGAACCGGCAACCTGGACGCGTCTTGTGCTCGATGTTCTTCGGTCGGCCCGCGGCGAGGCTGAGTATAAGTTGAGCGATGCGAGCCGGCTGGAACGACGACAGCGGCTGGACGCGATTGCGAGCGCCGCCGAGGAAATGCGTCGTGGCCAGTTCGCTGGGTATATACCTTGGGCCGAAGTCGTTATCGCGGCGATTGAAATCGCCACAGAGCTTGGATAAAGATTACCCGCTCATCGACGATAGGAATTCTCCGTTACTCCTAGTCTTATTCAGCTTATCCAGCAGCAGCTCAATCGACTCTACCGGTGACAGCGGGCTCAGCACCTTGCGTAGCACCCACACCCGGTTGAGCTCTTCCTTGGGCAGCAGCAACTCATCCTTACGAGTGCCGCTCTTATTGATGTCGATGGCGGGGAAGACGCGCTTATCCACCAGCTTGCGGTCGAGGTGGATTTCCATGTTGCCGGTGCCCTTGAACTCTTCAAAGATTACGTCGTCCATGCGGCTGCCGGTATCGATCAACGCCGTGGCGACGATGGTCAGCGATCCACCCTCTTCAATATTTCTCGCCGCGCCGAAGAAGCGCTTGGGACGCTGCAGCGCGTTGGAGTCAACGCCGCCCGATAGCACTTTGCCCGAGGGAGGAACGACCGTGTTGTAGGCGCGCGCCAAGCGGGTAATCGAATCGAGCAAAATCACCACATCGCGTTTATGTTCGACTAAGCGCTTGGCCTTCTCGATCACCATTTCCGCGACCTGGACGTGGCGGGAGGCGGGCTCGTCGAAGGTGGAACTGATCACTTCGCCCTTTACCGAGCGCTGCATGTCGGTAACTTCTTCCGGGCGCTCATCAATCAACAGAACGATCAGCGTGACTTCCGGATGATTGGTGGTCACCGAGTTGGCGATGCTCTGCAGCAGCATGGTTTTACCAGTGCGAGGCGGAGCGACGATCAACCCGCGCTGGCCTTTGCCGATGGGCGTAAGCATGTCCATCACGCGGCCCGAGAAGTTGTCGCGAGTCGTTTCGAGCTTCAACCGTTCGTTTGGATAGAGGGGCGTAAGGTTGTCGAAGAAGATTTTGTTGCGGGCTTCTTCGGGCGGCTCGAAGTTAATCGCATCGACTTTAATGAGCGCGAAATAGCGTTCGCCTTCCTTGGGCGGACGAATCTGGCCGGAGATGGTATCGCCGGTGCGCAGGTCGAAGCGGCGAATCTGCGACGGCGAGACATACACGTCGTCCGGTCCCGGTAAGTAGTTGTACTCGGGCGCGCGCAGGAATCCGAATCCATCCGGCAGACACTCGAGCACGCCTTCCGAGAAGATCAGGCCACTCTTCTCGGCCTGGGTCTGCAGGATCTTAAAAATCAGCTCCTGCTTACGAAGACCGGCCGTGCCAGTGACACCCAGATCCTTGGCGATCTGGTTGAGCTTTTGAATGCTCATGTCCTTTAACTCGACCAAGTCGAGCGTGGAGCCGCCGTTCTTCTGGTTGCCTTGTTGGGCGCCGGCGCCATGGCGCTTGCGGCCTCCCCCGGTGATCGCGGCGGAATCGCCTGCTTTCACATCGGTCTTGGCGTCGGCGGCCGGTTTGGTGTCGGGCGCCTTGCCGTTAGAATCAATCGCCTTCTCTTCGGTGGGGACGGTAGTCGAGGCGTCTACTACCGGTTCTTGATTTTCGAAATCGCTTGCCAAATTTCCCTCGCTCCCCGGCACTCGTTGGCCGAGAACGGCAGCAGCTCGTCGGAGCAATTACTCTTCAGAGCCAGCATGCCGTGGTGCTGTTCCTTCTGTGATTTCAGCTTATCCATCTTCGTGGCGATCACAACGTACCGCCGGTTGTGGAACTCCAACCACTTCTTGAGTTCCAGATCTTTTTCCATCCAGCCCCGGCGCGCGTCCAGAATCAGGAAGCACAGTTCCAAGGCGTTTCGATTCAACAGGTAACTCTCAATCAGGTGCTTCCATTGCGCCTGAACCGGTTGCGGAACGCGGGCATAGCCGTATCCCGGCAGGTCGACGAAGTGAAAGCGCCCGTCGACGCGGTAGAAGTTAATCGATTGGGTACGGCCTGGCGTAGCGCTCGTAAAAGCCAATCTTTCTTTCCCAACCAGACAATTGAGGAGACTGGATTTGCCAACATTACTACGGCCTAAGAAAGCTACTTCCGGCAGCGACTCCGTCGGAAACTGCTCCGGTTTCACCGCGCTTAGGACCAGCTCCGCTTCCATGCCTGATTTCCCACCGATCCCCTCAAGGTCACGGCTTAGAAACTTAGTGTGAGACTCGTTCTTCCGTGGTGCGCGCAATCTCCACCGGCGACGCCGTGGCCGCCAAAGGTAAGGCTACGATTTCGCGCTCCAGCGCATACTTCAGAACCTCATCCATCGAAGTGACAAATTCCAGGTTCATGTCCTTCCGAATCAGTTCAGGAATGTCCGGAAGGTCTTTTTCATTATCTTTCGGCAAAACGATGGTGTAAATCCCCTGGCGGTGAGCGGCCAACAGCTTTTCCTTCAAGCCGCCGATCGCCAATACCCTGCCTCGGACCGTGATCTCACCAGTCATCGCTATGTCGCAGCGGACCGGAATGTTGGTCAGCGCGCTGCAGATGCTGGTGGCGATGGTAATACCGGCGGATGGACCGTCTTTCGGGATCGCCCCTTCCGGAACATGCACGTGGATGTCCAGGTTGCGATAGAAGTCTCGCGGCAGCCCGAGCAAGTGCGCCCTCGACCGGACGTAGCTCATGGCGGCATGCGCCGATTCCTGCATCACATCGCCCAGTTTGCCGGTGGTTTGCAACTTGCCCCGGCCTTCCATTACCGTGGCTTCCGTGGTAAGAATCGACCCGCCCACTTCGGTCCAGGCCAACCCGACGGTAGCGCCGACTTCGTTCTGCTTTTCCGTCTGCGTATCGCGGAACTTATGGGGTCCCAGATACTCGTTAATCGTGCCGGCGTCAATGGTCGCTAAGGGCGGCGCGTCGGATTTATCGTCGATCCCACGCGCATTCACCACTTTGCGCGCAATTTTCCGGCAGACATTCCCAATCTCACGTTCCAGATTGCGGACTCCGGCTTCACGTGTATAGAACGATATCAGCGCCTGAACTCCGTCGTCTTTGAATACGATATTCTTGTCCCCGACACCGGTTCCCTTCATCTGTTTGGGAACCAGAAAACGCTTGGCGATCTCCAGTTTTTCTACTTCGGTGTAACCCGACAGGCGGATCACTTCCATACGGTCCTGCAAGGCCGGCGGAATGGTATGGAGCACGTTTGAAGTGGCGATGAAGAATACCTGGCTTAGATCGTATTCAACGTCCAGGTAGTGATCCACGAACATGTAGTTCTGTTCCGGATCCAGTACTTCGAGCAGTGCCGCCGATGGATCGCCGCGGAAGTCGGTCGACATCTTGTCGATTTCATCCAGCATGAACACCGGATTCCGGGTGCCCGCCTTCTTCATCATCTGAATTACTTGGCCTGGCAGCGCTCCAATGTAGGTGCGCCGGTGACCGCGGACTTCAGCTTCGTCGCGCACGCCGCCGAGCGACATGCGGATGAACTTACGTCCCGTGGCCTTCGCGATCGACATGCCGAGCGAAGTCTTTCCCACTCCGGGAGGTCCGACGAAACACAGGATCGATCCCTTGGGATTCTGCACCAGCCGGCGAACGGCAAGAAACTCAAGGATGCGTTCCTTGATCTTGTCCAGGCCATAATGATCGGATTCCAGCACTTCCTGGGCGTAGTTAAGATCGCGAATTTCCTTCGATTTCTTCTTCCATGGCACCGCCAACAGCCAATCGAGATAGTTGCGGGAAACGGTGGATTCGGCGGACATCGGAGGCATGTTCTCCAACCGCTTCAGCTCCGCGTGCGCTTTCTCGTGAGCGTCCTTGGTCATGCCGGCGGAATCGATCTTCTTCTTCAACTCGTCGAATTCGCTCTTCTCGCCGCGGCCGAGTTCCTTCTGAATCGCCTTGATCTTCTCGTTGAGGTAGTACTCTTTTTGCGCCTTTTCCATCTGGCGCTTTACCCGGCCTTGGATGGTGCGGTCCACGTTCAACTTTTCGATCTCGATGTCCAGCATCTCGGTTACGCGTGTCAACCGGTCCACTGGATCGAAGATCTCGAGCAATTCCTGCTTCTCCTCGATCGTGAGCTGTAGATTCGCGCCAACGGTGTCGGCCAGCTTACTTGGATCGTCAACGCGGATGGCCGCGATCATGGTCTCGTAGTTCAGATTTTGGCTGAGCTTGACGTACTGTTCGAAAAGCGTTGTACAACGGCTGATCAGCTGCTCGAGTTGCGGTCCGGTCTCTACCTTGAACTGCAGCGATTTAACAACGGCCCGGAAATAGCCTTCATCCTCGCTGACGGAGACGATTTTGCCCCGCTCTACGCCTTCCACCAGGACCTTGATATTGCCGTCCGATTGTTTCAAGCTTTGGACGATATTGGCGATGGTGCCAACCGAGTAGATTTCATCGGGGCGCGGTTCGTCGATCGAAGGATCGTGCTGGGTGGCTAGAAAGATCTTCTTGTCGCCCGCCAATGCCTCTTCCAGGGCCCGAACGCTCGATTCTCTCCCCACTACGAAGGGCGTCATCATGTACGGAAAAATAACGACGTCCCGGATAGGCATCATCGGCAGGCGTCTGGTATCGGATTTATCTTTTGAAGTTAGCATCGCGGGAACTTAGCATCGTGGAAAGAAAACAGAAGAACGCTGAATGGGGACTTCACATCCAAAGTTCGGCGCTCGGTTTCTGAGAATCGTCTTGTTATCGTTACCTGAGAGTCGCTTTCGTCTCAGCCGGCCTTTTCGAGCAAGGCCATGTTGATTTTTTGCGTCATCACCATCTCCTTGGTTACCAGGAATTCGCGAACCTTTTTGTAAGAGGGGAGATAGTACATAAGGTCCAGCATCAGATCTTCCAGGATCATCCGCAGTCCCCGCGCACCCACTTTTCGCTCCATCGCCAATCCGGCAATGGCTTCCAGTGCGTCTTCGCTAAATTTCAGTCTAACATTTTCGAATTCGAATAGTTTCTGATATTGCCGGATGATGGCATTTTTCGGTTTCGTCAGAATCTGAACGAGTGCGTCTTTCTCCAGATCCTCAAGAACCGCTACCACCGGCATGCGGCCGATAAATTCGGGAATGAACCCGAATTTGATCAGATCCACGGGCTGGCACTGATCCAGCATGTTCACGTCGCGACGATTGCTGCTGTTGCGGCGGATGGTTTCGGGCGTCATTTCGTCGGGCCCGACAAAGCCCATGGACTTGGTCCCCACACGCTTCCCGATCACCTTCTCAAGTCCAACAAAAGCACCGCCGCAGATGAACAGGATGTTCGTCGTGTCGACCGGGGTGAATTCCTGATGGGGATGCTTGCGGCCGCCCTGTGGCGGAACGTTGGCGATGGTACCTTCCAGGATTTTCAGCAACGCCTGTTGAACGCCCTCCCCCGACACATCGCGAGTGATGGAGGGATTTTCATCTTTGCGGCCGATCTTGTCGATTTCGTCGATATAGATAATACCGGTTTGGCAGCGCTGCACATCCCAATCGGCATTCTGGAGCAAACGAAGAATTATGTTCTCGACATCTTCCCCAACGTATCCGGCTTCGGTCAAAGTAGTGGCGTCGACGATCGCGAACGGAACATCGAGAATGCGCGCCAACGTCTGGGCTAGCAGGGTCTTGCCGGTCCCGGTGGGCCCGATCAGCAGGATGTTGGACTTCGAAAGTTCAACCTCGGAGCCGCGCTGCTTGTTCATCTGGATGCGCTTGTAATGGTTGTAGACAGCCACCGCCAACTTCTTCTTGGTCGCGTCCTGCCCGATTACATACTGATCCAGGTATTCCTTTAGTTCCAGCGGTTTCGGGAGCTTGTGCGGCGCTCCGTAAGGCTGGTCGTGCCGGTCGTCTTCCAGGATCGAGTTACAGACGGCGATGCATTCATCGCAAATGTAGGCTCGTGGATAATCACTGGGAGAGGAGATTAACTTACCAACAACATCTTGGCTCTTATGGCAGAAAGAACAACGGAGAGAATCGTCGGAACCAGCTCGCTTCACACGGTGTCTCCACGGCTAACAAATCTAGAAGTCATCCCGGGGCTGTAACTCCAGTATACCAGTTCAACGTCCAAAGTAGCCTCCCAAAATTCACAATCAACGATCTGGTCCGTCGTGCTCCGGCAGCGGCAACGAAATCCTGGGCTCGCCGGGCTGGCCGTCCTCGAGAATCGCGGTACAAACGGCAATGCATTCATCGCAAATATACGCCCGCGGATACTCGTTCGGAGAGGAAATCAGCTTGCCAACGACGTCTTGAGTTTTGTGGCAAAAGGAGCAGCGAAGTAGATCGCCGGAACTTGCCTCAAGATGGTGCCTGCGCAGCTTCATCACCCACCCGTTACTGTTACTGTGCCTAGTATATCAGCCGCTCAAGCCTCTTTGCGGGCATGCTCGAACAGCAGATTGATAGCTTTGTCGTTTCGTATCCGGTAGGCGATCCGCCCGATGGCGCCGTTCTTTTCGAGTTTCTTGCGCATGGCGGCCACCGGCTCACGCGCTTGCCGGGCAATCCGCTGGACTTCCTTATCGACTTCGTCCTGCGTGGCGTACAGGTTTTCAACCTCCGCCACGCGGTCGATCAGCAGTGAAGCCTTTACGTCATGAACCGCCCTTGGCCGGAGGTGTTCTTTAAACCGATCCCAGTCGACGGTTTCCTTCAACTTCTTGATGTCGAAATCCTTACCGGTCGCGCGGCGGAACTGCTCTTCCGCCTCGGCTTCCATTTGCCGCTCGAGGTAAGCTTCAGGCAGCGGAAAATCGTGCGTCTCGATCAACTTGTTAATCAGTTCCTCTTTAGCCTGCTGCTGGGCCGCAAGCTCCCGTTCACGCGCCAGGGAAAGGCGGACCGCATCCCGCACCTGATCGAGCGTCTGGTAGTCTCCCAGATCTTTGGCGAACTCGTCGTTCAGGTCCGGCAGTTCTTTCCGCTGCAGCGTTTTCAGCGTCGCCCGGAATCGCACGTTCTTGCCCGCCAGTTCCTGCTGCGCATAATCGTCCGGATAGTTAATATCGAACTCTTTCTCTTCGCCCGGAGAAAGGCCGCGCAGCGCTTCGGTAAACTCCGGCAGTTTATCTTGGTCGCCAATCAGCAAAGTCATCTCGTCCTGATGGATCGGGGGTTCGGCACCGGCGACGCTGTCAAGCGAAATCACAGCGTAATCGCCATCGGCCGCCGAACGCGGATCGATGTTAACGAACTGGGCCTTGCGGTCGCGGATTTCTTCCAGTCGCTTATCCACATCCTCGGTGGTGACTTCGGGCTCATGGTAGTGAACCGTTACACCGCGATGATCCTTTAGCTCGATGACAGGCGCGACTTCAAACTCCGCTTTGAACCGGATCGGCTCCCCGGCCTCGAAGTGGACGTCCTTGATGCGCGGAGCGCCCACGACATTCAACTCTTCCTCTTGAACCTTCTTTTGGAAGTGCTTGGGAACCAAATTCTCCAGCACGTCCTGCCGCACCTCGCCGCCGAAGCGGGAGCGAATTATGCTAGCCGGTGCTTTGCCCGGACGGAAGCCGGGAAGCCGCACCTTTTTTTGTAAATCGGAGACGACGCGTTCTGTCTCGCGCTCGATCTCATCCTGTGGAACCGTAATTTCCAGTTCGTGTTTGCAGCCTTCAATCAGCATCGGTAGTATCTAACTTTGAACGCAGGCGAAATCGCCTACGCTACAATCAGTGGGCCGCTGTGGCCAACTTGGCGCCGGCGCGCAGGGCTTCCGCTTTATCCGGCTTCTCCCAGGAGAAGCTGTCCTCAGTTCGTCCAAAGTGTCCAAACGCGGCGGTTTTGCGGTAAATGGGACGGCGCAATTTCAAGTGCTCGATCATGCCGCGCGGGGTGAGTGGAAACTGCTCGCGCACCAGTTCGACCAGCCGCTCGTCCTCCACGGTGCCGGTGCCGAACGAGTTCACCATAACGGAAACCGGCTCGGCCACCCCGATGGCGTAAGCCAGTTGCACTTCGCAACGTTCCGCCAAACCCGCGGCAACCAGATTCTTGGCAACGTAGCGCGCCATGTAGCAAGCGGAACGATCCACCTTCGTGGGATCTTTTCCAGAGAATGCGCCTCCGCCGTGACGGCCCATGCCGCCATAAGTATCGACGATAATCTTGCGGCCGGTGAGACCCGTGTCGCCATGCGGACCGCCGATCACAAAGCGTCCGGTCGGATTGATGTGGTAGCGCGTACCTGAATCGACCATGTTGGAAGGAATTACGGCGTCGATAATGTGCTTCTTCACTTGTGTTCGTAATTCGTCCGTCTCGACGGTGTCGTGGTGTTGCGTGGACACGACCACCGCATCCACCCGCTTGGGCTTGCCGTTGACGTACTCGATGCTGACTTGGCTTTTGCCATCGGGACGCAGAAAATCCAGCACGCCTTCGCGCCGGGCCTCGCTCAAACGGCGCACCAGTTTGTGCGCCAGCATGATCGGCAGCGGCATCAGTTCTTCTGTTTCGTTGCAGGCGTAGCCGAACATCAGGCCTTGGTCGCCCGCGCCTCCGGTATCCACGCCCATGGCGATATCGGGAGACTGGCTTTGAATCGTGTTCAGAATCCCGCAGGTCTTGCAATCGAACCCAAAGTTGGCGTCGCTGTAGCCTATGTCCCTTATAACCTCGCGCGCCAGACGCGGCACATCCACATACGTCGTCGTCGTGATTTCGCCCGAAATGACAGCGATCCCGGTGGTGATCAACACCTCGCAGGCCACTCGCCCGGTAGGATCGTCGGTCAGCACCGCATCGAGAACCGCGTCCGAGATCTGATCCGCCATCTTATCGGGGTGGCCTTCGGTCACCGACTCCGATGTAAAAATGTGTCGCATATTATTAGCCAAAAATTGTACCTCCCGAACGGCAAGGGAACCAGCAGAATGAGCAGTGTCCGTACGCAGCGGAAACTACCCGCATTGTAGCAGTTCGAAACAGGCGCCCCAGCCTCAGGGCAGCTTCTGCACCAGCGCGCTGACACCATTCCAGACAATCTGCGCGCCGATGCAGATGACGATAAACGACGATAGCCGTAGAAAGACGCTCATGCCGACATTACCCAGCCAGCGCTCCACGCGCTCGGCCGAACGGTAGCAAACGTAAACGCTGAAGGCGACCAGCAGTGGACCGAGGACGGCTGAAGCAAGCATCACCGGCCACCCGTAAGCATGCCGCTGCGTGTTGGCGCCCAGCGTGATGGCTACCGAGATAGATCCGGGTCCTACTGTAAGGGGCAGAGTCAATGGATAGAAGGCCTGGGCCTCTGCTTCTTCCACCCCGATCGCTTGCGGGCGGGGCTCTCTTTCCTTATTCTGCAGCAGCGTCCAGCCCATCGTGAAGACGACCAACCCGCCTGCC
>Ga0302319_10027262_pt1 | contig 10018 bp, 8 predicted proteins | sample Bog_T0_2_FD_203319 | JGI IMG/M metagenome (GOLD analysis project Ga0302319, IMG submission 203319) | Peat permafrost microbial communities from Stordalen Mire near Abisko, Sweden - Bog_T0_2 | ecosystem: Environmental > Terrestrial > Soil > Wetlands > Peat | place: Sweden: Abisko, Stordalen Mire...
GGCTCACGATCACGGCGCCGAGCCAGAGCAGGGCTTTCATGGCGTTCCGGCCGCCGGGCGCGTCCGGCCACCAGAGGAAAGCTGGCCTCCGCAAGGCCGCCGCGGAGATGAAGGCGGCCATGATGAGAAGAAGATTCAGCGCGATTTGCCGCGTCCATTTTCGCACGAGACCGGCGGCGATTCCGCGGGAGCGTTTTCCGCCAAGTTGCCCCACCCAGCGGGTGTAGGCGTCGAGCGTTTCCACTACTGGCCGGGGTGCGGCGCGGTCCAGCCAGGCGACGACGGAATCCGAACCGCGAATGAGATAAGGCGTGAGCAGGGTGGTGAGCGCCGAGACGGCGACGGCGATCGGGTAGAGGAAAGCGCTCGTCACTTTCAGCGAAAGACCGAGCGAGGCGATAATGAAGGAGAATTCGCCGATCTGCGCGAGGCCCATGCCCACGCGGAGAGAACTGCGCTGGTCATTCCCGGAAAGAAAGGTTCCGAAGGAGCACGCCAGCACCTTGCCGATTACCACGGCGGCGGTGATCAAGAGAATCGGCCCGGCGTATTGCAGGATCAGCTTGGGGTCGATCAGCAGCCCAATGGAAACAAAGAAAACCGCGCTGAAGAGGTCGCGCACCGGATGCATCAGCGCCTCGATTTTCGCGATCTGGCGGGCTTCCGCGATGATTGCGCCGATGAGAAACGCGCCGAGCGCCACACTGTAGCCGAGCTTGACCGCCAGGAGCGAGACGCCAAAGCAAAGGCCGACAACGGTGATGAGCAGCATCTCGTTGCTCTTGAATTTCGCCACGTAATTGAGCAGCCGCGGCACGGTGATGAGCCCGCCCACGAGCAGGACGCCGAGGAAGGCAGCGAGCTGAAGCACCGTGCGCCCGATATCCTCCGCCGCGAGCGATCCCGTGGCGGCGAACCCGGAGAGCAGCGCGATCATGACGATCGCGAGGATGTCTTCCACGATGAGGATGCCAAAGATGAGACCCGCCGCGCGCTCCTTGGTTTTGCCGAGTTCCTCCAGCGCCTTGATGATGATCGTGGTCGAGGAGATCGAGAGGATGGCGCCGAGGAAGACGCAATCCATCAGCTTCCAGCCGAACAATCTTCCGAGTTCGTAGCCCACCCAGGACATCAGCAGGATCTCCAGGGTGGCGGCGATGAGCGCCGTGACGCCGACTTCCCGGAGCTTTCGGAGGCTGAATTCCAGGCCCAGGGAAAACATCAGGAAGATGACCCCCAATTCAGACAGCGTCTCGATGGTATGCCGGTCGGAGATGAACTGCATGGGCGGCGTGTGCGGTCCGATGATCACGCCCGCGGCGATGTAGCCCAGCACCACCGGCTGCTTGAACCGGCGGAAAAGGACGGTGATGACCGCCGCGACGATCATCACCACCGCCAGATCCTGGAGAAAAAGGATGTCGTGCATGGTGGTCAGGCTGTGAAAAGGGCCGGCACCGGAACTTGCCCGGCTTTTTTCGGCGCGGCCAGCGCATTTGGGCAGGTCGAGTCGATGAGGAAAGCGGAAAGGAGGAGGTTTGGATCTTCGCGTCTTTGCGGCCTCTGCGTTTTTAATGCCTTTTGGTTGCGGCCAAAGGCCGCGTTGGGTCTCTGCGTTTTTTCCGTAGCGGTCGGAGTTGATTAAACGCAGAGGACGAAGGGAAATCCCCTATGCGATTCCGTGGGGATGGCGCCTCGCCTGCTTGTCCTATGCAATATGAGACGGTTCAGCTTCCTCGTCGTTATTGCCATTTTCGCTTTCCTGGCAGGCGCGAGCTTTGCGGCTGCGCCAATGGAGTTTCGTGAGTTGCGGTTGCTGGTGCAGGGCAGGGTGCCGGAAGCGGAAATCATGGCCGATTTGCAGCGGCGGAAATTGGCGAAGGCGTTGACGGAGGAGGAAATTGGGGAACTCGCCGCTGCCGGGGCGGGCCGGAACCTGATGGCCGCGATTGCCAGGCCGGAGGTGGTGGCCAGCGCGCAGGTCACGGCGAAATATGAGGCGGATAAGGCGCGCAATGCGCAACGCGTCAAACTGCTTTCCCTTCCGCGGGTCTGGATTCTCGGGGAAATCACGCGCTCGACCGAGAAGGGAGACACCTTTGTCCATTGCAGCAATCTGTGCCGGGATCAGATTCCTGCGGGCCAGGCCAAGCCGGACGAAATCGTCCATTTTCCGGAACGGCCTCCGGCATTCCGCATAGCGCAGGGGGTGGTGACTCTCGTGGATCATGTGGCGGGTGAGAAAGGCCCGTTCTATGTGAATTGCATGGCGGCCATCGCGGGACTGCACGAGCACACCATGGCGGACGACAAGGTGCAGACCGTCCAGGAGGTGGTCATGATCGAATCCTTGGCGCCGAACGGGAATCCCTACCACATCGTGCCCGCCGCTTCGGGAGGAGCCCTGGCCGCGCAAGGCGGGCAGACCGCGCAGGGCGCACAGCCGGCCGGGGTCAGGCGCGCCGCGATCACGAAACGGGCCACGCTTCCCATCGGGCAATGGCTGCCTCTCCCCAAGTATGGCGGCCCGAACACGCTGATGAAGATTCACAATATCCAGGTCTCGTTCCTGACGGTGCAGATCGACAAGACCGGACCCGTGAACGAGATCAAGATTGAGACGTCCGGGCGAACGCTGGTCTATGACGACGGACACGGGTGCCGCACCTTTTATGTCTATGACATCAATTGCCCGAACGGCAGCGGCGTCTTTGAGTTTGACCACACGCCGGATTCCGCGAGCTACCCGAAAGAAGGCTGATCACCCCGGTTCATTCCCCGGTTTCAAAATCGAAGCGCTCGCGCGCCTCCTGCCAATCGATGGGAATCGACTCGCGCCCCGCATAGAGGGCGACGATGCCGCCGACCATGGCGCAATTCGTATCACAATCGCCGTCGGCGATGACGGTGCTGATCAAAGCCTCCCGGTAGTCACCGAGATGCTTCGCGGCCGACCATACAACGAAGGGCACGGTATCCGGCGCCGTAACAGCGCTTCCGTTTCCCAAGACTCTCGCGGCGATTTGCGGCGCGGTGAAAAACGGAAGCTTCAATGCCCGCGCGATTCCAATCCGCGTTTCGCCATCGGGCGTCCGATCATAAACGCTTTGCAGTAATTCCCTGGAAGCTTCCTCCTTGGGATGGTTTCGAAGCCGCCAGGCCATGGCGGCCGCGACCGCGATCGCAATGGCCCCCGCTTTGCCTTCGGCGTGCGCGTGGGTCACCGCCGTCGAGAGCACCGCTTCCGCGCGCAGGCAGTCATCGAGATCGTCCGCGAAGTATGCGCCCAGGGGGGCCACGCGCATCGCGCCGCCGTTGCCCAAGGAGCCCGTGCCGCCGAAGGCGGAGGCGGCGGCTTCCTGCCAGCGTTCGCCGGACAGAATCGCGCGCAAAATCACGCGCGCCATCGTTCCATAGCCGCGCTCGGGATCTCTGCGATAGCGCTCCGCGAAACGCAGCGCGAGTTCGTGTGAATCGATGCGTCCGCGATCGCGCAGGACTTCAAAGATGGTCAGCGCCATTTCCGTATCGTCCGTATGAAACCACGGGCCGGCCATCAATCCCCGCTCCACCCGCTCACGCGCTGAAGCGCACTGGTAGGCGAGCATTTCACCGAAGGCGTCTCCAATCGCTAGTCCGTCGAGCGACAATCGCGCGCGCTCGAGGCGTTCGGCGTGATTGTGAGGCAAGGTCATTGATCGGTTTGTATCCGTCCGCGCGGCGTCGCAGTCATCTTGATGCCGGACCACATCGAAAGACCTCCTCAAAAGGTTTGAGGACGGACTGATCCGGAGAGCGATCGTAGATTGCGAAAGCGACTTCGTCGAAAACGCCGGCAAATTTGCCGGAGCCGAGGAGAAGGTCTCCAAACATGCGGGCAACCATTGTCGGATCATTGCGAAAGACGCCGCAGCCCCAGGCGCCGAGCACAAGCCTCCGCACGCCGCGGGCGGCGGCGATTGCGAGAACGAAGGCGCCGCGTCTGCGCAGGGTTGGTTCGATCTCGGGAATTCGATGGGGTTCGTTCCGATCGACGGCGCCCGCGTTTGGCGCGGGCGCGGTGATGACGGAGGCGAGGACCGGGTCTTCGAGCAAGGCGCCGCTGTCGTCGCGAAAAAACGGGACGGCCGGGGACCAAATCGCAAGATCGAGATAGAGCGTGGTTCGGCACGCGCGATTGCGTTCGTAATATCCGGGCGCCGCAAGCAGGCACGGATACAGGCCGGAGGACCGAGCCAGAGATTCCTCCTGAGCTTCGGCGCCGCCGAGGAATCCGCCTCCGGGATTCTTCGCCGATGCGAAGTTCAGGCATGCAAGATGGCCCTGCGGATTCTTCGCCATCCGGCGCAGCGCCTCGACTGTGGTCTCGCCGGTGGCGCTGAACTTTGTCGCCACCGAGGGCGCGGAATCGGAGTGATCGAGCGGCGCTTCGAGCGAGTGGAGCACGGTGTGCGAGACGGCGTGATGAAGCGCGTCGGCGATTTGGACGACGCGGCCACCTGGCGTGGAATAATAGCCGGCTTCGCAAATCGCGACGGTGTCTTTCGCGAACTGTGAGCGTGAAGAGCGTTTCACGGAGGAAGAAGTCTGGGCCGTCGAGTCTTCTGGCGGGAATTCGATAAACTCCACGGGCACGTGTTCCGTGAGCCAGACACCGTTTTCCGAGAGGAAAAACGCGTGGCCGGCGGCTTGCATTGCGCCAGCTTGCACCATGAGAATCGCCGGCTTGCCGTGGCGCTGGCCGACTTTGTGCGCTGCTGCCGCATCGGCGGAGAGATGCACGTGATGCCGTCCGCCCTTGCGCAAGCCTTGGGCGCGGATTGATGGAAGGAATCGGGTGGCGGTTCCGTGGAAGAGGCGTTCGGGTGGAGTTTGCGGGAGGTAGCCCAGCGAGACTTCGACGGAATGGCCCTGGCTGGCGCGAATCCGCGAGCCATCCTCGTTGAAAGCAAAGCGCTTCTTTTCGTTGGTCTCGACAATCTCCTGCAGCTCCGGTCGGGAGAGCGGTCGTCCGTGCCGCTCCAGCGCCGAAAGCAAGGTTTCGACTTCCACCCACCCGCTGGTGTCCAGTTGGATGCCTAAGTGTTCGGGCTCGTGTCTGAGGACAAGGCTGAGAAGATTGCTCGTCTTGGTTCGTTGTTTTTCATTCATAACAAAATTCATTCAGTAAGGGGGGAAGAGCCGCCTGAGTCCGTGCGCCAGCACGATGACAAGGAAGGCCAGGTTTCGCAGAGGAATGGCGGGCCAGAAATAGGCGATCACTCCGAGACTGGACTGCTCGTGAAGTTGCTGCGCGAGCTTGTCTGCGATGCGCTCCAGTAATGAAACCGAGCGCGGCCATTCCGCGATATTCGCGCGCCATGCTTTCGGAATGCGAGTCACCCCAACGCGGGCGCCGATGAGCGCGCCGGTGATCGCGCCGACTGTGTCCGTGTCTCCGCCGCAAGCCAGTGTTTCCGTCATCGCCAATTCAAAATCGTCCGGGTGACGGAGCGCGGCATAGATGGCCATGGGGACCGTTTGGTACGCGTAGCCGGACACGCCACCCGCGGCGCCGATCTTCATAGCAAAGCCGGAGACGGATTCCTGAGTGGAAAGCGCGGAGTGCGCATGCGCCATCAATGTTTGCCATTCCTGATCTTCCGACAGGCGTTGCAAAGTTCCGAGGAGGGCGTCCGCATCCACCCGGTCGGTCGCCATCCATGCGGCAGTCTCGGCAATGGCGAGGGCCGCCACTTCCGCTTTCGGATCGCTATGGGTGATGCGTGTGCCCGCGCGAACGAACTCGGCGCGGCGGTTCGGATCCTGCGCGAAATAGACCCCAAGGAGAGCGCTGCGCATGGCGGGACCGTTCCCCGCGGAATAGACGCCGCTGCGCTGTGGCGGGACGCCAAGCCAAAGCTTCAGAATCGCGCGCCCGGTCGCGAGTCCGACGCCCGCCGGCAAGCTGGCGAACCACCAGCGGAACTTTCGCGCAAGGCAGCGCTGGAACGCCGCGGGGTCTTCCGGGCTCTCCAGAAGCGCCTGGGCGACCATCATCGTGTGTTCGGTGTCGTCGCTAATCATTCCCCAAGGCCCGATGAGGCGTTGCCGCACGGGCGGCGGAAACAGGCGCCGTTGCCGTTGCGGCGTTATGGCTTCCATGGGCAGCCCGAGGGAATCTCCCACGGCTGTTCCAATGAGCGCTCCGGCGAGAGCGTTGGCCATCGGAATGGGCGGCTGGTCAAGTGCGCTGCGCTTGTTCACCAGCGATGCGGCATTCATAACTCGAAATGGAATCCCCGTTTCTTGAGCGCCGCGTACTTCCGGGCGTCGAAACGGAACAACTGCGCCGGCCGATGAGCGCCCGCGCGGGCTTGCTCTTTGAGTGGGATGAGCAGATCCATGGCGAGGATCTTCTTGCGGAAATTGCGCTTATCGAGCGGGGTCTGAAGCACCGCTTCGTAGAGGCGCTGGAGTTGGGAAAGTGTAAACTTCGCGGGCAGCAGTTCGAAGCCGAGCGGTTCGTAGCGCACCTTGCCCCGCAGTCGGGTGAGCGCGGTATCCAGAATCTCCGCGTGATCGAACGCCAGGGCTGGCCTCTCCGGCATGGGGAACCACGCGGCATCGCTGGCGTCGCTGGCGCCCGCCGCCGGATGTTCGGAGAGCTTGACCAGCGCGTAGTAGGCGACGCTGACCACGCGCTCGCGGGGATCGCGGTTCACGGCGCCGAAAGTATAGAGCTGCTCGAGAAAGATATCCTTGAGGCCTGACTCTTCCAGGAGTTCGCGTCGCGCGGCCTCGTCCACCGTTTCATCCACGCGCACAAAGCCGCCCGGGAGCGCCCATTTTCCTTTGAAAGGAGCGATGCCCCGCCGGATAAGAAGCACCTTCAATTCGGCTTCATCGAAGCCGAAGACGACGCAGTCGACGGTCAGCGCTCCGCGGGGGTATTCGTAGGTGAAAGGCATGATGGATTAGATGGGAAGGGGTTCCCGCGCGGCGATCCACCTGGGAGGGATGGAATCCGCGCCGGATGAAAGAGCGACAATTCCGCCGACAATCGCGCAGGTTGTGTCCACGTCGCCCAACGCACTTGCCGTGGCCCATAATGCCTCGGTGTAATCCCAACAGTGGCGGGCAGCGCACCACAGGGCAAACGGGACGGTGTCCGGCGCTGTGACCTGGCTGCCGTTTCCGATCATTTGCCCTACGATTTCCGGGTGGCGGTCAAACGGAATTTTCGCCGCGCGGCGAATCCGCGACTGCGTGTCACCCTCGGGAGTATGCGCGGCGACGAATTCGATTAATTCGCCGGCGCCTTCGTCCCTGGGAGAATGCCGATGATTCCAGGCCCAACCGGCGGCAACGGCGATCGCAATGGCGCCCGCTTGACCCTCCTCGTGGGCGTGCGTGACTTCGGCGGAATACCGGGCCTCCCGGATGGTTTGTTCGAGATCGTCGGCGAAATAAGCTCCCACCGGAGCCGCTCGCATCGCCCCCCCGTTTCCCATCGAACCCATGCCGGAAAACGCCTCTCCCGCAGACTGCTGCCACGGCGCCCCCGCGCCTATGGCTCGGAGAATGGAATGCGCCGTGCCGCCATACCCGCGCGTCGGCTCGCGCTCATATTCTTTCGCGAAACGTTCCGCGAGTTGATCGCGATCAATTCTTCCGGCATCGCTCAGGCATCGAAAGATGGACAGAGCCATCGCGGTATCGTCAGTGTAGAGCCACGGCAACGGCGGTTCCTGCCGGTGCAGGATGCGGTTCAGCGCGAGAAGATAGTTTCCAAAGAAACCTTCACCGAAGGCGTCGCCGACCGACAAGCCTTCGAGGGAAAGTCGGGCTCGATCCAGGCGTTCCTGATGATTCTGCGAGAGGGAGTGTTCGAGGGTCATAAGTCGATTCCCTCCGCGCGGAATTCACTCGCGACATCGATTGGAGCTATCGCAATTCTTCTCATATCGAAGTCTCCAAACGTGACTGCAAGCGCGCTGAAAACCTGGCGAACAGCGACTCGACATCATCGTGCCGGGCCAGCAGTTGCTCCCAAAAAAGAGGGATCGCTTTCATTCCATAGTAAGCGCCGGCCAAGCCACCCGCCACGGTTCCAGTCGTATCGGTGTCGCCGCCCAGATTCACCGCCTTGAGGAGGGTCTCTTCGAAGGTTTGGGATGTCAGCAGGCACCACACACTTGCCAGCAGCGTATGAATCACATAACCGCTCGAAGCGATTTCGGTCTCCGGCAGCTTTTCGAGCGCTTCGGGATTGAGGAGTCGAAAGTGAGGCATCTCTTCCGCGAACGGCGTGTGCGTGTAGATTCGAGAGAACGCATCAAAGGCGGCGCGAAGGCCATCCTCTCGAGACGCGCCATGAAGCAACTCTCGCGCAAGCAAGCAATAGAACGCGCACGCCAACTGCGAGCGCGGGTGGCGGTGGGTGAGTGATGAAGCCCGCTGCGCATGCTCTGCTATTGCCTCCACCGAATCGCCCTGAAACCAGAGCGCGATGGGGATGATCCGCATGAGCGATCCGTTTCCATTGCTATTCGCATCCGCGCCTCCGGCTCCCTCGGGAGGAATGCCCGACGCGATTTGCGAAATGGCTCGAGCTGTGGTGAGGCCGATATCAAATACGTCTCCATGGGGTGTCCAATAGCCGTCGCGCTCCCAACGCACAAAACGCTCGCCGAGATCAGCGGTGTCGAGGCCGCCGGCGTGCGCCAGGCTTTCAACCGTGCAGAGGAGCAGCGAGGAGTCATCAGACCACGTGCCGGCGGGCTGCCGGTGCGTGCCAAAACCGCGCATGCCGGTAACGGGATTCTCCCTCACGGTTTCGCGGCTCTGAAATTCGACCGGAACCCCGAGCGCATCCCCCGCCAATGCACCCCACAGCGCGCCGAGGATCCGGTCTGAGTGGTTTATCTTTCGGCGCGTCATACCGCACTTTCCTCCGCGTGGAATTCGGCGATGACTTCAATCTGGCCGACGATGTTGTGGTTCATGCCGGCCAGGTCTTCGGCTGGAATCCAAAGCTCGCGATGAGTCGAACCGCCGACGGTTTGCTCCGGATAGCCTTCAAGGAAGGCGGTCGCTACTTCGAAACGCGTGACGTAGCCCGCGCCGGATGCCTGGACGTTCCAATCCCGGGCGATCTGCCGGGCGTATTCTTCGTTCAAGACGGGGTAAAAGATGGGCTGCTCCGGCAGGCGCGGCGGGAATTCTCGAAAGCCGCTCGCGGCGATCAATTCGAGCTCTGCCGGGCCGACAGGTCGAAAGAGCGTGGTGGTCTTCATGGAGATGCTGTGGTGGAGGAGTTGGAAACGCGGCTTTCTTGGCAGTGTGCCATGGACACGAACTAAATAGTGTCAGCGAGACACGAAGGCAAGGGATTTCGATGGAAAATCCTCGGAAGGGATGGCGGCTTCGATCGTGCGAACGAATCGTTCTCTCCGCGAGCCGTCGCTTTCGCCCTTATTCATACTGGAACGAGCGCGGATTCCGCTTCGATGGTTTCCCGCGTGGGACCGTGGGCCAGCAGGTCCGCGGCGCACGGCGCTTCCATTTGATCGCAGTGCGTGAGAACGAGCTTATGGGGCTTTTGGCCGGCGTCTTTGGCGCATCGTTGGCGAAGCGCATTCACGTCCAGTGGCGCGAAGCGAAGGTTTCCCTGGAACGGATTCGGTTGATTCGTGGCGTCCTCGAAACGCATCGCCGGGTCCTCTCCCGGCAGCGGCCCGGCGCCGTGCCGCGTCAAGTATGTCCGCGATACGTAGTAAATCTCCTTTTGGGTGATTCCTGCCTGCGCGCAGAGCGTCTCGACGTTTTGCATTCCGGTATTGGAGTGCGTGAGATGCGGAAAGTAGGCGGTGTTATTTTGATCGAGAAGCAGCCCTTGCGCGCCTTCGAAAACGGGCTCCTTACATTGACCGATTCCGGCGGGATTCACGCATTCGGCGAAGCGCTCGCAGCATTTCAGAAATACCTCGATCGCCTTGTCGTCGTGGAACGATTCTCCGCAGCGGAATTTCGCATA
>Ga0302319_10027263_pt1 | contig 10017 bp, 5 predicted proteins | sample Bog_T0_2_FD_203319 | JGI IMG/M metagenome (GOLD analysis project Ga0302319, IMG submission 203319) | Peat permafrost microbial communities from Stordalen Mire near Abisko, Sweden - Bog_T0_2 | ecosystem: Environmental > Terrestrial > Soil > Wetlands > Peat | place: Sweden: Abisko, Stordalen Mire...
TCCTTTGGAGAGTCCCTATTGAGCCGCCTTACTTCGTACCTTATTATTGCCGTATATTCAGCCGGCCTCGCCACGCCGGCACTCGCCCAAACGGCACAGCTGAGAGGAAGGGTTACCGATCCTCAGCATGCCGTTGTAGCTGGCGCGGAGGTGCGCGTTGCCAGCGAAACGAACGGCTCCGCGCGCCGTGTCCTGACTGACAGCGAAGGTCTGTACTCGATTCCGTTTATCGCGCCCGGTTCCTACCGCATATACGTCGCGGCCCCGAAGTTCCGCACAACCGCAAGCGAGGCGATCACTCTCTCGGTCGGTCAGTCGCCTGTGTTCGATGTGCAACTGGTGGTCGGCGATGCACACGACCAAATCACCGTGGAATCGTCGTCTCCCACGCTGAACACCACCGACGCCTCAGTCGGAACAATCATCGACCGCGATTTTGTGCAGAACATACCGCTGAATGGGCAGCGAACGGAATCGAACTACTACACGGTCGACGGTGTATCCGCAAATATCAACGCCGGGAATGCCGGAGGAAACTATTCCCTCGCGACCAGCGGATCTCTTCCCGGCGGAACGGCGCTCGGCACAACCCAGTCTTTGATTTCGGTCGATGCGCTTCAGGAATTCCGTATCCAGACTTCAACGTTCTCGGCGGAATACGGCCGCGTGCCTGGCGGACAGGTAATGCTGGAGACACGATCGGGAACCAACCGGATTCACGCCAGTGGATACGAATACCTGCGGAATAATTACTTCGACGCCAACAACTGGTTCAACGACCAGCTCGGCGTTCCGACCGCACCGCTGCGCCAGAACGATTTCGGCGGGACCATCGGTGGACCGGTCTGGCTCCCCCATGTTTACGACGGCAAAAACAAGACGTTTTTCTTCGTCTCGTACGAGGGCCTGCGGCTCATACAGCCCCAGCCGGCGTCCGCACAGTTCGTGCCGTCGCTCTCTTTGCGCACCGCTTCGACGGGTCTTGTCCAGTCCATACTCAATGCCTTTCCCCTTCCCACGGGACCAGAAGCGACGGTGGCCTGCAACAACAGTACTTACGCGTACGGCGGCGCGCCCGTCGGCTCGAAAGTGCCGAGTGGACTTTCCCCATTCTCGCTACCCTATTCAAGTCCCAGCCAGGTCGACTCGACGAGCGCCAGGATCGACCAGTCTATTACTTCGAAGATTTCACTATTCTTTCGGGCGGGCATCACTCCCACCTCCACCACCACCCGGTCGCTCTCCGCCGTTAGCCCGCGGCAACTGAACTCGCAGCAGTATACTCTCGGCATCAATGCGCAACTCTCCAATAGTGCGACCAACGAGTTCAGACTTGGTTACGCACGCAGTGACTCCGCGATCGCCGGCCACCTGGATAACTTCGGCGGCGCGGTCCCGATCGATTTGCCCGCGGTAATGGGTTCGACCGCGCCAGGGGTCGAACCGCTTTTTTTTGAAAATATTTCAGGGGTCGGCAATTCGCTTCTTGCCTACCTGACAACGACCGCGAAATTGAGACAGTGGAACGCGCTTGACACGGCCAGTATCGCCGTTGGCCCCCATCAGTTGAAGTTCGGAGTCGACTATCGGCGCATCGAGTCGCCGACTACGCTGCCCAACGTTCTCGAAGCGTTTTACACCAGCAGCCAGGCGATTCTGAACAACAGCGCTACGCAACTCGTTCTACAGAAGGAGCTACCGGGAACCCCGATATTCACGGAGTTTTCCGCTTTTGCTCAGGATGAGTGGCGTATTTCGTCACGCCTGAACGCCTCATTCGGCGTGCGGTGGGAGGTCGACCCTCCGCCTGTGGGCCAAAACGGGCACAACGCGTATACGTTACAGGGAGATCCCGGTGCGCCTTCGAGTCTGACGCTTGCTCCCGCAGGCACCGCACTGTGGCACACGACCTGGTTCAACTTTGCCCCAAGGGCGGGTTTGGCGTGGGTTGCCCGAAACAAGGCCGGTTACGAAACTGTTGTGCGGGGTGGCGCCGGGATTTTCTTCGATACCGACTTCGCGCAAGCCGCGATGGGGTTCTCGGGACTTGGTTTTATTGGCTCCAACTCGCTGGTCAACCAACCACTCCCGGCTACATCATCGCAACTAAGCTTCAGCCCGTCCGTTACGCCGCCATATACCAGCACGACTGTATACGCTTTCCCGGCACACCTGCAACTGCCGTACACCATCCAGTCGAATGTCAGTGTCCAGCAGGCTCTGGGGGCGCACCAGTCCCTGACGGTCTCGTGGGTGGCTGCGGAGGGAAGGCGTCTACTTGCAGAGCAGGAGTTTATGCTCGGCAAGATCAATCCGAATTTCGGAACGGTCATCTTCTATGACGCGAATCTGACATCGGACTATCAGGCCCTTCAGTCCCGATACCAGAGGACGATGGCGCACGGATTGGCAGCATCGTTGGCCTGGACGTGGTCCCATGCGATCGACTATGGATCGACCAGCCAGGTCCTTCAGCCGGTTCGCGGAAATTCGGATTTCGACGGCCGCCAAAACGTTCAGGGTGGATTTACGTGGGATGTCCCGAATCCACTCAGAGGAAGTGCGCGTTTCCTACTGGAACACTGGGGGCTGGATGGAAGACTGAGCTTCAGGACGGCGCTTCCTGTTGCGGTGGCGGGGAGCCTTGCAACCGATCCGGCCACAGGAAGCTATTATCGTGGCGGCCTCAACTTCAATTCGGGCGTGCCTTTGTATCTCTACTCGGCGGGGTACCCAGGCGGCCGCGCCATTAACAAAGCGGCGTTCAGTCTGCCGGCAACTACTTTGTCCGGCAATGCGCCCAGGAACTTCGTTCGCGGTTTCGACGCAGACCAGCTCAACTTTGCAGTGCGGCGCGAGTTCCCGCGTGCCGAAGGCCTGCGTCTGCAGTTCAGGGCCGAGGTGTTTAACATTCTGAACCATCCGAACTTCGGATTTATCGACGCTACCTACACTGACGCGGCTTTCGGACTTGCCCAGAAGACTTTAAGCTCGAGCCTCGGCACGCTGGCGCAGCAGTACCAACAAGGCGGGGCGCGGTCGATGCAATTCGCGGCGAAATTGCTTTTCTGACGCGGTGGCGAATGAAGATGCGGCATTCACATTTTCTCGCGGCCTTGCTGTTCAACACGACGGCGTTCATGCGGGGTCAGGCTCCTGCGCGTCCGCAGTTTGAGGTTGCGTCGGTGAAAGAGAACCCAACCTTCAGCGGTAAATCGGAGGGAATCGGATCGCCGTCTCCCGGCAGGCTGAAAGGCCGTAACGTCCCGCTGCGATTACTCTGCCGGATCGCCTATGAAATAGATACCTTTAATATATTCGGAGGGCCGGGCTGGATGGATTCCGCAGGCTTCGATATCGATGCAAAAGCTCCGGTCGTTCCGGGCCAGTTGCGAGCCGACGAGTCGAAGATAAGGCGGCTCGTGCTGCAATCTCTCCTGGAAGAGAGGTTCAGGTTGAAGACACACATCGAAACGCGTGAGATGCCGATCTACGTTCTGACGATTGCTAAGGGCGGCTTGAAGATGAAACCGGCACCCTGCGACCCTATCGAGACGGCATGTCTGGCTAAGCTGGCTGAAGCGATGAGTACCTGGCCGCAGCCGATCAATGGCGCATGGGAGCCGGTCGACAGGTTCCTGATAGGTCTCGCTACCTACACAAATGGAAACCGTGCGATCGTCAATAAAACAGGACTCACTGGGGTATGGGACATGCACATGCAATGGGCCTATCACCCGCCACCGAGTCCGGTGGACGCCGGAAGGCAGACCGAGCTGGGCGATCCCGAAGGAGAATCGCTTTTCACCGCGCTCGAAAAACAACTTGGATTGCATCTCAGTCCAGCCAAGGGTCCGGTGGAAGTACTGGTCATTGACTCCGCCGAGAAGCCCGGCCCGAACTAACTAATGTCCAGGTCGTTCCTGGACATTCCGCCGAGACAGTACAAAAAAAACGGAACAAATTCGTCTCCGCATGAACTTTCTTTGTAGACCTCAAGTCGGGTCAGAAAGTGTTTCCCCCATGCGCGCCATCGCCTAAACAGGAAAAAGGGAACCGCAGCCGTATTCAGCCGGGTTCGGCAGGCTAACTCGAATCCGCGTGCCAGTCTCGCGCCTCTGCCCGGAATTCCTGTCGTGCTTTCCTTCTGATAAGGAGGCAGCTGCGCCGGGCCGTTTTCGTTCAGGGAAAGCACCGAAGTGACGGTATTCCGCTGATTGTAACCCAACAAAAAAATTCCAGCCGACTCGGATCCGGTAGCTTCCGTGCCGCTGATAACGGCCCCGCGTCAAGTTGCCGCGATCCTCTAACCAATCGGAGGTTCTACGTAGTTACTCTTCACGAGATCCCGATTAACTTGAGCATAATTTCAGAGAAATAACTACCGGCGAATCGCTATTTGGTGGAAGCTGTACTATCGCTTGAGCGCCTGGAACTCCGACGCGGAGTGGTTGTAAGCCGACTCGAGTTCTGCCAGTAGTTTCGTCATGGCCGGGGTCGGCGCGTCGCTGGCCCCGTCGATCAGACTGAACAATGCCTGCAGTTGTTCAGAGACACGGCTGCCTGTGAGGGACGCCCGAAAACGCGTCCACTCCGGAGAATCGGTATGTCGGGCGCATTCCCGAAGCATGTCACCGGTGCCGCGAACCATGCCGGAGATTTTCTCCAGAGTCTGCCACTCTCGTTGAAGGTCGGCGACCGAGACCTTTAGTTCGGGGTCCAGTTCGACCTTGACTTTCTGCTCCGATGTGGTGGACCCGGCCGTCATACGAATCGTGTAGATTCCCGGCAATACCTGCGCTCCGCGCGGTGCTCCCCCACCGCCGCCTCCTTCACCACCGCCGCGCCGTCCACCACCGCCTCCTGGCAATGCGGTAGCGCGCAGATCCCATGCAATCCGATGCACTCCCGGAGTGCGCTCATTTGCAGGCGCCGGGATCGAACGGAGCACCTTGCCGGCCGCATTCAGAACCTCTATACGAACATCGTCCGTTTGCCCCGGCAGATAGTAATTCAGAATCGCGCCATACGCCGGATTGGCGGCGGCAAACTCCGTGTCGCCTCCGCCTGCGCGCGTTGCGCGCACCGTATAGCGCAGCGCCGGGCGAACCGGGAAGAGCGTCGCAGCGCGTGCGGCGGCTATCTGCTGGATCGGTGTCGCGTCGTCGAAAATATAAATGCCCCGGCCATGTGTGGCCAGCAGGATGTCGTTCTTTTCGGGCTGCAGGAAGATATCGCGAACCGCGACGTGGGGAAGGTTCGCCAGGTCGAAGCGTGACCAGTGCCCGCCGCCGTTGAAGGAGACGAACGCGCCCACCTCCGTGCCGAGGTACAGCACCTGAGGATTCTTAAGATCTTCGCGCACCACCCAGATGAAAGCATTCGCGGGAAGGCCCTCGATGATACTCGTCCACGTCTTGCCCGAATCCGTCGTCCTGAACAGATGAGGCCCCATATCGTCGAACATGTGGCGGTCAAAGCCCGCGTAGAGCACATTTTCATTGCGGTGGGACGTCTCGAGAGCAGATACGGGCGAGCCCGGCTCGATACCTTTGATATTTGCCGCGACGTTAACCCACTGACCGCCGCCATTGGTGGTCACCTGAATGTTGCCGTCGTCGGTGCCGGCCCAGATTACGCCGCGCCTGACGGAAGATTCGGAGATGTGCGTCACGGCGCCATAGACTTCCGAAGAGCTGTTATCCGTGGCGATGGGCCCGCCCGAGGGCTTCCATTTTGCGGGGTCCGCTTTGGTGAGATCGCGGCTGATCGGCTCCCACGTGGTTCCTTTATCGCTGGACTGGAAGATTACGTTGCTGCCGTAGTAGAACGTGTCCTTGCCAAAGGGCGATCGCACCAGCGGCGCGTCCCAGGCAAACCGGTACTGAAGATCCGCGGCGGTTCCGCCGTTGTTGCCGCGCACCTGCGGGCCGATCGATTGCTGATCGCGAGTGCGCAGGTCCGTGCGCAGCAGCGTACCCCCAGGTGTCTGCGTGAGCACAACATCGGGGTCCTCGGATTCGCTGAGAACGTTGAACCCCACGATGGTGCTGATCATCCGCCAGTCGTCGTTCAGGATGCCGGAAGGCTCGCGCGTTTGCGAAGGACCGATCCACGTCCCGTTGTCCTGAGTGCCGCCCGATACGTCGTAGAACGGCTTCCGGTTATCGGCATACACGTGATAGAACTGGCCGAGCGAGATATTGGAAACGTGCTGCCAGGTCTGGCCCCGGTCCCAGGTGGAAGCGAGACCGCCATCGGAGCCCTGCCACATGCGCGCCGGGTCCAGAGGGTCGATCCAGAGAGCCTGCAGGTCGCCATGGACCGAGCCGCCGATACGCCCGAAGCTCTTGCCGCCATCGTCTGACACCTCAAGCGCGCCTTCGAGAACATAGACACGGTTTTCATCCTTCGGGTCCACGCGCAGATCGCAGTAGTAATAGCCGCGTGTGGTGAGGCTGCGGTCGTTATTGACCGCCTCGAAGGTTTCGCCGCCATCCTGCGAACGGAACAACGAGCCTTCTTTCGATTCGGCCACAACGTAGACGATACGTGGGTTGCTCGGAGCTACTTTCACGCCGATGCGCCCCATCAGCGCGGGCAGACCTTTCGTGATCTTCCTCCAGTTCTTGCCGCCGTCGCTCGATTTGAACAGCCCGCCGGTTGTACCGCCGCTGTCATAACGCCAGGGCTTGCGGTCGAACTGCCACATTCCGGCAAAGATAGTGTCGGGATTGGAGGGATCGAGGTCGAGGTCGGAAGCTCCGTTCAGAGGGTCGATGTAGAGCGTCTTTTGCCATGTGCGGCCGGCGTCCGGCGAGAAGAATACGCCGCGCTCCGGGTTGGGGCCGAACGGATGCCCTACCGCGGCCACGAAGACGCGCTTCGGGTCGCGCGGATCGAGCGCCACGCGCGAGATGGTCATAGTCTGGTCGAGACCTCGGTGTTCCCAGGTCTTGCCGCCATCTCCGGTGTAGTACATGCCGCTGCCGAACGAAACGCTGTTGCGCACGTTGGCTTCGCCCGTGCCGACCCAAACCGTGTCGGGATGTTTGGGATCGATCGCGATGTCGCCGATCGAAATGGTTTCGGGCCGTTCGAAGATGCCCTGCCAGGTAACGCCACCATTTACAGTTTTGAAGAGGCCGCCTGAGCCGGTCGCCGCGTAGAGCAGGCGGGGATTTCCCGGCACGCCCTCGATTCCGGAAACACGTCCTCCCATGGCCGCGGGACCAACGCTTCGCCATTCGAGCCGATTCAGTTTTTTGAACAAGCCGTCGAACGATTCGCCGGTCTGAGCGGCGGCAATCGGGATCAGACAAACAAGAAACAGCGTGATTCGCATTGAGTACTCTCCGGCATTGAAGGTTTCCGTTTAGTCGATTATCGAACAGTCCAGCTCGATATCCTTCAACGAGGCGAGTCGAACATCGGCCAGGTGGCGCTTTCGCGGCATCCTGGGGACGCACCAGGGACGCGCTTCAGGATCGCGGAGGGTTCTTCGAAAGCTTCCGCTGCAGCGATCTGCGGTGCAGCCCCAGAAGCTTAGCCGCGCGCGATATATTGCCCGCGCAATCCTCAAGCACTCGCTGGATGTGCTCCCATTCGACCCGTCCGAGACTCGGCACCTCGTTGCCGGGCTCCTCCGGTGATTCATTTCCGTCCGTGGATGTGAGCTTCTGGTAAGCGCTCAGAATCTGATCGGCATCCGCGGGTTTGCTTAGGTAATGATCTGCCCCCAGTTTCGTTGCCGCGATCGCGGTGGCAATGCTGCCATATCCGGTGAGCATGATGATACATGTGGTCTCATCCATGCTGCGTAGTTCACGAACGATGTCGAGTCCGCCCATCTCGGGCAGGCGCAAATCCACAATTGCGAGATCGGGAACACAGGACGCGGCAAGCCCCAGCGCAGTCGGCCCGTCCTTCGCGGCATGAGTTTCCCATCCCCGCTCGGTGAACGACCTTTGCAGGCGGTTCCGAAAAATCTCGTCGTCATCGACCACGAGCGCAACACCCTGTGTGCATTCCTCAGCCATGTCAGCCTTCGGCTTGCGCAGTTTTTTCCAGCGGCAGTTCCAGCACCGCGCAGGTTCCCTTCGCCGCTGATGAATCGAACATGAGGCGGCCTCCCAGCCGATCCGCCAAAGTGCGTACCAGGAAGATGCCCAGCCCCATTCCTCGTCCCGGTTCCTTGGTCGTGAAGAACGGCTCTCCGGCGTGCCGCAGTGTCTCCTGCGACATCCCGGTCCCGGAATCTTTTACCTCGAAACGAATGCTCTCCCGCGATCGCGACGTCGCCAGAGACACTGTGGAACCCGCCGGGCTCGCCTCCACTGCGTTCTTCACCAGCGCGACGATGGCCTGTTGAACTGCGTGCCGCGGCACTTTGAGGACTGATTGAAGGTCCTCCTGCGAAGCTTCGACCCTAAGTACCGACCCTGAAGCAAAAGCCAATTGCGCGGCACTGACCAGGATGCCGGCGTTTACGGCCTCGATCGCCTCTCCGGTCGGTTCGGCGCCCTCAACGCTGAGCCTCTGAAGTATGGCGCGGCAACGTTCCACTTCGGTTCGTATCAGACGGCTGTCGTCGGCAAGCGAACCGTCCCCCAGAGTGCGCGTGGCATACCGTTCCAGGTCGTTGGCCACCACCGCGATGGTTGCGAGCGGCGTGCTGAGTTCGTGGGCCGCTCCGGCAGCCAACGTCACCAGCGAGGCCAGACGGTCTTTGCGAGCCAGTTCCTCCTGCATGCGGAGCAGCGACTGCTCATGCTGGCGCAGCAGGCTGGAAATCCTGCCGGAAAACATCGCGACCAAAAGCGCTGCGATGGCGAACCCCAGCCACATACCGAACAGATGAACGTTTACGCCTTCTCCGTGGTGGTGCATTTCAAGTGCGGCGATCGGCCTGTAACGCCAGAACAGGAGAGCAAAACAAAGCGAGGCGAGTAACCCCAGTGCCCATGTTTGCCGCTGATTCAGAATCATGGCTGAAAGCGTGATGTAAACCAGATAGAGCAGACTGAGAGGATTGGTGGGACCGCCGGTCAACATCAGCACGGCGGTGAGACCCAGCGTATCCAGCACGAACAGCCAGCCGATCAGCGCCGATGCTGCCACCGGAGCCGCATGTTCCGAGGTGTGCTCGCGGCGCGAAAGCCAGAAGTTGCTCAAAGCTTCGAGGCACGGCGCAACCGCGATCCACGCCAGTGGCAGTCCCGCGTCGAGAACCCGATCCACCAGCGCCGCGGCCGCGATTTGCCCAAACGCCATGGCATAGCGAAATCGAATGATCCAGGGGAGCGCGACCCGGGGGGCTGAAGCGGAAGCAGGTAACATCCTGAGAACGTTCTCCTTATGCTAACGCTTACGGGAGCACCCTGGGCTGCGACAAAATGCCGCATGATCGTCCCCGCTTGCGGCAATTTAACGCATTTTCAAGCCGCCGAATATTTGTGAAACTCCAAATTGAAATGACTGACGCCGACCTCTCGCTCTCACAGATTCCGGACAGTGTACTGCTCGAAGAACTCCGCAGGCGTCAAATCGATTTCGATCTCAGCTTCGTTCCCGCAACCTCGCTCGGGCGTGAGATGGTTCGGCGCCGCAAATCGAGACCCGTGGGGCGCCCTGCGCATCCGATGCGCGACACGATTGTCGCCGAACGGGCGGCCGGAGCGCCGCTCAGAGATCTGGCGTGGCGGCATGGATTGAGCGTGCGCACGATTACGAGGATTGTGCGAACCTCGCCGACGCCGAGGCAGCAGCGTCGCCGCGAGTAGTGGCCCCTCCGAACCCGAGCGCGTCAATTTGCCGCATCTCTCAGCCTCGAAAGTCTGCCTACAATCGCGGTAGAGGCCGGTCCGTTCCAACCCAAATGAAACTCGCGATTTCCCTTCTTTTGTTCTGCTGGGCCACGGCGGCTTCCGTGCTCCCGGATGCCGGGCTCAATGCCCAGGAGAAAGAACGCTATCACCGTCTCTGCCGCGGCTTCATTGCGCCGTGCTGCTGGAGTCA
>Ga0302319_10027264_pt1 | contig 10017 bp, 10 predicted proteins | sample Bog_T0_2_FD_203319 | JGI IMG/M metagenome (GOLD analysis project Ga0302319, IMG submission 203319) | Peat permafrost microbial communities from Stordalen Mire near Abisko, Sweden - Bog_T0_2 | ecosystem: Environmental > Terrestrial > Soil > Wetlands > Peat | place: Sweden: Abisko, Stordalen Mire...
AGGCTCAGCAAGCCTCCGGCAGACAAAATGAGCGGCGAGATACCTGTAAAATCGCGGATTTTGAGGGGATGCGGAGAAATACCGGTCAAAAAACTTTATAACTCGGCGATTTTCAGAGGTTCCCTAGTTGGAGCGTGCTGGAATCTCGCTCAGCAGATATTCCATCATGGCGGCCCAATATCCGGCTACCTGTCTGGCGTGGAAATTGGTTTAGTAATGTGCGCCGTGATCTGGTGTATGTTTAATTTGGTTATGTGGATGGTTCGCAAGCAAGAGGCGAAAAGCTAAGGCTGTTTTGCAGTTGCTGTAATGCGGACACTCCGCATCCCACCCTAGCCACAAAAACAAGAACGCGGCGAGGGTGGGGCACCTGTCAATTTAAGCAACTGCCAATCGCTTGAGTTGGAGGTGGTCGCGGCGAAGTTGGGCAAGGTCGTACTGGGCCTGTTGAATGAGCCAGCCTTCTTCCGTGCCTCCAAACACCTGAGAGATTCTGACCGCCATCTCTGGGGATATGCCGCGTTTCCCGTTTACCAGTTCTGAAAGCGTGTTGCGCGTCACCCCAAGGGCGGCGGCGGCGTCTGTGATCGTCAAGCCTGTAGGCTCAATGCACTCCTGTAGCACGACAAGGCCGGGGTGCGGTGGGTTCTTCATGTTCATGGGATGGCTCCTCTCAATGGTAATCGACATAATCGACATCCTCCGCGTCGTCGTCGAAACGGAAGATCACCCGCCAATTGGCTTGGACGGTCACAGCCCAAAAGCCTTTCATTTGGCCCTTGAGCGGATGCAAGCGGAACCTGGGCAGGTCCATGTGGGCAACGGTTGGGGCGGAGTGAAGCGTCGCCAGAATATTCCGCAGCTTGCCAACATGTTCCGGGTTTACGCCGCTTGGGTCATCGTGTTCAAAGAGCCGTTTCAGCCCCTTGTGGCGAATTGTCCGTATCACATCTTACCGTAACGCGACATGTGTCGGATGTCAATAGAAATTTGTTTTGGAAAGCTTCTCAGGTTCTATCCGTTTTGAGAGGGCACGGGAGAGAATATTCTCGTCCGGCTTAGTCTTCCCTTCCCGCGTAATGCCTGGGGCACCTGATAGACACTGGCATCAGGCTCTCTCCCGCTTTGGAGAGGGTCTATGCCGCATAGCGCAGGACTTCAACCTCGGCATTGCGCTGGACGGCCTCTTCGGCTTGCTGATAGATCCGTCTGGTGACAGCCTCGGAAAGATAGTACTCGCCGCAGTTCTGGCAGATATCCGCAGGGACTTCCTTGAAAACGATCACCGTACGATTTCGATCCAGCGTAACGGTTACCGTGCCGGGCTGTGGTTGGCCAGTTTTGCAGAGAACGCACGTCATGCATGCCTCCATATTCAACTCCTGGTTTTGAAATCAGGCCCCCACAGCAGAGGGTCTGGACGGTACACGGTCACCAAATAACATGCGCCTGTTGCGAAATCGCGCGCAACTACGGCATGAACGGGCTGCTGTTGTGCAAACCCCAGCAGCAACACACTGGGATAAGGTATGTCTTCAGGATAGCTGGTCTTTCTACGAGAAGCGGGTACGCCGCCAGAGCAGCGTTCCGCAGAGGCCCAGTGGCAGGATGGTACCGATGACCAGGACGATCATCCAGGGCATGTTGAGCGAGAGATGCTGGCTGACCGTGCCGAGGCCCAGCCAGACGAAGATTCCCACCGCGACAATCATCACCACCGCTTCCAACCAATGGCGCACGGGCGGATGCTCGGCTAGCGGATCGTCGCCGGCGACCACCGCGGCCACCTTTACAGCGTCCAGGCCGTAGCGTTCGCACTCCCGGTCACGAGCCTGCTTCCAGTTCACCAGCTCCGAGGGGCCGGGGTCGGCCATGCTGATGGAGACTGCGCCGGCGATCATCACCAGCGATCCGGTAAGGATCAGCGCCTTTGCAGAGGTGCTCAGTCCGGAGAATTCGGCGAAGACCAGCGCGCCCCACGCCAATCCCCACAGTTGATTGGTGTTGGAAAGCGGAATGCCGCGCCCGATGCCGATGTACTTGGCCGCGAAGTTTTGGAAGAGGTCGCCGATTACCCAGCAGAAGCCGCCCAGGAAGGGCCAGAAAAGCATGGGGCGCGCCAAATGCAATTGTGTGGTGAGGTTGGCCACGCCGCCAACCTTAACGGCTGTGAGGATAAAAACTGTGCCTAACTCGCCAAAGGTGAAGATGGTGACGAACGAAAGCGGGTTCATGCCGCTGATGTAGGCCTTGCGGTAGGGAATATACATGGTGCCGAGCAGGACGCCCGCACCCAGCGCGGCCACGATTCCAACCAGAGCCTTGCCCGGCGTTTCAGACTCGCTCGCCGTGGCATAGGCCAGAACCGCCGCGCCTCCGACGATGGCGAAGGCGCCTCCCAGGACTTTCGACCATCCCTTGACGCCGGAACCGCGCAGCTCCTTGAAGAGCAGCCAGCCCCAGAAGAGGCCCACAAGGCTGTTGGTGTTCCAGAGCGGAAAGGCGATGGACAGGCCCACGTTGCGCACCGCGAAGATGGTGAGCGTGTTGGCCACGGCCCACAACATTCCGGCCAGCAGCGCCCACACAATGAGGTGGGGTTTGTCGCGCAGATCGGAAAAAATAAAGCCCGTGCCCTTGAGCAGCGTGGGAACCGTCCAGCGGGCCACGAATGCGCCCATTACCATTCCCATGGAAAGAATGAAAGGAGCAAACGCGGCGTCCAACAGGCCGGCGTTCACCAGCTTGGTGGGCGCTTCGGCGGTGCCCAGCCAGACGGCCGCGGTCAGTCCGCAGAAGACGCCGAGTTTATGCAGGGAGAGGGTCGAACGCCCGCGCGCGGCGGTTAGATTTTCGCTCACGAAATCACCTCAGGCTCATCAGTAGGATTATTCCCAGAATCAAGACACCGATTGGAACCCACAGGTGCACGTCGGTAAGAATTGCAATCGATTGCGACCGCTTCATCCGCCCACCTCTTCGAGGCGCACGGGCCGGTGTTCGTCATAGGACTTGCGCGCCGCCAGCGCCATGGCCACGGGAATTCGTCCGTCGATGCCGGTGACTTCGGTCGTCCGCTTTTCGCGGATGGCGGTGACGAAGGATTTCAGTTCGCTGGCAAAGCTTTCCGTGTAGCGCTCCATGAAGAAGTTGAGGGGCAGATCCGTATGCACGGATTTTCCGTCGCTGACCACGGCCTGGTTGGGATAGCAGTTTTCCGTAGCGATTTTTCCCTCGCTGCCCAGAATCTCCACGCGCTGGTCGTAGCCGTAAGGAGCTTTGCGGCAGTTGTCGATGGTGCCGATGACGCCGTTGCGGAAGCGCAGCACGATCAGCGCGGTGTCCAGGTCGCCGGCCTTGCCGATCTCCGGATCAACACGGACGCCGGCCACTGTGTAGATCTCTTCCACCTCGTCGCCGATGAGGAAGCGGGCCATGTCGAAGTCGTGAATGGTCATATCCATGAAGATGCCGCCGGAGACTTTGACATAAGCCAGAGGCGGCGGCGCGGGATCGCGGCTGATGATGTGCATCAGATTGGGCGTGCCGATTTCGCCCGTGGCCACGGCATGGCGGACGCGCGCGAAGTTCGAGTCAAAGCGCCGGTTGAAGCCGATCTGCAATTGCACTCCAGCCTTTTTCACCGCCGCCAGGGCGTGGTCGATCTGCTCCAGGCTGAAGGCGATGGGTTTCTCGCAGAAGATGTGCTTACCGGCCTGGGCGGCCTGCGTGATCAGATCGGCGTGAGTGCTGGTGGACGAGCAGATCAGCACCGCTTCGATCTGCTTGTCGGCGAGGATGCCGCTGCTCGATGCGGTCACCTTGGGAATGTTGCAGCGTGCGGCCAGCGCCTGCGCGGCCTCGCGATTCACGTCGGCGATGGCAACGATCTCAGCCTCCGGCAAGCGGAAGGCCAGCGTTTCCGCGTGAACCTTGCCGATGCGACCTGCGCCGATGATTCCGATGTTCAGTTTTTGTGTGCTCAATGTCTCCCCCTATTCATGTTGAAAGCTTATATCGGTTGAGAGTCCGTTTTAGCCCCCGCGAAAAGCAAGCTACAGCATACACGTTTCACCGAAGGCCGAATTCATTTGATTCCTTGTTAGGAAACCAAGGAACCGACATGCTCAGTAACAGGTGTGGTAAAAAACTTTTCCACGGAGCGCAGATACTCGCGGCTACGCAATGCGCTTTCCCTGGGCGTGCCCATGCCGGGCAGGATGTCCTGCTCCACCAGCATATAGCCCTTGTAGTCGCGCGCGGCGAGCCAGCGCAGCATGGCCGGGAAGTCCACGCAGCCCTTGCCCAACTCGCGGTAGAGGCCGTTGCGCATGGCGGTGAAGTAGTCCCATTTTTCTTCGCGGCTGCGCTTGGCGACGGTCGGCTCAAGGTCTTTCAAATGGACGTACCAGATGCGCTCCGCGAAGCGATTGAGCGCCGCGGTCACGTCACACTCCTCTTTGCCAGTGCCGTGGTAATAGTGGCCCACGTCGAAGACCAGCCCGATAGTGCGCGGGTCGGTCAGATCGAGGAATTTCGCAATCTCGTCGGGCGTCTCCACGTAGCCCGCGCAGTGGTGGTGCAGGACGGTCCTGAGGCCGGTCGCGTCGAAGACCGCCTTGGCAATCTGGTCCGCGCCGCCGGCAAAGACCTTCCACTCGTCCGCGCTCAGCCCCATCTGCGGCGTGATGCGACCGGCATTTTTGGTGCGCACCGGATCGGTGCCGTTGTCGTCCGAGAGAACGAGGAAAGGCTTCGGCGATGTGGCCACGGCGGCCAGCAGACGCGCTGTTTTCACGGCATTTTCGATGCCGGGAGCATGGGCGGCGGGGTTCTTCATGGCCACAGGCACAAACGCGCCCAGCATCACCAGGTTGCGCTTGGTGATTTCTGTTTTAAGCGCGGCGGGCTCGGTGGGCATATAGCCCCAGTCGCCCAGCTCGGTTGCGGTGTAGCCGGTCTCCACCAGCTCGTCCAACATTCTGTTAAACGGAATTTGCTGACTCGTGTCCTGATGTTCCAGCGTGCCCCAGGAACAAGGCGCATTGCCAACCAACATCTTCTTCATGATCGTTCCTCTTTCGAATTCCGTGTTTCACAGAAAAAAGCGTTCACGCTTGCGCGCTTCTTCATAGAGGGTTCTGGTGGCGCGCACGCTCTCCATCTCGGAGACTTCGGCCACCGCAACATCCCACCAGGATTCGTAGCCCGGCACACTCACCGCCGGATCGGTCTCCACCACGATGACCGTGGTGCGGTCCAGCGTTTTGGCTTTGCTCAAGGCTTGCTTCAATTCATCCAGCGTGGCGGCCTTCAGGGCATGAGCGCCCAGGCTGCGCGCATTGGCGGCAAAGTCCACGCTGATCGGCTCGCCGTCCAACTGGCCTGTGGCCTGCGAGCGGAAGCGATAGCGTGTGCCGAATTCGCCCTGGCCCAGCGAGCGGCTCAATGCGCTGATGCTGCCAAAGCCGTGATTGTCCACCAGCACGATGATGATCTTGACGCCCTCCTGCACTGAGGTGACAATTTCGCTGGGCATCATCTGGTAAGTGCCGTCGCCCAAAAAGACATACACCTCGCGGGTGGAGTCGGCCATTTTTGCGCCGATGGCCGCGGGAATCTCGTAGCCCATGCAGGAGTAGCCGTACTCCATGTGATAGCCGTTGGGCGTGCGTGTGCGCCACAGCTTGTGCAGGTCGCCGGGATGGCTGCCCGCCGCAGAAAGCAGCACGTCGCGCTCGCCAGCCGCCTCCCACATTGCGCCGATGACTTCGCTCTGCGCAGGCTTCCCCGGGTTGTTCAGATGGAAGAGGCGATCTACTTCGGCTTCCCACGCGATTTTCAGAGTGGCAGCTTCGGCGGCATACTCATTGGTGACTTTGTAGCCGCTGAGCGCGGCGGTTAGTTGTTCGAGGGCAGTGCGCGCGTCGGCCACTACTGGAATCGCGCCAACCTTATAAGCGTCAAACTCAGCTGTGTTGATGTTGACGAAGCGAAGTAGCGGATTCTGGAAGGCGGTCATCGATGCGGAGGTGAAATCGGAGTAGCGCGTGCCGATGCCGATGACGAGGTCGGCGGAGTGCGCCAGGCGGTTGGCGGCAAGCGTGCCCGTTGCGCCGATGGCTCCCATTGATTGCGGATGATCCCAGGCCAGAGAGCCTTTGCCGGCCTGCGTCTCTGCAATGGGAATGCCGGTTTGCTGGACGAATTTATTGAGAGAGTCCCAAGCTTCGCTCATCAGCACGCCGCCGCCGGCTATGATCAGCGGCTTTTTGCTGGCGCGGATGGCTTCCACCGCGCGCTGCAGGGAGAGCGTGTCCGGCTGGGGGCGGCGAATCAGCCAGACCCGCTTGCGGAATAATTCTTCCGGATAGTCGTAGGCTTCAGTTTGCACATCCTGCGGCAACGCCAGCGTCACCGCGCCGCAATCGGAGGGCGAGGTGAGCACGCGCATCACTTCAGGCAGCGCGGTGATGAGCTGCTCGGGGCGATAGATGCGATCCCAGTAGCGGGAGACCGGCTTGAAGCAATCGTTGACGCTGATGTCCTGCGTGGAGGGCGATTCCAATTGCTGGAGAACCGGAGCGACGTTGCGGCGGGCAAAGATGTCACCGGGCAGCAGCAGCACCGGCAGGCGGTTGATGGTGGCCAGCGCCGCGCCGGTGATCATGTTCGTTGCGCCGGGTCCGATGGAGGAGGTGCAGGCAAAGGCGCGCACCCGGTTGCCGGCCTTGGCAAAGCCCGCGGCCAGGTGCACGCCGGACTGCTCGTTGCGCACCAGGTAGTAGGGAAAATCGGGATTCTGCTGCAGAGCCTGGCCGATTCCCGCCACGTTCCCGTGGCCAAAGATGCCCAGCACGCCGGCGAAAAATTTATGTTCCTCACCGTCCCGCTCGACATACTGGTTTTTTAAAAAGCTAATCAGGGCCTGAGCCATGGTCATGCGACGCGTTGCCATCGGTCTCCTCGATTCATCGGGAATGTTATCGCTTCACCAGCGGCAGCCGGGGATCGACCTCGCGCCACTCGTTGCGCACCCACGCATAGTCGGGGTCGTCGGAGGAGGCCAGCGAGCGTGCCGAACCGGCCAGCGCGTTCAAGTAATAAACGTTATAGCCGTGCGCCGCCACCACCGGGTGATAACCTTCCGGCACCAGGACCAGCTCGCCATCGCGCACCGTCAGCGTCTCGTCGATGCGGCGGTCCGGGGTGTACACCTTCTGAATGGCGAAGCCTTCGGGGCGCTCGATGCGGTAGTAGTAAATCTCCTCCAGGTCAACTTCCGCGGGAGGATTGTGCACATCGTGCTTGTGGGGCGGAAAGCTGGACCAGTTGCCCGCGGGCGTGAAGACTTCCACGACGATCAGGCGATGGGCAGGAAAATTCGGCGGAATCATGCTGTTGATCTGGCGTGAGGCGTTGCCGCCGCCGCGAATCTCAATGCTGACATCGTCGGGCGTAACCAGCCGCGCCGGGTGTTCCTCTTCGGCGCGGGAGTAGCAGAAGGCCAGGTCGCAATCGTTTTCGGCGGTCACAGTGAAGCGGGTCTTGATGGGCAGATAGAGCGTGTGGGGAAGGCCGTCAAAGGCGGACTTCCGCCCGCCAACGCGCGGCCACTCGCCGCGTGAGCTTTTCACCGAACAGACGCCGCCCAACACCACCACGGCCAGCTCATTGCCGCCGGTTTCAGTATCGTAGCTCTCGCCCTTGGCCATCTTGCGAACCTCAAAGGAGAGGTACTCATAACCGAAATTTTCGATTTTGTTGAGGAAGGCATCGGGACGAATCAGCAAGTCAGGCATAGAGACTCCAAGGCGAGAATGCACACGTGTGCATTTTTCTAGCTAATCATCTCCCTCGGCGGCCATTTCTGTCAACTCCGACACTGTTTCCCAACCGCTTTGATGATCAGCCAACCATTGTGACATGCTCTCTTGACCGAAATTGGAAGGGGTGGTACGGTTTTTATGCACACGTTTGCAATCTCCGGAGGACCCATGCCGCCGAGTGAATCGAAGACCCCCTACAAGAGCCCGCTTTATCAAATGACGCAGACCACATCCACCTGCCTGTGGAACGATTCGCCTTCCATTGAAGAGCTGACCTATTCCATCGATCATGGGGCCGTGGGCGCTACCTGCAACCCCTCCATCGTCGTTTCCGTGCTGAAAAAAGAGTTGGCGCTATGGAAGCCCAGCATTCTGGAGCTGGTGGCCAGTCACCCCCAGGCCACGGAGGAGGAGATCGCGTGGCTGCTGGTGGAAGAGATGTCGGTGAATGGGGCGCGGCTGCTCAAACCGATCTTCGACCGAGAGAAAGGGCGCAACGGCCGCCTTTCCATCCAGACCGATCCGCGCACTTATCGCAACACCGAGGCGATGCTGACGCAGGCCACGCGTTTCAGCCAACTGGCGCCCAACATGATTGTCAAAATTGCCGCCACGCGCGCCGGCATCGTCGCCATGGAAGAAGCCACCTATCGCGGCATCAGCATCAACGCCACGGTCAGCTTCACGCTGCCGCAGGCCATCGCCGTGGCCGAGGCCGTGGAGCGCGGCCTGAAGCGCAGGGAAAAAGATGGCCTGGAGATTGCCACCATGGGGCCGGTCTGCACGCTGATGGTGGGCAGGCTGGACGATTGGCTCAAGATCGTCATGGAGCGGAGGCAGCTTTCGGTCGATCCCGGCTACCTGGAGTGGGCCGGAGTCGCGGTCTTCAAGAAGGCCTACAAGCTGTACCGTGAGCGGGGCTACCGTCTGCGGCTGCTTTCGGCGGCGTTTCGCAATCACATGCACTGGAGCGAGTTTATCGGCGGAGATGTGGTGATCTCCCCGCCGTGCGCATGGCAGCGCCGTTACAATGACAGCGGCATCGAGGCGATTCCGAGAATCGACAATCCGGTGGATGCGAAGATCGTAGAGACGCTGCTGAAAAAGTTTCCTGACTTTGAGCGCGCATACACGGAGAAGGGTTTGTCGCATGAGGAGTTTGACACCTTCGGCTCCACGCGCAGAACATTGCGGGGATTTATCGCTGCCGGCGCGGAGTTGAATGCGATGATTCGGGATGTGATTTTACCCAATCCCGATACGGAATAATGTAGCTCCGCGGCCCGGAAAACTCTCCATGCCGCGCAGTTTCATCTCTGGAACGGCCGCCGCAAGCAGCCGCTCCAAAACCTCTGCAAGCCATAGATAAAATGAGGCTTGTAACCGCATGATGGCGCGCATATTCCTATCGGCAGACAGAGGGTTCTACTGCCCAACCCCAAAATACCAATTTTTCCTTGACACCGGCAGCGCAGTATTGCTAGTTTGCTTACGCGGAAGAGGAATAAGAGAAATCCACCGCCAAATACATGCATGTGCGCTTCTGTTGAGCGGAATCGCTTGCCAGTGGAGTGAAGGCGTGTCTCTTGGAGGTGGATTTTTATTGTCTTTACCGTGTCTTAACAAAGCCTTCACTATAGTGGTTCAGTGTGTTTGGAAGGTAGTTTTGATTCAGAATCTTTGGGAGGCAGTATGATTTCGATGAATCGGTATATGGGACAACGAGCGAACATTTCCTGGTGGACTCGTCTGGGATTGGCGCTGTTGTTGATACTTCCTGCACTGGGCGCCTACGCCCAGTATGAAAATGGAAGTCTGGTGGGAACCATTCACGACGCTACCGGGGCCGCAATCCCCAACGTGAGCGTCACGGTCACCAACAATGCGACCGGAATTGCCACCATCGTAACGTCGAACGGCGGGGGCGATTATGAGGTTCCGTCGCTTCGGTTCGGCATTTACTCAATCACCGCAAAAGCAGCCGGTTTCGCGGATGCCCTTGCCAAGGAGATCACCATCCCTGTCGGCGGCCGTATCCGCATCGACCTGACGATGAAGATCGGCACAGCCGAGATCACCGTCCAGGTTTCCGGCGTCGCGCTGCAGCTTGAAACTGAATCCAGCCAGCGTGGCCAGACCATCACGGAGTATCAAACTGAATCTCTTCCGCTGGTGAGCCGCAACTATT
>Ga0302319_10027267_pt1 | contig 10016 bp, 5 predicted proteins | sample Bog_T0_2_FD_203319 | JGI IMG/M metagenome (GOLD analysis project Ga0302319, IMG submission 203319) | Peat permafrost microbial communities from Stordalen Mire near Abisko, Sweden - Bog_T0_2 | ecosystem: Environmental > Terrestrial > Soil > Wetlands > Peat | place: Sweden: Abisko, Stordalen Mire...
TAATTCCCGTCATGCAGTGCCAGATTCACCGTCGCCACAATGTCCTTATCTTTGGCTAGCTCGAGCCAGTAAAGAAACGCCGAAGTCACCGTATATCCATCCCGGTAGCCATCCTGCTGGAACGGATGCTTGTTGCGGTCCCGCTCCACGCCTTTCAGATTTCCGCTCGCATCCAGGTTCAGCCGAGGCACGATGTCCCTCTCGTAATACTTGTGGCGAATGTAATCCGCAATGCCTTCGATCAGCCATTTCGCAGCGCCCGGATCCTTGTGGTGCTGGTTAATGTGCGTCAGCTCGTGAATGAGCATCGCATGATAGTCGTCCGGTATGCGGGTCAGGTAGTCTTCGTTGATGTGAATCGTGTTGTCGAGCGCGTACGCCGGCACCACCACCCGGTCCGGCCCCGTGCCCGAAAAGATGGTGGGTTCAAACAGGATATGAATGGTGGGGTAAGGAAGCGGAAACTGAGCTCCGTAGAGGATCGTATTGATCTTCGGATACCACTCGGCCATCAGCGCCTTGACGGGCACGATGTACTTGTCCGTCGGCACCTCCACGTCAACCTGAAAGGCTTGACCGAAAGCTGAGAAGGCCAGCAGTACCGCAACCGGAAGAATCCGAAACTGTTTCGCCACGGTCAGATTGTAACCTAAGGACGATTCACGTAGATGGCCTTACCGCCTGCGCCTGCGACTCGATGCAGCGAATCCGTGCCCACCAGGTCGCGCAGATGCTGCGCCTTTTCGTCCTCGGTCGCCACATACCAGCGTTCCGGGCTTTTCCAGCGCTCGACAAAATCCCCATCGCCGATGAACACGTGCGGCGCACCGGGAGCATAGGAACCGTACTCAAGATTGTTCCGCCGTCCATTGAGAATCAAAGCCGTCCGGTTGGTATAGAAAAAGATCCCCGACATCTCGTAATACGCATCGTCGAGAATCAGTTTCCCCGGCGCTGCGTGGTTCAGAGCATCGGCCAGCGGATACGAGCCGAGATACGGATCGAACGCAATCAGCGCCAGCCGCGCCGCCTGGAAGAACAGCACCATCATCGCTCCCAGCGCCAGCGCCGCTCTCTGACCCCGCAGCATCCAGGCCCCCGCCGCGCCTGCCGCGGTCGCGATCCCGGCCACGATCAGCGGCAGCCGGAGATACGCGAAGGATCTCAGCGTCAAATCCCCCATGTGCCCCAGCGAGAGGGTGTAGGCATCGGCATTCGACGCCAGGGCCTGCGAGATATCGCCAGGAGTCGGGTAACCCAGGCTCGCCCAATACAGCGCTCCGATCGCGACTGCGGCCAACCCTGCTAAGGTGCCTGCGATACGCACGCCGATCTTCCACGCCCGCTCGCCCGATTCCGCCATCGCGCTGCCGACCAGAAGCGCGAGTGCTGGATAGGCCGGCATCGAATAGTATTCCTGGCGCGTCGAAAACGAAAAGAATCCAATCACCACCACGATCCAGCACAACGCCATCAGCCTCATGCGGGACGCGCGGTCGACGCCCCGATAAGGCAGCCCCGCCGCCCGCACCAGAAAAGCGCTCCAGGGAAACAGCCATGCGAAATGCAGGAGCCAGAACAGCCCGCGCGGCACCGTCCCGTAATCGCGCGGATACCGCAGGTCCAGAAACCGGAGAATGTGCTCGTTGAAAAAGAAGAACCAGAAGAACCCTCGGTACGACCCCGACTCGCTGTGCATCGTGAAATCGAAATACGGCGGATTGCGCAGAGTCGCCAGCACAATCCAGGGCGCGGCGATGGCGACGAAGATCGCGATCCCCGGCAGGATCGAAAGCCGCCGCCAGGTTTCACGCCTTCGCCATAAACCGGTGAACAGCAGATACAAACTTGCCGTCCCCAGCGGGAACAGGGCGGCAATCAGGCCCTTCACCAGGATCCCCACGGCCAGCGCCGCCCACGATCCCCACGCCCAGCCGCGCGAGGCGCGCTCATCCTCTACCGCCCGGAAAAAGCACCACATCGCAATCGTGATCGAAAACGTCAGGATGATGTCCGGTATCAGCACGCGCGTGAAGAGCCACATCCCGATGCAGGTCGCAAGGCTCAGCCCGGAATACAGAGACGCTTTCGGACCCATCGCCCATCCGGCCATTTGCGCCACCAGCCAGCAGGCCAGGATGGCCGAGAGCGATATCGGGAGCCGCGCAGCCCAGTCGCGCTGCCCGAAGATTTCCATTGAGACCGCCATCAGCCAGTACTTGAACGGCGGCTTCTCCATATAAACCACGCCGTCCATACGTGGCGTGACCCAGTCGCCGGACTTGATCATGTTGCGGGAAACCTGGGCATTGGCTGCGTCCACATCGTCCATCAGATGCGGCGGGCTGATCAGCGAAGGAATGAAGATCGCGCAGGCGAAAGCAAGCGCGATGAGCGGGCCACTCTTCATCTGCACGGAGGTGCTAATTCTTTGCTTCCGCGATGAGCTGTGCCACCCTCGAATTCGGGTTCACCGGCTCAACCAGCACGATCATGTTGGCGTTCAGGATCATGCGATCCGGCGAATGCCACTCTTTACCGCGCTTCACGAGAATGTTCGAAACCTGCTTCGTCTCGGGGTTCTGAACGCTCTGCACGTAAAACACTTCCTTCAAGACAGGATAAGGCGTGCCCAGGCCCTCCAGCTTCCCGAAATAGGCCGAGCCGTTGGTCAGCAGGACCGCCTGATAGGGCGTGGTCATCGCGACGCTACCTTTGCTGAACAGGCTGATCCCATAAAGCGTCAGGCCGGCGGCAACCAGCAGGAACCCGAGAACGATTGCGATCAGCGGCAGGCGCGATACGGGCTTTGAATCGAGTGAATCTTCTTCCATAGGCGATAGGCCGAATCGTTATTGTACCCGGAGAACGGCGTTTCTTCGGCGGAGTTCCAACGCGCCCAGCGCAAGAAGTCCCGCCGCCAGCATCAGCCAGGTGGAGGGTTCGGGCGTGGCCGTCACCACTTCCAGTTCAATGGCAGAACCCGTATTGATTTCTTTGAACGTGAAGCCGTTGCCGAAACTGCTGTCGCTGCCGGGATTGAAGGTTCCCTGATAGATGCCGTTGATGCTGTATTCCAGATTCAGGAAATTACTGCTGCCGGGGTCTGAGCCGAACGTCAGAATCGTAAACGTGCCCGTCGACAGGGTGGGAAGGAAGCCCTGCTCGAAGTTGATGTCCAGCGTGCCGTTCAGCGCCGCATTGCCATCGACCGTAAAATTGTCGATTGCGAGTTGATGGCTTCGATTAAAGGAATTGGAGTTCAGATCGTAGGTCAGGATGCCCGTGCTGTTCTCCGTATAGCTTCCCGTGACCGTGACTACGCCGTCCATGGTCAGATCGCCGCTCTGCTGCAGGCTGCCCATTACGTCAAGCGTTCCTGTTCCCAAACTTGCCTGCGCCGTGTTCCCGACAACCACATCGCCGCTGTCGATCAGACCGGCGTCGACCGTCAGCGTCCCGCTTCCGCCCCCGCCATTATAAGCGTCCAGCGGGTTGGCGCCGGCTCCAATCAGCAGAGCGCCGCCGGCGTCGATCATCAGGTTGGTCGCGCCATTTGCCACCGTCTCGGTTTGGCCGCCGCTCAGAGCCAGCGTTCCGGCCACATCCTGCAGCGTGAAAATGGCGTCGTGCCCGCCAGCGTCGCCGGTTCCCGCGATAGTGGCATCGGTGGCGTGTCCACTGAAAGAACGCGCGTCGAGCGAAAGCGACGTGTTTGCCGCGATCGACTGTATGCCGTTGCCTGTGTAGAGGAATGTGCCGTCGATTGCGTAAGTCCCGCCGGTCAGCGTATTCAGTCCGGTCGTGCCGTTGACCGCCAGATTCGTAAAAGCGCCGCCCTCAACGTTGGCGGTGCTGCCGAACCCCACCACCAGAATCCCGTTGTTCGTGAGGCCGTTCGAGGTGAATTGATTATTGTTGGCCGGCAACGCCGAATCCGAGGTTCGCCCGACACTCAGAATGCTGCCCGCCTGGCCGTTATTGAATGACCCGTTGACCGTGAGTTTCCCGCCGCCGTTGAGCAGCACCGAGCCTGCGGTTGTGGAGCCGTTGTCGAAACTTCCGGTCACAGTCAGAGTGGATTTCGATTGAACTGCAAGCGAGCCGCCCTGGTTATTGAAAGCGCCGCCGCTGGTAAGCGACGCATTTTGCTCCAGCGTCAGGGTTCCGGCATTGTTCTGCAAAGTATTGTTGAGTCCGTTGGTTCCCGCGCCCGCTCCATAAGAGAGTGCCCCGGAACCGATGAGGTCGACCGACGCGTTCTTCCCGATCGTCGTGATACCGCCGCCGTCATACAAGAACTGGCCGGCCACCTTGTAGGACCCGTCCGTGAGAGCCCCGCCCGACAGGTTCATAAAATTCCCGCCTCGAAAATCCGCCTTGCTGGCGGCATCCACGAAGATAAAGCTCCCCGAGTTGTTGAGGCCGTTCGCCATTACTTGACCGCCGTTCTCCACCTGCAGCTGGGAGCCCGCGCTTTGGCTGAACATCCCGCTCACCACGAGGGTCCCGGAACTGGCAGGTATTGCCGAAGTGCCCACCAGCGTGTCGCCGCCCGTCTGGGTAAACGCTCCCGTATTGAGCGTTCCGCCGCCCACTACCGTAACCGTGCTGCTCGCCCCGTTATTCGTATTGGTGACGCTGCCGTTAATCGTCAGGGTGCCGCCGTTTAAGGTGAGCGAAGCAGCGTTGTTCACCCCGCTGATCGCAAGCGTCCCGCCACTGGGCTTAATCGACGTCAGTGTCGAACTGTTCAGAGTGAAGCTGGAATCCGTGATATTCGTCAGGTTGCTGAACGCCTGCATCCCCGCCGATCCGTACAGCATCTGGCCGCCACCCGTGAGTGCCACATTCGCACTTTGCAGCGTCTGTATGCCGCCGCCACCGTAATTGAAAGTTCCCGCCACATTGTAGGTACCGCCGTTCAGAACGCTGCCGCTCAGATTGGTAAACGAACCCCCTCGGAAATCCGCCACGCTGGTGGCGTCGCTCACCGTGATCGCGCCGTAATTGGTGAGGCCCCTGGCTGTCACCGTGCTGCCGCCCGAAACCGTGGTCACGGAGCCGAAGTTCTGACTATAGGCGCCTGTCACATACAACGCGCTTGAATCCTGGACCGTCACCGAAGCGGACGGCAGGTTCGCTCCTCCTGACGATAAAGTCACGCCGCCGTTGACCGTAAGTCCTGTTACTCCCGAGCCGTCGATCAGGAGTGACGAGTTGTTGTTCACCGCGCTGATCGTGAGCGTGCCGCCCGGAGCGATCGAAGTCAGTCCGGTCGAACTCATCAGTGTCAGGTTCGAATCGATAATGTTTGTCAGGCCGCTCAGTCCTCCGGTGCCCGCTCCCGCTCCGGAGAGCATCTGGCCGGCCCCAATGAGCGTCACATTCGAACTCTGCAAAGTGGTAATGCCGCCGCCATCGTAATTAAACGTCCCGGTGATGTTGTAAGCGCCGCCTGTCAGCGTCCCGCTTTGCAGGTTCTGGAACGGACCGCCGCGGAAATCGGCCACGCTCGTGTCGTTCACCGTGATCGTCCCCGTGTTGTTGAGACCCGTGGCCTTAAGGGTGGCCCCGTCCGACAACGTCAAAGCTGAGAGGGCATCCTGCGTGAACAACCCGCCCACGCTCATCGTTGGAACGTTCGTCGGAGAACCGTCCAGCACAACGGAAGCCTGGCCATTGGCAAATGCCGACGTTGTCTGGCTGAAAGCTCCGGTAACACTCAGGCTGCTCCCGCCGGTCACCATGATGGTGCTGCCGTTGGCGAAGTCGCCTGACGCATTGCTCAGCGATCCGTTGATTGTGAGATTTCCGCCCGCCGAAACATTGAGCGACGAAAGGGCATTGGGCAAGTTGCCGTCATTCAAAACGGCCAGCGTTAAGTTGCCAGGCGTAATCGATGCCGTGGCGCCGCTTATCGTCAGACTGGAGTCGGTGATGCTGGACAAGGCTCCCAGAGCATTAGTCATGCCGTCCCCGGTGAGGAAGCCCGCAATCCCGTTGATCGTCACGTTAGCATTGTTCGCCAGACCGGCAATCTGATTTCCTCCGATGCTGTTCAATTGCAGCGTCCCGGACGCGCTGTAATTGCCTCCGTTCAGGTTTGCACCATCCCAGTTCAATAGCGGAGCCGCCACAATCAGCGCGTTCCCTGTCGTACTGGTCGCGCTCAGGGTCCCGTTGTTGGTGAAAGATGCGAAGTTGCCGATTGTCCCCGCGCCCTGAATCGTGTGGTTCACATCGTTGATGAGTGTCTCGGTGCCTGTCGCGCCCTTAATGAGGTTATTGGCGTTGTCCGACATGGTCAGCGTGCCTGATCCAGTGAGGGTAGCCGCCGCCGTCCCGCTGTCAAAAATCAGCGACGTAGTCGTGCCCGCCGAGTTCAGAGAAATGTTGCCATTGTTGGTAACCGTTACGCCGGGAGACGACAAGGTCAGCGTGCTGCCGTCGTTGACATTAATCGTTCCCGCATTGGTAAATCCCGCTGCTCCAAGCCCAGCCGAGTTCAGCGCCAGCGCCGCTCCGTTTTCGAGTGTCAGGCTCCCGTTGTTGGTCATGAGAAATCCCGAAAGAATATCGTTGTTCCCGCCATCCGTAATCAACCCGGAGCCATTCAACACGATGTTCGCGTTGTTCGTCGTAATGCCGGCCCCCGAACCCGCCGACGCATTACCGATCTGAAGATTTGCGCCCGATCCCGTAACGTAAGTGCCGTTGTTATTCAGATTCTGCCCGTCGAAATCCGACAGGCTCGATATCGACAGATTTCCACCGCTGGCCGTAAGCGTGCCGCTATTCTGCAGCGTCAGTCCGCTCACCGACCCGAATCCTTGTATGTTCTGCCCGGCGAAATTGACCAGCAACTCGTTCCCTGTCGCCCCGGTTATCCTGCCGCCGTTCAGTGCGAGCATGCCGGTGTTACCCGCGGCAGGACCCATCTGAAACGTGGGGGCCGCGTCGCCGTTGGCGTCAAACGTCAAAGTGGCGCCGGCCGCCACATTGAAATTACCGTTATTCGTGAGGAAATAAGTGCCGCCTGTCGTGACCCCATCTGCCTGGTACGTCAGGCTGTTCGGCGAGTTCACACTGATCGTTCCGCCCGGGCTGTTGAAAAGCCCCGTGCTGTTGTTGGAGACCGTGACCACAATATTCGAGCCGTTAGTCTGCAGCGTTCCGCCGCTCAGATTCTCGAAAAAATTCCCATTGGTCCCGTCGATCGAGAGCTGTCCGCCGCTCGCCTGCACGGTGCCGGAATTCATGATCTGGCCCGAGAGCGAAAGCCCGTTGCTCGCGCTCGAAACCGTCAAACCCGAAATCGTCCCGCTGCCGGTGATCGCATTATCGGTTGTCAACGAGTCGTTGGCCGTCCCGCTGATCGACCCGCCGTTGAATGCGATTCCCCCGCCGCCCGTCAACGAGGCTCCGCCGGTAATCCCGAGAGTTCCGGCAATCGTCAACCTTCCGGTATTCGAAGAGGTGGTCGCGCCAGTCGCGCTGACATTCAGATTCAGTTGCCCCGTCGAGTCGATATTCAGGCTGCCGCCGTTGGTGAGAACGATTCCGGTCCCGACCGTCCCCAGGGTCAGGGTATTGCCGCCCAGAACGTGCAGTGTCGTGTTACTCCCCGCGGCCAGCGAATTGATCGTCGCCGAGGTATCCACATTCGTCGCGTACGTTTGCCCGCTTGTCCCGATCAGAGCGTCGAAACTCTGCGTTGGCGTGTTACTCGGGACGGTCTGAGGACTCCAGTTAACGGGATTATTGTAGGAACTATCGCTGGCAAGGCCGGTCCACGTAATCGTGGCCGCTGCCGAATTCGGAGGCAGCGCCAGCGTCGCCGCCAGAACCGCAATCAGGCACCGTTTGGCCGCACAGATTCCGTCCCCGCGGAACTTTCCCCTCGCGCGGGGTTCTTTGTGACCCCACTGCAACCGTTTCAACAAAAGCCGCACCTCCGTTTGGCTTGCACCTGCCGGACATCCAGGCAAGAGCTTAATGATCACGTATGCTTTGGATAACTGTAAATCGTACCAGTACTGTATCTTTCAATGTAGGAAGTCGTACCGAACCTAAGGGATCACTTGTTCCAAAGTGGCCATTCGCTCATTGAAACCGTATTTTTCTTCACGAAATCAGAACTAGCGGTGGGGCAGAGCATGCAGTACTGATGCCGCTGTGCTCAGCTTGTGAGGTTGCTGCAGACTCCCCAAAATCTCCGCGAACGGGGTCGCCGAGTTGGCCGCGGCCGTGGATGCGGCCGCCTCAATCCCCGACGCGGAACCACCATGCGAACCGAAAACCGACTGCAGAAGATTGCCGGCTAAGCCGATGAGAGGTCCGATCATCATATGCGAGGCTGAATGCACTCCGCTGGCCATCCCGCAATTGTTGAAAACAAACTGTCAGGCAGATCGCACCCGCAGGCAGGTTTTTGCCGAGTGCCAGGTTCTTGACGATTTATCGTCACTTCCAAACGCCGGGAACATTGTTATGTTCACCGGAGTCTATACTGGGGAAGGCATTCTGAGGACACGTGAACGGCGCCTACTCCCTCAACCTCACATCGAGCCTTACTCCCGAGCAGGAAGCCGCCCTCGAAGATCATCGCCTCATTTCAGGCCTCCAGGCGGGGGAAGAATCGGCGTACGAGCGCCTTATCGAACGCTTCCAGGCTCCCGTTTATAACCTGGCATGGAGACTGCTGAGCGACCCTTCGGACGCGAATGACGTCGTCCAGGAGGTGTTCCTCAAGATTTTTCGCAACATCGGGCATTTTCGGGGCGAAAGTACCCTGCGCACCTGGGTTTACCGGATCGCCGTTAACGAATCGCATAACCGGCGGCGCTGGCTCTTCCGGCATCGGCGCGGCGAAACAGGCATCGAAGATACTTTCGACGACAACGATCTGCGCGAAAAGCCTCTGATGGATAGCGGTGAGACTCCGTTCGATTTCACCATGAATCGCGAAGCTCAGATCCTGCTCGAAGAAGGTCTGGCCGCGATCAACCCCGTTTTTCGCGCGGCGCTCGTTTTGCGCGAGATCGAAGACATGAGTTACGACGATATTGCCGATATTCTCGAAGTTTCTCTCGGCACCGTGAAGTCGAGAATCATGCGAGGCAGGGAAGCGCTCAGGCGCTATCTGGCCAGCCGTCTCGACCCGGCGCCCGCGTTGCAGTTGGTTCCGAGGACTGTAAAGTGATGGACAATCTGAACTGCAGGACCGTTCGGGGATCTCTGTGGGATTACACGAGCGGAATGATCGATGAATCCGTCCGGCAGAGCATCGATGCTCATCTGGAACAGTGCCGAGAGTGTGTTTTGCACCGCAGTGAGGCGCGCTCGCTGCGCTCCGGTCTGCGGCATCTGGCTCCGGTGAAGGTTCCGCAGATCCTGAACACCCGCCTGCGAGTTCTCGCCTCGCGCGATCGCTCCCGCCGTCTCGTCCGCCGGGATTTGGCTTCCTGGCTGAAAGAGCAGCGGTCGCGGGCCAAACTCTTTTTCGACAACCTGCTGCGGCCCTTTGCTCTGCCGGCCGCGGGCGGGATCCTCGCTTCGGGGCTCTGTTTCGGCGTGGTGGTCGATAACATTCATGTGCCCATGGACTGGGAAAACGATCTTCCCATCGGCGTTTCTACCGAGATCGCCATCGATGAGTTGTCGCCGTTTTCCTGTAATGGCCGCGACGTTATGGTTCAGCTCTCTGTCGATTCCACAGGGCATGTAACCGATTACGAACTGCCTCAGGCCGCCGACGCCTCCTCCGATGAGCTGCAGGAGATCGGCAATCTGGTCCTCTACAGCACCTTCTCCCCCGCCGTGCGCATGGGCCGCCGCGTCGCCAGCAAGAGAATGTTCTACATCCGGCACATCAGTATCAAAGGCTGAGCACGAATTTGGCTCGGCGCAAACTCGGACAACATTTTCTTGCGAGCGAAAAGGCGCTCAAAATCATTGCGGACGCCGCCTGCGGAAGCACGGATGAAGAGCCTGTTCCGCTTGCCATTGAGATC
>Ga0302319_10027269_pt1 | contig 10016 bp, 9 predicted proteins | sample Bog_T0_2_FD_203319 | JGI IMG/M metagenome (GOLD analysis project Ga0302319, IMG submission 203319) | Peat permafrost microbial communities from Stordalen Mire near Abisko, Sweden - Bog_T0_2 | ecosystem: Environmental > Terrestrial > Soil > Wetlands > Peat | place: Sweden: Abisko, Stordalen Mire...
GCTGAATTCGACCGCCGCGACGTCGAGAATGTCGCCGCACCGGGCACACGCAGGACCGCTTTGGGCGGGGAATTCCGTCCAGCAAACATCGCAGATTGGCACAGGAGAGAGATGCGGCAGAGGGGAGCCGCACAGGGAGCAGGAGCCGGGGAGAAGGGCGCAACCGAGGGCGTCCATGGGACTTCGGAGCACGCGGGCCACTGCGCGCCAACGGGAAGTCTCCGATGGCGGAACGTCGAACGTCAGTGAACCGGAGTCCCTGCGGAAGACGCACCTCACTTGAGCGGGCGGGGCTGGATGCGCTCCGCCTTGCGGACAGTATACCCGGATGCGGGCTGAGATTCCACGGCATTCCCCGGAGCGTGGGCGGGATTTGCCGGTATTCATGGAGCTTTGAGGTGGACCGAAGTTTCCCTCAGCACAGTTGCGCGGAAGGAAGTTGTTTGCTGTGAGAACTAACGGCTTTGCCTGACGCCGTATATGATCAGGCCGCCACCGGCCAGGATGCCTGCGACGCCGAGGATCGGGGGAAAGCTCAGAGGACTGTTCATTGCGTCATCGGCTTGAATCAGACCCATGTCCGGGATTGGATTGCGCGTAGCCGGGGTGATCTCTCCGTAGAGAACGGCCGCGATTCCGGCGATGGCCAGAAGATAGCCGGCGATCTTCATGCGTGTTCCTTTCCGCAGGCCTGGACAGAGCGCCAGACCGCGACCGGCGAAGGACACAAATGCGCGTCCGCCGCCGGCCAGGATTTTCAGGGGCTTCAGCCAGTCGTGGCACGCGGCCAGGTTGACTCCCTGTTCCTAGTGCTTCTTCGCGGCGGCTGCGACGACATGGTCGTGGACGTCGCGGCCTGCATCCTTCACTTTGCCGACGACAGTTTCGACCTTACCCTTGATCTGCTGACCGGCGCCTTCGGCTTCGGTGCGGCGGTCTCCGACCAAGTGTCCCACATTGCGTTTTGCGTCTCCAACTACCTGATCCACTGCGCCTTTTACTCTGTCCTTGTCCATGATTACCCCTCCAAGGGTGCAAACTCTGCAAGCTGTATGGAGGCACCGGCAGGCTGTGCGAGTGTCTCGATTTGTGTGGAGGGCTGGTTGTGTGCGCACTGTACCCGGTCTTTGACCAGGCCGATTCTCAGCGCGAGGATGGACACCACAACCAGCACCTGTACGAGTTCCATGAGTTCAGTTCCTCATGGCCGACACAGGCCGCGCAGTCCAATAACGACCACATCGGACGGAAAGTGGGGGCGCTACTCTTTTGCGGCAGGGCGCGGGGCCCGGGACTGGCGGTTGGTCCAGACGGCTTTCACTTTCTCGTAGTTGGCTTGCATCTCGTCGAGTTCCAGGTCGGTGAGTCTTTCAATATCGATCATCTGATTGCGGGCAGTGTCCATTGCGCGGATGAGCTCATTGAGTTTGAGATTGATAGCGCGGGCGTCGCGGTTTTGTGTGTTCTGGATGAGGAAGACCATGAGGAAGGTGGAGATGGAAGTGCCGGTGCCGATGACCAGCGCCCACTTGTCGGAGAAGTGGAACATGGGGCCGGTAGCGGCCCATGAGATGACAACAAGGCCAGCCCCCACGAAGGCCCACTTGGACCCGAGCCAGAGGGAAGAGAGTGCGGCGAATCGACCGAAATGGTCGTCGGTTGTTCTGATTTGCGCTTCAGTGGGTTTCTTGCTCAACGAGGTTGCCTCCTGGGGATGGGTTGAGGCCGAGTCTACGGGGGCAACAGCGAGGGCGTCTGCCGCAAAGGGAACAGCCTCCGCATCCGGCGGCAGGAATGCCGGTTACGATACACTTGAGGCCGTGGAGGGCTCTCTTTGCTCGCTGTTCGAGGACTATTTTCCGGCGTATTGATTGGTGTTCTTTCCATGGCGGGTCAGGGCCAGGCGCCGAAGGCCGCGCCGATGCCGGTGCAGGACGGAATGGCCAATGCCGGCCCGCACCAGGCGGAGTTCGACAGCCAGCACAGGCCGATCACGGCGGGCGGATTTGTGAAATCCGGGCCCATCGTGTTTCAGGATGTGGCCAAGGCGGCCGGACTGACGAGCTGGCGCCATACCGCTGGAACACCGGCGAAGAAGCTGATTCTGGAGGCCAAGGGGCCTGGCGTCTGCCTGCTGGACTACGACAACGACGGCTGGCTGGACATCTACCTGGTGAACGGCGCGAACTACGACGTGCTGGACGGCAAAGCGCCGGCTCCGCACGCGGCGCTGTTCCGCAACAACCACGACGGCACATTTACCGATGTGACGCAGAAGGCGGGCGTGGCCAACGACCGCTGGGGCTACGGCTGCGCGGTGGGCGACTACAACAACGATGGCTGGCCGGACTTGTATGTGACCAACTTCGGCGCGAACCGGCTCTACCGTAACAACGGCGACGGCACATTTACCGATGTGGCGGAGAATGCGAAGGTTACGGTGGGCACGTGGTCAGCCGGCGCAACCTTTGGCGATTACGATGGCGATGGGCGGCTGGACCTGTTTGTGGATGGATACGCGCAGATTGACCTGGCCAATCCACCGCTGCCTGGGTCGAAGGCGGTGAGTTACGCTTCGTGCCAGTTCCGCGGCGTGCAGGTAATGTGCGGGCCGCGCGGGTTGAAGGGCGAGCACGATCACCTGTTCCACAACAACGGCGACGGGACATTTACCGACGTGAGCAAGAAGCTGGGCGTGGACGACCCTGCCGGCTACTACGGGCTGGGCGCGCTGTTTGTGGATGTGAACAACGACGGCAAGATGGACCTGCTGGTGGCCAACGATACTTCGCCCAATTATCTCTACATGAACAAGGGCGACGGGACGTTTGAGGACGAGAGCTACATCAGCGGCTACGCGTTCAACAAGGACGGACGGGAAGTGGCCAACATGGGCATCGCGGTGGGCGACTACGAGAACAACGGCCACCTGGCGGTGGTGAATACCACGTTTGGCGACGACTATGTCGTGCTGTACCAGAATGACGGGACGGGGTCGTTCTCTGACGTGAGCAATCAGGCGGGCATTTCAGAGGCATCAATTCCGTTTGTGAAGTTTGCCGATGGGTTTCTGGACTACGACAACGATGGCTGGCAGGACCTGTTCATTGTGAACGGGCACGTGTACCCGGAGGTGGATCAGCATCCGGAGTGGGGAACGAGCTACGCAGAACGTCCGCTGCTTTACCGGAACCTGAAGAATGGCAAGTTCGAAGTGGTTCCAGCGGTAGAAGGAACGGGGCTTGCGGTGGTGAGCGTGGGCCGCGGCGCTGCGTTTGGCGACATCTTCAACGACGGCAAGATCGGCGTCGTGATGAACAACATGGACGGGGTTCCGATTCTGCTGCGGAATGTGAATCCGGATCATCACCACTGGGTGGAGATGAAGTTCATTGGCGGGGCGAAGACTGACAAGAGTCCTGGGAGCCCGCGTGACGCGGTGGGGACAACGGTTTATCTTTCGGCTAACGGGATTCGCCAGCGTCAGGATGTCTTGAGCGGCGGCAGTTATCTTTCGTCCAACGATATGCGCGCTCACTTTGGGCTGGGCGATGCGACCGACGCGGGAACGGCGGAGATTCACTGGCCGTCGGGCGCCAAGGAGACGATCAAACTGCCTGCTGTGGATCGCATCTACACCGTCACCGAGGGACAGGGCGTCACCGGCGCAATGTGCGGCGCAGTTCCGTGCGCGGTGAAAGAAGCAGAGAAGCCGGCGGCTGTGTCGCCAAAATAATTGCCATGCACTCGAAGGAGTTACCTTTGCCGTATCGTTCCGGATTGTTGGCCGCAGTGGTGGCAGGCTTGCTGGTGGTTTCGGGTTGTGCGTTGGCCGCACAGCAGGGGCCGAAGGACGGCATGGCCAATGCGGGCCCGCAGAAGGCGCAGTTTGACAGCGAACACCGGCCGATTACCGCAGGCGGGTTTGTGAAGACCGGGCCGATCGTCTTTCAGGATGTGGCCAAGACCGCAGGGTTGACGACCTGGCACCACACGGCGGGCACACCCGCGAAGCGGCTGATTCTTGAGGCGAAGGGCCCGGGCGTTTGCCTGCTGGACTACGACAACGACGGCTGGCTGGATATTTACCTGGTGAACGGGTCCACCTACGAGGCACTGGACGGCAAGGCTGCTGCGCCGCATGCGGCGCTGTTTCGCAATAACCACGATGGGACGTTCACCGACGTGACCGAGAAGGCCGGAGTGGCCAATGACCGCTGGGGATATGGTTGTGCGGTGGGCGACTTTGACAACGACGGCTGGCCCGACCTGTACGTGAGCAACTACGGAGCCAACCGGCTCTACAAGAACAACCACGACGGAACGTTCAGCGATGTGGCGGAGAAGGCCAAGGTGACGGTGGGCACATGGTCCACCGGCGCGACCTTTGGCGACTACGACGGCGACGGGCGGCTGGATCTTTTTGTGGCCGGGTACATCCGGCTCGATCTCAACGATCCTCCGATCTCCGAGACCAAGTCAGTGGGCTACCTGAAGTGCCAATACCGCGGCGTGAAGGTGATGTGCGGCCCGCGCGGCCTGAAGGGCGAACAGGACCATCTGTTCCACAACAACGGCGACGGCACGTTTACCGACGTGAGCAAGAAGCTTGGGGTGGACGATCCCGGCGGGTTCTACGGGCTGGGGGCCCTGTTTGTGGACGTGAACGGAGACGGGAAGCCGGACCTGCTGGTGGCCAACGATTCGACTCCGAATTATCTCTACATGAACAAGGGGAATGGAACGTTCGAGGACCAGAGCTACCTGAGCGGCTATGCGCTGAACAAGGACGGGCGCGAGATCGCGAACATGGGCATTGCGGCCGGAGACTACGAGAACAACGGCCACCTGAGCCTGGTGAACACCAGTTTCAGTGACGACTACAACGTGCTGTTCCAGAACGACGGGACAGGCTACTTCACGGATGTAAGTTTTCTGGCAGGAATCGGCGAGATATCGATGCCGTTTGTCAGTTTTGCGGATGGGTTTCTGGACTATGACAATGACGGGTGGCAGGACCTGTTCATCGTGAATGGGCATGTGTATCCGGAGGTGGACCAGCATCCGGAGTGGGGCATCAGCTATGCGCAGCGGCCGCTGCTGTTCAGGAATCTCAAGGGCGGGAAGTTCGAAGTGGTGCCGGCGGTGGAGGGAACCGGGCTTGCGGTGGTGAGCGTGGGCCGTGGCGCGGCGTTTGGCGACATCTTCAACAACGGCAAGACGGACGTGGTGATCAACAACATGGACGGGGTCCCGGTGCTGCTGCGCAACGTGAATGCCGATCACCACCATTGGGTGGGGCTGAAGCTGGTTGGCGGGGCGAAGAGCCCGCGCGATGCGGTTGGCGCGACGGTTTATCTTTCGGCGGCAGGAATCCGCCAGCGGGAAGACGTGCTGAGCGGCGGCAGCTATCTTTCGTCGAACGACATGCGCGCGCACTTTGGACTGGGCGACGCGACCGATGCGGGAACAGCCGAGATTCACTGGCCTTCGGGAGTCACGGAGAAGGTGAAGCTGCCGGCGGTGGATCGCATTTACACCATCACCGAGGGGCTGGGCATCACCGGCGCGCTGTGCGCGGGGCAACCGTGCCTCGCGGGACCAGCGGAAGAGGCGGCAAAGCCGGCTGGGGTGACGACAACGAAGCGTTAGAGATCATGGATTGGCGCGGCAGGGATAGTTCCGGGGCTGAACAGGCCGGGGAAAAACTCCCCGTGTAGAGCGATGCGCTGAGATGGTTGTGCCCGGGCGCTGAAACCCGCCGTGATTCTTGCGAGTCTTGCGCGGGGGGGGAAACCCGGGCTCCTTCCTTCTCCTAAAAGACACCGGCAAGAAAGACATCGACGGGCTGGTGCTTCTCGCCCGTTGCGCCGCAGGCAGCCAGCACGGTTGGCGACAGCGTGATGACCGGGCAATGTGCGTGGGCCAACACCTTGTAAACCACGCCGTGGCGGGTGATGGCGGCAAAGGCAGAAGCGCCCTGCGCGCCCAGAACGATGAGGTCGTCCTGCTGTGCCCTGCCCTGATAGAGCAGTTCCTCTGTCGGGTCACCGGGCACCACGATGGTCTGCATGGAGATCTTGCCGGCGAGTTCGGGCGGGATCAGCGCCTGCAGATCGGCCTCAATCTGGTCGATCGATCTGCCGGCGAGGACTTCCTGCCGCTCCTGCGGCCGGATGACGTGCTGCACGACGAGCCGCGCCTTGTGCTGCGCGGCCAACTCCGCGGCGAAGGCGGCGACCACATAGCTGGTCTCAAGCAGGCTGACCGCGCAGAGGATGGTGCGGGTAGCGAAGTTACGGGAACTCCCGTCCACCACGTCGGGGCCAACTATATAGACCGGAACCCTGGCCGTGCGCAGAACGGCCTCAGCCACAGAACCCACCAGCAGCTTGCCGATGGGACCCGGCGAGTGAGTGGCCATGACAACGCGGTCAATGTCCCGCTCGCGAAGGAAGGCAAGGATCTGGTCGGCAGCCAGACCGGGGCGCACGATAATCTCGCAACGGACGCCGGCTAGCTTCGCGCGCTGGGCGAGTGGTTCCAGGTGCTGCATCTCAGTGCGAGCGGCCGCGGCATAGTCGTAGTAACGGACGCCCGAGGTCTCGGATGCGGCGACAACCAGGGTGTCATAGGCATGGAAGAGGATAAGGTCCGCGTCGAACTCGACGGCCTGCGCCTGGGCGAAGGCGAATGCTTTTTCGTTGGCGGGAATCTCGGAAGCGAAGAGGATGGTGGTGGGCTTGCTCCAACCCGGCTTCATGACGATAGCCATGGGAACCTCCTGGAGGTGCGGCAATACTCTGGCAGAGCCGGCATGGGATTACGGTGCCCGGTGGCACACGGGGGTGTGAGTTAAATCACTCATTCGGTGCAAGATAGACAGTCCCCAATGCACCGTCATCCCCACTGTACGCCCGGAGAGGTCCGAATCCGAGAGGCTGTCTAACCAGAGAAAGGATTGTGTTCCCTTTTTGAAAATCTGTCCAGCGGGAACGGGACTCTGGACCGGATTGGTCGAAATGAAGTGATCCCAATCACAGCCGGGCGCCCATTCAAGCTGGTCTTCTTGTTAGGAATCGTGGCGTTCCCCCGCCGCTGGATTCCCTTCCTGGGCCGGCCCGTCGCGATTTCGCTGGAGGTCTCATGCAGCCGATGCATAACATCCCCGCCCGTGGCGGGTTGAACTTTGACGAAACCCCATTCCTTGCCATCTGGGAGATTACCCAGTCCTGCGACCTGGCCTGCAAGCACTGCCGCGCGGCCGCGCAGCCGATTGCGCACCCCGACGAGCTGAGCAACGCCGAAGGAAAAGCGTTGATTGACCAGATTGCCGAGATGGGCGTGCCGATTTTTGTGTTCACGGGCGGCGATCCGATGAAGCGCAAGGACGTGTTCGAACTGATCAGCTATGCGGCCGGCAAGGGCGTGCAGGTGGCATTGACCCCGAGTGCTACGCCGCTGCTGACCCGAGAGGCGATCTTCAAGCTGAAAGAGGCCGGACTGGTGCGGCTGGGCATCTCGCTGGACGGCTCAACGCCGGAGATTCACGATGCGTTCCGCGGCCTTCCCGGCGCGTGGGCGCGGACCATCCAGGCCATCGAGTGGGCCAACGAAGCGGGCATTCCCATCCAGGTACACTCGACGATCAGCCGCCACAATGCCACCGATCTGGACAATCTGTGCGCTCTGTTTGAGAAGCTGGCCATCGTGATGTGGAACGTGTTCTTCCTGGTTCCCGTGGGCCGCGGCCAGATTGGCGACCTGCTGAGCGGCGAGGAGTTCGAGAATGTGTTCGGCAAGATTTACGAGCTGAGCCACCGGGTGAGCTTCCAGATCAAGACCACCGAGGCGATGCATTACCGGCGCTACCTGCTGCAGCACAACCTGGAAGAGCGCAAGATGAGCCACGGGCACGGTCATCCGGGTAGCTCCAAAGTTGCCACCGCCATGGGCTACGAGCCTGGAACTCCCACCACCGACGCGCAGACGCGCACGGCGAGCTGGGCCACCCGCCGCGTGAACGACGGCAAGGGTTTCATGTTCATCTCGCATGTGGGGAACGTCTATCCGAGCGGGTTCCTGCCGATTCATGCGGGAAACATACGCGAGACGCCGCTGGCCCAGATCTACCGCGAGGCGCCGATCTTCAAGTCGCTGCGCGATACGAGCAAGCTCGAAGGCAAGTGCGGAGCCTGCGAGTACAAGGAGATCTGCGGCGGTTCGCGCGCTCGTGCCTACGCGCTTACCGGCGATCCGCTGGCGCAGGAGCCCTGCTGCATCTATCAGCCGAAGCACTGGGACGCGGAGCTGGAGCAGAATGCCGAAGCCTTCCGTGAGGCGGACATCACTCCGCTGGTGACGCTGTAGGGACCGCTTAGCTTCGCGGACCTATTCGTCACACATGTCCAGCGGTGGACATTCATTGACGCCGTCGAGGAGATTGCATTGCTTGTCCATGTATTCCTCGCATGGATCGCCGTTGGCGCCGCCGTCTCCTCCGCCACCGCCGCAGAGGTCGCCATTGGTCGGCGGCAGGTCTCCGAGAGGTGCCAGGGCCTCAGTATCTGGTTCAGCGCCGCCGATGTTGGCGCGCTGGTGGAGAGACAGTTGCCTCGCTGTTACAGCCGCATTCGATTTCGTGCCGAGGAGGATGCCGATAGACGAGACGGCTGCGAGTCCTGCCTTGACCATTTGCCTGCGGTTTACGACTTCCATTTCGATCTCCCTTTCCCGATGCTTTGTCTGCCTGCCTGCCGAGGAACTACTGGGCGTTGGAATAAAAGGCCCAATGCACCTGCGGTATAGCTGAATCAAATGCGACGAGTTTGTAATTCGCTAGCTTTGAACCTTCAATCTCCGCAGAGAAGAGCTTGTCCTTGATCCTGAGCAGAACGGTGTGGCCGTCGAATACGTGAACGATCTCCGAATCGTCCTCGGGGATGGCTATGGCTATGCGGCGCGAATCAGCCAGGTTGTAGAGGGTTAAGGTTCTTGACGGGAACGTGGACGTTCCGGGTGCTAAAGCAGGCTCTGTTCCCTCAGTGCTGACCGTCAAGACTTCCGCGATGAGATCTATCTTGTTCCTAATTGATGCAGCGAGTGAAGCCGAGAGTGAAGTAACAAGCCAATCGTCAAATAGTCGATAGCGCAATCTGTCATTCGCCGCCGGAGCCACGGCGGGAACTGGCAGACGAACCCAGGCGCCATCGTTCGATGCCCTCACGAAGACATCCTCGTTATGATCCTGTGCCTTGTCGTCACTCATGCTGCCAATTAGGTAGCGACTGCTCGCTGCCTCCAAAGTCACTCCCCGGCCATCAGGGCAAACCGAGGATCCAAAGTCGGTAAAGCAGTCCTTCGGGTTGATTCGCGGCCCGCTGCGGGTTTTCGCACCGAAACCCTGAGGCATGTTTCCAAGTTCTATGCTAGGCCCTCCCACGAAACGGGCAATCAGTTTCCCGCCTTGGCTACTGAGCCCGCTGTACTCGCTGGGGCTTATCAAGCCGTCTAATCGTAGGTTCTTGTAGCTGGTCCAATCGTCGGTTTTGAGGAATGGAGGCCCTCCTGGTTGCTTGCACGCGCTCCGTAGAATTGCTTTGCCGACGGAGACATACCCCTTTTCATCAAGCACTGCTGAAACCGCTGTCAGGGGCCAAAGATCGCAAACTAAGCCACCTGGACCATCCATCAGTTCGTGGAAGAGTGTTTCGGGAGGATACCCCTCAGGATCGAACTTTATCGTTTGAAGGGCCCGAGGATTCTCTTTTGGGACAAATACAACAGCCATTGGATTGAGGCGGGGGTACTCAACGAGTAAATAAGACCCGACCTCATGCACCGAATAGACGCCGACGGGGTTCCAGCCAGGGCTCTTCCCCTCTCGGCGTTGGGCATCGAGGACAGTTACTTCAGGCAAGAGTTGCCGATCAGCAGAAACCCTGTATATCGGCACGGGATCAGAGGCATCATATTGCTGTTCAAGATTCGCCGCCACTAGAAAGAGTGAGCCTCGG
>Ga0302319_10027271_pt1 | contig 10016 bp, 6 predicted proteins | sample Bog_T0_2_FD_203319 | JGI IMG/M metagenome (GOLD analysis project Ga0302319, IMG submission 203319) | Peat permafrost microbial communities from Stordalen Mire near Abisko, Sweden - Bog_T0_2 | ecosystem: Environmental > Terrestrial > Soil > Wetlands > Peat | place: Sweden: Abisko, Stordalen Mire...
GTTGAGGTGCTGCCGGAGCGAGTGACCATTCTGGCGGAGACAGCGCTTCAGCCGAAGGAGATCGATCCGACCGAGGCGCAGGCTGAGCTCCGTCATGGGCAGGAACTTTGGGACCAGGCGGGCGACGATGGGGCCAAGTATGACGAGGCCAACGCCGTGACGAGGGTTGCGGAAGAGAAGATCGCGAGCGCGCAAGGCAAACACTAAACGGTCACTTTTTGCTGGAGCAGTAAAGCCTCGCTTGCGCTGGGGTGGTTATGGTTTCAGTGAGCGTTGGGGACGGCGACCTTCTATAATCAGCAACGGCCTATGCAATGTCCCCGTCGTCTAGTGGCCCAGGACGACACCACACTCATGGTGTAAACACGTGGTTCGAATCCCGTCGGGGACGCCAAAAATTGTGCCTGCTGCGCTGGAGCGATGCTCGCGCCTTAGGTGCGCGAGAGCTGACAAGTAGATTTCCAAGGAAAATAACAGCAAGAAACAACGGCCGAGGCGCTAGTGCGCAGTGGGGTTGGCGGGCGCGGTGGACTCGCGGACGATCAGGGCCGGCTTTACGGGGATACTGGAGGCATATTCGGCGGCGGGGTTGGCGATGCGGTCGAGCAGGATGCTGGCGGCTAGCTTGCCCATATGTTTGAGCGGCTGGCGGATGGTGGTGATGCTGGGAACGTGAAACTCCGCCGAGACGATGTCGTCGAAGCCGATGACAGAGACGTCGTGGGGGACGCGCATACCGGCTTCGTGCAGAACGCGGATGGCGCCGATCGCCGCGGTGTCGTTGAAGCAGATGAGGGCGGTGAAGTCGCGAGTGGCGGCCAGCAGGCGCTGAGTAGGCTCGTAGCCTATCTGCGGGGTCCAGCCGCCGACGGCGAGTTGCACCGTGCGCTCCGGGGCTGGTTCAACGCCTAGATCGCGGGCGACCTGCATCATGGCCTCCCAGCGAAAATGAGCATCCATCACCGAATGGTGGCCCTTCATAAAGGCTATCTTGCGGTGGCCAAGGTCGTAGAGGTGCCGGATCGCGAGACGGGCAGCCACGCGATGGTCGATGACGATGTTCGTCACGCCCTCCTTTTCCTTATGGCCAGAGATCGTGACGACGGGGAGCGGGGTGTCAAAGTCGGCGTTGGTATTCAGTAGGAGGAGGCCTTCGGCGCCGCGGTTCATGAGGAGCTCGGAGTACTCCTTGACGAGTTTTTGTTTGCCGTAATGACAGGCCGTGAAGTAGAGGAAATGCTTCTGCAAGAGGTAGCGCTCAACGCCATCCATCACCACCGTGAAGTAGCCTTCGCTATGTTCCGGGACGATGACGCCGACCGAATCGCTGCCAGTCTTATGCAGATTGAGGGCAAAGTAGCTGGGGCGATAATTGAATTTACGCGCGGCTTCGTGAACCCGGCGACGAGTTTCAGGCGTGAGATTCTTGGCCAGCGGCGCGTCGTTGAGGACGAACGAAACCGTAGTCTGCGAAACGCCCAGGTACGTGGCGAGGTCCTTGAGGCTGGTGCGTTTCTTAGGAGCCGGAATGGGGTCAGTCGAACTGGGCGGCCTGGTTCTCATGCGTTGGTCCGTAATGCGCCTCTAGTTTCACCGCGAAGGAATAAACGCCCCGCAGGGTCGCTTGAGTATACAAGCTTGACCCGATTAAACCGATACAACTATTAGTGGATGTTGTACCTGCGGGTACATAGGGCGGACAGTGAGGTTAACGATCAGTCCCAGGCAGGCTTCCGCTCATCAGGCGTTCCACTTCCGGAAGGGTAGACATGGAGGCATCGCCAGGAGTGGTCATGGCGAGGGCGCCGTGCGCGATGCCGCAGTCCAGGGCCCAGGCGAGGGTTCTGCCGGCGAGGAGTCCGTAAAGCAGGCCAGCCGCGAAGGAGTCGCCGCCGCCGACGCGGTCGAGGATGTCGAGCTCGTCGAAGCGAAGGCCGGCGAAGGTGTTGTGACTGGCATAAGCGAAGGCGCTCCAGCTATTCCGGCTGGCGGTGTGGGGACGGCGCACGGTGGTTGCGAGGACCTTGAGGTTGGGGAAGTCGGCGATGACGCGCTCGGCCATGGGGCCGAAGCTGTCGAGGGTATGCCAGGCTGGCTGCTGTGCGGCTTCACCGAGCACGGAGGCCATGTCGCCTTCATGACCGAAGAAGATGTCCACCATCGGGAGAATTGACCGGTTGACCTCGACGGAGCGAGCGCGGCCGCCGCGGGACGTCCAGAGGCTTGGGCGATAGTTGGCGTCATAGCTGACCAAGGTGCCGCAGCGGTGTGCCGCCGCGATGGCTTCGCGTACGAGCTCGGTCGAGTCTTCTGAGAGCGCGGCCATGATGCCGCCGGTGTGGAAGATGCGAACGCCTTCGGTGCCGAAAATCGCATCCCAGTCGATGGTGCCGGGCTTGAGCTGCGAGATGGCGGTGTGGCCGCGGTCCATCATGCCGAGGCCGGCGCGCACGCCAAAGCCGCGCTCGAGGAAGTAAACGCCGTTGCGGGCGTCGCGGCCAACCCCGTCAAAGGGCTGCCAATAGAGGTGCGACGTGTCGACGCCGCCCTGGAGGATAAGGTCTTCGACCAGCCGCCCGACAGGGTTGTCGACCAGCGCCGTGGCGATGGAGGTGCGGAGGTTGAAGCAGCGACGGAGCCCGCGAGCGACGTTATACTCGCCGCCACCTTCCCACACGTGAAAGTTGCGAGCGCCGACAATGCGGCCCTCGCCGGGATCGAATCGCAGCATCACTTCGCCGAGGGAAAGCACATCCCAGCGGCAGTCAGAGGCTGCGCGGAGGGTGAGTCCGTGGCTTGGCGGCGGCTGCTTTTCGGGCTGGTCGATAGCGCTGATATTAGCTCCTGATTACGGTGTGCCGCGGCCGGTTAGCTCGCGGATCTGGTCGACTTCGTGCTGCCGGTAGGGCGTGTCATCCTGGCGAAAGACTTCGTGAAACCAGACGGTGGGCTGCGAAAGGACGTAAGGTTTCTGCCAGGAATCCCACGGAAAGTAGGTCTGAGTCTTGCCAGCGACGAAGCCCCAGTTGATGGCGGCGACGTGATATTTCTTCGCGATGGGAAGGTCGTTGTCGAAGGTGCTTCCGGCACCGCGGGCCATGTATTCGGTGCAGATAATGGGGCGCCCGAGGGGCTGAAGCTCTTTGATGCGGGCTTCGAACTCTTCAGGCCATCCGTAGTTGTGGAAGCTAATGACGTCGGATTCGGCCAACTGAATTTTGGTGGTGGCGCTCTCACGATCAGGGTGCGACCAGTCGCCCATCCACACGCCGCTTGTGAGGGGCTGAGTGGGGTGCTCGGCGCGCGCCCAGGCGAAGGCAAGGGGAAGCAGGTGGTCGACGCGCTCGGTCTTATGCGGCGTGGCGGGATACTGTTCGGTAGAATTGTCAGGCTCGTTCCACACATCCCACGCGAGCACGCGGGGATCGCTCGCGAAGGCGCCGACCACTCCCCTCACGTAGGCCTCGAGCTTGGGTTCCGCGCCTGGGTTTGTGAGCTCTTCGGCGCCAGGGCTCTGCACCCATCCAGAATTATGCACGCCTGGGATGGGAGGATGTTGCGGGCCGAGCTTCGGGTACGGATCCCAGCAGGAGTCGAACAGCACGAGAATTGGCTTGATGCCGTGCTTGGACGCGATTGTGAGGAAGGCGTCGAGGCGCTGCTTGAATCCCTCAGGATCCTGTTGCCAGAGTTGGTCCTGCAGGAAAACGCGCATGGTGTTCATGCCGATGCCCTGCGCCATGCCCAGTTCTTTGTCGTTCAGCTGCGCGTTCCATGTGGCCGCCTGAAACATTTCGAGTTGGTTGATGGCGTCGGAGGGAACATAGTTGGAGCCGACGAGCCACGGCTGCTGCGCATACCAGGCGCTCGCTTTCTCGGCAGACCAGCGAGCGGGGTGTTGAGCAACCGCGGCGGTGGATGCCAGTACCAGTCCGAGAATCTTCGCTGCTAACTTCATGTTCCCTCACAGAAATTTAGTGTTAAACGCAACGAATTGATAGTAGCCGAATTGTGTACCTGGTGAGCGGCGTGAATCAGTAATCGACGCGTCGCGAACGTAGCGTTGCAAGAGGTCTATATACTTTCCTTCATCGGATTTGCGGGGTTCACGCGGAATGCCATCGGTAGCGTCTCGAACGAGCAGCAGGGGTTTCACGTCCCGTCCCGCAGAGTCAAGCATTCGCTGGTTCGTGTGCCTGCTGTTATTTCTTGCGACGACGATCAACTACATGGACCGATCGGTGCTGTCGTTGATCGAGCCGCTGCTGCACGTGCCGTTCATGGGCTGGCTGCCGGGAGTCGGCGCGGCGTTCCAGTCCGGCTATCACCTGAACTACGGGCACATCGTGGAGTGCTTCCAGGTAGCCTACGCGGTAGGATTCCTCGTGGCGGCGCCGTTCATCGATCGGCTGGGCACGAAGATTGGTTACTCCGTAGCGATTGCTGTGTGGGCAGCAGCGTCGATCAGCCATTCGCTGGTGCACTCGGTCATTGGCTTCTGCATTGCGCGCGCGTGCCTGGGTTTAGGCGAGTCGGGCAATTTCCCAGCTGCCATCAAGGCGACGAGCGAGTGGTTTGCGAGCGAAGATCGCGCCCTCGCGATCGGCCTGTTCAACTCAGGGGCAAACGCTGCATTCTTTATTGCTCCGGCACTTGTGCCGCTCGCCACGCTGTACTTCGGTGGATGGCGCGCAGCGTTTCTTTGCACTGGCTGCATGGGGCTCTGCTGGCTGGTGCTGTGGTTGCTGTTCCCGTACAACAAGCTGCGCCGCCGGCTGACAACCACGCAGGCGGACCTTCGCCGCGTGGTGCCAGACGTGACGGGCAGAAGGCTTTACGCGATCCTGCTCCGCAATCGCGGGCTCTATGCGTTCTCGATTGCGAAGGGCCTAACTGATCCAGTCTGGTGGTTCTATCTCTTCTACCTGCCCATGTATTTGAACGACAACTACGGCCTCAATCTCAAGCAGGCATACTGGCCCATCGTGGTGGTATACGCGGTATCGTCGCTGGGATCGTTCCTTGGAGGAGGCCTCTCGGGCTTGCGAATGAAGCGCGGCCACACGGTAAACAGCGGGCGCAAGTTCGCGATGCTGGTCACGTCGCTATGCGTGTTACCGCTGATGCTGGTGCCGCACATGCACGCGTTGTTTCCGCACAACGCATGGCCAGCGGTGGGGCTGTTTGCTCTTGCTGCTGCGGCGCACCAGGGCTGGTCGGCGACGTTATTTGCGACGCCCACTGACATGTTTCCGTCCACCTCCGTCTCGACGGTTGTCGGGATCGGCGGGGCGGTCGGATCGCTCGGCGGGGCGCTGTTCACGGTGCTGGTGTCGCACCTGCTGTCGCTTCATCCACTGCTGATCTTTACGCTGGCGAGTAGTGCGTACGTGTTGTCGCTGCTCATTTTTCAGTTGCTGGTGCCGAGGATTGGCGTGACTCCCGAAAAGGGAGACGGCGGCGCGGATCTGTGGGCGGAAACGAACGGCTAGTGCGGTCTGGAGTGCGCAGACGCGCGTATGTCCGGAATGCATCCTATTGAAGTGGAAACAGATAAAAGATGTCGCGGGCTACGGCTCGCGATACATTTTCATTCCCAGGAGTCCTGATCATGAAAGCTGCCGTGTTTGATGGAACCGTGCATTCGCCCGGTGAATTTTTGCGTGTTACCGACGTGCCTGCGCCGGTCGTGAAGCCGGGACATCTGTTGCTGCGCGTCCTGACGTGCGGTGTGTGCCGGACGGATTTGCATATCGTTCAAGGTGATCTGCCGCGCATCAAAAAGCGGCTGATTCCCGGGCACCAGATTGTGGGCGAAGTGGTTGGCGGCGCGACCAAAGAGATGCCGATGGGTGCGCGAGTGGGCGTGTCGTGGATGGGTGGCGTCGACGGAGACTGCTGGTTTTGCCGGCACGAGATGGAGAACCTCTGTGACCATCCAACGTTTACGGGCTACACGGTCGATGGCGGTTATGCGGAATTTGTGTCGGTGCGCTCGGACTTCGCGTACCCACTGCCGCCCCGGCTGAATCCGGTGCATGTAGCGCCGCTGTTGTGCGCTGGCATCATCGGATTTCGCAGCTTGCGCGTTGCGGGCGTGCAGAAGGGTGAGCGCGTAGGCTTGTTCGGCTTTGGAAGCTCAGCGGCGCTGGCGATCCGCGTCCTGCAGTCGTGGAACTGCGAAGTCTACGTGGTAACGCGCGGTGAAGCGCATCGCAAGACGGCCGAGGCGCTGGGTGCAAAGTGGGTGGGTGCGGAGAGTAAAAAGCCGCCAGTCCCGCTGGATCGCGCGATAACGTTTGCGCCCTCGGGCAAGGTGGTGGTGGACGCGCTTTCAAGTCTCCGCAAGGGCGGGGTCGTGGCGATCAATGCGATCCACCTGGACGCGATGCCGACCTTCGACTACGACAAGTTGCTATGGGGCGAGCGGCAAATTCGCAGCGTAGCGAACATGACGCGAGCGGACGCGACGGACTTTCTCAAGATTGCACAAAAACTGGCGATCCAGCCGCGCGTACAAACGTTCTCGTTGGACGAAGCAAACACGGCGCTGGTCGCCGTAAGGGACGAGACGCAGAGTGGCTCGGCGGTCATCGTCATGTAACGCGGCAGACGCAGGGTCGCGGTAAACTCAGGCGATGGATGGGAGCGGGATGCAGATACTGGTCGTGAACAGCGGATCGTCGTCGATCAAGTTTTCGATCTTCGCGGCCGCTCTGGAAAGAGCGGGCGCGCGGACCGTTACACCGCAATCGTTGCTCGAGGGAGAACTCAGCGACATTGGCGAGGCGGAAAGCACGCTGAAGATTCACGCGGCCGGGGCGGAGAAAGCATCGACGGCCAAGCTCGGGATTCATGGCGCGACGGAAGCGATTCGCGAGGTGCTCGATGTTGTGTCGGCCAGCGGGGCGCCGACGTTTGAGGCCGTGGGATATCGCGTCGTTCATCCCGGGCCCAGGCTGCGCGAGCATGTGCGGATCACGCCGGAAGTGCTACAGGATCTTGAAGCTGCAAGCGAATTTGCGCCGCTGCATGATCCTCAGGCCGTTCAGATGATTCGTGCGTTCATGGACAAGTTTCCGAAGTTGCCGCATTACGCGTGCTTCGACACGGTGTTTCATCAGACGATGCCGGTAGAGGCAAGCACCTACCCCCTGCCGCCCGAGTACGCCAAGCGCGGTGTGCGGCGGTACGGGTTTCACGGACTTAGCTGCGAGTCAATCGTGAGGCAGTTGCAGCGTGAAGGCGAAGTGCCGCGCCGGATGGTGATTGCGCACCTCGGCAGCGGCTGTTCCGTCACAGCGTTGGTGGACGGGCGGTCGGTGGATACGACGATGGGGCTCACCCCAACGGGTGGCGTGGTGATGGGGACGCGGACGGGCGACCTCGATCCAGGGCTCGTCCTCTATCTGCTGCGCGAGGGGGAAGCGACTTCTAAAGATCGTGTGGCGGAAGTTGAGGCGCTGCTGAATCACCATTCCGGGCTCGTGGCGCTCAGCGGAATGGACAATGATGTGAAGGCGATGCGCAAGGCGGCGGAAGGAAATGCGCGCGCAACGCTGGCGCTGAAGATTTTTACCCGCAGCGTGACCAAGGCGATGGGAGGCTTTAGTTGGCTGCTTGGAGGTCTGGACGCCATCGTATTTGCGGGAGGGATCGGTGAGCATGATCCTCATACAAGGGCGGAAGTTGTCGGCGGTCTCGGGGCGCTTGGCGTGAGCCTGGACGCTCGGCTCAACCTGAATCTAGATAAAGCGCAGCCCGAGGCGGCTGCAGGCGGCATCCAACGTATCAGCTCAAAGGATTCTGAAGTTGTGGTGCTCGTTGTTCCTGCTCGCGAGGACCAGATGATTGCCGTCCATGTTGAACGGATGGCTCGGCAAGAAGCACAGAAGTAGCTGCGAAATCTGCTGCAGCAAAAATTGAACAGCGAAGCAAACAAGGGATGAGAACGAGGGACCGATGAGCACAAATGATTCCGCCGAAGTTGTCGTAGAGCCAGTGGAAGCGCTTAGCGCGGACGAGCAGCGCAAGATTGATGCCTACTGGCGCGCCTGCAATTATCTCTGCGTCGGGATGTTGTACCTGATGAACAATCCTCTGCTGCGCGAGCCGTTAAAGCCGGAGCACATCAAGAATCGGCTGCTCGGCCATTGGGGAAGCGATCCTGGGCAGACGTTTACGTGGGTGCATCTGAATCGGCTGATCAAGAAGTACGATCTCGACGCGATTTACATTGCGGGGCCGGGCCACGGAGCGCCAGCAACGCTCTCGAACAGCTATCTCGAAGGCGTGTACTCGGAGGTCTATCCGTCGATCAGCCAGGATCTCGAGGGCCTGCAGAAGTTCATGAAGCAGTTTTCGTTTCCGGGTGGAATTGGAAGCCATTGCACGCCTGAAACCCCGGGCTCGATCCACGAAGGCGGCGAGCTTGGCTACAGCATCTCGCACGGATTCGGCGCGGCCTTCGACAATCCAGATTTGATCGTCACGGTAGTGGTCGGCGACGGCGAAGCGGAGACGGGGCCGCTGGCAACGTCGTGGCATTCGAACAAATTTCTCAACCCGATCACCGATGGTGCAGTGCTGCCGGTTCTACACCTGAACGGCTACAAGATTGCCAACCCAACGATCCTGTCGCGCATTCCGCACGAGGAATTGAACAGCCTGATGATCGGCTACGGCTGGAACCCGTATTACGTCGAAGGCGACGACCCGGCGGTGATGCATCCGAAGATGGCGCAGACGATGGAGCAATGCGTGCTCGAGATTCGCGCGATCCAGCAGAAGGCGCGGAGCGCGCCCGTGGGGACGCCCGTGGAGCGCCAGCGCTGGCCGATGATTGTGCTGCGTTCGCCCAAGGGCTGGACGTGCCCGAAGGAAGTGGACGGCCACAAGCTGGAAGGTTCGTGGCGCGCCCACCAGATGCCGATCCTCGATCCGAAGACAAACCCCGCGCACCTGGCGCTCGTAGAGCATTGGCTGCGGAGCTATCGGCCGGAAGAGCTCTTCGACGAGGCGGGAAAGCTAGTCGAAGAGCTGCGCGAGCTTCCGCCGAAAGGCCAGCGGAGAATCTCCGGAAACCCGCATGCCAACGGAGGCGAGCTGCGCAAGCCGCTGGATCTTCCGGACTTCCGCGCGTTCGCCGTGAAGGTGGATGATCCCGGAAAAATTCAGGTCTCATCGACGGATACGCTCGGCCACTTCCTCGCCGAAGTGATGCGCAAGAACATGACGCGCTTCCGCGTCTTCGGCCCAGACGAGACAGCCTCAAACAAACTCGACGCTATCTATGCAGCCAGCGAGAAGACGTGGTTGGAAGAGCGCGTTCCGTCGGATGACGATGGTGGGTTTCTCTCAAGCAACGGCCGCGTGATGGAGATGCTCAGTGAGCATACGCTTGAGGGCTGGTTCGAAGGCTATCTACTCACGGGGCGCCACGGGTTGTTCGCGACCTACGAATCGTTCGTGCACGTAATCGATTCGATGTTCAACCAACATGCGAAGTGGTTGGAGAAGAGCAAGCTGGAACTGCGTTGGCGTGCGCCGATCTCGTCGCTGAATCTCCTGATTACCTCGCTGGTCTGGCGGCAGGATCACAACGGATTCACGCACCAGGACCCCGGATTTCTGGATCTCGTCACGAACAAGAGTCCAGAGGTCACGCGCATCTATCTTCCGCCGGATGCGAACTGCCTCCTGAGCGTGGCCGACCACTGCTTGCGCAGCACGAATTACGTGAATGTAATCGTCGCGGACAAGGCACTGCACCTGCAATATCTTTCGATGAATGAGGCGGCCGATCACTGCACCAAGGGCATCGGCATCTGGGATTTCGCCAGCAACGATCAAGGGCTCGAGCCGGATGTGGTGATGGCATGTGCCGGCGATATTCCCACGTCGGAGGCGCTGGCCGCCGTCGCAATTCTGCGCGAGCGCTGCCCAGAGCTGAAGATTCGCTTCGTAAATGTAGTCGACCTCTTCCGCTTGATGCCCGAAAAGGAGCATCCGCACGG
>Ga0302319_10027275_pt1 | contig 10015 bp, 6 predicted proteins | sample Bog_T0_2_FD_203319 | JGI IMG/M metagenome (GOLD analysis project Ga0302319, IMG submission 203319) | Peat permafrost microbial communities from Stordalen Mire near Abisko, Sweden - Bog_T0_2 | ecosystem: Environmental > Terrestrial > Soil > Wetlands > Peat | place: Sweden: Abisko, Stordalen Mire...
CGTGGCGCCAAAATACATGGCCACAGCGATCTCGTGAATGAGTTCCGACGCTTCGATTCCCACGCACGCCGCGCCCAAAATGCGGCGGGTCCTTTGCTCCGCAAGCAGCTTGACGAAGCCGTCCGTCGCGCCCCGCACCTGCGCTCGTCCATGATCGGCAAAGGGATATTTTGCCACCCTCACATCGTAGCGCAGCAGCGCGGCTTCATGCTCCGTGAGCCCGATCGAAGCCACTTCAGGATGGGAAAAAATGGCGAAAAGCTTGAGTCCGAAGTCGATGGCTTCGAGTTCCCCATGGAGGCGATGGAGGAGGCGGGCCGCGTTGCGTGCGGCCAGTTCCGCCTGTTGAATCGCAATATGCACCACCTCATGCGGTCCGCAGACGTCCCCCGCGGCGAAGATATGCGGCTGCTGGCTCTGCTGGCGTACGTTCGCCTGCACGCCCGTCTTGACGAGCAGGACGCCGGCCCGTTCGAGCCCGAGACCATGCACGTTGGGCTTACGCCCAAGGGCGCAGAGCACTTCGCAGGCTTCCACATACCGCGGCGCGCCCACATGCAGAAATTCCACGCGTTTCTTTCCTCCCTCGCGCCTCACATTCTGCAGCTCGGTATCGCGAAAGATTTCAATGCCGCGCTTTTCCATCGCTCCCGCCAAGGCTTCCGCAACATCCTGGTCCATTTCCTTCAGGAGCTGCGAGCTGCGCTGGATGACGGCCACCCGGGAGCCGATCCCCGCATAGAAGCTTGCGAGTTCGAGCGCGATGGCGCCGCCGCCCAGGATGATGATGGATTCGGGAATGCTTGCCGAGTCGAGGGCATCGTCACTGGTGAAAAAACCAGTTTCCGCCATCCCGGGAATCGGTGGTATCCGGATCGAAGAGCCCGTGGCGATGAGAAAGGCTCGCGATCGGATGGTCCTCGATCCGCCATCGAGCAGACTCACCTCGATCTCGTGGGGATTGGAGAATGTCGCGCGCCCTCGGATGAAATCAAAACGTCCACCCTCGAGTTGTTGCCGCCGATGATCCGAAAACTCGCCGATCAGCCGCCGCTTTCGATCCCGGATGACCGTGGCATCGGCGCCATGATACTCCGCCCGCAATCCAAATTCTTGAGCGCCGCGGATTGCCTCGGCGCGATGCCCGCTTTCCAGCAGCGTCTTGCTCGGCATGCAGCCTCGAAGGATGCATAATCCCCCCACTTCCTCCGCGCCCTCAATCACGGCAGTTTTCAATCCCAGCTCCGCGGCGGTCGAAGCTCCTGCATATCCCGCGCTCCCTCCACCGATCGCCACGAAATCGTATTCTGTATCACTCATCACGGCAGATTAGCATCGTCCACGGAATAGATGCGATAAAACGTGAGCCAATCGGGCGCAGACTCCAGCCCCTGCGTGGATTCTCCTCCCGATTTTACCCGCCCTCCGAGATGAGGCGCCGGCGCACGCCGCGGGACGCGTTCGCGCAAAAAGGACGGCGCATCCCCGGCGTTTTCCGCCAAAATCCGCGCCAGCGGTCGCTCGGGAGGCTGAACGCCGAGCACCAGGGCGGAATTGCCGATCATCCGGTCGGCATCGTCGGCGAGCACCCAGCGAACGCCGCGCGCGCGCAAAATCGCCACCGCCTGTTTGGGGGTCGCCGCCAGGAAGAAACGCGCAGTATCCACGATTCCCGGCAGGCCTTCATGCGAGCTTCCCCCCACACCCGGATCGCCCGACCAGTAGGCAATGGCAGGCGATAGCCACCACGGCGCCAGAAACGGCCCTTCACCCGCCATCGGGAGGACCACATCCCGGAGGTGAACGTTTTCCGCTCGCTGAATGGCGACCCTTTCACGGACTGATTCATCTGGAAAAAGGTCCGCATCCCAGCTCCTGGCCACCGGCCAAAGAGCGGCGACGAACACTAGCCGCGCAAGCCACGGGCGCCGCCAGGCGGGCATCTGAAAGGGAAGCGCCATCACATAGAATACGCCAAGAAAATAACCCCATCGGATTTGCCAGATCGTCAGGCCGATCAGGACAGCGAGCAAGGCGAGCGACGGCAGGGCGCGGCGGTCTGTCTTCCTCATTAAAATCATGAGCACCGGCGCGGCCACCACCATCCATCCGAGCCATTGATACAGAAGGGGCGAACGAGGATCCAGATGGGAGAGTTCGCCAATTGCCCGTTCCCAATTCGGGAAATACTCGCGGATCACTGCATTCGGCGGCTCGATCCTCCATCCATCGATAAGAAGGGCCGCAGCCAAAATGACCACAAACGCCGCCAATCCGGGCGCCCGCTCGCGCGCGCACAATCCGCGGCGATCGAAGACCAGCCAAAGCGCCAACGTTGCCCCGAGAAGGATCAGAGGTTCGTAAAGGGATACCCAAAGGCTGAGCGCCCAAGCGGCGCCGCTGATCAATCCCCAAAATCGCTTCGACCCTCGTGGAATCTCCTCCCCTCCCCTGCCCGCGAGCGCCAACTCGGCGCCGATGGCCACCATCAGCGTCAGCATGAGGAGCGACTGATGATCCGGACGCCCGAGGAGCGTGCCATGAACAAGGATCGGGCTCACCGCATACAGTAGAAGCGCCATCCCCCAGAACCTGAACCGCAGCGCCCAAAACCACAAAACGAGGAAGAGCGTTCCTGCGAGGCCGATCAGCGGCGATATGAGCGCCCCCGCAAGATCAAGCGTTTGACCCCGCAAAACGCTTTCGCCCTTCCAATCCGCAATCCGCAATCCGCAATCCACAATCCACGCGAGCCCGAGGATCATGTAATCGAGCGGCGCGGTGGTGTGAGTATCCACACCCTGCGGCCAATTCTCGAAATCGTGATGTTTCACCACCCTTCCCTGATGTTCGGCGATCATCCGGACCCGCGTCATGCGCGAGTAGCAATCGGCGTCCAAAAAATAGAGGTGGCCCCGGATAAAAACGTCGCGCAGGTTGTGACAACGAGTCACAAGAGTGAGCAGACAGAAGAAGGCGATCGAGGCGATCTGAAAGACCCGTTTCACGCGCGGATTTCACTCGGAACCCCGGACCCCTGTCCAACAATATCTTGTGTGTGAGTTTATGAATGAACCCAAGCCCTTGCGGAAACAGCCCGCAAACGGCTGAAAAAACCCCTTGTGGGCAGCTACCCATCCCCGTAGAATGTGGGCTACGTTTTCCCCTTCCGATTATGGCCGACCTCGATACCTCAAGCGCAGCGAAATCAGAGACTGCATCGTACAAGTCCGATTACAATGCCGACGACCTGAGTTCTCTGAAGGGTCTCGAAGCGGTTCGCAAAAAACCGGGCATGTATATCGGCGGCACGGATGAGCGCGCTCTGCACCACTGCGTCTCTGAAGTGCTGGACAATTCGGTCGATGAATTTCTCGCCGGCTACTGCACGCACATCGATGTCACGATCCATTCGGACGGCTCGATCTCCATCCGCGACAACGGTCGCGGCATCCCGGTGGACATCAACAAGGAGGAAGGAATTCCCGGCGTGGAACTGGTGCTCACCCGCCTGCATTCCGGAGGCAAATATGGGCAGGGCAACTACGAATACTCGGGCGGCACGCACGGGGTCGGCGCGAAATGCGTCAACGCAGTGTCGGAATGGTTTAAGGTCGAAGTGACGCGGGACGGAAAGATTCACGCCATGTCCTTCGAGCGCGGCGAGACGAAGCAGAAGCTGCACGTCATCGCCGAGGTGCAGGGGAAAAAACACACGGGAACATTGATCACTTTCAAACCGGACCCCGAAATATTTCAGGAAACGACGGAATTCAAAAGCGAACGCATTATCGCGCGGCTCAATGATCTCGCCTATATCAACGCGCCGCTTTCCTTCACGTTCCTCGACGAACGGCAGGATGGCGCGAGGCCGGTGCAGATCGTCCATCCGAAGGGCATCGAGGAATTCGTGGGACGACTCGTCGAGAATAAGAGCGTGACCCATCCGAAGCCGATCTCGATCAAGGGCACGCGCGAGCGCATCATCGTGGAGATCGTTCTGCACTACACGGACACCTACAATGAACAATTGCTCTGCTACACCAATGCCGTCCCCAATCCGGACGGCGGCACGCATAGCACCGGCTTCCGGGGGTCGCTGACGCGGGCGATCAATCAATACGCCAAGAATAACCAGATTCTCAAGGATAAGGATCCGGCGATCACTGGAAACGACGTTCTCGAAGGCCTTGCCGCCGTGGTCAGCGTAAAGCATCCGGACCCGAAGTTTGAGTCGCAGACAAAGGTGAAGCTGATCTCGCCCGAGGTGGAAAGCATCGTGGGCTCGATCAGCTATGAAGGACTCATGCTCCACTTCGACCAAAATCCGCAGGTCGGAAAACGCATCATTGATAAATGCCTCATGGCAGCCCGAGCCCGGGAAGCCGCCCGCAAGGCCCGTGAAACCGTCCGCAAGGGAGCGCTCACCGGCGGCGGTCTGCCCGGCAAACTCGCCGATTGCTCCGAACGCGACCCTGCGCTCACCGAACTTTACGTGGTCGAGGGCGACTCCGCGGGCGGCTCCGCGAAGCAGGGACGCGACCGGCGTTTCCAAGCCATTCTCCCGATTAAAGGCAAAATCATCAATGTCGAGAAGGCGCGGCTCGATAAGGTTCTGCAGAATACGGAGGTGCAGACGCTCATTACCGCCATCGGGACCGGGATCGGCACGGCCAGCGGCGAAAAAGATCAGGAAGGCGCGTTCAATATCGCCAAGCTCCGCTATGGGCGCATCATTATCATGACCGACGCCGATGTGGACGGATCCCACATCCGCACCCTGCTCCTCACTTTCTTTTACCGGCAAATGCCTGAACTGGTGAAGCAGGGCAAGATCTACATCGCCCAGCCGCCCTTGTATCTCATCAAGCGAAAAAAGCGGGAGGAATACGTGGACGATGATGCGCAGCTCAATAAGATCCTCATTGGCCTCGGCGCCGACGAAGTGAAGTTGAAAAACCTTGCCGACGGCAGGGCCTTCACCGCCACGCAACTCAAGGACATCCTCGAACTGCTCGAACGGCTCGCCAAATTCAGCGACTCGATCCGGCGCCACGGAGGCGATTTCGAAAGCTATCTTCAGGAGCGCGATCCCCACACCGGCAAACTCCCAGCGTTCATGGTAAAGGTCCGCGAGGGCAATACCGAGTGGGCCACCTACTTCCCCGGGGATACGGAAGTGCGCGCCTTCCACGAAGAAAACCGGGATCTGAATCTCTTCGAGGATCAGATTCCCGAGGTTCCTGAAGGTGAGGCGCCGGCGGAAAAGACGAAACGTGAGAAAACCGATCCGGCAACGCGCCGGCGCGCCAAACTGATCGAGTTGCACGAATCGGCGACGGTGCAAAAAATCATCGACGAACTCGCGCGCAAAGGCCTGAAGATCGAGCATTACGCCGATAGCGATGCGCCAATCTTTGAGTTGATCGAAGGCGAAGGCGAAAAAGCCGTGGCGCACCCGCTTTTCTCCATTCCCGACATCCTCGTGAAGGTGCTCGAAATCGGCAAGCGGGGTCTCGCCATCCAACGCTTCAAGGGCTTGGGCGAAATGAACCCGAAGCAACTCTACGAAACGACGATGAACCCCGAAAAACGCAAGATGCTAAAAGTGGATTTGAATGAAGACAACGCGGTGGAAGCGGACCGTATGTTCACAATCCTCATGGGCGACATCGTCGAACCCCGCCGCGTATTCATCGAAGACAACGCGCTCAACGCGCGGCTGGATGTATGACGCATTCAAGAAAAACACTTGCAAAGCGTGACCACGCGTGACTACATTGGGAGTATGAAACCTCAAGAATCATCAATCCTCCGCGATGGCGACGCCAAAACCCCGGCCTCGGTGATGCAAGAGATCGCCGAGCTTCCAGGCATAGGCCAGGCGATCTCCGTGCGCGCGGCCAAGGCGCATCTTTCCGGGTTGCTCGAAGAAGTGGCTCATGGCCGCGAAGTGGTGATCACCAGCGGCGGCAAGCCCAAGGCGCGGCTCGTTCCCATGGAGGCAGGCGGGCAGCGCGTCCCTTTCACGGGAACTCGCGAGCACTTGAAAACCATGCCGAAATGGCGCGGCGGCCCGACCGCCGAAGAAATAGTCCGCGAAGATCGCGACGGGCGCGACTGGTAATGTATCTCGACACATCAATCATCGTGAAACTGCTGGTCGATGAACCGGATACGGAGTTCTTCCAAAGAGCGGTCCACGGAGAACTCCTGTCTTCATCGGAGCTTGCCGCCACGGAGATCTGGTCCGCTTTGCTGGCCAAAGAGCGGAAGAAATCGATCAGCGCGAGAGATCGAGCAGCGGCGTGGCGCGTATTCAATGAGCGGGTGCAGGCGAAACAGATCGTTCTGCATCCGCTCAACGGCATCGTCCTGAAAAAGGCAAATCAAGTGCTGGAACGATGCCACCCGGGAGTGCCTCTGCGGACACTCGATGCAATTCACACCGCGGCGTGCGATCTCAGCCAGGATTTTCCACTCTGCACTAACGACAACCGGATGAGGGACGCCGCGCTCATGCTCGGAATTCCAGTCTTCCCGGAAGCCGATCCCTCGGACTTAACCGCGAATCTTTCCCTCTCTCCCGATGTACAATCAAAATGAAAAAGTCGAAAAAGTAAACGTGGCCGAGGAGATGTCGAAGTCCTTTCTGGACTACTCGATGTCGGTCATCATTTCCCGGGCGCTGCCGGATGCGCGCGACGGGCTCAAGCCGTCGCAGCGGCGCATCCTCTACGCGATGAACGAACTCGGCGTGCAGCCGAACCGCAAGCACCTGAAGTGCGCGAAGATCGTCGGCGAGACGATGGGCAACTACCATCCGCATGGCGATCAGGCGATCTATCCGACGCTGGTTCACATGGCGCAGCCCTGGGCGATGCGGGAGATGTTAATCGATGGCCAGGGCAACTTCGGCTCGGTCGAAGGCGATCCGCCCGCGTCCATGCGGTACACGGAAGCGCGGCTCCAGCATCTCGGCGCGGCCCTGATGATGGACATGGACAAGGACACCGTCGATTTCATTCCGAACTACGACGAGACCCGCACCGAGCCGACGGTATTCCCGGCGGCCTTCCCAAATCTGCTCGTCAATGGGGGCACCGGCATTGCCGTCGGCATGGCCACGAACATTCCGCCGCACAACCTTGGCGAAGTCATCGATGGCGTCTGCGCGCAGATCGACGATCCGGATATCTCCATTGAAGGGCTGATGCACTTTGTGAAAGGCCCCGACTTCCCGACAGGCTGCATCCTGCAAGGCACGGCGGGCATCAAGCAATACTTCGAGACCGGACGCGGCCAGGTGCGCGTCCGCGGGCGCGTGGGCGTCACCGAGGTGAAAGGCGGCCGGGAACAGATCATCATCACCGAGATTCCCTACAATGTGAACCGCGCGGAGTTGGTAAAGCGCATCGCCGATCTCACGAACGAGAAGATCCTCACCGGCATCAGCGACGTGCGGGACGAGAGCGCCGAGGACACGCGAGTGGTCATCGATCTGAAGCGCGATGGCAATCCAAAGGTCATCATCAACAATCTCTACAAGCACACGGCGCTGGAGTCTTCGTTCAGCGTCAACATGCTGGCCATCGATCACGGCAGACCGAAACTGCTGTCTCTCAAGGATGCGATCACGAGTTACATCGAGCACCGCCGGGAAGTCATCCTGCGCCGCACGCGCTTCCTTCTCGCCCAGGCCGAAGCCGAAGCGGAAAAACTCGAAGGGCTGCTCATCGCGCTGGCAAATCTCGATGATTTCATCCGCATCATCCGCGATTCCCGCGACCGGGAAGACGCCAAGGGCAAGCTGCTGGCTCTCTCCTGGACGCGCCGCATCGTCGAGCAACTCGGCATCCTCATCCGCGACGAAGCGCGCGTTGCCGACGGCTTTTACCGCCTTAGCGAAAAGCAGGTCGGCCACGTCCTGGATCTGCGCCTTTACCAGCTTACCGGTCTTGAGCGCGAGAGCATCAAAGGGGAATACGACGCCCTCGTCGAAGTCATCAAAGACCTTCTCGATATCCTGGCGAAGGAAAAACGGGTGCTGAAAATCATCACGGATGAGCTGCGTGAGCTTCAGAAGAAATATGCAACCGAGCGCCGCACGCAAATCGTTCCGGCGGAAGGCGAAATCAGCATCGAAGACCTCATCGCCAACGAAGGCTGCATCATCACCATCACCCACAACGGCTTCATCAAACGCACCGCAGTCTCCGCCTACCGCGCCCAGCGCCGCGGTGGCAAAGGCGTCATCGGGATGACCGCTCGCGAGGGCGAGAGCGAGGAGGAGAACGATTTCGTGGAGCACCTCTTCACCGCCGCCACGCACGACTACCTGATGTTTTTCACCCAGGATGGCCGCTGCTACGTCGAACGCGTTTTTGAGATTCCCGAAATGAGCCGGGCGAGCAAAGGACGCAGCATCGCGAACATCCTCGAGCTTCGTCCCGAAGAAAAGATCGCTGCGACCATCCGAATCCAGGGCCAGAAAAAAGACGAAGACACGTGGACGGATACGCTCCACATCGTCTTCGCCAGCCGGAGCGGCATCGTCAAAAAATCGAACCTCTCCGATTTCAAGAACATCCGCAAGGGGGGCATCATTGCGATCAAAATCGAAGAAGGCGACCGCCTCATTGACTGCAAGCTCACGACCGGCCTGAACGAAATCGTCCTCATCACTCACGGCGGCATGAGCATTCGCTTCAACGAAGAAGAACTCCGCGACCAGGGGCGCGACACCGTCGGCGTCTGGGGTATCCGGCCGGACAAAGACGATTACGTCGTCGGCGCAGCCCTCGTCGATCCCAACGCCATGCTTCTCGTCGCCGGGGAGAACGGCCTGGGTAAACGGACGCCGTTCGACGACGAAACGGGGCCCGTCTATCGCATTCAATCGCGCGGGGGGAAAGGCGTCATCACGATGAAGACCAACGAAAAAACCGGCGGCGTGGCCGGCGCATTGACCGTGCGGGAAGCCGATGAACTCATGCTGATCACGAACAAAGGGAAAATGGTGCGCACGAAAGTCGCCGGCATTCGCGAAACCGGACGGAACGCCCAGGGCGTCATTTTGATCAATATGCGTGACGGCGAAATCCTTTCCGGCATTGCCCCGGTGGTGAGCAATGAAGAAGAGGGCGAAAGCGGCGAGTAGAACCGCCGCATTTCACCGCCTGCCAGCCCTAGTTTTCCAGGTGCTTGAGGATCACGGATTCCATGATGTCGATGCGATCCTTCAGGCCGTCATCTATCTTTCGCATTTTGTTGAAGAGCGCTTTGTTGTAGGCGCGAAGCGCCTTCTTTCCTTCTTCATCGGTGACGGCGGAATCCGCCTTGGCTTTGAGTTCCTGCACCGCGGGATCTTCCAAAGCCCTGGCTTTCGCGTGGTCGAAACGATTACGTTCCGCGGTCTCGGGATCCACCGGGGGCGCCGGGGTGGAGGGTTCGCCTCGGTGTTTGCCTTTCCCGAGTTTCTTCGAGGAAGCGGGAGTTGACGCATCGGCCTTCTTCTCAGCGGGCTTCTTCCCTTCATCTTTCATTTCTACCGCGGTTTCCTTCTCGTCGTTCGGCTTTTTCTGCTCGTCCGCGTGTTTTTCGGCCTCGGGCTTTTCAGCTTCGGGCTTTTCAGTTTCGGGTTTCTTCTCCGGTTGGGGTTTTTCAACCTCGGCTTTCTTCTCGCCTTCGACCCTCTTCTCCTCATTTCCCTTCTTCTCCGCTTCGGCTCTCTTTTCCGCGTCTGCCTTCGCTTTATCGGCGGCGGATTCGCTGGGAGACTCGGATTCGGCTTTTTTCTCGATCGACCTGCGCCGGTGAATTCTGGGCGTCGGGCCAGCCGCGGGCGTGGCGCGCGGCATCAGCATCGGTGTCGGTGTAGCTTTCGCACTCGAACTAAAAAGGCGCGAGAAAAAGCCGGGCTTTGGAGCCGGAGTTTCGACGGGCATGGGGGTCGCCCTCAAAGGCGATTTGGGCGATATTCTTCGGACGTTCCCCAGCTTTCTGTCGGCGGTCG
>Ga0302319_10027277_pt1 | contig 10014 bp, 9 predicted proteins | sample Bog_T0_2_FD_203319 | JGI IMG/M metagenome (GOLD analysis project Ga0302319, IMG submission 203319) | Peat permafrost microbial communities from Stordalen Mire near Abisko, Sweden - Bog_T0_2 | ecosystem: Environmental > Terrestrial > Soil > Wetlands > Peat | place: Sweden: Abisko, Stordalen Mire...
GAGCCGGAGATCGTCGCAAGAGATGAATCGATCCGTTCCGATGCCAGCCTCGAAGCGCTCGCCGCTCTCAAGCCCGCATTCAGGAAGGACGGCACGGTCACCGCGGGTAACGCGCCCGGCGTCAACGACGCAGCCGCGGCGCTTGTCGTGATGTCCGCGGCGAAGGCGGAGGCGCTGGGCATTCCGCCGCTGGTCCGGATACGCGCCCAGGCAACCAGCGGAGTGGATCCGCAGTGGGTGATGCTGGCCCCGGTAACGGGAGTCCGGAACGTTTTGAACCGCGCCGGCTGGAGTATGGACAGCGTGGATTTATTCGAACTCAACGAGGCGTTCGCGGTACAGGCCATCGGTGTCGCGCGCGAACTGGCCCTCGATATGGAGCGGGTCAACGTGAACGGCGGGGCAGTAGCGATCGGGCATCCGATCGGCGCCAGCGGCGCGCGCATTCTGGTGACGCTGATCCACGAGATGATGCGCCGCGACGTTCGTCGCGGAGTGGCGGCGCTCTGTCTGGGCGGCGGCAACTCCGTCGCGCTCGCCATCGAACGATAGGTCGGGCAGGCAATCCTGCCTGCGGACCGGGATTCCAGCCGGTCCAGCCGCCTGGAAAGGAGCTATCGCCCCGCAATGGGTGTAAAATGACTCTTGGAGATTCTTCAAAAATGCGCCGTTTTTCGCTCTGCCTGATCTTCGTTTTATCGTGCTCGCTGCCTTCCGCGCGCACCTTCGCGGCCGATAAATGGATTCACGCCACCTCGCCGCACTTCGACATGTACGCCGCCGAAAGCGAAGCGGACGCGCGCGCGGCGCTCCAGCACCTCGAAGCCGTCCGCGCCTATTTCTCGGCGGCGACCCGATCGCAGGATCCGGGCGGTCGACCGGTGCGTATCGTCGTATTCCATTCCGAAGGCGACTTTAACAAGTACAAGCCCGCCGAGTACGTCGCCGCCAAAGCTTACCCTGTCGCAGGCGAACACCCAACCATCGTGGCGTTGGGACTCAAGCCGGAAATCTACGAGAAGATTTTCCTCGAGTACTGCGAGATGGTGATGGACGAATCGGCGCCTCAGCTTCCGTACTGGCTGCGGGCAGGCCTGGCCCAGTTCTATTCGACGCTGAAGCCCGGAGAAGCCAGCATAAAACTCGGCGCGCCTCCCACCCGAGCGTTTCACACCCATCCGACGACGGGGGTTGATATGCCGCAATTGGTTGAGGTCCAGAGAGGTACCTACCTTGCGTCCCGATCCAAGCTGGCCGACGACTTTTTTGCCGACACCAGCTCGAACAAAGCCCTGGGCAAGGGCGCGGCCGCCACTACAGCCATGAACGGCGTGCAAACCAAACTGAGTCAGGATTTCGAAGGCCAGACGTGGGCGCTGACACATATGCTGATGTTCAGCCCGGATTACAGTAAGAAAGTCGGCGAATTGATCGCTTCGATGGGTTCGGGGCAGGACACCGGCACTGCCTTCAACAGCGTATACGGCCGTTCCGTGGCCCAGGTGGGTACGGACCTCGATCTCTACATGAGGCAGTCGGGGCTGGCCGTTACCACGAAAAGTTTCAAGTACGAGAATTCGGTTCCGCAGGTGGAAGCCGCGACGAAGGAAGAGCAGGATCGCATCGTCGCGGATCTCGGCAGGAAGGGAAAGTAGCGCCGGGCTCTTTGCTGCTTTCCATGTGGGGCAGCCAAGCGTGGCTGCCAATCGTGGCCGCAGCCGCCTTTCAGCGCGCGGGCTGCACGTCCTGCGGAGTCAAAGAATCCGGCAGCAAGGCCCGGTCGTGTCGTGCGGCCAGGTCGCGCGCTGTTTCCTGAGAAGCGGCACCACGGGGCGCTATTCCCCGCGCAGCAGCAATTCTCCGCCGAGGACGATGGCCGCAACGCCGACGACCCAGCGGACGTGCAGCTTCGTGTTGAATCGCGTCGCCGGGACTCTGGCGTTCTGCGCGCGGACAATCGTGCGGGGTTGCCGGAGCCGCGCTGTGTCGTTGAACTGCCCGAGGCGGACAGGGTCCGCAAGAGCCGGAACGCGGACAGGCTCTGCGAAAACCGGAACGTGCGCTGCCTCGGCAAGAGCCGGAGCGCGCACAGGCTCCGCAAGAACCGGAGCGCGCACAGGCTCCGCGAAAGCCGGAGTGCGGGCAGCCTCCGCGAAAACCGGAACGCGCACAGGCTCGGCAAAAACCGGCGCGCGCTGAACCTCGGCGAAAACCGACGCGCGTGCCGCCTCGTCGAACTCAGCGAAACGCGGCGTATCCCGGATATTCCGCAGACGCGGCGTCTCAAGTCCGCACTCGCAATGTTCCCTGACGATCTCCGCCGATAAATCCGTGGGTTTTCCCGCCACGATCAGGTTTTCCCCGTTGAGCGTCGCAATGCCGCCGTCGAAATGAAGCCCGTCGTGAACCTCGCATTCGCGGGCTATGACGGCGCCGTCCCACCCGCGCATTTGTCCGAATACGGGGAGCCCGAAGGCTTGCCACAACAAATCGCGGTGGTGTGCGCCGAGGGGCTCGTCGTCGAGCGACGAGACCACCACGATCGCCTGCGTCTGCACGGGAAGGCTGCACAGGCCGCGCATTTTCCTGTCGGCCAGCGACAGCGCCGCGCCCAGGGGCAGCGCCGACACTTCCGGCGGGTAGCCGGGATAGCCACGAATATCGTCGGCCGCGAATGCCCGCGCAATCGGGAACACAGGCGGAGGAGAGAGCAGAGTGCCCTTTCGCGCGCGTCCGTGTGCGTCCCCGGCGGCGCCATACTGTCGGCGTCGCGGACGGACGGGAGTAAGCCTGATGATAACTCTCAAGCAGGTTAGTGCGGAGCCGCGGAAATTCTCTCAATTATTTCGACGACACAGACGCAATCAGCTCCCGCAGGTTACCGCCGAAGATCGCGCGTGCCATTTCGGCACTAGCCCCCGCTTCGGTAAGAGCCTGGACCTGGGTATCGAAGACCTGTCGCACCCAGCCGCGCGGAAACCATGACGAGTCGGACCCGAACAGAATACGGCCTGGGCCGACGACATCGAGAGTGCGGCGGAAGACGTCTGCGAGCGTCATGTGGCCGGGCTGGTAGCGCAGCCAGCTGTTCGAGCTCGATGTGTCGAGGTAAACGTTGGGGCAAAGGTCCGCCACCATGAGCGCCTCGCGAAAATAGCCTGCGCCGAAGTGCGGAATCACAAACCTGACGTCGGGAAATTCGAGCGCGATGGCGTGCAGGTCGACGGGGTTCGAGTAACGCATGTCGAACTGCGAGGGCAGTCCCAGCTTCTTGCGGAAGCCGACGCTCAGCACGCCGCAGTGAACGTAGACGAGCCTGGCGCCCGCGATCACCGCGCGTGCGCGATCGTCGTGCAGCGAGTAGCGATGCATGGCGGGGAAAAGAAAGACGCCGCGCGGAACGTTCGCGGCGGCGTTCGGGAGCAACGGATTCACCATGCAAACGGAGCTGAAACGCTCCGGGTGCCGCGCGGTTGCGGCCTCGACGGAAGCCGCGTCGTTCGGGATGCTGGCGATCAGCATTGCGTGTACGATGTTGTGACGATCCATCTCCGCGACCCAGCGTTCCGCCAAAGCCTCCGGCGATTCGGGCACCTCCCAGCCGAGCAGACTGCCGACTTCGGGAACCTTCTTCTGATCGGCAAGCGAACGGAAGAAGGCGGGCGAGAAAAAATGCATGTGGGCGTCGGCGATTTCCATTAGAGTTTCTCCAGCAGTTTCGCGGCTGTCCTGATGTGATCGGCAAGCGCGTCCAGCACCTGCGCCACCTGCTTCGCCTGCTCGGCGGCTTCGGCCGGTTTGTCCGCTTCCACTGCCTCGCGAATGCCCGGCAGCGTCTTCACCGAATAACCCGTGTATCGCCCCGGCGCGTAAATACGGTTGCGGTACCAGGGACGGCCCGGAAGACCGGGATCGAGCGTGAGGTCGTGTTCGCCGTCCATCAGGATGCGATTGATGGCCGCCAGCTTATCGGGCGCGGCTGCGGCAAATTTCCCGGAAGCATGTTCCCACGCTTTGCCGAACTGATCGGCCGCCTGCGCCAGCCTCGCGTCCGCTTTGCGCACGGCCTCGAGATCGACCTTCGACTTGCCCAAACGCCCGATCTCGTCGAGATATGTCGTCACCGACGCCCCCAGTTGCGTGAATTCGAACGGAAGCAGCGGCGCGTCGGCGAGGCGCATCGCGACGGTCGCGGTCATCTGCGATTGCGCCCGCCCGTAGACGAAGTTCGTGTCTTCGAAGTGGCTGTACCAGTAGAAATCGTCGTACGCGGAATGATAGATGCCGTTACCGGCCTCATTATCGAATCCGAGCGAGAGCGACGCGATGCCGAGATGCTGCAGAAAAGGCGTGTAGTCCGACCCCGACCCCAGCGGCGCAAGGTGAAAGTAGACAGCGCGGTCGGGCGCTGCACTCGCAGCCCGGTCGGGCGCTGCATTCAATGCCCCGCCCGCGGGAGCCTTCTTCGCAATCTTCGACAGATACTCGTCGAGCAGCGACTTGCCGCTCACCGGATCGTTGACGTCGCGCAACACTTCCTTCATGAAGCCTTCGAGAGCGTGCGATCCGCCGGCGCTCAGCGTGCCCTTGCCGCTCGAATCCGAGTTCACGTAAACGGCCAGTTTGCGGTTGAGCTCTTCCGCGTGCTTCTCCACCCATTCGACGGAACCCACCAGTCCGAACTCTTCGCCATCCCAGAACGCAAGGACAATCGTGCGCTTCGGCTTCCAGCCCCTGCGCGTGAGTTCAGCCAGTGCGCGGGCCGTCTCGAGCAGCGGCGCCGCGCCCGATAACGGATCGCTCGCGCCTTCCACCCACGCATCGTGATGGTTGCCGCACATGACCCATTCGTCGGGGAATTCACTGCCGGGTATCCGCGCGATCACGTTGTAAAGCGGTCGCGTCGCATTATCCATCGTCACTTTGAGATGAACGATCGCCGCCCCTGGCCCGAGGTGATAAGTGAAGGGCAGCGCGCCGCGCCACGGTTCGGGCGCGACCGGCCCGTCGAGCGCCGCCAGCAACGGCTGTGCGTCGCTCCACGAAATCGGCAGCACGGGAATCTGCTGCATCGTGGTCGCTTCGGCGAGCGTGAGTCGTTTCGATCCGGGCTCCGAAGCCCAGCCCGGCGAGAGCGGATCGCCAGGCTCGACGCCGAGATCGAGCACGCTGCCTCGCTGCACGCCATCGGCGGGACGATAGGGCCCTTTGGGGAACGGGTCGCCCTGAAAGTAACCGTCGTCGCGGGGATCGGAATAAATGATGCACCCTACCGCGCCGTGCTCGTACGCCACGCGCGGTTTCACGCCGCGAAAACTCTGTCCATAGCGAACGATGACGATCTTGCCGTGAACGTCGATGCCTTTGTCTTTGAGCGTGTCGTAATCGGCGGGAAGGCCGTAGTTCGCATAGACGAGCGGCGCCGTAACATCGCCATCGCCCGAATATGCGTTGTAGGGCGGCACGATCTCGGGACTGGAAGACGCGGGATCGATGATGACGGGCGGTTCCTCCAGCTTCGCCTTGAACCTCGTGGGTGCGGTCATCTCGAGCAGGCGCACCTTCGGCGTGGGCAGCAGCGCTTCGAAGATTTCGATGTTGGCGTCGAGGCCGAATTCGCGCAGTTGTGCGAGAAGCCAGTCGGCTGTTCGCTTCGACCCGGGCGTACCGGCGAGATGCGGCCGGCCGGAGAGTTCTTCGATCGTGGCGCGAATGCGGGCCGCGTCCGGGATAGAGCGCGCCTGCTGTTCCCATTGCGTCTCTTCGCCCTGCGAAGCGGGGTCGAAGCCGCGGATGGCGACGTTACCGGCGGAGAGAAGAGCGAACGGAAGAGCGATGGCGGCCAGGGCCGTGCGTAGCATCAGGATTTCAGTGTAGCGGAGACAGGAATCCGCTACGCTCGCCGCAGCGAGCGCGCTGGCCGCCCGGCGCGTGACGCAAAGGGAGTTCTGCACGCCCGCCTCGCGGCCTCCCCTTGAAGCGGCCGCCCCTTCGGGCGTTATGATCGGGACCGGTTTTATGCAGGGCATTGTCCTTGACACAAGCGTCTTCGTCCAGGCGAGGCGCCTCATATCGTCTGCTGGAAACGGCCGGCGACGCTCGCTGGCAGATGCACATTTCCGTCGCCCTCGCGCTTGAATACGAAGCTGTGGGAAGGTGTGAGGCGAGTAAGCTTGGAGTACCTGGCCAGATTATCGATGACATCGTGGATATGTTGTGCAAGGTGTGTCGGCATCATGCGATTCGTTTTCGATTGAGGCCCGAGCTCGCGGACCCGGACGACGAATTCGTGCTTGGACTTGCCTTTATCGCCCGATGCGATTTCATCGTGACTATAACGTCCGCCATTTTCGGGCAGCCGAAAGGTTCGGTATCGGGGTAGTGACACCGGGCCAGTTCTTGAGGACAATAGGATTCGAGCCATGAACCGAACCATATCCCTTCCCGAGGACCTGCTGAAGAAGGCCGACGAACTGGCTGCTTTCGAGGGTGTGCCCGTGGAACAATTCCTGTCGGCGACTCCGTCCGGGCAATTCGCCGGGCTGTTGTATTTGAAGCAACGGGCGGAACGCGCCAGCACCGAAAGATTTCGGGCGGCACTCCTGCATATTCCCGACGTAGAGCCGGAAGAATACGACCGTTTTGATGCCGTTGTCAGGCCGGTTATCGTCCCGACAGGACCGCTGACTGCCGCCTCACGACGTGTCCTTGAACAGCAGCGAATACAAATACCGTTGCGCGAGCGGCTCATCCCTCACCTCAGCCCGGTTCAGGAACGCCAGTCGAACCTGCGCGACATCCACCGTTGCATTACATCCACTGCCGCATCGAGTGACTCGAACGCCACTCAGTTTCGTAATCGGCTTCGTGCCGCACCTGCTGCAAGTCGATAAAGGCCTCGGCCACGGTGGATAACCGGAACCGCAGAACCATGTTCGGCGTCTCCGCCGCCGGTCGTCTGGCTCGCGGCCAGCCTGACTCTATCCAAAAACCCGAATGCCCGACTTCATTGGGCTGCCCGAACATAATAATCGATCAATCCGCCCGGGCGGCTTCGGCAACTGGTCGCGGACATGGCAGTCATTCCCTGTCGGAACAAACCGCAAATGAATGCGTTGCCGTGTGTGTCCCGGATCGCCAGGCTCTCACCACCGACGACCATCAGGCGCGACGGGTGGTGAGTTCGCGCCAGTTGAGGCCGAGTTCGACGACAAGCAGGGAAGCGAACGTGAAGACGATGAGGCCGACGGCGGCGAGGCTGTCGCCAAGATGGCTCCAGTAGAGGGGCCAGAGATTCAGCACGCGGCTGGAGACGAAGGTAAACGTGACTGCATAGGAGCGAACCATCCATTGGCGATGCCGGGCGATTTGGCGGTTACGCGCGGTGATCAGGGCGGCGGTGGTGCAGACGACCCAGGCGGCGGCCTGTACGCAGGTTCCCGGCATGCCGGGACGGCCGGCGGCGAGGGCGATCCCGGTCAAGGCGCCGATAAAGACGGAAATAACGTAGATGCGGCCGAGAACGCGATGGAATTTCAGGTGACGCAGGCGAAAGCGCGACGAGAACTGCACAGGGCCGGCCAGGAGAGCGACGACGCCGCTGAGTGTATGGGGGATGAGGAGATGGCGGTCGGCGATTACCTGGAGACGGTAGGCGTGATACATGGGGTAATCGGCGACGAGAAGTGCTTCCGACGTGATGAAGACGAAGAGCGCGGTGAGACCCAGGGCAATCCAGAGAAGGGTCTTGAATCCGGAACGTCCGGAATCGGGCGTGAGCAGGGTGGAAGACGCCATTATTCGCCTCCTCGACGGGCAGACGTAACGAGGGAGACTGCGGTCGTTTCATTCGGCCAACGCGGGATGTCAGGCAGGACGAGCGAAGATCTGAAAATCGATTTCCACTTCATTCTTCACCTTGATCATTCCGCCACCGATACTGATGGGCGTGATTCCAAAATCAGTTTGTTTGAGAACGGTGTGTGTCGTGTAGAAGTCGCCGGTCTGTTTCACGGTCAGGCTGACCGCCTTGCTGACACCGTGTAAAGACAGATCACCATCGACCTTCCATTGTCCGTCCGCCAGTTTTTGGACGCGGGAAGAGCGAAAGGTTATCTCGGGAAATTTCTTCGTCTCCAGTGTCATCTCCTCCATGTGTGTCTGGATCGTTGCCTCATCTTTCGCGTCGATTTTGGGGTCGGGCTTCACCGTCATCTTCGCGGTCTCAACTCGAAATTCGATATGCTGAGCGCCGGACTCCAGAATGGTGCCGGAGGATATCGGCGCGATGATGGTATGGTCATGGGCGGCAGCCGACAAGAGCCCGGACTTGCCGACGCGAATCGTGATGGTGCTGCGCTGTGTGTCGATGGCTTTTTCCTGAGCCGCCTTTTCCTGGGCAATCAGCGGCGCTGCCGCTGCAATCGCCGTGCAGAGAGCCAGAGTGCTAAGCCGCATAAGAATAAACCCTCCTTAAATTCCGTTCAAAGATTTTCGCCGGAAGCATACCTGTCACCACCTGGCGCCCGGCCGCGATCAACCGGTTCTCCCACTGCCCGATATGCCCCATGAGAAGGGAGCGCTGCTGCACATGGCTTGTTCGTTGCCGGCGCAGCGATTCGTAGCGGCGCAGCGCCAATTCGGGAGTCGCCTCTCTGCAAAACGATTTGGCCAGAACCAGCGCGTCTTCGAGCGCCATGCAGCCACCCAATCCCAGATTCGGCGTGCAAGGGTGAGCGGCATCTCCGAGCAACATTACCCTCCCCTCTCCCCAGCGTTTCAGGGGGGCGAGATCGTATGCGCCGTTTTTCAGGATCGCATTCTCTTCCGTTGCGGCAATCAGGCTTTCTACCGGCTCGTGCCAGCCGGCGAACATCCGCAGGAGATCGTGCCGGCCACCTTCGGATGAGTCGGCGTGGCCGGAATCCGTATTCGCCGTGGCATACCATGTGAACCGGTCGCCGCCGGTGCCGAGAATGCCGAAACGTCTCCCTCGCCCCCAGGTTTCGCTGTTCGAGCCCGAAGGAACGGCTCCTGTGAGAGATGCCAGCCCCCGCCAGACCGTGTAGCCGCGGTAGATGGGTTCGTGGAGTCCCAGTATTTGAGAGCGGACGCGCGAGCGAATGCCATCGGCCCCGATGACGAAGTCATGCTCCACCGAAGCATGACCGGCGAAATGAACTCCTACGCTGGATTTCCGCAGATCGAGGTGTTCGAAATCGTGGCCGAGACGGACACGCCCCGCCGGCAGCGCGGAAATCAGTGCGTCCAGCAGATCGGAGCGGCGCGTGCACAGGGCGGGTACGTCGAAATGGCCCAGTCCGATATCCATCAGGATCGAGCCTGCGCTGGAGCGAACGAGGAAATGCCGGTTCGGCCCGCTCAATGCCGCCACCCGGTCGAGCACACCCAGTTCCTTCAGCACGCGCGTGGCGTTGGGCCAAAGCATCATACCCACCCCCACCTCGCGAAGCTCGTTCGCTCTTTCGTAGACCGTCGCGTGGATGCCTGCGCGGTGAAGCGCGACCGCTGCGGCTACGCCGCCGATTCCACCGCCGACGATGCCGATATTCAGTCTCTGCATAGCTGGGTTCTTCATCGCGGTCGGCTGCAACGGTCTTTGCATAAGTAAGTGAGACGGCGGCAAGTGAACTTTGGTTCATGAAGATTTGTTCATTCGAGCCACGGTAAATGACTCCTGGAGTCGCCCAGGCCGGCACGCAACGCCTGTTCGGGGGTAATGCCCTCATTAGGAGCCTCCGACTTCCATTCTGTGCGCCGCATCCAATACTCTACAATCATTTCAGGCTCCCTATAGCTACATTGATTCAGCCCCGTGTTGTACGCAATCGATTTACCAGTGCAAACGGCGTGCGTCTTCATTCCTTTTGCATTGTCCGTCCTCTGCACTCCGAAACACAGGAAGAAGCCTTGCGTTGGCTGGCGGAAGCCCATATCCGGGCGGAAGAAACACACCGCCTGAACAACGGCCATCCCCCGGTCGATCCCGGTTTT
>Ga0302319_10027278_pt1 | contig 10014 bp, 7 predicted proteins | sample Bog_T0_2_FD_203319 | JGI IMG/M metagenome (GOLD analysis project Ga0302319, IMG submission 203319) | Peat permafrost microbial communities from Stordalen Mire near Abisko, Sweden - Bog_T0_2 | ecosystem: Environmental > Terrestrial > Soil > Wetlands > Peat | place: Sweden: Abisko, Stordalen Mire...
CCAGCGTGCGGCCGCCGAAATAACGCACCACGGTCCAGGAGTCTATGGCCGCCAGCGTGAGCATCAGCGACAAGACCAACAGCGCCAGCGTGCTGAGTTTGGCGTATAACGGATACTGGCCGAGCGACGTGCCGGCATGCTTCAACGCCCGCGCGTGCGCAATCCACAGTACGATAAAAGCCGCCAGCGTCGCAGCGATGATCGGCGCGTAGCTGTAGGTCCACGTGGCGATCCAGGTGGGGACCTGGCCCATTTCTTTCCACCATTCATAATCGATGGCCAGGGACGCTAGGAAGCGGATAACAAAAAGCGCGGCGATCAGAAGGATGGCGATCAGCAGACATCCGCCGCGCCGGCTGGCGCCTTCGATCTCTCTACGGGGAAGAGTATGGTCCAACTACAATACTCACACAATCAATGCGAGATGCGGAGTGCAAGTAAGCCGGTGTTACCAAAAAGCATCCATCAAGCAACATGCAGCGCGGGAGCGTTGCGCTTGTCCCGATGTGGCTTTACGATAATCTCAACATCCTGATTGAGAGCCGCCAGGAAACGCAGCAGGCGCTCGACCGGGAATTGCCGGAACTCACCCCGCAGCATCTTGGAAACGTCCGCTTGCCGCACCCCGAACAATTCGGCGGCTTCCCTCTGTTTTAACCCACGTCTCTTCAGGATCGTGTCGATCTTAAAGACGAGTTTCGCCTTAGTGAGATGTTCTTCGGGATTCGCTACCCCGATGTCCTCGAATACATTGCGCCCACCGATTTCATATCTGTTCCTGGTCATGCTGTTCCTTTCTCTTCGCTTCGTTCCAACGCGATCCGCCCGGCTTCAGACAACCGCCTTTTCACCAATTCAATGTCGTCCTGCGGCATCTTACGTCCGGTCTTCGATTTTTTCTGGAAGGCATGAAGTACATACACGGCGCCGGCAAAACGCACCGTGCAAACCGCGCGGAACGTAGCGCTGCGATAATCCTTGACGATCTCCACCACTCCGGCGCTGCCGAATCCGGTTAATGGCTTCGAGCCCCGATGCTTACCGCCTTGATGCGCGACATACTAGCTGGATTCCCGTGGATTGCTCAGCCTGAAGTTCACCGTCCTCGCGATATATTATTTGAGTAGTCTACTTCCCATATCTCGGACGGAAACCATCCCGCGGTCGCGTGTATTCCGTACTAGCCGAATCGAAAGTGTCGAGCCCATGAAGCCTTGACATCAGGAGCCTCTTATTGTTACCGCGTAACGTGAGTAGCACGACGAAGGTGGTCGTCGCCACCACCGTCATGCTTTCCTTCATTTCTTTCTGGAGAGCGGCCGCCATCGTTCTCAGCGATCTCGCCTCTTCTGCCTATTACGTCGGAGGCATCGCCGAAACCGCCATCGGCAAGTCGGCTCCCTGGTTCATCCTGGCCATCATGCTGTTCTCCTACGCGGTGCGCGCCGTGTACATCGAAAGTTGCGGCATGTTCGTACGCGGCGGCGTCTACCGCGTGGTTCACGAGGCCATGGGCGGGACGCTGGCCAAGTTTTCCGTGTCGGCGCTGATGTTCGATTATGTTCTCACCGGCCCGATCAGCGGCGTCAGCGCTGGGCTCTACGTGGCTGGCTTGATCAACGATAGCGGCGTGTATTTCCACAGGCCCGGTCTCGCGGTGAAACCGGAAACCTTCGCCGCTGTGTTCGCGGCCATCGCCACGCTCTACTTCTGGCGCAAGAACGTCATCGGCATTCGCGAATCCAGCCACAAAGCGCTACAGATCATGCAGATCACCACCGTCATGGTGGTCATCCTGATTGCCTGGTGCCTGGTCACGATTTTTGCGCGCGGCTACCAGCCGGTCCCATTCCCTTCTCATCAGAACATCCAGTTCGGGCAGGCTGCGCTGGGCTGGCTGAAGGGGACGGCCTTGCCCCAGATTACGGCGATCGCGATTCTGATCGGCCTGGGACACTCGCTGCTGGCTATGAGCGGCGAAGAGAGCCTCGCTCAGGTCAATCGAGAGATCGCGTCGCCCAAGCTCCTGAATCTCGAACGTGCCGGATTGGTCATCTTCATTTACTCCTTGGCCTTCACCTCGCTGGTCTCGTTCTTCGCCGTGATGCTGATCCCCGATAACGCCCGCGGCAAGTATCTGGACAACTTGATCGGCGGTCTTTCCATGTTCCTGCTGGGACCGGAATGGGCCCGGCTGCTCTTCCACGCCTTCGTGGTTCTGGTGGGCGCCCTGATTCTTGCCGGCGCGGTAAACACCGCCATCATCGGCTCCAACGGAGTCCTGAATCGCGTGGCGGAGGATGGCGTCCTGCCCCGGTTTCTGCGCAAGCCGCACCCGAAGTTCGGAACCACCAGCCGGCTGATCAACCTCATCGTGGGGCTGCAATTGTTGACCATCTTGATCAGCCGCGGCGACGTCTACATGCTGGGTGAAGCGTACGCGTTCGGTGTGGTGTGGAGCTTCGCTATGAAAGGCCTCGCGGTCCTGGTGCTGCGGTACAAGCAACCGGGTAAGCGGGAGTGGAAGGTGCCGCTGAACGTGCATATCGGCGGCGTCGAGATCCCCATTGGATTGGGCCTCATTACCACCGCCTTGTTTACACTGGCCATAATCAACTGCCTTACCAAGCAGGTCGCGACCATCTCCGGAGTCTGCTTCACTATCGCGTTCTTCTTTACCTTTGAGATCTCGGAGCGCATCAATCGGCGCGGAACCAGCGGGCATCCAGCGGAATTGGAAGAGTTCCGGCTCGCCGGCAGCAGCGAGGTGGCGGCCGACGCGGTGAACGCCCGCCCTGGCAATGTGCTGGTGGCGGTGCGGAACCCCGGTCATCTCGAACACCTCGAAAAGACGCTCGCCAAGACCGATACTCGCAAGATCGACATCGTGGTTGTGTCCGTGCACGTAAGCCCGCGAGGCTCGCAGGCAGTGGAACTGGGCACCGACCAGGTGTTCGGCGCCGATGAACGCTACTTATTTACCAAAGTCGTTACTGTCGCGGAAAAGGCCGGCAAGACAGTCGAACTCCTGGTAGTGCCCGGCGCGGATCCATGGACGGCGGTTGTTCAAACGGCGGAAAAACTGAAGTCGGCGCGAGTCGTGGCGGGCCTGTCACCGAAATACGATCCCATGCTCCTGGGAAAGATTGTCGGCGAAGCTTGGGAGGGTTTGCCCCTGCCGCGTCCTTCGCTGTCGCTCGAAGTCGTGCTCGGCAACCAGAAATCGATCTTCTTTAATCTCGGCCCCCATCCGCCGCGGCTGTGGCCAGAGGATATCGAACTGGTGCATCAGCTGTGGCGCGATCTTTCGAACCGTCAATTTGGAGCCAAATTGCACCATCGGGACGTAATCGGCGTCGCGCTGCAGCGCTTGGCCCGCGACCTGGGCACACCCGAAGCGGAGCGCGTCGTGAAGGAACTGGAAGTGGAACTCAGCCAGCACCAGGATACTGAACCGGTGGATGGCGATCCGGCATAAAACCCCCGCCGCCTTCTAACTCCACAAACGATCGTGCGACCGCTCTTTGTCCCACTCCGGCGTCGGTTCGAAATATCCCGGCTCTAGCAGATGCTTCTTCATCACTTCGTCGTTGAGAGCGATCCCGAGGCCCGGCTTATCTGGCACGGTAATGAACCCGTGATTCACGATCGGCTTCTCGACGCCTTCCACCAGATCGCTCCACCAGGGCACATCGACGGAGTGGTTTTCGAGCACTAGAAAATTCTCGGTCGCGGCCGCGCAATGGACGCTGGCCATGCAGGCGACCGGACTGCCCGCGAAGTGCATGGCCATGGGCACGCCTTGCTCCTGAATCGTATCGCCGATTTTTTTCGTTTCCAGGATCCCGCCGGACGTAGCCAGATCCGGATGCAGAATGTCCACCGCGTGAGCATGGGCCAGTTCCAGAAAGCTTTCCTTTAGATAGATATCCTCGCCGGTGCAGGTGGGCACGTCGATGGCGTCGGTAATCTGTTTCAGTTGCTCCGTCCGCTGCCAGGGAATCATGTCCTCCAGCCACGCCACATTATGTTTTTCCAGGGCCTTGCCGATCTTGATACACGAATTCACCCCGATATGTCCGAAATGATCGCACGATAGTGGAATATCCATGCCCACCGATTCGCGAACCGCGGCTACGAAATCGGCCATTAATTCCGCGCCTTTCTGCGTGATCTCGATGCCGGTGAACATGTGCTCGGTATTTCCGCCCATGCCGATCTGCGCTCCGGCTGGATAAGTGAGCGCGCCAGGTTGGTCCTTAATCAAGTCGATGCCCAGATCCATCTTCAACCAGGTGAATCCTTCGTCGCGGCGCCCCCGCAGCCGTTGTCCATAAATTTTCGGATCTGCCGATTCCGTCGTGTCGGCGTAGCAGCGAATCCTGTCGCGGAATTTGCCGCCCAGCATCTGATACACCGGGACGCCGTAGGCCTTGCCCGCCAGATCCCACAGCGCCATTTCAATCGCGCACACGCCGCCCGCCTGCCGGGATGTCCCGCCGAATTGTTTAATCTTGCGGAAGATTTTATCGATATTGCATGGATTTTCGCCGAGTATCCGGCTCTTTAGGATCAAAGCGTAGGTCTTGCTGGCGCCATCGCGCACCTCTCCCAAACCATAAATGCCCTGGTTGGTATCGATGCGAATAATCGGATCCGTCATCGGCGCTTTGGTGATGGTGGCTACGCGCAGGTCCGTGATCTTTAGTTCGGACGGCTTCGAATTGGTATTGACGTTTTGCGGATGCGCGTCCAGCAGATCGTCCGCCCAAAAGCTTGCGCCAACAAAGGACGCTGTAGAACGTAGGAAAGAACGCCGCGATTTCATTTGCTCCCTATTCTATTACTCCGAGCCTCAGATGCAACCGGCGCCCGTCAAGGAGCGGTAGGCGGCTCGCCCGCTATGCGATACTTTAAGACTTTCCAACGCTAGATGTCGCACCAGGCACGGAACGTGTAGCTTAAGGCCTACAATGAAGATACTTGCCTTGGGACTTGCGGGCGAAAGCTGCCCCCCGAGGACATATGAAACTGAAGGCCCATCCCAACAGGTGGGCCTTTCGCATTTCTAGTGGCCTACTCTTTCTTCCTTCACCACATCACACACCGGCCATCAAGAGGAAACGCCTCAAGCGCGATGTTGAAGCCATGGATCCAACTCGGGGTTCGCGTCTGCCTGCTCGAAATTCCGGACAGATTTCTCTCAGCACCCTTTAACAAGAATCTACGAGTGGCCCAGCACCGCGTGCGGCCGATACGGCTCTTCCAAAGCCTTCAGCTCCTCGTCCGTCAGCTTGATCTTCAGCGCTGCGGCCGCGTCCTCCAGATGCTGCATTTTGCTGGCCCCGACAATTGGCGCAGTGATCCCCGGTTGCGCCAGTACCCATGCCAGCGCCACTTGCGCGTTCGGCACTCCGCGCTTTTCGGCGATCTCCGTCAACCGGTCCACCACCACAAAATCCGAATCCTGATAATACAGCTTCTGTGCGTATTCGTCCGTTTTCGCGCGGACCGTTTCCCCAAAGTTCTCCTTGCTGCGATTGCCGGCCAGAAAGCCCCGCGCCAGCGGACTCCACGGGATTACGCCGATACCTTCCTCGCGGCACAGCGGCAGCATCTCGCGCTCTTCTTCGCGATAGATCAAATTGTAGTGATTTTGCATCGCCACAAAACGCGCCAGCGACATGGCGTCCTGCGCCGCCAACATCTTCGCGAACTGCCAGGCGAACATCGACGACGCGCCCAGGTACAAGGCCTTGCCCATCTTCACTACGTCGTGCAGAGCTTCCAGCGTCTCTTCCATCGGTGTTTCGTAATCGAAGCGATGAATCTGATATAGATCGACGTAGTCCGTCTCCAGGCGCCGCAAACTATCGTCGATGGCGTGCATAATGTGCTTCCGCGACAGCCCCCGCTGATTGGGATCGTCCCCCATGGGGTTGAACACCTTGGTCGCGATCACCACCTTGTCCCGCGACGGGCCGAATTCCTTCAACGCCCGGCCCAGGATCTCTTCACTGACGCCGACCGAATACATGTCGGCGGTATCGAAGAAGTTAATGCCCATTTCCAAGGCGCGCCGCATGAAAGGACGGCTCTCCGGCTCCTCCAGCACCCACTCCCGCCACTTCTTCGACCCGTAGGTCATGCACCCGAGGCAGATCCTCGACACCTTCAATCCCGTCGATCCCAGATTCGTATAATCCATAGCTTCCCCCGGCAACGCCTATCGAACCACCAGCCCCGCATGGGCGGCAGACGTACCTGAAGCGCCGGCGATCCGGGTGAGGCTGCCATTGCTATTAATGGTAAATGCGTCCACCGCTCCGCTCTTGCTGTCGACTGCATACAAATTGAGGCCGTCGGGGCTGATCGCCAGATCCGCCGGGCCGGTGCTGGGGCCCGTCCCATAGGCGCTTACCAGGGTGAGCGAGCCGTTAGAACCGATCGTTAACTGCGAAATCGTGTTGCTGCCGTTGTTGGCGACGTATACGTAAGTCTCGGCTGCGTTCACCGCCACCCAACAGGGCGCCAGGGACGTCAGTGCCACCACGCCCGAGATCACCGATGGCACGCCCGTGGAGGAAAGCTGATAGGAAGATACTGCGCCCGAATCCGTGCCGACACCCGTCTGCGCATCCGATACGAAGAACCAGTCGTGTCCCGAAACGGCAAATCCATAGGGTGTGATGCCTGCGGAGGCATAGCTGGTGGGTGGGCCCGCCACGCCATCGGTTACTGGAAAGACATCGATCAGGCTGGTATTCTTTTCGGTTACGATCAGCTCGGTTCCCGCTGCATTGAACGCCACTTCCGCGGGGCCGACCGACGCCGCGCTTAAAGGCTGCGTGGAGCCGGGTAGCGCTGTAAGGACACCAGTAGCCGCGTCGGCGGTAAAGCCGGTGATATTGTTGACCCCTTTGTCATTCAAGACATAGAGAAATCCTTTGTGGAAGGTCAGGCTCACTGGCGACGTTCCGCCGGAGGAGACTGAACTCAGCACGGTCATTGTATTCGCATTCAGCGTGGTGATGGTGCTGTTACCGGGATTGACGGCAAAAAGATAGTTGCCCTGCAATAGTAAAGTTCCCTGCGATCCCGGAGCGCCACCTGAGCCTCTTCCGCCCGTTGGCACACTCGTCACGAACGTCAGTGTCCCCCCGGTCTCGCGCTGGAAGACCAGAATCGAGTTGCCGGACGCGGCGTTCGTCATCGTATAGACATAGGAAGCTGTGGCGGCATTGAGCGTTGGTGAACAAACTGCGAGCCAGAGAAGATTGGAAAAAACGTACTTGGGAAATGTCGTAGAAAGCAATGCGTAGACCTCCCCAGAAGTATACTGCGGAATCCTGCTCCCTCTAGTTTTTTACCGTTCCGAATGCCCACTGGAACCCGTCAGAGCTTTCTCTATCTCCGCCAGCGCCTTCGTCACTTGTTCCGGCTTCTCCACGTCGAACACCTTCGGCTTCAGCGGCTTCAACGTGCCCTCCAACTGATCGATCGCGGCCAGCGGCGGGCGAGTCCGCCCCATCGGACCGCCGCCCATGCGCCCGCCCCGCCGTCCGCCCATTGGACGCTCAAACGGCACTCGCTGCACCGGAGCCTGATAGCGAATATAGAAGACGTGGCACGACGGTAAAGCTTCGAGCGAAATCTGCTCCAGATCCTCGCCGGATTCGAACGCCACCGGACTGCTCAACACCACCAGCGCGCAGGGTTCCGTGGAGGCGCGCAAGATGCTCCGAACCTGCGTGACAAAGAATTGGGCGTCGTGATGACGATCCGAAAGCGAGTGCACGTCAATCGACGCCGTATTCGCTTCTCCCAGCGAGTCCTTCAGTCGCGGCCAATCGAGTTCGCGTACGTCTTTCTGATCGAACACCGCTTTCCTCCGCGCCAGGTCCAGCAATTCGACGCGATCCGAAACGGAGGGCGATCCAGTCTCGGAAATCGCCTTCAGAGTCGGCAGCAAAGCCGATAAGTCCCCGCTCGGGACGCGACGCGCCCCCGGCACCGGCGCAGAAGGAGCCACATTGAGAATCACATTCAAGTGCGCCGGCGAGTGCACTGCGGCAGCCCACTGCAACTTGCCTTCAATACTTGGCAGAAACCAACCCTCCGGAGGCTCCTCTTTGCCCGCAAATTCAACCGCCGGCAGAGCCGCCCACGTGTCCGGCGGAAGTTCGCGCGCCGCTGGACCGACGCGAAACTGAGCCTCCCGCGTGCTGTGCTCACCTGAGGTTGTGTCTACCATCGCTACCGCCACTCGGTAGTCTCCCGGCAGCACGAACGCGCTCCAGGTGTATTGCAGGTTCGCCGCTTGGATGTTCTCGTCCAGTCGGCTCAGCTCCACTTCGCCGTGATCTTGATAGCGCTTTCCCGCTTGATCGGTGATCTGGACCAGCAGCAGCAGCTTGTTGTTGCCGCGTCGCGTCTCCAGGTCCCGCCCATCCAGGCTTACCTCGACGGCAACTCTCAGCCGCTGATGAAATGAGAGTTCCGGACGAGAAACTTTGGCCGTCCAATGAAAACGCGTCTGGCCGGTTTCACCAAGCCACTTTTCAAAGGGATATTTTTCGAATGCCGGATCCAGGGAACCGTGCTGACCGAAAAGGTATGAGGCTAATGCGCCGCTAAGAAATAGTAAAGCAATACAACGGATCAATTCCCATTCTAATCCGAAGGCTCTTGGCCACCCGATCGCGTTGTAACATGAGGCGTGAATCTTCCCGTGAACCCGCCCGTGCTGCCCATGCTCGCCAAACGAGTGGATGCATTGCCGGCCGGCGATACCTGGATCTTCGAACCCAAGTGGGACGGCTTCCGCACCTTGATCTTTCGCGATGGTGACGAGATCCTGATTCAAAGCCGCGACGAGAAACCTCTCAACCGCTACTTCCCCGAGTTGTTGGACCCTCTGCGCGCGCTGCTCCCCGGCCGTTGCGTCCTCGACGGCGAAATCGTCATCGCCCGCCACGGCGCGCTCGATTTCGATTCACTCCAGCTTCGCCTGCACCCCGCCGCCTCACGCGCGAAGCTTCTGTCGGAACAGATCCCCGCCTCCGTCGTATTCTTCGACCTGCTCTGCGACGGCGATCGCGATCTTTGCGGCGAACCGTTCCATCGCCGCCGTGCGGAGTTGGAAGCACTGCTCGCCCGCGCCACTCCGCCGATTCACATTACGCCATCGACTCGCGAATCAAACGTTGCCTCGGATTGGTTCCGCCGCTTCGAAGGCGCTGGACTTGACGGCGTTATGGCCAAGCCTGCGTCCGGGACTTACCAGCCGGACAAGCGCGTGATGCTGAAGGTGAAACACGAGCGCGATTGCGACTGTGTGGTCGCCGGTTTCCGCTGGCATAAGAAAGGCCAGGGCACATCCATCGGCTCCCTGCTGCTCGGCCTGTATGACGAATCGGGCGCGCTGCAGCACGTCGGCGTCTGCGCCAGTTTCACCGGCGAGAAGCGGCGCGAATTAGTAAGCTTCCTCGAACCCTATCGCCACGACGCGCTCGCCCATCATCCGTGGAAGCGGTGGGCGGAAGCGGGTCACGAGCCTGCCGGCCGCATGCCCGGTGGACAGAGCCGCTGGAGCCAAGGCAAGGATCTTTCGTGGGAACCGCTGCGGGCCGAACTGGTGGTCGAAGTCGCCTATGAACACATGCAGGGCACGCGCTTCCGTCACATGGCCCAATTCCGCCGCTGGCGCTTCGACAAGCCGCCGGCGGATTGCACCTATGCGCAGTTGGAAGTGGTTCCGCCGCAAGAGCTAATGGAAATATTTCCTACCGCTCGCTGAGCGTACCGCGTTTAGGATGCCTAAAATCTTCAAGACCGATCCGTTCGCCACGCCTGATCGCGAGGGCAAAGGAAAACCAACCTACATGTCCATCAACGCACGACCATGCGGTTTTTCGGCATTGCCCCTGCCCTGCCGTCGTGCTACAAACGGCGGCATGGACGACACGCCCATCACAATACGCAAGTACACCGACTTCGATGACATCAAGGCGG
>Ga0302319_10027280_pt1 | contig 10014 bp, 8 predicted proteins | sample Bog_T0_2_FD_203319 | JGI IMG/M metagenome (GOLD analysis project Ga0302319, IMG submission 203319) | Peat permafrost microbial communities from Stordalen Mire near Abisko, Sweden - Bog_T0_2 | ecosystem: Environmental > Terrestrial > Soil > Wetlands > Peat | place: Sweden: Abisko, Stordalen Mire...
AAATCCAGTCGCGAAAAGCGATCGCCGCGTTCGGTCATTTTCCTTTTCACGGCTTCGTCGAGATATACGACCATCACGACGCCGGTTTGGATCGCCGTCCCGAACAGCGCGATATAGCCGACCCAGACGGCGACGCTGAAGTTGCAGCCGAGCAGCCATTGCAGGAAGACGCCGCCGGTCAGCGCGAACGGCACGGCCAGAATGACGTGCGCCGCCTCCTTTACGCTGTGATAAATGACATAGAGCAGCAGGAAGATGACGAACAGCGCCGCTGGCACGATGAGCCGCAAGGTTTGCTGGGCGCGAATTTGATTTTCGTATTGCCCGCTCCACTCCATCGTCATGCCGGGCGGCAATTGGATGTTTTTCGCCAGCCGCGCCTGGGTTTCTTTTACGAAACCGCCGAGGTCGCGGCCTTCCACATTCGCTTGCACAAACACGCGCAAGCGTCCGTTCTCGCTGTTGATTTCGCTTGGGCCGATTTCCCGGTGAATCGTCGCAACCCGACCCAACGGCACGGAGTTCCCCGCCGGGGTTGGAATCAGAATGTCACCGAGTTTTTCAAGGTCATCGCGTTCGCTGCGTTGCAGCCGGACTTGAATGGGGATCCGCTCGCGGCCGTCAATCGCGGTGGAAACATTATCGCCGCCGATGCCGCCTTCAACCAGATCCAGCACATCCTGCGCCCGCAGGCCGTAATGCCCCATCGCGGTGCGGTCCACCTCAATGTCGAGATAAGGTTTGCCTTCCGTGCGTGACGCGGCCACACCGACTGCACCGGGAATTTGCCGGACGACCCGTTCGACCTCGAACGCCTTCTGCTGGAGGGCGTCAAGGTTGTCCCCCAGGATCTTGATGCCGACCTGCGCACGAATGCCAGTGCTGATCATCAGGATGCGGTTCTCAATCGGCTGCAAAAATCCGGGAACGTAGCCGGGCATCTGTGACAGTTTTTCCTCCAATTCGGCTACGAGTTTTTCCCTGGTCATGCCCGGTCGCCATTGGGATTCCGGCTTAAGCATGATGGTCGTCTCGATCATCTCGACGGGTGCGGGATCGGTGGCGGTCTCGGAACGGCCCAACTTGCCGCCCACACTTGCAACTTCGGGTGTTTGGCTGATAATTTTGTCCTGCCAGGCCATGATGCGGTTCACTTCCGTCAGTGACGTGCTGGGCAGTAGCACCGGCATGAAAAGGAGGCTGCCTTCGTTCAGTGTCGGCATGAATTCACTGCCCATGCCGCGCGGGAGTTTTGCGGCGAATTGCGGGTTGAGGGTGGCGAGTCTTTCAACCAGTGTGCGTGGAACTCCGAACGCCAGCACCAGCGCGGCGGCGACCAGCATCAACGCGAGGCTGAGCAAGGTTTTGCGGAAGCGCAACGCCCAATCCAAAACCGGATTGTAAATCGCCAGCAGCAGCTTCATCAAAGGATTTGAGTCCTCGGCCAGGAACGGGCCGCGGATGAACGTCGCACATAATGCCGGGACCAGCGTTATGGCGAGCAGCGTCGAGCCCGCCATGGCGAAGGTCTTGGTAAAGGCCAGCGGGTGAAATAATTTCCCTTCCTGCCCGCTCAAGGCAAACACCGGCACGAACGCCAGGATGATGATCACCATCGCGAAGAAAATCGGGCGGCCGACTTGTTGCGCCGCTTCGAGCGTGACTTGCAATGACTCGGCCTGGCTCAATCGTCCGCCCTTCATTTTCTCCGCCAACTCGCAATGCCGCACGGCGTTTTCCGCCATGACGATGCCCGCGTCCACCAGCACGCCAATGGCAATGGCGATGCCGGACAGGGACATGATGTTTGACGTGATGCCGAACTGGTTCATCAGGATGAAGGAAACAAGGATCGAAAGCGGCAGCGGCAGCGTAACGATCAGGATACTGCGGAAATGGAAAAGGAAAATAATGATGACCATCATGACGAGAATGCCCTCCTCGGTCAGGGCATGCTTGAGCGTGTCGAGCGTGCGTTCAATCAGTTCGCTGCGGTCATAAAATGATTTGATGCTGATTCCCGGCGGCAGGCTCGGCGAAATTTGCGCGATCTTGGCCTTCACGTCACGGATGACTTGCATCGCGCTTTCGCCGGTCCGCATGACGACCACCCCGCCGACGGCTTCGTGCCCGTCAATGTCGAGCGCGCCGCGCCGGAAATCGCCGCCGATCTGCACGGTGGCCACGTCTTTCAAATAAACCACCCTCCCGCTGCTCGCTGTCAGCGCGATATTCTCCAAATCGGCGTTGGAATTCACCAGTCCAATGCCGCGCACGATGAATTCCATCCCATTTTCTTCAATCACCTTGCCGCCGACGTTTAAATTGCTCTGTTTCACGGCGTCCATGACCATTTGCAACGTCACGTTTTGAGCGCGCATTTTTAGTGAAGAGACTTCAATTTGATATTGCCGCACGAAACCGCCGATGCTCGCGACTTCCGCCACGCCGGGGACGGAGTTCAATTGGTAGCGCACGAACCAATCTTGAATCGTGCGCAGCTGGCCCAAGTCGTATCCTCCCTTGGGCGCCGTCTGCGGGTCAACTTGGAGATGGTATTGATAAACCCAGCCAAGGCCGGTCGCGTCCGGGCCGAGCTTCGGCTCGACGCCCGCGGGCAGGCTGTCACCGAGATAATTCAGACGTTCGAGGACGCGCGACCGCGCGAAGTAGTTATCAATCTTGTCGTCAAAAATAATGGTGACGAGCGAGAAGCCAAACATGGAGTTTGCGCGGACGGTCTTCACACCGGCGAGTCCCTGCAAATTCACCGAGAGCGGGTACGTGACTTGATCCTCCACTTCCTGCGGGCTCCGCCCCGGCCAATCGGCGAAGACCACGACCTGATTTTCGCTCAAGTCGGGAATCGCATCCACCGGTGTCTTATAAACGGCGCGGACGCCCAGGGCGATGAGCAGCGCCACCGCGCAAAATACCAGGAAGCGGTTGCGCAATGACCACTCAATAATGCGATTGATCATAATCGTGCTGGTTAATTTTCCGCGCTCTGTGAGATTTGCGCCTCGGCATCAATCAACAAGTTGCCGGAAGTGACTACCCTGTCCCCTTCCTGCAATCCGTCGAGAACTTCGACGAATTCATCGCCGACACGCCCCAGCTTCACCTTGCGCAGCTCGTAATAACCGTTCCCGTAGTCCAAATAAACCACGGGCTGGGCTCCCGGCTGGAGCACCGCGCTGCGCGGCACAGCGAGCACATCCGGCGAAGTGATCAGCACACGGCCTTCGGCGTAAAATCCATTGAACCGTGGTTCATTGCTTATCCCGCCCGTCTCAACCGGCGGACTGGAAATGTCCGCACGGATGATTGTGCTGCCTGCTGCGCCGACCCAATCGCCGGTCCCGGGCTGGCGACCGACCCATTTAATCTTCGCCTGATAAGTCGTACCTGGCCAGGAAGGCAAGGTGGCTTCGACCGTTTGGCCGACTTTCAGCCACGCGAGGTCGCTGGCATAGGCCGTGAACTCGAAAAACGCCGCCTGGCGTGGGTTGGTTGAGATATCACCGGCGACCATCAACGAGCGGACAAGTTGTTGCCGCTGCACGGTTGTGCTTTGGACGTTGGCGACGCTCACACTGTTGGAATCGAGCTGCAGGCCCAAGCTGGTGTGGGTGGTTTCTCCGTTATCATATACCGGCACCAGATTCATCCCGCATATCGGGCATTTGCCCGGTCGGTCGGATTTGATCCACGGATGCATTGAACTTTGGTAATAAAGCACCTTGCGGCCGGAGGTTTCGGCGGCAATGTGAGAAGCACGGGCGCCGAGATCTTGGGCGGTAAACCACGCCGCCGCGATTGCGGCAGCTGCGGCCAAGACCCGCAAAAAGATTTTTGGTTTCATCAAAAGTATCCCGGTTATTGATTCGCGCCGGCCGAACAGCAACCTGCCGGAGTCTGGGCGGCCGCGACCGTATCTGTTTCCTCCGCATAGACTGGCTGGAGCTTCATGCCGCAAATCGGGCAATCACCCGGCTTGTCGTATTTGATGGTTGGGTGCATCGGACAGGCGTAGTAGAGAATCTTGCGGTCGCCGGCGGCAGCAGGGGCCGACGCCACATGATGCGGTGCAAGCCACCCGGCGGCTCCGCCCAGGGTGGCCGCCAGAACACCAACGAGAATCAGTTTCGATTTCATAAATTTCCCTTTTCAGTTTTGTTTCGATCCCAGCCATTCGTGCCTGGCGGATAATTTGGGGTATAGCACGGGCACAAAAACTCCGTGGAGCAAAGGAATGGGACCGCAGCGCGCCGGCTCAAGGCACACCACGGGCGGGAAGTGGAAAAATCAGATCAGCCGGGCGCAGTCCCGCGCGTAAAGCGCGGTGCCGCGAGAACTAAAGAACGTTGAAGCAATATGGGGAAAGCGGCGCAGTGCCGCATCAGGCAAAATCCACGCGGCCACGCTTTGCAAAGGAACGGGAAGCTGGTTTTGGTTGCCGGCGGGGGCCGGGCTGGCGCTCAGCGGCGGCGGGGTCCGGACCGGTTGCGCGGCGCAGCACGGCATTTTGCCGCCGCAACCGCAATCCGCTTTTGCCGCGGACGCGTGTGATACCTGCGCGCAAACGGAAATTTGCGCCCAGGCAAACGCGAAGCTGCAAAAGATGGACAACACCAATCTCACAATTCAAGTCTCACGCCGATTCCACAATCACACAACACCTTTGTTGTCCTCCACCGTTCATTTGTTGTCACCGCCTGATATTTGAATTTACACGAATTATGTTGGCTGGCACTCGAAGCAGCCGATAGTCGGTGAATCTAGCTGTAGACTCAGAGTTGGGCAATCTGCGATTGGGAGATGACGGTGCTGTGGTTGCGTTGAGCCAATAGCGAACTTCAGCACAGCTCTATCCTTTGCATTACCTATTCTCTTGGACCACTCAATCGGGAATTCTCGAAAAAGCTGTTGCTTTTCATCCGATTTGTGTAAATATACGATAAGTATAGTCGTATATTGTTGGTTGTAGATTGCTTTAATGTCGATTGTTCATAGTAAAATTTGATTTATTGTTGCGAGTGTCATCGAAAATATCGGCATTAACAACTACTGTAACAATCGATGTTTAATTGCCGATCGATCATTTTGAGGCTGCGATAGCCATCGCTTGTACCGCAAAACCATGCACAAATCAAAATTTGAGTCCTTGGTTGATAATCGCACGAAAGTCGAGGCTGAGAGTAATTTGAGTGGTTCCTTCAGCCTGGCGGTGGCGCGCGAAATGAATCCATCACCCCTCGATCTGGGCGATGAGGAATTGTTCACGTTGCTCAGTGCGGACAAACTGGTCAAGCGATTGCAATTGCCAAATGCCACGGCGGACTTGGAGTAAAGCCCGCTAAAACAATTTAAACTGCAGGTCAGATGTGTTCGCATGGGGTGGAGGGAGCGTCTCCCAAGGCGCTGATTTCAATGCAGCGCTCCTCTTTTCAACAAAGTCCGCTTTCTAAAAAAAATCCTTGCCAGAAAAAAGTTTTCATTTATATTTAACCATATGGTTAACTGTTCACCGCAATTGTTGGATCGCACTTTTGGTGCGCTGGCGGATCCGACGCGACGGCGCATGTTGGAGCGGCTGGCGCACGGAGACCTTTGCGTGACTGATCTTGCACGGCCGTATTCCATGTCGTTACCGGCGGTTTCGAAGCATTTGCGCGTCCTGGAAAAGGCGGGACTAGTGCGTCGCCGCCGCCGTGGCCGCGTGCACTCGTTGAAATTAGAGGCCAGGCCCATGCAGCAGGCCCAGGCTTGGATTGAGGAATACCGAAAATTCTGGGAGGAGAGTTTTGATCGTCTGGACCAGTATTTGAAAGACTTGCAGGCCAAGGAGAAAAATGAGCACCCAAAATAATCGAATTGAGACAATTGCGGCACAGCCTTTCATCATCACGCGCGAATTCGCCGCGTCGCGTGAATTGGTTTGGAAAGCATGGACGGAGCCTGAACGACTGCGGCAATGGTTCGGCCCCAAAGGCTTTACCGGAACGACGTTTAAACTGGATTTGCGTCCGGGTGGCACGCTCCATTCCTGTCTGCGTGCGCCGGACGGCAAAGAGATGTGGGGTAAATGGGTGTTTCAGGAAGTGAGGCCGCCGGAGCTTCTGGTGTGGGTGCATTCTTTTTCAGACAAGGATGGCGGAATCACACGCCATCCGCTGAGTCCGGCCTGGCCGCTGGAATTACTGACTGAAACCACTTTTAGCGAGCGCGGCGGAAAGACCGTTGTGACGTTGAAATGGATTCCGGTCAACGCGACTGACGAGGAGATCAAAACATTTAACCACGCGCATCCAGGCATGGCCCAGGGCTGGGGCGGAACATTCGACCAACTTGCCGGGTATCTGGCAAAAAACTAAAAGAAAAAATGAACACGACAGCAACCATCAAAGAAAACAACATTAAACTTCAACTCACCCGCATTTTCGACGCGCCGCGCGAACTGGTCTTCAAAGCATGGACCGAGGCGAACCAAATCAATCAATGGTTTGGGGCGGCGGCATGCGGCGGATCATTGTTGCAATCGGTGCAGGTGGATCCGCGAGTTGGCGGCAAATACCGCCTTCAGACCCGGCGCGCCGACGGCGAATATTACACGACCGTCGGGACTTATCAGGAAGTAAAGCCGCCGGAACGCCTGGTCTTCACCTGGGCCTTTGAAAAGGACGGCAGCGGCGACGAATTCGGTGAGGTGGAGCCGCCTGAAACGCTCGTGACGCTGGAATTCAAAGCGCTCGGCAAGAAAACTGAATTGCTTTTGACGCATGAAAAATTCACGTCGGTCGAAAGCTGTGGCCGGCACGAAGAGGGTTGGACTCGTTGCCTCAATGAAATTGGCAAAGCCGTCGAAAAATAAATCTATGCGCGCGCAAATTGAAAGCAAGCATCCGGTCGGAACGGAATTTGTCATCACGCGCGAATATGATGCGCCGCGCGAACTGGTCTGGCTGGCCTGCACCGACGCCAAACATCTGGCGCAATGGTGGGGGCCACGCGGATTCACGGCGCCGGTCTGCGAGTGGGATGCGCAGCCGGGCAAGGAGATTTTTGTGGTCATGCGCGCGCCCGACGGCACGCGTTATCCGATGGGTGGCAAGTTTGTCGAGGTAACAGCGCCGGAGCGTTTGGTGACCTTGACCGGCGCCTTGGATGAGAACGGGGATTTGATGTTTGAATTCCAGCACACGCTGACACTCGTGGAGCAGGATGCGAAAACCACGCTGACCATGCGCTCGCGTCTGCTGAAAGCGATCGCGCCCGATGCGGCCAAATACATCGGCGGTTTTGAAGCGGGCATGACCCAGAGCCTGGAACGACTCGCCGGGGTGGTCGAAAAAATCCCGTTCACCATTGAACGCGTCTTCGACGCGCCGGTCGCGCTGGTGTGGCGCGCGATTACGACGCCGGAAGCCATGAGTCGCTGGTATTTTGACATCACAAACTTCAAGCCGGAGGTCGGCTGCGAATTCCAGTTCATCGTCGAGCATGAGGGCAATGTGCATGATCATCGCTGCCAAATCACCGAAGTGGTTCCGCAAAAGACAATCGCCTATACTTGGCGGTTCCACGGACACCAGGGCGAGTCACTGGTCACCTTTGAACTATTTGCCGAAGGCGATCGGACCCAATTGAGATTAACCCATCAGGGTTTGGAAACGTTCCCGAAATTGCCCCGATTTGCGCGCAAAAACTTCGCGCGCGGCTGGACGTGGCTGATTGGTTCCGGTCTCAAGGACTATGTGGAAAATGCCGGCCGCGAAATTTATATTGCCCGCGATTTTAACGCCCCGCAGGCCTTGGTTTGGGAAGCCATGACCAACCCGAAGCATGTCGTCAACTGGTGGGGTCCGGGGGGTTTTTCGATAACGATTGAGGAAATGGATTTTCGTGTCGGCGGCGCCTGGCGCCACGTCATGCACGGGCCGGACGGGGTGAATTATCCAAACCATAGCATCTTCCAGGAGATCGTGAAGCCGGAGCGAATCGTGTTCCAGCACGGTGGCAAGCGCGAAGGCGGGCCCGGCGTGAGTTTTGTGTCCACCTGGTCGTTCGAGAAGCTGGCGGCGGACAAAACGCGCGTGTCCATACGCATGGTGTTCCCGTCGGAGCCGGAGCGCGATTTGGTCGTCAAGGAATTCGGCGCTATCGAAGGTGGCAAACAAACCCTGGAGCGACTCGGCGAATATTTACCAAGTGTGAAATAATCCTCGGAAAATCCCCTCCAACCATTGGCAAAACAATCAACCAGGCATTAATTATGAGCAACAAAAATTCCATTATTCAACCTTACCTGTTTTTCGGCGGACGTTGTGCAGAGGCGCTCGCATTTTATGGCACGGCGCTGGGCGCGAAGGTGGACGTCCAAATGCACTATAAAGATAGCCCGGAAACGCAGCCGCCCGGCATGATTCCACCGGGATGGGAAGGCAAGGTCATGCACGCCACGTTCCGGATCGGCGGGACTACGCTCATGGCCTCCGATGGCTGCTCGGAGGGTTCCAACTTTAACGGTTTTTCGCTGTCGCTCGCAACGCCGACGGAAGCCGAGGCAAAGCGTGCTTTTGCCGCGCTGGCTGACGGTGGCCAGGTGCGCATGGCGCTGACGAAAACTTTTTGGTCGCCCTGTTTTGGCATGGTGATCGACCGTTTCGGCCTCGGTTGGATGGTGACTATCGCCCCTGAATGAAGCATTAAGGTGCTATCTCATGAAGCCGCCAGCAGGAACGATTGACAGAAGCAAATGACGTTAACGTAGAGAGCCCTGATTATCATCGGGTTCGCGTTTCGAGCGTCTGCCTTCGCCAGGTTGGACAGCTGCTCCTCCCCGTCTGCTTTACTCCTGGTCATTTTCTGACGGACTCCAATGCTGGGGCGTTGCCCGGGCTGGTCTGGAGCCTCTCCCTTCGCGCTGATGGGTTCCGTCTCATATTTTTCTGGAAATAAGCGGTCGATTGAGGCACCTTGTCCCTTCGATTTTATGGATTTAAAACTTCCCAAACTGGGTGAGGGCGCCGACTCCGGCATTGTGGTCAATATTATGGTCAAGGAGGGCGACACCATTGCCAAGGACCAGACTGTGCTGGAACTCGAAAATGAAAAGGCTGTTGCCTCGATTCCGTCCACCGCCGCCGGCGTGGTGACCAAAATCTACATCAAGTCTGGCGACCGAATCGGCGTTGGGCAACGCATTTTAACGTTGGAATCGGCGGGCGCACCGGCCGCGGCACCGGCTACTGCCCCCATGCCCGCCCCCAAAAAATCCGCCCCGCAAACTGTCCCTGAGCCCGCGCCTGAGCCGGAGCCGGAATCGGCTGAAACCGACGCTGCCGAACGCGCACCGATGGACGAAGCGGTTGAAAACAAGAGTGTTGCTTCGTCACCTTCCATTCGCAAGCTGGCCCGTGAGCTGGGCCTCAATCTCGGTAAGATCCGCGGCAGTGAAACCGGCGGTCGCATCGTCATGGGCGATGTGCGTGCCTACGTTCAGCGATTGATTAAAGCCGCTGCCCGGCCTGCCGCCACCGCCGCCCCGGGTGCCACCCCGACCAAGTCCGTCGCGGAGTCGGTTGATTTTTCCCAATGGGGGCCAATCCTCAAAAAACCGGTTTCGCCCCTCCGTAAAGTGATCTCCCGGCGGATGTCGGAAAGCTGGAATTCCGTGGCGCGGGTGACGCAGTTTGATGATATCGATTTCACCCGGGTGAATGAATTGCGCCAGAAATTCGCCCCGGATTATCAGAAGCAGGGGGTCAAACTCACCCTCACCCCCTTCGTTTTGAAAGCGGTGGCGGAGACGCTGAAGAAGCATATTATCTTTAACTCCAGCCTCGACGAAGCCGCGGGCGAAATCATTCTCAAGGAATACGTTCACCTCGGCATCGCGGTCGATACCGAGCAGGGTTTGATGGTTCCTGTGATTCGCGACGTGGATAAAAAGTCCCTGCTGGTTTTGGCCGGGGAATTGGAGGCGCTCGCCGCCAAGGCTCGCGACCGGAA
>Ga0302319_10027281_pt1 | contig 10014 bp, 8 predicted proteins | sample Bog_T0_2_FD_203319 | JGI IMG/M metagenome (GOLD analysis project Ga0302319, IMG submission 203319) | Peat permafrost microbial communities from Stordalen Mire near Abisko, Sweden - Bog_T0_2 | ecosystem: Environmental > Terrestrial > Soil > Wetlands > Peat | place: Sweden: Abisko, Stordalen Mire...
CTTCGCCTGTTCACGCAGTTCGTCACCGACTACATACCGCGCCGCCAGTATGTGGCCTACATGCAGAAGAAGGCACCGACCAACGGTTCGGGGCACAAGCGGCCCGGGGTCTGAGAGTATGCAGGTGAGAGTCGTCTGGCAGACGCCGCAGGTATCGCTATCGCCGGAACGCGGTAAACAGCGGGCTCTTGCCATTTCGCTGGGACTCCACGTTGCCGCCTTCTTCGGTCTGATGTATACGCCGCCCAACAGCCTCCCTTCGCTTCCTCCTCCGTCGCCCTCCGAATACCAGCAGGCATTCGCCGGCAAGGAAGACCGTATTGTCTGGTACAAATTCCGCGAACTGCCCAACATCGTTCCGCAGGGCGCACCGAAGGCGCGCAAGCCGCTGCGCGCCGCCGTCAAGGCGAATCAGATGATCGTTTCTTCGCCGAAGAACGCACCGCTGCGCGATCAGGTGGTGCTGACTCCGGTTCCCGCAGTCGAACTGCCGCCTCTCGATCTCCCGAACCTGATCGCGGTCAAGCTGCCGCCGAAGCAGTTCACGACTCCGCCCGATCTGGTGCGGCCCGATCCGGCGAAGATCGATACGCCCGAGGCGCTGGATACGCCCGTCCCGCAACTGGACGCGGCAAAACTGCCCGCCACTTCCTTGCCGCCACGAGCCTACGTGCCGCCGACAGCTCCCCCGAAACCGCCGCCGGCTCAAGTGAAGATCGAAGCCCCGCCCGACTCGCGGGATCTGGTCACGCAGTCGCCGCTGTCAACCGGACTTCCCGCCGTTCAACTGCCTTCGCGGCCCTTTGTACCGCCTCCTCCGAAACCCGCTCCGGAGCCTCGCAAGATTGCGGCTGCCACGGAGGCTCCCGCGCTCACTCCGAACGCGCCCGCGGCCGCGAACATGCCGACGGTCAAACTTCCGGCGCGAGCGTTCGCCCCACCGCCGGCTCCCGCGCCGCCGAGCCCGAAGAGCGTGGCAGTTCCGCAGGTACCGCTGATCGACGCTCCAGCCGCCGAGGTTACGATGGCCGTTGCGGGCCTGAACCCCGCCACGACTCCGGTCAAGCTCCCCGCTGCGTCGAGTCCCGCGCAGGTTTCCGGCGGCCAGACCGTACGGCCGGATGGCGCGACTGCCGATGGCTCGGGCAAAGGCATCGTGGTGCCCGATCTCTACGCACGCGCGCCGGCAAACGGGAACGATCCGAACAAGAAGCCCGACCTGCTCGCTCTCACGTACGCCGCCCCAACGTCGAAGGAATTCCTCGATGACGCGCTGCGCTATCGACAGCCGGCGGCAAGCCCTGCGAAGGGCGCCGATCCGCCGACTACTGCAACAGCAGCGACGCCCCGATTAACCGCGACTCGCGTCGCCAACGCGCCCGACCGCAGGTTCAACGGCCGCGACATTTACATGATGGCTATCCAGCTTTCGAACCTGACCAGCTATTCCGGACACTGGCTAATGTGGTACGCCGTCCGCAATATGGACCACCCGGACCTGACGCCGATCGAAGCGCCCGTGCCGCGCCGCAAGGTGGATCCCAAGTACACACCGAGCGCGATGGACGATCACGTCGAAGGCCGCGTTCAGCTGTTCTGCGTGATCGGACGCGAGGGCACCGTCTCGTCCATCGAGCTGTTGCGCGGCGCCGACGAACGGCTCAACAAGAGCGCGGAAGAGGCGTTGTCGAAATGGGAGTTCTATCCCGCTACGCGCAACGGTCAGCCGGTCGATGTGGATGTGGTGGTCGAAATTCCTTTCGTACTGGCTCCTCCTTTGCCCAAATGACAACGCGACAACATCTCATCTTCGACGCCGACGATACGCTTTGGGAAAATAACATCTACTTCGAGCGGGCTTTCGACGAATTCTGCGAATACCTGGACCACTCGTCGCTGACGCCGGACGAAGTTCGTTCCATCCTGGACGAGATCGAGATCCACAACAACCGTATTCACGGCTACGGCGCGCTCAATTTTGGCCGCAACCTGAGCCAGTGTTATCTGCGGCTCGCCGAGCGCGCGGTGGACGATCACGATCTGAAGCGGGTGAGCGCGATGGCGCACCAGATTCTGGACCAGGCGATCGAGCTGATGCCCGGGGTTGCCGAGACGCTGCCGTTTCTGGCGGAGCGGCATGAACTCACGCTGTTCACCAAGGGGCATCCGGACGAGCAGAACCGTAAGATCGATCTCTCGGGGCTGCGGCCGTTGTTTGCGCATTGCGAGGTGGTGAAGGAGAAGAATCGCGACGCTTATCTTCGCCTGGCGGAGGTGCGCGGGTTCGACCACGAACATACGTGGATGATCGGCAACAGCCCGAAGTCGGACATCAACCCGGCGCTGGCGGCCGGATTGCGCGCGGTGTTCGTGCCGCATCCGCGAACCTGGACACTGGAGCGCGAGGAGATCAACGACGCCGGGGGGCGGCTGGTCGTGATCGAGCGGTTCAGCGATTTGCTCGGGCTCTTCGCGGAGTAAACTGCATTCATGTGCCGGATACCTTTGCTTCTGCTTGTGGCCTTCTCGCTGGTTGCCGCCGGAGATCCCTGGACCGATGCGGATGTGGTCCGTCCCGAGGTCGTGGCGAAGGATATCGGGACTCCGCTGCTGCTGCATGTGGGTTTCGATGTTCTGTACCGGGCGTCGCATATCGCGGGGTCGGAGTATGCGGGGCCGGGATCGAAACCCGAGGGCATCGACGCCTTGAAGAAGGCCGTGGCGGGACAGCCGAAGAACCGCGAGATCGTGCTTTATTGCGGTTGCTGCCCGTGGGAGAAGTGCCCGAATATCCGGCCTGCGTTTGCCGCCCTGCACGATATGGGGTTCACGCGGGTGAAGGTCATGTTTGTGCCGGAGAACCTGAAGGCCGACTGGACGGATAAGGGGTATCCCGCGGAGAGGCGAGCTGGTGCAGTTCAGTAGCGACACGTTTGGGAAACGGACCATCCACCATTCGAGTGGTTCCTTCCCCCATTGGCATCGGCCCCCGAGGGGCACAAACAAGACCGCCTGCTCCACAGCGATATATTGAAATTTACCCATGAATCACAACACTTTTGGCGCCGCCTCCACTCTGCGGGTCGCAGGTGCGGATTACCGCATCTTCAGCCTCGCCGCACTTGAAAAGAAGGGAATCGCGAATCTGTCCCGCATGCCGGTGTCGCACCGGATTCTGCTGGAGAACCTGCTGCGCTGCGAGGACGGGCGCAAGGTTCATGCCGCCGATATCGAGGCGGTCGCGAAAGGGCAGGTCGGCGACACAGCGAAGGAGATCCAGTTCATGCCGGCGCGCGTGTTGCTGCAGGACTTCACGGGCGTGCCCTGCGTCGTGGATCTGGCCGCTATGCGCGACGCGCTGCTCGCGATGGGAAAAGATCCGAAGAAGGCCAATCCGCTGATGCCGGCCGACCTGGTGATCGATCACTCGGTGCAGGTGGACGAGTACGGGACTACCGGTGCGTTCGATTTCAATGCGCTGATGGAATTCCAGCGCAATCGCGAGCGCTACATGCTGCTGCGATGGGGGCAGACGGCGTTTCAGAATTTCCGCGTGGTGCCGCCCGATACCGGGATCGTCCATCAGGTGAACCTGGAATATCTGGCCGATGTCGTTTTTCGGGCGAATGGCGACGACGGTGTGTTGACCGCTTATCCCGACACGCTGGTCGGAACCGATTCGCACACGACGATGATCAACGGCCTCGGTGTGGTCGGGTGGGGCGTCGGAGGAATTGAGGCCGAAGCCTGCATGCTGGGACAGCCGATTTCCATGCTGCTTCCGGCGGTGGTCGGGTTCAAGCTGCATGGCAAACTGCCTCCGGGCTGCACGGCGACGGATCTGGTGCTGACGGTGACGCAGATGCTGCGCAGGAAGGGCGTGGTCGGGAAGTTTGTGGAGTTTTATGGCGCGGGGCTGAGTGCGCTGAGTGTGGCGGATCGGGCGACCATCGCGAATATGGCGCCGGAGTATGGCGCGACGATCGGGTTCTTCCCGGTGGATGCGGGCACGCTGGATTATTTGCGGACGTCGAATCGCGATCCGCATTTGGTGGAATTGGTGGAAGCGTACTCGAAGGAACAAACGCTGTTCCGGACGGATGAGACGCCGGATCCGGAGTTTTCGTCGTCGCTCGAACTGGATCTGGGGAGCGTGGTGCCGTCGATGGCCGGGCCGAAGCGGCCGCAGGATCGCTTGACGCTGCCGCAGGTGGCGGGCAATTTCCGCGACGCGTTCAAGGATGCGTCGACGAAGAGAACGACGGTATCGGTGGGCGGCCAATCGGGCGAGATGGGAAGCGGCGCAGTGGTGATTGCCGCGATTACCAGCTGCACGAATACCTCGAATCCGAGCGTGATGATGGGCGCGGGGCTGCTGGCGAAAAAGGCCGTGGCGAAGGGTCTGTCCAGCAAGCCGTGGGTGAAGACCAGCCTGGCGCCGGGATCGAAAGTCGTCTTCGATTACCTGACCAAAGCCGGTTTGATGGAGCCGCTCGAAGCGCTGAAGTTCAATCTGGTGGGCTACGGCTGCACGACTTGTATCGGGAACAGCGGTCCGTTGCCGGATGCGGTGTCGGCGGCGGTGAAGGCTGACGATCTGGTGGTCGCGGCCGTGCTGAGCGGTAACCGGAATTTCGAAGGCCGTATCAATCCGCAGGTCAAGGCGAATTACCTGGCGTCGCCGCCCCTGGTGGTGGCGTATGCCCTGGCCGGAACGGTGGATATCGACATGAGTTCGGAGCCGCTGGGGACCGGGTCCGACGGTGAACCGGTTTTCCTGAAAGATATCTGGCCGACGCCGCAGGAAGTGGACGATGCGATTCGCTCGACGATTAATGCCGAGATGTTCCGCACGCAGTACGAACAGGCTTTTCAGGGCGACGCGAACTGGCAGCATCTGCCGGTTCCGGCGGGCGATATTTTTGCGTGGGACGACAAATCGACTTACATCAAGCGGCCTCCTTATTTCGACGCGATGAACGATCCGAACGCGCCCATTGCGGACCTGAAGGGCCTGCGGACGCTGGCCCTGTTGGGCGATTCCATCACGACGGATCACATTTCGCCGGCGGGGTCGTTTGCAGCGGGGAGTCCGGCGGGACAGTATCTGGTGAGCCTGGGAGTTTCGCCCAAGGACTTCAATTCCTACGGCGCGCGGCGCGGGAACCACGAAGTGATGGTGCGCGGGACGCTGGCGAACGTGCGGCTGCGGAATCAGATGGCGCCGGGAACCGAGGGCGGGTATACGGTCCACTTGCCGGATGGGGAGCAGCTGTTCATTTACGACGCGTCGGTGAAGTATCAGCAAGAAGGCGTGCCGCTGCTGATTATCGCGGGGAAGGAATACGGGTCGGGCTCGTCGCGGGATTGGGCGGCGAAGGGCGTCATGCTGCTGGGTGTGAAGGCCGTGATCGCGGAGAGCTTTGAGCGGATTCACCGGACGAATCTGGTCGGGATGGGCGTTCTGCCGTTGCAGTTTTTGCCCGGGGAAAATGCCGCATCTCTGGGGCTGACCGGACGGGAAACCTTTGACATCACGGGCGTTCGCGAGGCGGTTGAGACGGGAGCGCGCGTGAAGGTCACGGCGGGGAGTGTGGTTTTCGAGGCGATTCCGAGAGTGGATACCCCGCAGGAAGCGGAGTACTTCCGGAATGGGGGGATATTGCCGTTCGTGCTGAGGCAATTGGCGGCACAAGCATAGTAAAAGCGCGTTATCCTTTCGTTATGACTGTTGTAATGAAAGGATTGTGTGATAAACTTTTGTTGTGGAGTTTGTAACGAAAGGATCGAGGGTTGTTGGCCGTTACGTTGAGACGCACTACGGCACGGAAACGGTTCGTGCCTACGTCCCGCCCACCCTTCCGCCGGAGCCACGCGTAGAGCTGGATGGGCTCCAGCAATTGCTGGAGCAGGCCAACCAGGCGATCGGCCGACTGGACGGTCTGACCGGCGCTTTTCCCGATCTGGCGCTCTACATTTACTCGTGGGTACGGAAGGACGCGGTGCTGTCGTCTCAGATTGAGGGCACGCAATCGTCGATTTCCGACTTGTTGATGTTTGAAAACGGCGATTCGCCGGGAGTACCGGTTTACGACGTCCAGGACGTGTCGAACTACGTAGCGGCGATGAGCCACGGGCTGACACGGATGCGGTCGGGATTTCCGCTGTCGCTGCGGCTGGTGCGGGAGATGCACGAGGTATTGCTGTCCCGTGGCAGGGGTGCGCAACAACATCCGGGCGAGTTCCGTCGCAGCCAGAACTGGATCGGCGGGAGCAGGCCGGGCAATGCCGCGTTCGTTCCGCCGCCTCCGGAACTGGTGGACGACTGCATGGGGAGCCTGGAGTTGTTCTTTCACGAAGAACGGCGGGATCTGCCGGTGCTGGTGCAGGCGGCGATGATCCACGTCCAGTTTGAATCGATCCATCCGTTTCTCGACGGAAACGGCAGGATCGGACGGCTGCTGATCACGTTGCTGCTCTGCGCCCGCGGCGTGATGAAAGAGCCGATTCTGTATCTGAGCCTGTATTTCAAGAAGCATCGGGCGGCATACTATGAGCTGCTCGACCGCGTGAGGACCAAAGGCGACTGGGAGTCCTGGCTGCACTTTTTCCTCAGCGGGGTGAAGGAGACGGCGAACGAGGCGGCGGACGCGGCACGGCGGATGATGACGCTTTTTTCGGAACACCGGAAGCGAATTGAGACGTTGGGACGTCCGGCGGCTTCCGCGCTGCTGGTTTATCGGCATTTGCAGCAGACTCCGTTACTCTCGATCGTGAACGCCGCGCCGAAGATCGGGATCTCCGCGCCCACCCTGGCGAAGTCTCTGGAGCATCTGCGGGGGCTTGGGATCGTGCGCGAGATGACGGGCAAACAACGGCACCGGATGTTCGTTTATGCGCCGTACCTGGCGATTCTGAACGAAGGAACGGAGCCGATTTGGTAAAAAGGGGGCGGATGCAAGGCAAACGGAATTTATTCGCGACGGCGGGATCGTCGGGCGACTTTTTTCCGTATCTGGCCGTCCCCCCGGAAATGCAGCGAAGCGGACATCAGACGACGATTCCGGCCAGTTCGGGCGGCATCGCACTCCGGCTGGTGCGAATGGATGTTGTCCGGCCGGCGGGCAGAAATTCCCCGACGGTGTCCGGCGCCGCTGTGTCCGGCGCCGCGAAGGAGATTGGATCGTTGCCGAGCGAGCCTTCGTTCGCGCGAATGCGGAGCGCATCGTTCGTGTGGTTGCAGCCGAAGACGGCGCTGGCGCGGCCTGCGATTAGCTGGAGCACCTGAATTGATGCGGCGGTATCAGCTGTTTGAATTTCTGGATCAAGCCTGGCTGCCGGCGCGCCTGCGAGCCGCCGCTACCAACTATCTGGTCGCGGCATACGGGACGACACCGTACCCGGCGCTGTGGGCCGAGATCGTCGCGCGGGTGCTGCGAGAGTCCCGGACGGACCGGATTGTGGATCTTGGCTCGGGATCGGGCGGTCCGATGAGGCTGGTGTTGAGCCGGATGGAGGAGATGGGCCAAAGGCCGCGGGTGACGCTGACGGACTTGCATCCCGTACGGACCGATAACGCAATCGACTACTGGCCGGAGCCGGTCAATGCGACCAGTGTTCCACGAGACCTGCCGGGGCTCCGTACACTGTTCCTGACGTTTCATCACTTTGCGCCGTCGACGGCGCGGGCAGTTTTACGAGATGCGTTCGGGCGACGGCAACCGATCTGCATTTTCGAGGCGACGGCGCGAGAACCCGCGGCAGTCGCGGCCTCCTTTCTGATACCTCTTCTGGTGTGGATGGTGACGCCGATGATTCGCCCGGTTACCGCATTCCAGCTCTTTTTTGCTTATCTGGTGCCGGCGGTGCCTCTGCTGGCTTTTTGGGACGGGCTTGTGTCGCAGCTGCGCACCTACCCGATCGCTGAACTCCAGGAACTCACCGCGGATTGCAGTTCGCCCGGGTACATATGGGAGTTTGGTTCCATTGCCACGCCCCGAGTTCCCTTCCGGACGTGTTATCTGATCGGCCGACCGGTCCCGGAGCCGATTCGATGAATGAAGGCAGGCCCAGCCGCACGGCGCAGAGAGTGGCCGTGCGGCGGGCCGCGCATCAACTGCTGGATCGTCCGCTGGTGTTTGAAGACCCGTATGCTCTGAAAATCATCGGGGCCGGTGCGGCGGCGGCGACCAGGGCCAGGGCCGAGGGGCGGGTTTCCAGCTCGTTCCGGGCCTTTATGGCCGTGCGCAGCCGGTATTCGGAGGATGAACTGGCCCGCGCGGTGGCCCGTGGCGTACGGCAGTACGTAGTGCTGGGAGCGGGACTCGATACCTTTGCGTGGCGGAATCCCTGGGGCGATGTCCGGGTGTTTGAGGTGGATTTTCCCTCCACCCAACACTGGAAGCGGCAGAGACTGGCGAACGTCGGGATGGGCGATCCCCCCTGGCTGACGTATGCGCCGGTCGATTTCGAGTCACAGACCCTGGCCGACGGGCTGCGGGCGGCCGGATTCCAGGAGGATTGGCCGGCATACTTTTCGTGGCTGGGGGTAACGATGTATCTCACACGGGAGGCGTTTGAAGGCACGGCAGCATTCATGGGGACGTTGCCGGCAGGCAGCGGGGTGGCGTTCGATTACGCGGTGGAACGGTCCGAACTTGGCGTTTTCGAAAGGCTGGCGCTGGATCACCTGGGGCGGAAAGTGGCTGCGATGGGAGAGCCGTTTCAGTTGTTTTTCCGGCCCGCGGAACTGGCTGCGACCATGCGGCGGCTGGGATTCGGGGATCTGGAGGATGTGGGGCGGGACGAGTTGAACGCGAGGTATCTGAAGGACCGAGCGGACGGCTTGCGGCTCAGGGGCGGGATCGGAAGGCTGATGCGGGCCCGGAACTGAACCGACGCTAACCGATGTTAACCGATGAAAATATTGTAACGATTGGCCGCGCGGGTTAACTTAGTTCAGGGATTGGGGTTCATAGATACAGTATGCCGCGCGATTGGTCATTTCGTTCGTTTCGCCCGTGCCGGGCCGCAGTGTGGCTGGCATTGGCAGCCCTGGCTGGTTCGGTCGCCGGAACGCGGGCTCTCGGCGCCACCGCTCCGCTCTCGATCCTCTCATCCACGCTTCCCTCCGGGACGGCGGGCGCCGCATATTCCGAAGTTCTGGCCGCAACGGGCGGGACGCTTCCGTATACCTGGACGCTGGGCGGAACGCTGCCGGCCGGGCTGTCGCTGAGTTCGTCGGGGACCATTTCCGGTACCCCGACCACCCCCGGCCTGACGCCGTATACGTTCGGCGTGACTATCCACGACGCAGCGGGAAACTCCGCATTCGCGACTCTGACGTTGAAAATCGCCCCCAAAACGCTGTCGATTACCACCACCTCGCTGACGGCAGGCATCGCCGGCAACGAGTATCCGCATAAGATTCTGGCGGCCACCGGCGGCTTTTCGCCCTACACGTTCGCGATCACCGGCGGCAGTTTCCCGTCCGGCATGACGCTGACCAACGGAACCATCGAGGGTACGCCCACGCTTTCCGGCAGCTACCAGATCACCGTGACGGCGACGGACTCGGCCGGAACCAGGGCTTCGGCCACGCTGGCCCTGACCATTCAGCCCTCGGCGACCGGCCTGTTGATTTCCACCGGCAGCGTGTCTTTTTCGTTGTCGCAGGGCGCGGGGGCGCCGCCGTCGACCCAACAGATCCAGGTGCAGTCGAGCGTGGTGTCTCAACAGCTCGCGTACACGGTCTCGGTTCCGGCGTCCGCGACCTGGCTGAGCGTTACCGGCGGACTCACAACCCCGGCAACGCTCGGTTTCTCCATTACATCGGCCGGGCTCGCGCTCAGCCCCGCCACTTATACGACGACCGTGAGCATCCTCTGTGTATCCAGTGTGTGTCCGGGTGCGGCTCTGGCGGTTCCGGTCACCCTGACGGTAACTCCCAATCCCGCATCGCTCAAAGTGCTGAACCAGGTGATCGCGTTCACCACCGATCCCTCGGCGCCGACA
>Ga0302319_10027282_pt1 | contig 10013 bp, 7 predicted proteins | sample Bog_T0_2_FD_203319 | JGI IMG/M metagenome (GOLD analysis project Ga0302319, IMG submission 203319) | Peat permafrost microbial communities from Stordalen Mire near Abisko, Sweden - Bog_T0_2 | ecosystem: Environmental > Terrestrial > Soil > Wetlands > Peat | place: Sweden: Abisko, Stordalen Mire...
TCATCCGGGGTGACGGCGCGCAGGGAGTGAGGGGCGATACCGGTGGCGGCGAGAGCCTGGCATTTTTCGTACAGGGTGGTGAAGCTTTTGAGGTTGGTGATGAAGCGGCGTTGGCCTTCTGTGGGGGGGTGGCCGCCGAAATTTGAGTGGGCGTAGAAGACGGGGAGGAGGACGAGGAGGATGCCGGTTTGCGCGGCGGCGGCGGCGATGCGCTCGGCCATTTCGGCGATGTTGTCGTACGTCGTGCCGTCCGGGGCGTGGTGCAGGTAGTGGAATTCGGCGACGGCGGTAAAACCGGATTCCAGCATTTCGGCGAAGGCTTGGGCGGCGGTGGCTTCGACGTCTTCGGGCGACATTTTGAGGGCGAAACGGTACATTTGTTCGCGCCAGGACCAGAAATTGTCGGTGCCGGGGCCGCGGTATTCGGCGAGGCCGGCCATGGCGCGCTGAAAGGTGTGGGAGTGAAGGTTGGGTAGGCCAGGCAGCGCGATGGCGTGGGGTTCGGCGTCCTCGGCGGTGCCGGGCGCGATGGCGGTGATGACGCCGGCATCGTGCGTGAGGCGGATGTTCTGGGACCATCCGGTGGGCAGCAAAGCGTGCGAGAAAAATAGAGTCTTGGCTGGCACTGGACAGTCCTTTATGGGGTGGCTATTGTATATACAACTGAAATGCCGAAGCCAAGGACTTCTTGCATGCGCGCCGACCGGGTTTTTACCAATGCGAGGCTGGCCACGATGGCGCCGGGGATGCCGGGGCTGGGGGTGGTTGAGCGCGGTATGCTGGCGGAGACCGGCGGGCGGATTATTTATGCCGGGCCGCAGCAGGGCATCGAGGCGGCGGAGATTGTGGATTGCGAGGGGCGGTGGGTGACGCCGGGGCTGATCGATTGCCATACGCATCTGGTTTATGCGGGGGATCGGGCGGGGGAGTTTGAGGCGCGGCTGGAGGGGGCGAGTTACGAGGATATCGCCCGGGCTGGCGGGGGGATTATGGCGACGGTGCGGGCGACGCGGGCGGCCTCGAAATTCGCGCTGCTGGCGGCAGCGCGGGCGCGGCTGGAGGTTTTGAAGGCGCAGGGCGTGACGACGGTTGAAATCAAGTCCGGGTATGGGCTGGAGGAGGCTGCGGAGTTGAAGGTTTTGCGGGTGATCGCGGGGCTGCGGGTGAATAACGATGTTGATATCGCCTCGACTTTCTTGGGGGCGCATGCGCTGCCGGCGGAGTTTGCTGGGGATCGGGCGGGGTTTTTGCGGATGATTTGCGAGCTGCTGCCGAAGGTTGCGCAGGAGGGGTTGGCGGAGGCGGTGGACGGGTTTTGCGAGGGGATTGCGTTTTCGCCTGAGGAGATCTCGGTATTTTTTGAGGCGGCGCAAGGGTGCCGGCTGAAGCTGAAACTGCATGCGGACCAGCTTTCGAATTTGCATGGGGCGGCGCTGGCGGCAAGGTTTGGCGCGCTGTCGGCGGACCATTTGGAATATACCGATGAGGACGGGGCGGCGGCGATGGCGGCTGCGGGGACGGTGGCGGTGATTCTGCCTGGGGCATTCTATACGTTGCGGGAGAGGCAGGCGCCGCCGATAGACACGTTTCGGCGGCATGGGGTGAAAATGGCGGTGGCGACGGATTTGAATCCGGGGACTTCCCCGCTGTTTTCGCTGTTGCTGGCTATGAATATGGCCGCGACGCAGTTTCGGATGACGGTCGAAGAGTGTGTGCTGGGCGTGACGCGTCATGCGGCGGCGGCGCTGGGGCGTGGCGACGTGGGGACGCTGGAGGCGGGCAAGAAATGCCATCTGGCGATCTGGAATATCGAGCGGCCGGCGGAACTGGTTTACCAGATGGGGTTTAATCCGCTCTGGCGGCGGGTTTGGAGCGCTGCATGATTCTCAAGGCTGGGCAGGTAAGTTTGGTCTCTTGGCGGGCGGTGTATGAGGGTGACACCGTGGCGCTGGATGAGGCGGTCTGGGCGGCGGTGGCGCGTGGGGCGGCGGCGGTGGAGACGATTTTGGGTCGGGGCGAGCCGGTCTATGGGATTAACACGGGGTTTGGCAAACTGGCGACGGTAAGGATCGCACCGGAGGATTTGGAGGCGTTGCAGCGCAATCTGGTACTGTCTCACGCCGCGGGGGTGGGGGAGGCGATGCCTCTTGCGGTGGCGCGGTTGATGATGGCGTTGAAATGCGCTTCGCTGGCGCAAGGCGCTTCCGGCGTGCGCGTGGAAACTTTGCGGTTTCTGGAGGCGATGCTGGCGCGCGACGTGGTGCCGGTGGTGCCGGGGCAGGGGTCGGTGGGGGCTTCCGGCGATCTGGCGCCGCTGGCGCATATGGCGGCGGCGATGATGGGGGTGGGCGAGGTCTTCTTGTCCAGCGCGCGGATGGCGGCGGCTGACGGCTTGGCGAAGGCTGGGCTGGAGCCTGTGGTGTTGGGGCCGAAGGAGGGGCTGGCGCTGCTGAATGGGACGCAGTTTTCGACCGCCTATGCGCTGGCGGGGCTGTTTGAGGCGGAGGCGTTGTTCAAGGCGGCGCTGGTGACGGGCGCGCTTTCCACGGACGCGGCGAAAGGGTCTGATGCGCCGTTCGATCCGCGGATTCACGCGCTAAGGCGGCATAGGGGCCAGGCGGAGGTCGCGGTGGCGTTGCAGAATTTGATGGCGGGGAGCGAGATCCGGAAATCTCATATGATTGGGGATGAGCGGGTGCAGGACCCGTATTGCTTGCGCTGCCAGCCGCAGGTGATGGGCGCGGTTCTGGATGTTTTGCGGCAGGCGGCGGCGACTTTGGAGACCGAGGCGAATGGGGTGACGGATAATCCGCTGATTTTTGATGAGCCGGCGGCAGCACTTTCGGGCGGAAATTTTCATGCGGAGCCGGTGGCGTTCGCGGCGGACATGATCGCGATGGCGGTCTGCGAAATCGGTTCGCTGGCGGAGCGAAGGCTGGCGATGCTGGTGGATGCGTCGCTCTCCGGGCTGCCGGCGTTTTTGTCGCCGCGGCCGGGGTTGAATTCAGGGTTCATGATTCCGCAGGTGACGGCGGCGGCTTTGGTGGCGGAGAATAAGGGGCGGGCGTTTCCGGCGGTGGTGGATTCGATTCCGACATCGGCCAATCAGGAGGATCATGTGTCGATGGCGGCGCATGGGGCGCGGCGGCTGATGGGAATGACGGAGAATTTGCGGGCCATTGTGGCGATTGAGCTTTTGGCGGCGGCGCAGGGGTGCGATTTTCATAAAGAAAAATCGAGTGAAGTGCTGGAAGCCGTGCGGGGCCGCGTTAGGGAAAGGGTGCCGAAGTGGGAGGATGACCGGTTTTTCGCGCCGGATATCGAGGCTGCCATTCAGCTTTTGCGCGATGGGCCGTTGACGGAATTTGGCTTGCCGGGGGTGACATGAGCGATTGGCTGGAAATTGTGCATGGGACCGCGCCGCTGATTGTTAGTATTCCGCACGCGGGTACGGAGATTCCCGAAGAGTTCCAGCCGGCTTTGCGGTCCTTGTGGCTGGCGCGAAAAGATGCGGATTGGTGGCTGCCACAGCTTTATGGGTTTGCGGAGGAGCTGGGGGCGACGGTGATCCGGACGCATATTTCGCGGACGGTGATTGATGTGAATCGCGATCCGTCCGGCGTTTCGCTGTATCCGGGGCAGGCGGTGACGGAGATTTGCCCGACGACGACGTTTGATGGGGAACCGCTTTACAAGGATGGGCTTGGGCCGGATGATGTGGCGGCGCGGCGGGTGACGTATTTCGAGCCTTATCATGCGGCAATTGAAAGCGAGATCGCGCGGCTGCTTCGGGCGCATGGGTCGGTTGTGCTGTATGATTGCCATTCGATACGCAGCCGGATTCCGCGGCTGTTTGAGGGGGAATTGCCGAACTTCAATATCGGCACGAATAAAGGGGCGTCCTGCGCGCCGGCGGTTGAGGCCAAAGTGTTGGAAATTTGTGAGGCGGCGGCGGAGTTTTCTCATGTGCTGAATGGGCGGTTTACGGGCGGGTATATTACGCGGCACCACGGGCGGCCGGAGCGGGGCGTGCACGCGATCCAGATGGAGCTGGCTTGCCGGGGGTATATGCGGGAGCCGGCGGTGCCGGATGAGGCGAACTGGCCGGGGATGTTTGAGGCGGATTACGCGCGGGCGATGCAGGAAATTTTGCGTGAGATATTGAGTGTTTTAGTCAAGAAAGAACTTCTTTTTTGAAAAAAAGAAGCAAAAAACTTTTACTAACCACAGTGTTGGAGCGGCCATACTGTGGCCACTCCAACACCGTGGTTAGTAAAAGTTTTTTTGGTTACTTTTTTTTCAAAAAAAGTAACTGCTTGCTTTCTTCGGTGGGTTAGCTTTGCTAACCCACCCTACTTGTTGGGCAATGGGAGATTTGTGATGAGCCGGATTGATAATGCACGCGTGATTCGTTCGCCGCATGGGGCGGAGATATCGGCAAAATCTTGGTTGACGGAGGCGCCGATGCGGATGTTGATGAATAATCTGGATCCGATGGTGGCGGAGCGGCCGGAGGAGCTGGTGGTTTATGGGGGGATCGGGCGGGCGGCGCGGGATTGGAATGCGTTTGATAAAATCGTGGAGACTTTGAAGCGGCTGGAGGCGGATGAGACGTTGTTGGTGCAGTCGGGCAAGCCCGTCGGCGTTTTTGCCACGCATGAGGATGCGCCGCGGGTGTTGATTGCGAATTCGAATCTGGTGCCGCATTGGGCGAACTGGGCGCATTTTCATGAGCTCGATCGCAAGGGGCTGATGATGTATGGGCAGATGACGGCGGGCAGCTGGATTTATATCGGCACGCAGGGGATTGTGCAGGGGACCTATGAGACGTTTGTAGAGGTCGGGCGGCGGCATTTTAATGGGTCGCTGGCGGGTAAATGGATTTTTACGGCAGGGCTGGGCGGCATGGGCGGGGCGCAGCCGCTGGCCGCGACGATGGCGGGCGCGAGTTGTCTGGCGGTGGAGTGCCAGGCGAGCCGGATCGAAATGCGGCTAAAAACGCGGTATGTGGATGTGAAGGCGGAGACCTTGGATGAGGCGCTGGGGATGATCGAGCGCTCTCATGCCGAGGGGAAACCGATTTCTGTCGCGCTGCTGGGCAATGTTGCTGATGTGATCGAAGAGATGCTGGAGCGGGGGATCAAACCGGATGTGATCACCGACCAGACTTCGGCGCATGACCCCGTGAACGGGTATTTGCCGCGCGGGTGGAGCGTGGCGGAATGGGAAGCGCGGCGAGAGACGGATAAGGCGGGCGTGGAGAAGGCGGCGCGGGCCACGATGGCGGGGCATGTGCGGGCGATGCTGGCGTATTGGAAGCTGGGCGTGCCGGTGCTGGATTACGGCAACAACATCCGGCAGGTGGCGAAAGAGGAAGGTGTCGCCAATGCTTTTGACTTTCCAGGATTCGTGCCGGCGTATATCAGGCCGCTGTTCTGCCGGGGCGTGGGGCCATTCCGGTGGGCGGCCCTCTCGGGCGATCCGGAGGATATTTTTAAGACGGATGCCAAGGTGAAAGAGTTGATGCCGGATGATGCGCATTTGCATCACTGGCTGGATATGGCGCGGGAGAGAATTTCGTTTCAGGGGCTGCCGGCGCGGATTTGCTGGGTGGGTCTGGGGGATAGGCACCGGCTGGGCCTGGCGTTTAATGAAATGGTGGCGAGCGGGGAATTGTCCGCGCCGGTGGTGATCGGGCGGGATCATCTCGACTCCGGATCGGTTGCGTCGCCGAACCGGGAGACCGAGGCGATGCTGGATGGCTCGGATGCGGTTTCCGACTGGCCGCTGCTGAATGCGTTGTTGAACTGCGCGTCCGGCGCGACGTGGGTTTCGCTGCATCATGGCGGCGGGGTGGGGATGGGGTTTTCGCAGCATGCGGGCATGGTGATTTGCGCGGATGGCACGCCGGCGGCGGCACGGCGGATTGGGCGGGTGCTGTGGAATGACCCTGCGACCGGGGTGATGCGGCACGCGGATGCGGGCTATGACATCGCGCAACAATGCGCGCGGGAGTTTGGGCTGGATCTGCCGAGTTTGTAGGATTGCGCCGGCTTCATTTGGCGTTTTGGGGCGGATTGGGCTAACGGCAGGCATGGTCGAAATTGATCAAGCAGTTGGGGCGCGCCTGCATGGGCGGATGGCGAGGATACGGGCTGCCAGGCAGGCGCCGGAATTTGCGGCGTTTGCGGACATTGCGGCCCGTCCGGTGGCGGGGCGCGGGTTTTTGGAGTTGGACGAGGCGGGCGTAGGGCTTTGCGACGGCGCGTTTTCAGGTGACGCGGTTTTGGCGTTTTACCTGCGCTGGGGGCTGGAGGCGGCTTGGCTGCTACGGGCGGGGATGAATCCGGGGATCGCCAGGTTGGCGGCGGCGCGGGCGGCGGCGCAGTTTGTCATGGCCGAGTGGGACGGTTTGGCGGCGCCGGACCAGGCGGCGCTACCGGGCTGGGTAAAAGTTTTTGCCGGCGATCTGGCGCCGGAGGCGGCGATGCTGCGGTTGGCCGCGCCGGAAGCGGAGGATGCGGATTTGGCGGCGGTGCGCGGCGCCTGGGCGGATCTGGGCACGGCCGAGGCGCTGATGGAAACCGGGGGGGATATCAGGCTGCAGCGCGATCCGGTGACGGAACTGAACGGCTATGGGTGCAGCCATCGGCCGCGGCCTTGGGCGGTCACGTTTGCGTCATCGACGGCGTCATCCTCCTCCGAGCGTGGCTATGCGGCGGCGGATTTTTTGCGGCTGCACGTGACGGAGGGGATTTTTGGGGCGGGCCGGCGGCCGGCGGTGGCGCGGGCGCTGCGGGAGGCGCAGGCAGGGATTGCGGAGTTTTTTGGGCTGCGCGAGGGGTGCGAAGTGGTGCTGGCGGCCTCCGGCACCGATACCGAGCTTTTGGCGCTGGCGCTGACGCATATCGGTGCGCCGCATGCGCCGGTGCGAAACATTCTGGTAGCACCTGAAGAAACCGGCAGGGGCGTGCCGATGGCGGCGCGCGGCGTGCATTTCGCGGTGAATACCGCGCTGGGCGCGGATGTGGTGTTTGAAGCCCCGATCGAGGGTTTCCGGCCGGACACGGCGGTGACGAATGTGCCGCTGCGGGGCGCGAATGGTCTGCGCGCGATCGAGGACGTGGAGGCGGAGATTCTTGCCGCGGTCGCGGCGGGAATCGCGGCTGGTGAAAAAGTTTTGTTGCACGGCCTTGACCTCTCGAAAACCGGCTTGCTGGCGCCGGGGCCGGCGTTTTTGCGCGGGCTGCGGAAACAATATGGCCAAAAATTTGATATCGTGATCGATGCCTGCCAGGCGCGGCTTTCGCCCGCTTCGGTGCAAAATTACCTGGCGCTGGATGCGGTGGTGCTGGTGACGGGGTCGAAATTTTTCACCGGGCCGCCATTCGCGGGGGCGGCGATTTTGCCGCCGGCGATTGTAGCGCGGCTGCGGGACAAAAAACTGCCGGCGGGGCTGGATGCGTATTTTGGGCGGGACGAGTTTCCGGCCTGCGCGGCGGCGGAAAATTTGCCGGAGAGCGGCAATTTCGGGCTCGCGTTGCGCTGGCACGCGGCGCTGGCGGAGATGCGCGCGTTTGCGCGCGTGCCGGCGGCGCAGCGGGCGCGCATTCTTGCACGCTTCGAAGAAACGGTGGAGCGGAAAATCGGGGAAAATCAGGCGCTGCGGCTGCTGCGCAGGCCGGCGATTTTTCGCGGGGATTGGGAAGAGGATTGGGAAAGACGCCGCAGCATTTTCAGCTTTTCGCTGCGTGCACCGCACGCGCCGGAGCGGAATCTCGATCCGGCGGAGGCCAGAAAACTGTATGTCTGGCTGAACGCGGATTTGTCCGCAGTGCTGCCAGACCACGCCGCGGTGGCGGCGCGGATTTGCCATATCGGGCAGCCGGTATGCCTGCCGCAGTTTTGTGGCGAGCAGGGCGTGCTGCGGGTCTCGGCGGGGGCGCGGCTAATTGCGGGCGAGCCTTCGCATGAGGCGCTGGACGAGGATGCGAGGATTGTGCGGGAGATGGCGGATCTTGCGATCGTGTTAGACAAAATCGCGCTGATTCTCGAGAATTGGGATGTTATTCTGGCGGCCGACCCGGCACCTTGCTATCGCGTTATAGGAAGTAAGTAAGTAGCGCTTTTTTGAAAAAAGGCTTCCCGCCGGGGGCGCGCAAAAAACTTTTGGTCATCCAGACCGTGGTGGTGAAAACGCCATTGGCCCAGATTAATAAAAGTTTTTTGCTTCTTTTTTTTAAAAAAGAAGTCCTTTCTTCGGCGCTGCGGAAAACTTGACATTTTGCGCAATTCCCGGTGGGATTGACGCAAACGTAAGGGTTTTTGGAGGACTGGACCATGAATGTCGTGACGGCGATTGCGCCCGTGCAGGGGCAGACTGAGTCGAGCATCGCTTCGGTGTTTGCCGCGCAGAAACAAAAGGCGATCGCGCTGCGCACGTCTTCCGCGGCAGAGCGGATTGCGAAACTGAAACGGCTGGAGACGGCCTTGCTGGCACGTAAAGACGCGATCTATGCCGCGGTGAAGGCGGATTTGGGCAAGCCCGCGCCGGAAGCCGATTTAACGGAATTGATGCCGGTGCTGAGCGAAATACGGCACACGGCGAAGCATTTGAAAGGCTGGATGCGGACCAAAAGCGTGGCGCCGACGATGGCGCTGCTGGGGACGCAGGCGCGGATACGGTATGAGCCGAAGGGCGTCTCGCTGATCATTTCGCCGTGGAATTATCCGATCAATCTGACGCTGGGGCCGCTGGCGAGCGCGATCGGGGCGGGATGCACGGCGATTTTGAAACCCTCCGAGATGACGCCGAACTGTTCGGCGGTGCTGGCGGAACTCGTGGCGGCGGTGTTCGCGCCGGACGAGGTGGCGCTGTTTGAAGGCGATGCCGGGGTTTCCACGGAACTTTTGGCGCTGCCGTTTGACCATATTTTCTTCACGGGCAGCCCGGCGGTGGGCAAGATCGTGATGGCGGCGGCGGCCAAAAATCTGACGTCGGTGACGCTGGAACTGGGCGGCAAGAGCCCGGTGATCGTGGATGAGACGGCGGATGTGAAAAAGGCCGCTTCCAGCATCATGTGGGGCAAGTTTTTGAATGTGGGGCAGACCTGCATCGCGCCGGATTATCTGTACGTGCATGAGCGGGCGATGCCGGCGTTTCTGGAGTCGGCGAAGGCGGCGATTGCGAAAATGTACGGCGCGGATGCGGCGAAAAGTGCTGATTACTGCCGGATTGTGAATGAGCGGCATTTTGGGCGGGTGAAACGCATTCTGGATGACGCCACCGCGAAGGGTGCCAATGTGGTGCTGGGCGGCGCGGCGAATGTGGCGGATAGGTTCATGGCGCCGACGCTGCTGACGAATGTTTCGCGCGATAGTCTGGTGATGCAGGAGGAGATTTTTGGGCCGGTGCTGCCGATTCTGGCGTTTACCGATCTTGCCGATGTGATCGGGCATATCAATGCGGAGCCGAAACCTTTAGCGCTATACGTGTTTTCGAAGGACAATGCGGCGATCGAGCGGGTGCTATCTCAGACGAGCGCGGGCGGGTCTTGCGTGAATATGACGGTGCTGCATTTTTCGCACGCGAATCTGCCGTTTGGCGGGGTGAATAATTCGGGCATCGGGTCTTCGCACGGGCTGTTCGGATTCAAGGCGTTCTCGCATGAGCGGGCGGTTTTGCGCGAGCAGATGAGCGCGGCCGCCATGCTGGCGCCGCCTTATACGGCGAAGGTGAAGACGCTGATTGGGCTGACGATGAAATATTTTACTTGAGGGGAAGCAATCGTCATAGACTCTTTGCCATTCGCGTCATTGGGAGCTAACGGGAAGTAAGCCATCTTTCTTGCAAATGGCGCGAAAGATGGATTGCTTCGCTGCGCTCGCAATGACGGGGAGGAGTCAACGACGTTGACTTTTGGTATGGCCGTCACACCTCGACGCGCACGAGGCAGGGGACCTGGTGGCGGAAGACGGGGAGTCCTTCGATCATGTCGGCGACGTAGCGGTGC
>Ga0302319_10027284_pt1 | contig 10012 bp, 6 predicted proteins | sample Bog_T0_2_FD_203319 | JGI IMG/M metagenome (GOLD analysis project Ga0302319, IMG submission 203319) | Peat permafrost microbial communities from Stordalen Mire near Abisko, Sweden - Bog_T0_2 | ecosystem: Environmental > Terrestrial > Soil > Wetlands > Peat | place: Sweden: Abisko, Stordalen Mire...
TTAACGATCAAAGGCTGTGCATCGGGACCCTTGCCTCGCGATGCCGACAGATAGACGTTCTTCGAAAGCGGATTGACCTTCATGTCGTTGACGACGATCTGGTCCGCCGCGACGCCGACCATGGCCGCGATCTTCGCATCCAGGCCATCGACGTTAATCGACGCGGCGCCTTTCGGGGCGGTGCGGTCATTGGTGTCGATTGCGGCAACCGATCCGCCGAGAGAATCGCCGATAAACAGCACTCCGTCGGGACCGAACGTAAGCGCGCCGGCGGATTTGAGCTGGAGTTTACCGGCTTTGAGGTTGGCTGTCAGGTTGGTGGGGACGTCGGCGATGGCGATAATTGCCACCGCGGAAATTGCTAAAGCCGCGAGGGCGGTGCGGCGGAATAGCAGACGATTGACCATGATGCGCTCCTTTGGATTCGAGTTCGATGATTCGGCCCGAAACCGGAATCTTAACATGAATTCTTGTGGGGCGGGTCCCCTGACCCGCGGCCGACGCCCCCGTCGGCCTCGTCTGCCGTGCGCGGTTCCGGCGGTTTTCTGCTATGCTGGCACCGCTTGCGGATTCGTTGCACTGTCTTCTTTTTCGCGGCGGCGCTGATCGCTCAGACGTCGGGCCTGAGCCCCGATGTCTTATTCCTGTCCAAAGCCCAGCGGCGTATTCGCGAGGGGATTCTCGCGGTCCCAAGCTACACCTGCCTCGAAACCATTGCACGCGAGCGCCGCGCTCCGGGCGCAAAAGCCATCGGCTCGAAAGGATTTGAACGCCTCGATCTGGTTCGTCTGGAGGTCGCCAAAGAAGGCCCGCGCGAGTTGTTCGCATGGCCCGGCGCGCGCAAATTCGAAGACCGTCCGATCAGCGATTTCGTCGCCGGAGGCCTCATGGGCAACGGCGCCTTCGCCCTGTTCGCCGACGATCTGTTCGTCCACCGCGCGGCAACCCTGCAGGTCCGCGGCCCGGAGCAACTCGACGGACGCACCCTGGTGCGCGTCGATTATTCGGTGGCTTCGTTGCGCGGCATGCTTACGCTGACCACAGCCACCGGATCGGCCGATGTGACTTATTCCGGCTCCTGGTGGGTCGATCCGGTAGATCTCGGCCTCGTCCGGCTCGACATAATTGCCGACGATATCCCTCCTCATCTGCAGCTTTCCCGCGCCCGAATCTCCATCGAGTACGGTGACGTAAGCGCCGCGATTCTGCCCGTAAACGCCACCATCGAGTTCACCAAACCTTCAGGTGAGGTGAGCCTCGACGAGATCGAGTTCACGCATTGCCGCAAATTTTCCGGCGCTGCGGAACTGATTCTCGATGCCCCCGATGTCGCGCAAGCCGTGGCCCCGGAGGCGGCGGGAACCCTGCTGCTGCCGGGCGGCCTCTCGATTCCCCTGCGCCTCGAGACCACTATCGATGCCCGCACCGCCGGCGTGGGAGATGAGGTGATCGCCACTGTGGATCGAGACGTCAAAGACAAACAACGCGTCTGGGCGCCAAAGGGATCCCTTGCGCGTGGGCGCATCCGGCGTCTGCTGCGCCGCGACGGTTTTCCGAGCTATGAGCTCATAGGAATCGAGTTCTCCGAGCTTGAGGCGAACGGCCAGCAATTTGAATTCATCGGCCAACTCGAGACAGCCGAAGGCGATCGCAATGTACTAACCACTTTCCTGGGTAAGGAACTCACCCAAACGAATCGGCGAGGAGGCGTCGTCGAGACCCAGGTCTCTCAGTTTTACGAGCGCGAGATTCCGGGCGTAGGATACCTATACGTCACCGCCGAGCCTTACCGCGTAGGCCCCGGCCTGCGCCTGGTCTGGAAGACCGAGGCCGTTCGTCAGGGTGCGGAGAAACCATAGCCTGCCAGTTCCTGACGCACCTGCGACGCCGGCTCAAGGGACACGCGGCGACATCCGCGTTGAAAGGCATGTCACGCAAACCCGATCCTAACCTTTGGCAGCATAGAATCCCGCCCAACAAAGTGACAATATGAGACTGCGATGAAAGTTGCCGACCCGGTAGTAAAGCTCTGCCAGAAGTGCGGTTCGCAAAGAACCTCAATACAACCGCGCACACCTCTCGATTCAGTTTTATCTTTCGGATCGAAGTTTCATAAGTACCGCTGCCTCGATTGCGGCCATACCTTTCGGGCCTCCGACCGCCGCCGTTTCAAAAGAAAGTGAGGCAGTCGCTTCCGTCTGCCTTTCGTTTTTTTTCCGAACGTTTTCTCTGCTCGCGGCGTCTAACCTGAAAACCTATGCTGCGAGCTACAGCTCTACTGTGCGCAATCGCTTCACTGTCCGCCGACACCGGCCCTGCTTTCGAAGCAGCCGATGTCCACCCGACGGTCGTTAAAGGTAATAACCCGTTCATGAGGCGCCTGGCTACCCGCGCCGGCCGCTATGAATTGCGCACCGCAACCATGGTGGATCTGATTTCCGCGGCTTACGGCGTCGATGCCGATAAAGTCTTAGGCGGACCCAACTGGCTTGAGTACGACGTATTCGACGTCATCGCGAAGGCCCCGCCTAAAGCAACCGCGGACGAAAAGAACGCCATGCTCAAGGCGCTTCTCGCCGATCGCTTCAAACTCGTCGCACACCCCGATACTCAACCCATGCCCGCCTGGGCGCTGACAGCGGGCAAGAAACCCAACCTCAAGCCCGCCGACGATTCCGGCGAAACCGGCTGTAAGTTCACCATGGAAAATATGGGTCCCCCGCCTCCGCCTCCTCCACCGGCTGCTGGTGGAGGAGCATCCCCATCGCAGCCCGTCTTCAGAATCCCCACCTTCCTCTACACCTGCCGCAACATCGGCATGGACGCCTTTGCCGCTCAGATGCGCGACATGGTCACGGCCGAGCAGGACCTCAACGGCAATCCGGTTGTCGATCGCACCGAGCTCAAAGGTAACTACGATTTCACGTTCAAATACAACTTCGCCGGCCTGCGCGCCTTCGCCGGTCCCGACGCTAAATCCATCACTTTCACCGACGCCATCGAAAAACAACTCGGCCTGAAACTCGAACCCGTCAAAGTCCCTCTGCCTGTCCTCGTGGTCGAGAGCGTGAACCGTAAACCAACCGCCAATCTCCCCGACGTTGCCGAGAAACTGAATGCCGCACCCGAACCCACCGAGTTCGAAGTGGCCGACATCAAGCCCAGCGACCCCGCGCAGCCTGGTATGCGCTTCAACATCCAGCCCGGCGGCCGCGTAAACATGTCCGGTGTAAACCTCAAATTCGTCATCCAGCAGGCGTGGGGCATCTCCAACGACATGCTTATCGGCGCTCCCGGCTGGATGGATACCGAGCGCTTCGACATCGTCGCCAAAGCCCCTTCCACCGCCATCCCCGAGGAATCCCCCACACCTGGCCCGGGCCCCGGCAACGGACCGGGCGTCGATATCGAAACCGTCTGGACCATGATGCGCTCGCTCCTTGCCGAGCGCTTCAAACTCACCACCCACGAAGAAACCCAAACCCTCTCCGCCTACACCCTGCTGCCCGGCAAACCGAAGATGAAGAAGGCCGACCCCAACAGCCGCACCCATTACAAGGAAGGTCCTGCGCCCGATGCGAAAGATCCCCGCAAGGCAAACCCGGCGCTTTCAAGGCTCGTCAACTGCCAGAACATGACCATGGACCAGTTCGCCGAAAAGCTCCAGGGCATCGCGCCCGGCTATATCCACAGCCCGGTCCTGAATTCCACCGGGCTCGACGGAGGCTGGGATTTCACCCTGAACTTCAGCCCCGCCGGTCTGGGCAATATGCTCGCCGGCAGAGGCGGCCGTGGCGGAGGAGGAGACGCCGGCCCCGGAGGCGCGCTGGGCGACGCGTCGGACCCGACCGGTGCTGTCTCACTCCCCGAAGCCATCGAGAAACAGATGGGGTTGAAACTCGAACAGCAGAAACGTCCGGTCAAGGTATTGGTCATCGACCACATCCAACAAAAACCGGTCGACAACTGAACTTACTCACATTCTTCTGCAATAATCCCGTCACTAAAAGTGATGAGAAAAACGTAATGTTTTAGGCTCTCGACATACTCCTATGCGAAAGTAGAGAAAGGGTTTTCTCCGCTTTTGCAGATGACGAGCAGACTTGCGATTCTTGCCTGTGTAATGAACCTGGTTCCGGCCCACGCCGGCTTGTGGTTTCCCACCGGTCCCTTCGGCGGCGACGCCGAAGTGATTCGCACCGTCCCGAAGGTAAAAGGACTCGTCCTCGCCGCCGCTCACAACGGTCTTCTCTACCGCTCCCTGGACGGAGGCGCCGCCTGGCGCGACCTCTATTTCCCCGGCCAGTTCGCGGGCGTCCTGCACGCCCTTGAAGTCGATCCCCGCTCGGCCTCCACCTGGTATGTCGGTTTGGAAAGCCAGAGCGAATGGATGGAGGGCATCTACAAAACCACCGATTCCGGCCAAAACTGGACCCTGCTGCCCGCAACCAAAGGCCTCGCCGTCTGGTCCATCGCCCTCTGGTCCGAAAGTCCCGACACCATCGCCGCCGGCACCGGCAAAGGCGTCTACCTGAGCCATGACGCGGGCGCTACCTGGCAACACATCTCGCCGCCCGACGATCCCGAAATCCGCCCCGTCGTCTCCCTCGCCTTCCATCCCACCAAACCCGACATCATTTACGCCGGAACCACTCACCTGCCGTGGCGCACCACCGATGGCGGCAAAACATGGCACTCCATCCACGAAGGCATGATGGACGATTCCGACGTTTTCAGCATTCAGGTCGACGCGAAACGCCCCGAACGCGTCTATGCCAGCGCCTGCAGCGGCGTCTATGCCAGTATCAACGGCGCTGAAAAGTGGGCCCATCTCGATACCCCGCAGGGCGCTTTCCGAACCCATTTCGTCGCCCTCGACCCCCAACACGAAGAAGTCGTCTTCGCCGGCACTACCGGAGGCCTGCTCCGCTCCTCCGATGGCGGCCACGCCTGGAAACATGTCAGCGGCGAATCGGTGAAGTCCATTTCTTTCGACCCCTTCGTCCCCGGACGCATCTTCTTTGCTTCCACCACCGCCGGCCTGCTGGTCAGCACAGATGGTGGCGCTACCCTGAAGGAATGCAATGTCGGCTTTACCAACCGTAATTTCACCGCCATAGCCGGCGCCGGCAGCGATTTGTACGCCAACAGCGTGTTTGAAGGCCCCACGGGCGGCGTCTACCGCTCCGATACCCTGGGTTTGCGCTGGGTCCGCGCAGGCGCTCCCGGGCAGGATTCCATCCTCACGATTTCCGCCTCACCGGAGCATCCCCAGGTCGTCTGGGGCGCCACTTACCACGGCCTTGTCGCGTCGGAAGACGGGGGTAAAACGTGGAAGCCCCGGAAGGGCCCACCGGGTGAAAGAATCCTTTCTTTGCTTACGATTAACGACAAAAATGTACTGGCCGGGACATCCGATGGGATATTCCTCACACTGGACGGGCTCACCTGGATACAATCGGGCAAGGAGGGGGCAGTGTCGTTGCACCGCTCTTCCGTTAAGAGTTCTTCTACCAACATGATTTCTGCTCTCACTGCGCATGGCGCGGCAGCCAGCACCGATAACGGCGCAACATGGACCGCCTGTGGCCATACGGAACCTGTTTCTGCCCCGGGGCCTGTTTCTGCATCGGGGCCTGTTTCTGCATCGGGGCCTGTTTCTGCATCGGGGCCTGTTTCTGCATCGGGGCCTGTTTCCGCATCGGGGCCTGTTTCCCTGGAGTGGTACGCGGTGGATTTCGATTCGGCTTCGCCCAACACGGCCCTGGCCGCAACGTCGGCCGGGTTGCTGCGTTCTGCCGACGGTTGCCGCACATGGTCGCCCGTGCTCGGCGGTCTGAAAGCCGAAACCGCCGGTATCGTTGTATTTCATCCGACTCGCTCCGGCGAAGCCTACGCTTCGCAGGGCGGCCGGGTCTTTCGCTCGACGGACGGTGGCCAGCGCTGGTCGCCGCTCGATGACGGGGAGCAGGGAAGTTCCGGCCCCACGTCACTCGTAGTCCTCCCCGCGTTTCCGGACAAGTTATTTGCCTTGTACCCGAGACGCGGCGTCTTTTCCATTTCTATTAAGGAGAATCAATTCCAATGATGAAGAGGTTCAATTTCAGCGCGTCGTCGTGGCGATCCACCGCCGGGGCCATGGCCGCCGCGCTTATCTTAACCGGGGCTGCGGCAGCCCAGACCAGCGCCTCCACTAAATCGAAGAACGCGGTACCCGAGGGAGGTTACTCTCTGCTGGACCTCGACTTCTTCGGAGGCTATCAGTGGTTCCAGTTCGGCCAGGGTTCCAACGGAGCAATCCATCAGTTCCAGGGCGCCGCCGCCTGGGGCGAACGGCTCACCGAAGAATTCTCCAGCTACATCGCGGCTGAAGAAGGCTTTCAGGCCAGCTACAATCGCTTCGATTTCCGTCCCTACGGCGCGCCGGTGCTTTCCTCAGCTCCCTCCGCCAATACCCAAATCTATGTCGCCGGCGTCCTGAATCTGACGAAGCGCCAGGCCAAATACCGGCCGTTCCTTTTGGTGGGCCCCGAATATGTGTGGTTCAAACCGCCAAACCTCGCGGACTCCGTCATCGCCCCTGGTTCCCCGGCGGTGATTTTCCCCCCGGGCGCGCTGCATGAGCAGGGCCGCACCGCTCTCACCTATGGCATCGGTCTGAAGATCAACGAGAGCAAGCGATTCGCCGTACGCTTCGACCTGCGCGGCACTCGTTCCGGGTCCCCGCACTGGGGCATCCCCGGCGTGCCCACCGCGCCCGGTTCCGTTTATCTTCCCGGCGGCTATATTCATGAGAGCACTCTGACCGCCAGCGTCGGCCTCACCCTCCGATTCAGGTATGTCGAGCCGCCCATGATGGCTCCGCCTCCGCCGCCTCCGCCTCCTCCGCCGGCGCCCAAAGCTAACGTCACCGTGGGCGCCATCACCGGCGGTCCCGCCAACGTCTGCTCCGGCGACAACGTTCGCCTCACCGTAACGGCCAGCGGCTGGCTCTCCGACCAGACTCCGACCTATCAGTGGATGATCGACGGCAGCCCCGCTCCCGGTGGCAGCTCGAGTTCCTTCAGCGTTCCGACCGCGGGAATCACTGCCGCAGCCGTCAGGAACGTCACTGTCATGGTCAGCGCGGGCGGCAGCAGCGCAACATCGAATCCGTTCCGTGTCACCATCCAGGCGCTGACGCCTCCCACCATCAGCTTCGCCATTTCGCCCTCCACCGTTCCCTACGGCACCAAAGTCACCCTGGCTGCCAACGGAGCGGGCTCGGCTTGCGGCGGTCCTGTGACTATCCGCTACACGGGTCAGGGCGTTACCGGTAACACCTTTGATTCCACGGCTCTGAGCTTCGATCAGAGCAATCGCCTGAAACAGCAGTCGCAGACCGTCACCATCACAGCCACCGCGACCGACCAGAAGAACCAGACCGCCAATGCGACAGCGCCCGTAACGGTTACGCTGACCGCCGCGGCCCGCCGTCTGGATGATATCGTCTTCCCGCTCAACAGCGCCCGCGTAAACAATTGCGCCAAGCGTCTGCTGCTCGAAGAACTCACGCCCATGCTCAGGAACGATCCCGACGCGAAGGTCGTTCTCATCGGCCACAAAGACACCGGCGAGAAGGGTAAGATCCTCGACGAAGAACGTGTCATCAACGCCACCGCCGTTCTCAGCGCGGGCAAGGGCATCTGTCCTTCGCTCGATCTGAGCCGCGTCATGGTCAACTGGGTCGGCACGGATCAGAACGACGAAACCCGTCCCGCACTCTGCGGCACGTCCACCAGCGTGAAGGAAAAGGGCGGCCAGGGAGTGAAAGAATCCGACAAGCGCGCGCAGTACCGGCGTGTCGAAATCTGGCTCATCCCCAGCGGCGCCCAAACCCCCGCCAACCTGACCGGTATGAAGACCATGCCGGAAAAGGAAGTCAAAGCCAAAGGCTGCCCGAAGTAAGCTGAACGGGTAGTTATAACCTGAAAAGGGGCTCGCCAAAAGCGAGCCCTTTTTTTGTGGATTCCACTTGTATCTGCACCCAATCGCTTGCTGGCAGTCCTTGTGGGGCGGACTTTAGCCTGCGGAGTGGCTGGGGTGCCCTCTGAGCCCGCTCCAGGCGACTTCGTCGCCCGCTTACCCTTCGGCCTCGAAGTTCACCCGCTCATAAGCCTCAGCGACAGGAAGGGTGCAATCAATCGAGTCCAGAACAATAACGGCGTCGCGAGCCGAAGTCTCCCTCATCAGCCAGGAACGGTCCGCCTGGCGAGCATAGTGTTCGATATGGACACGATCCTGCGAAATTAAGAGGTACTCGCTGAGCGACGCAAGCCGCCGGTACTGTTCGAACTTGAAGCCGCGATCGTAGTTCTCGGTGGAGGTCGAAAGCACTTCCACAATAAGCGTAGCGTCGGTGATCATGTCCGTGTGCCGGTCGGCAAACTTCGGCGGGCCGCAGAACACCGTAATGTCGGGATACGTATAAATTCCGTCCGGCGAGACCTGTAGGCGAAAACTGCTGCTCACGACTGAACATTCGCGCCCGCGAAGTTGCTGGCCAAGCAGCCGGAACACATCGCCCGTGATCCGGTCGTGGCGCCAACTCCCGCCGGACATGTTGTACATCACGCCGTTGAAGTATTCGCTGCGAAACTCGGCCGCCCGCTCGATCTCCAGGTATTGTTGCGGCGTCAGATAGCGCGTCGGCTGGGTAGACATACTCCCGGAATCAGTATAACCAGACCCAAGGCGTTGTGAAGCCGGGTTGTTGACCTGGAGTTTGGAAATTTCCACTGGCAGTCCTGTGGGGCAAGCTTAAGCTTGCGCCGGGCTTCAGCCCGGCCTGGACCGGTTGGTGACCGTGCCACCCAGCTTGCTCGGCAGTTTGGTTTCCGCCCCCGATAGAAGCTAGCCCGGAGCTCAATCCATCGGGTTTCCCATCACGCCTTCAAGGTCTCGCGCCGCCGTCGCCACGCCGCACAAATTCGCCGAAACCGCTAACCAGACCTGCGATGCGCTCGTCAAGCACCTTCATCGCCGCGGCGTGAGCCTCCATCGCCGCCTCGTGCCGCTCCATCCATTCGCCGTGTTCTTTGAGGACCCGGCCCTGGCGGGCCTCCAGATATGCGTCACCGTGACAGCCTCGCGCAATTCGCGCATCAGATCCGATTGGGTGCCATACGCGCCCCCATCTTTTTCATGCGCTCTTCGAGTGTCATTTCTTTCCTCCGGTACCTTCGCTGCGAACGTCGCCCGGCATAGCTAACCATTTTAACGCCGCTTTTTCGCTATGAATATTTCGTTTCATCCCCAACTAACCCCGGACATCGGTGCCACGACTGCAATCGTGGGGAAAATAGAAAGGGCAGGATGGTCTTCGCCCTCGCATTCCCGGAAAGCTGAGATAATAAATAAGACCATGCTCCATCAGGTGAAAGATCTGTCGCCGGAACAAAAACACGCCGCCGAAATACTGCTCGGGCACGCAGTTTCGGAAGATGAAGCGGTCAGCATCATCGTCCTCGACGCGACTGTCCTGTACGCGCACACCCGCGCGGCCGTTCGACCGCGCGCAAAGTACTGAGCGCCTTGCTTCGGGACCGCCAAACCCTGCTTCTTTCGAATTCAGTCATCGCCGAAATCACGGATGCCTCGATATCCGAGACTTTAAAGACTCCACCGGCCGACCGCCGGCCAGCTTCCCCCTCCCCAAGCTTTTTCTCCATGAATATTTCGTTTCATCCCCCAACTAACCCACCACATCCGCTAGCCTGAACTGGTGAGCCCGAAAATTCTCCTCCCCCTCGCCGCCATCGCCATTATCGCCCTCGCCGCCACCGCCGCCGCTCCCGATCTCTTCCCCATCCTCAAATCCACCGTCCATATCGGCAAACAACCCACCGGTTTCTACGTCCTCCCCACCAACCAACTCCTCCAGCCCTGGGGCGAACAGGCCACCCTCAAAGGCCGCCCCGTCGATTCCGCGCTCGATTCCGGTAAACACTTCCTCGCCGTGCTCAACACCCGT
>Ga0302319_10027285_pt1 | contig 10011 bp, 9 predicted proteins | sample Bog_T0_2_FD_203319 | JGI IMG/M metagenome (GOLD analysis project Ga0302319, IMG submission 203319) | Peat permafrost microbial communities from Stordalen Mire near Abisko, Sweden - Bog_T0_2 | ecosystem: Environmental > Terrestrial > Soil > Wetlands > Peat | place: Sweden: Abisko, Stordalen Mire...
CGGCCCGTTTCTTCCGCCGAGCCGAAACGACCGTCGGGGAGCACGGCTTCCACATCCTCGCTGGTGGAGCCGCAGATCGCGATTTCGAAATCGTGGATCGAGGCAGAGCCGTTCATCGCGAAGCCTGTGGCAAGGCCGCGGCGCATGAGATCGAGTAGAATCGGCGCCATGCCGCACTTGATGACGTGTCCACCAAGTCCCCAGAGGATCGGTTTGCGTCGGTCGCGGGCGCGGGCGATCGCGGCCACGACTGCGCGGAAGGAATCGCCGGCGAGGATGTGGGGCAGGCTGTCGAGCAGGCCTGCGATGCCGGAGCCGGGGACGAAGGGCCGGGCGAAGTCGGATTGCTTCACTTTGCCGCCGCGGTCTTTGAGCGAGATGGTTTTCAGGTCCGACAGATCCATGGGATGGATGCGGTACTCGCTCATTGCAGCACCTGCTTCGGGGTTACGGCGGTGAGCCTGGAAACGGCAATTGAAGGATTAGATGTCATTGCCACCGTAGATTTGGGTACCGCTCCCTTACGGTCACGGCTCGGTAGCGATGTCGTAGAGATTGATATGAGCCCGCGGGAGGGGCAGGAAAAGCGTCGGCTTGAGTGTCTGCGCCACGTCGCGGACAAGATTTGGGTCGTGGCAGGAGTTCTCTCGCTCATTTCATTACCTTCTTCAGCGCGATGCCCGTGAAGCTTTTCTTCGAGCGCATGACCTGCTCGGGGGTGCCGGAGGCGACGATGCGTCCGCCGTCTTCGCCGCCATCGGGGCCGAGATCCACTACCCAGTCGGCGCTCTTCACTACATCCAAATTGTGTTCGATCACTAATACAGTATTGCCGAGATCGACCAGCCTTTGCAGCACTTCCAGAAGTTTTCTTACGTCCTCGAAGTGCAGGCCGGTGGTTGGCTCGTCGAGCACGTAGAACGTGCGGCCGGTCTGCCTTTTGCTGAGTTCCTTCGCGAGCTTGATGCGTTGGGCTTCGCCGCCAGAAAGCGTGGTGGAGGACTGGCCGAGATGAACATAGCCGAGGCCGACTTCCATCAGCGTCTTCAGCTTGGGGTAGATCTGCGGATTGGTCTCAAGCAGGGGAAGAGCCTCTTCCACCGTCATCTCGAGCAGGTCGGCGATGGAGCAGTTCTTGTATTTGACCTGAAGGGTTTCGTGATTGTAGCGGCGACCGCGGCAGACATCGCAGGTGACGTAAACGTCCGGGAGGAAGTTCATTTCGATGCGGCGCAGGCCATCGCCCTGGCAGGCTTCGCAGCGTCCGCCCTTGACGTTGAAGCTGAAGCGGCCGGGCTTGTAGCCGCGTTCACGCGACTCCGGCAACATGGCGTAGAAGTCGCGGATGGGCGCAAACAGGCCGGTATAAGTGGCGGGGTTCGAGCGCGGAGTGCGCCCGATGGCGGATTGATCGATGCGGATGATTTTATCGATGTTTTCGATACCGGTGATTTTGCCGTGCGTGCCGGGGGCTTCATAGGAACCGTAAATTTCGCGGGCCAGCGCGCGGTAGAGAATATCGTTGACGAGGGTCGATTTGCCGCTACCGGAAACGCCGGTAACGACGATCAGCTTGCCGAGCGGGAATTCGACATCGACGCCTTTGAGGTTATGTTCGGTGGCGCCTTCGATACGGATCGACTTGCCGGTGCCGGGCCTGCGCTTCTTCGGCACGGCGATTTCGAGATCGCCCGAGAGATAGCGACCGGTGAGCGAGGCCTTTGAGGCCCGGATATCGGCCGGGGTGCCGCTGGCGACGAGTTCACCACCGAGGCGACCGGCGCCGGGACCGAGGTCGATGACATAGTCGGCGCGTTCGATGGTATCGGCGTCGTGCTCGACGACGAGGACGGTGTTGCCTATGTCGCGCAGTTCGGTGAGGGTATCGAGCAAACGGTCGTTATCGCGGGGATGGAGACCGATGGACGGCTCATCGAGAACGTAGAGCACGCCGCGCAGTTTGGAGCCGATCTGGGTGGCGAGGCGAATGCGCTGGGCCTCACCGCCCGAAAGCGTGGAGGCGCTGCGGTCCAGACTCAGGTAATGCAGGCCGACGGATTCGAGAAACTCCAGGCGGCGGCGGATCTCATCGACGATGCGGCCGGCGATCTGAAGTTCGCGGCCGGCGAAATCCCAGGAGCGCGCGGTGATGAGGGCGCGTGAGATCGGCATACCGGCAAAATCGGCGATGGAAGCATTGCGAACGCGCACGGAGAGGCTGGATGCGCGCAGGCGCTTACCGCCGCATGCGGTGCAGGGGACCGGCGACATGTAGTCGGTCAGGCTCTCGCGGTAGTCATCGTGGGCGTCGGCGTAGATTTCGGCGAGGATGGCGAGGATGCCTTCCATCAGAATCTCGCGGGCCTTCGGCGGGAGCTTTTGCCAGGGCGTGGTCTTCGTTTTGACGCGCAGGGTTTTGGCGATGCCTTCGACGTGGGCAGTGAGACGACTGGACGCGGCGGCGGGGCCGAGACCGCCGTCAAGCAGCGGCTTCAGGGGATCGACGATGACCTTGTTGGGATCGAAGGCCCAAGTGCTGCCGATGCCGGAACACTCTTCGCACGCGCCGTAGGGGCTATTGAAAGAGAACGAGCGGGGTTCCAGTTCCGGAACGCTGGTGCCGCATTCCACGCAGGCCAGTTTGCGGGAGTAGAGGCGCTCTTCGCCATCGACGACGGCGATCAGGACCAGGCCATTAGCGAGTTTCGTGGCCGTCTCGATGGAGGCTTCGAGGCGCTTCTCGATGCCCGGCTTAACCAGGAGGCGATCGACAATGACTTCAATGGTGTGATTGCGGCGCTTATCGAGGACGATTTCCTCATCGAGCGAGCGCAGCGTGCCATCGACGCGGGCGCGCACGAAGCCCTGGCGCGCCAGCTTTTCCATTTCCTTTTTGAACTCGCCCTTGCGACCGCGAACAATGGGGGCCAGGACCTGAATGCGTTCATCGGGTCGGAGGGAGAGGACGTGGCGCAGAATCTGTTCGGTAGTCTGGCGGGAGATTGCGTTGCCGCAGACGGGGCAGTGCGGGATGCCGATGGAGGAGTAAAGCAGGCGGAGGTAGTCGTAGATTTCGGTGATGGTGCCAACGGTGCTGCGGGGGCTGCGACCGGTGGTCTTTTGATCGATGGAGATGGACGGGCTGAGGCCTTCGATAGAATCGACATCAGGGCGCTCCATCTGGTCGAGGAACTGGCGGGCGTAGGCGGAAAGGGTTTCGACGTAGCGGCGCTGGCCCTCGGCGTAGATGGTGTCAAAGGCGAGCGAGGACTTTCCGGAACCGCTGAGGCCGGTGATGACGGTCAGGGTGTTCCGGGGAATGGACACACTTATGTCCTTCAAATTGTGCTGTCTAGCACCCTTGATGGTGATTTCGCCGAGTCGTTGTGATACTTTATTCAAAGCTAACAGTTCCGTGAGTTTAGAGATCGGTCCAAACAATCCTTCGAAAAATGCAACATTGCCCCGTATGCGCCGGCCCGGGTAAGAGGCGTAAGAGATCCCCTTGGGAAAGAGTCGTGACCCGAGCCAAAATTCAGTGTGCGCTGTGTGGCAACGTCTGGTATTGGCATCGTCAGATTTTCCAGCAGTATGCGTTGTGTCCCGAATGCGGAACGGCACGGATATCGAAACTTGCGAAATACGACAAGATCGACCGCGTGAGCAAGAGCATGGTGCGACATATCATGGGGCTGTTCCGGGCGACCATCTACCACTGTACCTTTTGCCGATTGCAGTTCCGGGACCACCGGGAACTGGACCCCGGGCGGAAGGCCAAAGTTCAGGTTTAGTGTGGTGGAATAGCCACATTTCGACGCGGGCGCAGGTGGGTTCGCGTACCCCCTCAAAAAGCCACTAAAACGGGGTTTTAAGCCCATTAATGGGATGGGAAATGGTTCTTGGTGGGTTCCGATTTGGGCGATTTTTTTTTGTTTTCTTTCAGTTAGGTGGCTTCGCGTGGCAATTTTTACCTGGCAGTGCCGTAAACATGGGCCCTGCGGGACGGATTGGAGCGCGATTTCCATTACAGAGATATTATCTCAGAGGCATTTGGGGCTATACTGTTAAGTGATTGATTTTATTGAATAAAATCGTTGTGACTGAGAAAAACCCTCAGCCACAGATGCACACGGATGGGCACAGATCAGACCGGATAAGCCGCCCATGACCATTCCTGTTTCAGTTGCGGATCGCGGAAAGCGGCTGGATAGCCTCGTCCACGAGAGGATGCCGGAATTCAGCCGGTCGCGGCTGCAAACCTGGATTCGCGGGGGACGCGTGCTGGTGGATGGGGTGTCGGCGAAATCGTCACACGTGCTGCGCGGCGGCGAGGTGATCGTCGTCGACCCCGGTGAGTTGCCTGCGATGCGCGCGACGGCTGAAGACATTCCGCTTACGGTGCTCTACGAGGACGAGAGCGCGATCGTGATCGATAAACCTGCGGGGATGGTGGTGCACGCCGGCGCGGGGGTGCATGACGGGACGCTGGTGAATGCGCTGCTGCATCGGTTCACGGCGCTGTCATCGATCGGCGGGGAGTTGCGGCCGGGGATTGTGCATCGTCTGGACCGGTTCACGAGCGGCGTACTGCTGGTGGCGAAGAACGATTCGGCGCATCGGGATCTGGCGGCGCAGTTTGCGGCGCGGCAGGTGAAGAAGACATACCTGACGCTGGTAGAGGGACGGCTTGAGGGGAAGGGGCGGATCGATCAGCCGATTACGCGCGATCCGCGGAACCGGGCGCGGATGACGGCTCGGCTGGCGTTCGGAAGGCCATCGCTGACGAGTTGGGAAGTGGCGGAGCAGTTCGCGGAGTTCACGTTTTTGAAAGTGGATCTGGGTACGGGGCGGACGCATCAGATTCGGGCGCATATGGCGTCTATCAACCATCCGGTGGCGGGGGACAAGATGTATGGGGCGGAGGCGTCGCCGTGGAACCGGTACTTTTTGCATGCGCACCGGTTGGTGTTTCGGAGCCCGGGGACGGGTGGCGAGGTGGCGGTGGAGTCCCCGTTGCCGGGGGATTTGGCGGAGTGGAAGGGGACGTTGGGGTAGGGGGTTGAGGTGGATAGATTGTTCGGACATAATGAATAGTGTCCGAGGAGTTTATCCAATGTTGATGGTGAAGACAGTTCAAACTCAGGCGCGGCGCGTGTTCCGGAAGCATGGTGGCATGCTGCGCACGAGCCGGGCCATTCGGTTGGGTGTTCATCCGCGGACTCTTTATGCGCTGAGGGATTCGGGTGAAATAGAGCGCGTGGGCCGCGGAATTTTCCGGCTCTCCAGCAGGGCGGCGCTGACGAATCCCGATCTGGTCCCGATCGCGATGCGGAGTCCGAGGGCGGTGGTGTGCCTGATATCGGCGCTCGCGCATCATGGCCTGACGACGCAGGTTCCGCATGCCATCGACCTGGCGATGCCCGGGCATGGGCAGAGGCCGAAGATCGACGGGATCCCTCTGCGGGTGTTCTGGTATTCCGGATCGTCTTTCAGTGCCGGCGTTGAGGTCGTCCGGATGGACGGCGTGCCGGTGCGGATCTATTCGGCGGAGAAGACCATCGCAGACTGTTTCAAGTACCGGAATAAGATCGGAGTCGATGTCGCGGTTGAAGCTCTGCGAATGTATCGTGAACGCAGGACGAGGGCGAATTTCGCGGCCTTGACGAAGTTTGCGCGAATCGACCGGGTGGAGAGGGTTATGGGCCCGTATCTTGAGGCCCTTTTCTGAGGACAGACGCGAGTGCAGAGGTTCGACGGCGATTGCTGGCACAGGCTCGGGCGGTCTTTACAGCCGGTTTGTGCGCTTCGCGCCAAACCGAGGGGTCGCCCGTTTCAGGAGTTGCTGCAGTATTTCGCGATGGAGCGGTTCCTATACCGGTTGTCGAAGTCCTCCTTCGGCGACCGGTTTGTGCTCTCTTGAAACCGCGCGCGGCCTGACCGCGGGGAAGAAACCGGCGTTGTTGCCGAAACCGTGCGCCCGAGGGTCCCGCGGTCCGCGCGCTTGAGGGCGCGCGGTTGCTGACGGCTTAATGCTCGTACGTCGCGCAATGGCAGACCCTGATGCGTTCATGTGCCTTGGAATTCCTGGAGATCCAATTTAACCCTCGCGCCGTGTCGTCCGGAATGAGATGATCTCCGAAAACTGCGTCAGTATGGGCACGATTTTCCCAGCGGCAGCGATTCCTCTCATTGAAGAACAACCGCGCGCGGCGGCGGTGGACTTGTATGAACCGGTCGCGGACCAGGTTACACACGGATAGACGGTTGTTTGACGGCGGGGCGGTTTGGTTGTAATGTTCATCAGTTAAACTAGACAACAGGTAAGCCAATGGACATCGTCACCGTTAAGAATAAGTTTCAGATCGTGATTCCGCAACATGTCCGCGAATTGGTACATATCGAGATCGGCGATTTCCTGGAAGTGGGCGTGGAGGACGGCAAAATCACCTTCACACCGAAGAGCCTCGTGGATCGGCATCTGGCCGAAGGGCTAGAGGATGCGAGGAAAGGCAGAACTCACGGGCCTTATGCGAGCGCCGAGACCGCGATTGCCGCGCTCGATGCCCATGCCAAGGTTCATACGAATAAGCGCCGTATATGAAGCTGCGCTTTACGGAAAGAGCCGACAAAGACTATGCAGACGCGCCGATTGTGATTCGCAAGGCCCTGGGTAAACAACTGCGGTTCCTGCTGGCCAATCGCGCGCATCCTTCCCTGCACGCGAAAAAGTACAGCGAAGCCCTAGACCTCTGGCAAGCCAGAGTGACACGGGATTGGCGCTTCTATTTCAAAATCGAGGGTGATGAATATGTCATTATCTCGATCATTCCCCATCCCAAGTAGCGACACCGCGCGCGTGCCTATCAAAGAGCCGCGCGCTCTGGCCGAACCGGCCGGCCTTACCGATGCAATGGGATGCCGATCCAGCCAGGGAGTTACAGTGGCGGGCGTTTGCCCGACGGAGCACTTCTAAAAGGATCATCGCGTTCGGAAATCTGCTTTTAGGGCTTTTTGTAATGGATCCGATCGGCACTCCCCGGGACCAAATGAGTATTCATGGGATGGTTCATCGCGTCGTGGCCAGAATTGTGTTACTGCTAATGCCCTTGAGCTGCTTTGTGTTTGTTCCCGGGCTTCGCCGGGAGCAGAGGTGGCGAGCCTTCGGATGGTGGACTGTGGCTGCGGGAACGACGGTTGCCCTCGCGGTCACCGGCCTGGCAGTGGCAACGATGGTGGTTTCGACGCAGGCCGCGTTTGTCCCATGGCTGGGCCTTGGCATTATCCAGCGGGCGGCGGTTGTGCCTTATATGGTTTGGTTGTTTATCTTTGCGCTGATGGTTATCACTCGCCGGGGACGGAGATGACGTCGCCATCCCGCAGGGTGATGTTCTGCTCCAGGTTCCGGCCTTCGACGACATCAATGTAGTTGAACGAGAAGCGGGCTGAGCTGTGCATCACCGCTGCGGCGCGCACTACGTAAATCGTCTTTTTCGCGGCGTAGGCCTTGAAGCCTCCGGATGCGGCGAGCGCGTCGAGAACGGTTGTTTCGCGGAGAAGCGGGTAGGGTCCCGGGTTGGCTACGGCGCCGACCAGCGTGTACTTCGGGCTGTTGTTGCGTACTAACTGAACCCTTAGCGCCGGTCTGAGGTTCAGGGAACCCGGAAGGTTGGATGCCGGGCTTGGGTTTGCGCCGCCCGGAAGGTTCTTTTCAATCAAGGCCTGTAGCTGGGAAATCGTCAATCCGGCAGCGTGAACTGCTCCCATCCGCGCCAAAGAAATCTGACCATCGGCTCCGATCTGGTACTTGCCCGTGATCCTTCGGTCGGTCCAGATGTCCATCGTCATTGCCACTGCCACGACATCGTTCGGCTTCAGGATGTAATCGGCGTCGGGGATTTTGGCATCGTTCGACGGGGCGGGCATACGGTCAACACCCACGACAATGTTGTCTCCGTCCTGCAGCACCAGATTCTGCTCCGGGTGCGCGCCGCTCACCGCGTCGGCGTAGTTGAACGGATACTTCGTGCCGTTGCGCAGGAGATAGATATTTTCCTTCACCGCAACATCCTCGAAGCCTCCGGCCGCGACGAGTGCGTCCAGGATCGTGGTCTGTTGGAGCAACGGATACATGCCTGGCTTGGGAATCCAGCCACCCACCGCGTACCATTTATGGTCGTTGCGCAGGAGATGAACGCTGACGATCGGCTCTTTGACCCAGGTTCGGAACATCTCGGTGAGCCGCGCCTGCAACTCGGGTATTGTAAGGCCTACGGCTGGCAGGGTACCGATCAGGGCCACGGTCAGTTGTCCGTCGGGACCGATGTTGTAGTTGGCGGAAAGATTCGGGTGGTCGGGGAATGAGATTGCGACTGCGTCGCCCGGCTGCAGATGGTAGGGCGATGAGGGATCGGGCTGGGTTGGATTGAGTGGTAAGCGCGGCGCGGTCTGTTGCGCCTGGGCGAGCAATTGTGGGCCTCGGGCAGCGATCGGCGGCACCGGCGACTGAGTTTGCGGGGCTTCGAATACGATCGACGATTGGGCCGGGATCGCGAAGGCGAGAAGCTGGGGAGTCTTCGCGAGCAGTCCGGCGAGGCAGATCAACGTGATCGCGATTACGCCGAAGGGGGCAGACAGCAGCGTGGTGTGGCGGTCGCGGGTTCCGTTCAGGAGGAGATCCACGCGTCGGGAGAGGTGGGAGCGGCTATCGGCAACGTTGGCCGTTGCGAGCGAATTGCGCACGCCGCCGCAGAGGGCTACGGTGCGGGTCAGGCAATCGGCGTAAGTGCGGGCTTGTTCGTCCGATCCGGCTACGACGTCGTCGCAGGCGACTTCGCGTTCGAGGTCGAGTTGGCGGGTCAGGTAGCGGACTACCGGGTGCAAGGCGAAGAGAGCTTCGATGATGCGCTGGAGGAGCAGAGCGCAGTCGTCGTAGCGGACGAGATGGGCGGCTTCGTGGCGGGCGATTTGTTCAAGGTCTTCGGGGCTCAGTTGGTTGAAAAGTTTGGTGGGGATCAGGATGGTCGGGTTGATAGGCCCGGAGGCGGCCGGGATGGCGATGTCGTTGGAGATTGCGAGGCGCACGTGGCGCCGTGATGGGCCCATCCATTGGCGGATGTGGGCGTTCCATTCGGGCCGGGCGTTGGTGGCTCTGGCGATGCGCCGGTGCAGGGCGATGTGACTGAGGAGTAAGCGCAGCAGAAGTAGCGCGCTGGTGGCGCCCCAGAGAATCAGGATCGATTTCAGCCACGGGCTGGCGGGGATCTCGATGGGAAGCAAAGTTCGCGACGCGCTGGACACGATTCGCGCTGGTGCGGGCGGCAGATCCTGTGCGGGCGCGGTGAGGGCGAAGTTTGCGATCGGCGTCTGTGGCGTGGACGGGGCGATTTGCGTGGTGCGCCATGAGACGTACGACAAGGGCAGCACGATTGTGACGGCGAGGACGATCCACCAGATGGCGTAACGAGTGGCTGCGTTCAGCGCGCGTCGGGATACGAGGCGGAGAATCAACGCAACGATGAGGGTGAAGGCCGCGCTGAGAATTGCGTCGTTTACGATTGCGGACCAGAATGCGGTCATGACTTTGTCTCCTTTTTCGTGCCGGCGTCGATTAAGTCGCGGAGGCGCCGCATTTCCGCCGCGCCGATTTTGCGGTCTTCAAACAGGCTGGTCATGAGGAGTTCGGGCGAGCCGTCGAACAGCCTTTGCAGCAGATGGGTGATAGCGGTCTGGCGGGCTTCGTCGCGTCCGATGAGCGGCTGGTAGGTAAAGGCGCGGCCCTCTTTGGTGTGGCTGACGTAGCCTTTGGTTTCGAGGATGCGCAGGGTGGTTATGACTGTAGAGTAGGCCAGCGCGGGTTTCGATTTGAGGCCTTCGAGGACCTCGGAGACCGTGGCGGAACCTTTGTCCCAGAGGACTTCCATGAGTTTGAGTTCGGCGTCAGTGAAGTGCGGAGATTTTTTTCTGGCCATGGAAAAATTCTTTTAAAGAATTAACAGTTTCAGTTTAGGGCGG
>Ga0302319_10027287_pt1 | contig 10011 bp, 9 predicted proteins | sample Bog_T0_2_FD_203319 | JGI IMG/M metagenome (GOLD analysis project Ga0302319, IMG submission 203319) | Peat permafrost microbial communities from Stordalen Mire near Abisko, Sweden - Bog_T0_2 | ecosystem: Environmental > Terrestrial > Soil > Wetlands > Peat | place: Sweden: Abisko, Stordalen Mire...
GCGAATCGAGCAAATGCGCCTGCGCCCGCACGTTGTCCGCAATCGAAATCAGCGGAAAATCCGGCCCATAAATCTTCCCCGTTTCAGGGTCTACCGATCCAGGCCCAGTGGAGCCATAGCAGGACCCAATCAGATTCACGCAAATTACGCAATCCTGGTCGAGTTTGAGCAGCGCGCCCGGAGCGAACAACTCCGGCCACCACGCTCCCACTTGAGCCGAGCCGGAAAGCGCGTGGCACACCAGCACCGCATTGTCGTGCGCTGCATTCAGGCGGCCGTAGACCGCATAGTGCAGCGTCACGCCGGCCAGCGTTCGCCCGCAATCAAGTAGCAAGTGCTCGTCGAGGACAAAGTCGCCTTCGTAGGTGGGAACCAGAGGTCGGGCGGCTGTGAACGTGATCCCATCCGCCCCGCCGGGCTCCAAACACGATTCAGTCATTACGCTCATTGTGCCGCAAGCTGCGCGGTTTCGGGCGCACCTTCAAACGTATGTCCATTTGCAGCCTCGATTGCCTGGTCCAGATCGGCCAGAATATCGCGAATATCCTCAATCCCCACGCTCAGCCGGACCAGTTCAGGAGTCACACCGGTAGTCGCCTGCTCCTCAACAGAAAGCTGCTGGTGCGTAGTCGATGCGGGATGAATTACCAGCGACTTCGCATCGCCAATGTTAGCCACCAGCGAGAACAGTTCCAGCGAATCAATCAGCTTCTTCCCGGCCTCATAGCCGCCCTTAATCCCGAACGTAACCAGCGCACCGCGACCCTCTGGCAAGTATTTCTTAGCGCGTTCGTAATACGCGCTCGACTCAAGCCCCGGGTAATTTACCCAATCAACCCCAGGATGCCGCTCAAGATGGTGAGCCACGGCCAGCGCATTGTGAGAGTGCCGCTCTAGACGCAGATGCAGTGTCTCAATTCCCTGAAGCAGCAGAAATGAATTGAATGGCGATAGCGCCGCGCCTGTGTCGCGAAGCCCCTGAATCCGCGCCTTCAGGATGAATGCAAGCGGCCCGAACGCAGCCGTGTAAGAGAGCCCATGGTAAGACGGATCAGGCTCAGTGAATTCCTTGAAGCGACCTGAAGCAGCCCAGTCAAACTTGCCCGCGTCCACAATCACGCCGCCGATGGTAGTGCCGTGCCCGCCCAGAAACTTGGTTGCGGAATTCACCACAATGTCCGCACCCCACTCAATGGGCCGCACCAGCGCCGCGGAAACCGATGTATTGTCGATCACCAGCGGCAGTCCATGCTCATGCGCAATCGTTGCGATCCTCTCAATGTCCACCACGTCAAGCTTCGGATTACCCAGCGTCTCTGTATAAATTGCGCGCGTCTTGTCATTGATCGCGGCGCGCAATCCGTCAAAGTCATCCGCGTCCACAAACCGCACAGTGATGCCCAGGCGCGGAAACGTGTAGTGAAACAGATTGTAGGTGCCGCCATAAAGCGACGTAGTAGAAATAATCTCCTCTCCCGCCGAAGCAAGCGTGGTCAGCGTCAGCGTTTCCGCCGCCTGTCCAGAGGCCGTCGCAAGCCCGGCCGCTCCACCTTCAAGCGCAGCCACACGCTTCTCAAACACATCGGTGGTGGGGTTCATAATGCGCGTATAAATGTTCCCGAATTCCTTCAGACCAAACAGCCGCCCAGCGTGGTCAGCATCCTGAAACAGGTACGACGTGGTCTGGTAAATGGGCACGGCGCGCGCACCCGTGGCGGGGTCGGGCGACTGGCCCGCGTGGACGGCATTGGTGGCAAAACGAAACTGCTTCGGCTCTGACATGATCCTCTCCCTCAATTCCATGTTTTTCGATTGATTAATAGCCGCCTGTGAACTCCTTAATAAACGGCAAAAACGGCCCGTGTCCTTTTGGACCCGGGCCGCCTGATTTTCAAGATTCGGTTGCGTCTAGCGCATTCGCGTCTCAAAAGCCTCACGGACAGGGCCGCACCACCGACACATACACATCGGCATGACCGCAATCCCGTGAATCGTTGAGTTCCGCATCAAGGGCAGTATCCGCCTACGCGGGCCTTCAAGTCAAATAAACCTCCGGAAACATCTTTGCTTTCCGATAGCCGACAATCCGTCCGGGGCGCATAATGAGGATGCTTCTGATTAAGCGCCTCGTCCTGCACTACGTGGCGATTGAGTTCGACCAGGACTGCATCAATGAGAGCCCGGATCGCAAGTTCACCGAACGCCTTGCAACGAAGCGTCTTACGACGAGCTAGTTTACTGGTACAGTAATCACAAACTCCCCAGTTGGCAGTTGGGGCGATCATGACAAAGAGGAGATTGCAGTGCGGTTCCGGCCTCACAACTCATTGCTCGCGGTTCTCCCTCTCGCGGGGGCCCTCTGCAGTTGCGGGAGCAGCTCCACCACAACGCAAGTCACGACACCTCCGCCTCCGCCGGCCGCAGCCCTTGGCGGCTCCGATTATGGCTGGTATCAGCTCGATTCCCCCTGCATCCGCGAGCCTTATGGCGTGGTCTACAACTACGACACCGCAACCGCGACCATCAACACCCAGCTCCAGCAAATGTACGCGAATGGCCAGCGCCGCTTGCGCATCCCCATCTATTTCGCCCGTGGCATCAACACCGGCACCATCATGGATTCAACCGGGGGCAACCTATCGCCGCGCTTCCGCGGAAACCTCACCAATTTCCTCGCCGCCATCAAAGCAGCCGGCTTTGTGGAGATCGAAGTCAGCTTCAATCCGCAGAGCAACAATCAGCCCATCAACTGGAGCACCTTCAGCAGCGACTACTACAACGAGAATTGGACGCTCATTCAAAATCTGCGCCCCATCATCGCCGCGGCCGGAATCCCCTACCACTTCGATCTGCTCAACGAAGGCATCCCGCCGCTGTCCTCCCCGGGATACGCCCCGCTGCTCCAATACGACCAGATGCTGTGGAATGACTACGTCGCCGCCTACGGCAGCAGCGACACCATCGGCTTCTCCATCATCGCCGACGCGGCCCATGCCAACAGTGTCAGCCAAGTCTACGCAAAAAGCGCCTACGGCAACCCCGGCGCACCGCCAATCTTTGACGTCCACATTTACGACGAGACCGGGACCAGCTTCGCCACTGCCTACAGCTCACTTACGTCGCAGGGATACAAGGGCGTCGACTGGATCATCGGCGAGGCGTACTACAACGATGCGGCCGAGGCGGCGTCTCTGCGCCAGCAGATCACCAGCACCGGACAAACCGTCCTCTTCCTGACGCAGTGGCCCCTCACATCAGGCCCAAGTTGCAGCCCAGACGTGAATGTGGCTCCCCCGGTGAACTTCGCCAACTACCAAGCCAAGGCATTCTGAGAAGTGTGCAACGGCTCGCTCCGCCATCTCTCTTAAATCGACGGCTGCGAACCTGCAGACGCCGTCACATGCTCCACAGACCAGCCCGTTTCCCCTTTAGCCAGGTTGGCCGTCGCGGTCCGCGGTGCGCTCCAAATGCCGACTGACGGGAATGCCGTCCGCATCTCCTCAGTCTTCGCCCAGTCCGGCAGATTCACTGCAAATTGATAACTCACCGAAAAAGTGTTTCCGCTCGACTGAACAGGGGTGTAGTTATCCACCGAGGTCACCTTCGGCGATCCAAAACAGAAGTTTCCATAGCCCGGCTCCGTCGGCTCAGGCGTCCACGCAGCTCGGCCCTGGGCAGACAGATCATAATCGTTCACCTGCTTTGACCCCAGCAGGAAACGCTTCTTTTCTTCCGGGGTGCGCGTCAGCAGAGCAGCATCGGTCAATGCGTCAAAGCCCTTGGTCTGTTCGTCGTTGTTTGTATCAGCCTGCGCGGGAAACTTCATCGAGGTAGGAAACAGGCAAACTGGCTGCCCGACAAGGTAATTGTCCAGCGCACTCTTGAAATCACCCTTGTCCACCATGTTTGTGTTTGAGTGGCACCCTGTTACAAATGCCACGGCCAGTGCCGGCATTGCGAATATTCTCCAACTCCGCATCATCATCCCCATGCAAAACTTGGATGCAGAATTCAAGTCTTGAGCATCTTGACTTGCTTAGACGAGTTACGACTGAAATGAACAGTTGTTGGAGATCGAGCCGTGCGCTGACTCGCTGACTTGCTATCGCGGCGAAGCCGCTGCTAACTTGCTGAATTTGTCTGACCGGATTTCTTGTTCATAGGGAACTGAGCGGAGTCGAAAGACCTGCTTCTTGTAAATTCCAGAGAAAGGCGGGAAAGCACAAGCCCCAACAAACCCATTAATCATGAGGCCTCATAACGCCATAGCCTCGGCAAAAACCCAGGAGCGCCTGCGACAGGATCGCTCTGCGGAAATGGCAGTGCTTTCATGCGATTCTGCGCCGCATCGTCCGGGGCTGAGCGGCAAATGTCAAAGTGCTGATCCGGAGGGTAAGCGCCCACCACAAGAAAATCAGAGCTCGCCGTGATGCGGCAATGTCCCGTGCCCGCCGGCAAAACAGCAATATCTCCCGCGTTCACCGTCACAGTGCTTCCCCCAATCCCGCCCAGAACAAGAGTTGCTTTCCCTGCGGCAAACCCCAGCACTTCGTGCGCAGTGGAGTGGTAATGGTGAAAACTGTACACACCGTTGCGCCACTGCGGCGGCCAGCCGTTGCGCAGAAACAGCTTTTCGAAATGCGCCGCAGGGTCCTTGCCCCGCGCAGAAACCGCGCCACGATAGATAAGCACTGGCAGGTGAGGATTATTCGGCATCCATCCGTTTCGCGAGAGTTGCTGAATCTCCGGCTCGCTCGCCGACTCGCCCGCCCCACCGGTTGCGCGTTCGAAGGCATTCGCATCCGACACCGGAGTGAGGCCAATCGCGGTCAACATCTGGTTAAATTGCCTGATACTTAATTCCATCCATGACACCTGCTGATCGTTAGATGAATGGATGCCAGCTAAGTTGCATCAACCACCCGCAAGAGAACAGCCGCAACCCAGGCCTTCGAGTCCAAATCGGGATCAGGAAGCCGCCGGCTTTTCCGCCTCGATCGGCTCAACGCGAATCTTTGCAATGCGCCGCCCATCCATTTCCGCTACCTTCAGGCGCCGCCCCTCGTACACAATGCTCTCGCCCTGTTCGGGAATGTGACCCAGCCGCATCAGCAGGAAGCCGGCCAGCGTTTCCACGCCGCCATCGCGTGGCAATGCCCATTGCATCTGGGTTTCCAGGTCGCGCAGATTCACGCCCCCATCCATCACCAGAGCGCCAGACGCCGTGGTCAAAACGGGCAGCGTAGGCGAATCGAACTCATCGTCCAATTCCCCAGTCAATTGTTCAATGGCGTCCTCGGCGGTAACCAACCCAACCGTCGATCCATATTCGTCAACCACGATAGCCAGATGCCGTCGCCGCTGTTGAAAGTCGCGGATCAGGTCCAGCACCGACTTCGTTTCCGGCACCACCAGCACGTCGCGCATCACCTGGATCAGTTTCAGCTCAACAAAGGACGATCCCGCAGACCGCGCCGGGCGAAAGTGCATCAGCCGGCTCAGGTCCTTGGAATAGACCACCCCGACAATGTGCTCCGGCCCGCGCGTTTCGTCGTAAACCGGCACGCGCGAATGTTTCCGATCAATCACCTTGGCACTCGCCTCTTCCACCAGCATGTTCGATGGCAGCGAAAAGATTCTCTGCCGCGGAGTCATAATCTCGCGAATTGAAACTTCATCCAACTCCAGCGCGCGATGAATCAGCGTCTCCTGAAATTTAGGCAGCAGCCCCATGCGCCGTGCCGCCGTAGCAATCAGCTTCAGTTCTTCAGGCGAGTGAACCTGCGCCCGCTCCGACATGGGAATATCGAACCCATGCAGAATCACGGCAGCCGAGCTTTTCAGCAGGCGCACGGCAGGTCGCGCGATAGTCATAAAGATCAGCATCGGCGGCGCAACCGCGACGGCCAAAGCCTCCGCACGCCGCAACGCAAGCGACTTGGGAACAAGCTCGCCAATAACAACATGAAAGTAAGTGATCAGACAGAAGCCAAGCACGACCGCAACCACATGTGCGTAAAAGACCGCAAGCGGATGACTCAGAGGCAGCAGGCCGAACCATCCCAGCACAATGTTGGCCGCCAGCGGTTCGCCGATCCACCCCAGAGCCAGCGAGCACAGCGTCACCCCAAGCTGCACAGCAGGCAGAAAGTCGTCGAGATCCTGTTGCAGCGTCCGCACGGCACGTGCCCCCGGAACGCCCGCGGCAAGTAGTTGCTCAATCCGTGTGTCGCGGATAGAAACCAGCGCGAACTCCGCGGCCACAAAGAATGCGTTCGCCAAAATCAGCATGGCGACAGCGACAAATTGGAGCAGCGGCAGACCGTTCATCCCGTTCTGGAGAATAGCATTCTGCCGACTCGGAACGATGCTTTCACAACGCTTCAGGCGCGAATCGCAAGATGAAAAAAACCGGAGCTAAGCAACTCCGGCGCGTCCAAAGCGTCGATAGCCAGTTGCGGCTCTTCGGAACTGAAGTAGTACACCTCGCGCGAGTGGCTCCCGGCAACAACGCATGAACCAATCCCCGTAAACACAATCTCGATCTTCGTCCCGGGCGGCAGGGCCGCAGGTGGAGCCGGCAGTGGGGACTCCACTCGCTTCGGTCTGCTTTCCTCGCCCTCGCTGCCACAGCAGCACATACCGATCTGTCTCCTCAGTTCACTCCACGTCGCAATGCATTAGACGTGCATACACACAATAACGTCAAATTCAGACGTTTTCCTCTGTTTTTTCGCTTTGACCTTGCTTCCGGTACCCCCGGGAACCGCTGCCCCGCCGCTTGCGTATCAAGGTGCGTATCAAGTTGTGTGGCAAGAATGCACCGTTCCTTGCGCCGGGCAGCGTTGACGGCGAAAAACTCAGGCCGTCTCACACCCAAGTTCCGCTTGCTCGAAAACTGGTTCAACCTGTAAGCAAAACGGCTTTCTTAATTCTTCGGAGGTTTCTGGTGGCTGCAGCACGCAAGAGCAAAAAATTCTGGATCTGGATAAGCGCAATTGTCGTGGTAGTTTTGGCAGTCGCGGGGCTCGGCCTCATGCGCCTGGCAAAGGGTTCCACCATCGATACCAACCGCCTGGCCAAAGTCACCCGTGGCGACGTTGCACGCTCCGTCGTGGCCACCGGCCAGATTCAGCCCATCACCAAGGTCGAAGTCAAAAGCAAAGCCTCCGGCATTGTGGAAAAGCTCTATGTCGACATCAATAACGTCGTCAAGAAAGGCCAGCCGCTGGCACAACTCGACCAGATGGAGATCCAGGCGCAAGTGGCCGCGCAAAAAGCGCAGCTTGCTTCCGCCGAGGCCAATGTAGGCACCTACGAGGCAAACATCGAGCAGGACAAGGTGAACGCGGCCGCACCCGATCTCCCCATGTACAAGACCACCCTCGATCGCAACACGGAAATGTTAAAGGACGGCATCGTCAGCCACCAGGCCTACGACGATGCCAACAAGGATTACCTAGCCGCCCTCACCCGCCGCGACAGCTCAAGGGCGCAGATCGGTGTCGACAATGCCAAGTTGCGGCAAGCCCGCGCGCTCGTACAGCAGAGTCAGGCAAGCCTCCTTCAGCTTGAGGAGCAGCTTAGCTACACCACCATCGTTGCGCCCATGGACGGAGTCATCCTGTCGCGCGACGTCGAGATCGGCGATGCAGTCAGCTCCATCCTCGTGCTCGGTTCCACCGCCACCCTCGTCATGACCGAAGGCGATGTAAATGAAGTCTACGTCGATGGCAAGGTCGACGAAGCCGACATAGCGCACGTCTACATGGGTCAGCCCGCACGCATTAAAGTCGAGAGCTTTCGCGATCGCGTGTTCAACGGCAAGGTCACCAAAATTGCTCCCATGGGCGTAGAAAAAGACAACGTCACCACCTTCGAAGTCCGCGTTTCAATCAACAACCCCAATGGGGAGTTGAAGGCCCTGATGACCGCCAACGCCGAAATCCTCCTCGATGAACATAAAGGCGTACTAACCGTCCCAGAAAACGCAGTAGTGTATGACAACCAGAAGAACGCATCCGTCATGATCCCCGACAAGAATCAGAAGGACGGCCAGCGAAAAGTTCCCGTCACAGTCGGCCTTTCCAATGGCTCGGTCACCGAAGTTCTCAGCGGGCTGAAAGAAGGCGACCAGGTCGTTCTACAGCAGTAAAAATCCGAAGGCGAGAATCGGGTCGCAAACTGTTCGCAGCCGTACATCTCTGTTCGAAATCGGACAGATTCATCCGGCGCAAATTCAATGCCATACCCCGATCCGCTGAATTCATTGGGATTTGCACGATTCAGCCAATGGCCCTCAATGTGCATCTCCAACGGTGAAGCAACACGCATTCCGCGAGAGGACCGTCCTCCCGCACGTTCCAGACCCAATCACTGAAGCGAGGCAAACCATGAAGCATCACCTCCTGGCAACAGCAATCCTTGCACTGGCCATTCCAGCACTGGCCTCTGAAGCAACCTTCGACCGCACCCTCACTGTAAGCGGCAAAGTGGAGCTTTCGGTGTCCACCGGTTCGGGCAACGTCCACATCACGCCCGGAACTGACAATCGCGTCCACGTCATCGGCAAGGTTCGCTCCACCTGGGGCGACAGCGACGAGCGCGTTCGCCAAATCGCCGCCAATCCCCCCATTGAGCAAGCCGGCAACATCATCCACATTGGCAAGCACCACGACGGCGACAACGACTGGATGCACCACGTCAGCATCGACTACGAGATTCAAGCGCCGGCCAATTCCTTCCTCGAAGCCTCTTCCGGCTCGGGCAATGTCACTGACGACGGTGTAGGAGAAAACTCCAAGCTCAACACCGGATCGGGCAACATCCACGCCACCGGACTGCACGGCGGCTTTACCGTCGGCACGGGCTCCGGCAACATCTACGCGGACACCACCAGCTCCGGCGACGTCAAGGCTGAAACCGGCTCCGGCAACATTGAGTTGCGCAACCTCCACGGAGGACTCAAAGCCACCACCGGCTCGGGCGACATCAAGGTTGCAGGTGCGCCCACTGAAGGCTGGCATCTCGAAACAGGCTCCGGCAAGGTTGAGCTCTGGGTGGGCGACGCCCCGCTCACGCTCGACGCCTCCTCCGGTTCCGGCGGCATCCACACCGACCGCGAAATGCTGACCCAGGGTTCAATGAATGCGCACCATGTCACAGGCAAGTTAAACGGTGGCGGCCCCACGGTACGCATCGAAACCGGCTCCGGCGAAATCCGCATTCACTAAATTGTTCAGACCGGTGCTACAGCCGGCTAAGCGGTGCATTCACAGGCGGGGCTGCAAGCTCCTGGAAAAGCCTCGCCTGTCTTTTTTCCCGCCGCACTCAAGCACAGTGCAATAAAGTAGATCAAGTGCGAACCCCCTCCTCATTCTGGCTTCTCCTCGTCGCCATCCTCTGCTGCTTCCCGCCCCTATTCGCAGCGCCAGCCGCGCCCAAACCCGTCATCGTCGCCTATGTCTTCCCGCAAAACGCGCTAATTCATGACGGCGATATTGCGGCGCAAAAGGTCACGCGCATCAACTACGCATTCGCCAACATAAAGAACGGCCGCATCGTCAATGGCTTTGAAAATGACGATCAGAACCTGGCCGCGCTAGTCGGGCTCAAGAAGCAGAACCCGTCCCTCACTGTGCTGGTCTCAGTAGGTGGATGGCTCTGGTCGGGCGCATTCACTGACATGGCATTGACCCAATCAAGCCGCGCCGCGTTCATTGCCAGCGTGGTTGAATTTGTCGATCACCATCAGCTCGACGGCCTCGACATCGACTGGGAATACCCCGGCCTCGCCGGGTCCACTCAGCACTTCCGCTCCGAAGACAAGCAGACCTACACGCTCCTGCTCAAAGAACTCCGCGTGCGCTTCAATGAGCTGGAAAAGCAGCTTCATCGCCCCCTCTACCTCACCATTGCCACCGGTGCATCCCCCGAGTTTCTGACGCATACCGAGATGAACAAGGTGCAGCAATATGTCGACACAATCAACCTGATGGCCTACGACTATTA
>Ga0302319_10027288_pt1 | contig 10011 bp, 9 predicted proteins | sample Bog_T0_2_FD_203319 | JGI IMG/M metagenome (GOLD analysis project Ga0302319, IMG submission 203319) | Peat permafrost microbial communities from Stordalen Mire near Abisko, Sweden - Bog_T0_2 | ecosystem: Environmental > Terrestrial > Soil > Wetlands > Peat | place: Sweden: Abisko, Stordalen Mire...
TCGTATTGTTCGGTGAAAGCCATCCAAGTCTATTCTACGGATTCCCCACTGTACGCGCTGAACAACGATAGATCAGCGCAACAACAATCTCATCCACACACAAATCCGTCATCCTGAGCGGAGCAGGTTGCGCTCTTTGCAACCTGCTCCGCTCAGGATGACTGCATCGTTCAGGGCATGAAAGTAAATGAACCAGGCCCTCACGCCGCCCTTAGTTCGAGGATGATGGCGGCGCCGTTCGGCTCGAGGTTCACGGCCAGGGCGCGGCCGTTATTGTCGCGAAGGATGGTGGCGCAGAGGCTCAGGCCCAGGCCGGCGGCCTCGCCTTCGGTCTGCGTGGAGGCATACGGGTCAAAGGCGCGCTCGGGATTCGGAAAGCCGTATCCGGAATGTCCCACCAGAATCTGCACCACGTTGCCCTCGCTGGCCGCCTCCAGCCGGATGGTTCTGGGCTCGACGGAATCGGGTGCGGGACTCTCCACCGCGTCCATGGCAAACTGCAGACAATGCCGCACCGCCTGGCGCAACTGGAGGGCGCTGCACAGCACCTGCGGCAGTCCAGGGGCAATGCTCAGCCGGCAGGCGATGGAGCGGCGCAGGAACTCGGCGCGATGCAGTTCTTCCATTTCAGAAAGCAGTTCTGAGACCGAAACTGCTGCCGGCTGGTCGCCGTAGGGCCGCGAGATGGGCGTCAGGCTCTCAAGAGCGGCACGCATTTTCCGCGACTCCGCCAGGATGGACTGCACTGCCTTGCGGTCCTGAGAGCTGAGGGATGAGGCCTCTTCGAGGAGCGAGGCATAACCGAGAATCACCGTCAGCGGATTGTTCAACTGCTGGGAGACATTACCCGCCAGTTGCCCCACATGAGCCAATTTCTCTGAATCGATAAGTTTTTCAAACATCATGGTCTGGCTGCGGGCAGCCTGCAGACGGGCCACGAGCAATTCGATCGGCAACAGGTCGTCGGCGCGGAGCGGATCGGGTGCATGGGCCGCTGATTTGTCCCGCACAGGCCTCATGCCGGCCAGCAGCAACACGCCTTCAACTGAGGCGCGGCTGACCATGGGGACGGCCAGGGCGGAGGTGAACCGCAGGCCCTTGAGGTCGTCGCCGGGCCCGAGCCAGGGGGTGAGATCGAGTTTTACGGTTTGGCTTTGCTCGATAGCGGGCGGCGCGGTTCCTGGGGCCAGAAAGCCGGCAATCGGAATCCGGACGGCCAAACCCGCGAGCGCCTTGGCGGTGGCCGCGTTAAGGCCGGCGGCGCCGGCCAGCCGGTACCGTCCGGAGCTGTGCAGCAGCAGCGCGGCCTGGCCAAACCGGCTATGCGCCACCACCATTTCGCAGATGCTGTCTCCCTGGTTGTCAAAATCCTCCACGTGGCGGCGGCCAAGGATCAGCCTTGTATAAGCTTCGAGCTCCCGCCGCGCGCGGTGCTCGCGCTCCTGGCCGGCCTTGTTGATGGCCAGCTCATCTTCCAGGGTGAGCACAATCATTCCCAGCGCGGCCACCACTTTGCCCATCACGGCCAACCGGATGAGATTGAGTTCCAGGTCCGGATGGTGGGGAAAGGCGGGAAAGACCGGCAAAGCGGAGAGCGCCCAGGCCACCAACCCGAGCACGGTGAGCGCCACACCAGGCGAGAATCGCCGGAAAATGAACACTACGAACAGCGTGGTCACGAGCAGGTTGGCGCACTGAATCAAGCTTAGCGCCCAGGGCACTCCCAGGGTGAAGCAGCCCCATAACGCCAGGCTGCCAAGGAGCGCGCAGGTAGAAACCGCCAGCCATCGCGGCATGTCGTAGTTCCTGGCGCCCCACAACAGGCTGACGCAAAGGCTGATGACGCCCAGGGAGGGAAAGACAAGAAACAGTGGGCCTGTGGGCGCAATTCCTCGAAACACGCCAAAAAACAGAATTGAACAGACGACGAGGGGAAGGGTATAGGGAATGACGTACAGAACCCGGAACGGTCCGGCGCGAAACCGCAGCGGGGACAAGGAGGCGAGAAACAGGGCGGAACTGACCTGGATCGAAGTTTGACCGGCGGCCGTCAGCCAGGGATAGGACTGATTCGCGACGCCCCACCAGCCGAGCGTGTAGAGACACAGCATCGCAATCAGAGAAAAGAGGAAGCCCAGGAACCAGAGCAGGGTGCGCGCGTCGCGGAAGCGCAGATACAGGTGCCCGAATGCGGGCAGCAGAAGCGCCGTGAGAATCACCGCTGGAGCATGGTAGTAGTCGGGCATGAAGGCCGTGAATCTCCTTCCGTCGATTCGGCGGGAATTTCAGATGGCTCGGCGCGCACAGAGGCAGACCCCTCACACCGTACGAGACCGGCTTCAGACGCGCCCAAGCCGCGGCACGGTTGAAACGCCGCGGCAGACGATGCCGAGCCTAGATTCTGAATTCTCCCCAAGAGACTGTATATGCGTCTAAAGTTGCAGAGGGTGCAGGAAACCTGGACGACAAGCCGAGGCGCGGCTCGGGGACCGTTCGCGATGACTGCGAGAGGGAGACATAAGACGGTGCGGATTCGATGCTGGATGGTATGGATGTTTGCCGCGGCGTGGGCGCTGACGGCCGCGGCCCAGAACAAGGACTCTTTTACGCCCATGCCGCTCGATTCCGGTTTCGGGCGCATGGATTTGTCTGAGCCTTCCATCCCGGCCGACCAGATCGTCAAGAGCTTTGCCGCCAAGGAAACCGAGTTCCAGGAGGCTCTTAACCACTACACTTACCGGCGCGTTGCCCGTGTCCAGACCGTCGACGACGACAACAAGGTGGATGGCGAGTGGTACGAGGTGGACGATGTGATCTTTGACCCCACCGGCGCGCGCACGGAAAAGGTGGTTTACGCTCCGGCCAGCAGTTTGACGCGCGTCATGATGTCGCCGTCAGACCTTCAGGACATCTCGCACGGCTACCCTTTTGTTTTGACCACCGCGGATCTGCCGAAGTACGACATCAAGTACATCGGCAAGCAAAAAGTGGACGACGTGGATTGTTACGTCTTCGACGTGAGCCCCAAAGTGATTGAAAAGCACAAACGCTATCTCGACGGGCGGATCTGGGTGGATGCGACCGATATGCAAATCGTGGTGACCAACGGCCGCATGGTCCCCGACGACACTCGCAAGAACAACGAGGACCTGCATCCGCCGTTCATGACCTGGCGCCAGCAGGTGGACGGGCACTACTGGTTTCCGGTGTATACCAAGGGCGAGGGCGTTCTGCACTTCTCAAGCGGTTACGGCTATATGGGCCAGGACGTACACATCCGGGACATCGTCAAATACACGGATTACAAGCGTTTCGGCTCGACCACGACCATCATTTACAACGGCCAGGATATTTCGAAGCCCGGCCAGCAGCCCGGGGCGCAACCCAGCCAGCCGCCGGCACAGCAACCGCCGCCGAAGTGAAGAGTGAGGCCGGGGGCCTTGCTCAGTAGGCGATTTGCAGCACCTGAAAACTCCCCTTCACCGAGGTTTGTTCGAGGGTGCCGATCCCTCCCGGATGACTGAGATCGACTCCGTGGTAATCGGTGACGAGGTACACCGCTCCCGTTTGCGGATTCACCGCCAGGGTGCTGGCCCGCTGGCGCGTGGGCAGCGTCTGAATCACCGCGTAGGTGTCGGTGACGTCCTGACGAATAATCGTCATGCTTCCTTCGGCGCCGCCATTGGCGGTGAAGATGAGCCCGTGCTCCTGGTCGTAGCCGACCGCATCCACGCCCGGCCCGATGGGAAGGGTGGTGACTTTCTCGCCGTTTCCGGCGTTGACCACCACCAGTTCCCGGTTGTTGCAGGCGGCAAAGACGCGCATATGGGCGCTGTCGATGGCCAGGCTGGCTGGATCAGCGCACTCCGGGCTGAGGCTGAAGGTGCGCAGGTGAGCTTCGCCGGCGCTCGGAACGTGCCCTCCCGACCAGTCGAGCGTGACCCAGGGAGGAGCCGCCTTCGCCGTTCCCGGCCCCGTTCCCGGCCCATTTCCCGCCCCCGACACTTCCGTCACGGAGGCACTCGAGCTTTCAGTCGCTGGGACTGGCGCGCCCTCCGGCTGCACGTGGAGGAGCGCGGCCACCACCTGGGCGTCGAAGCGGAAGATCTGGTTGCGGTCAGTCACGCTGACATAGACCTGGTTGTTTTCGTCCTCCACGGCAAAACCCAGCGTGCCGGTAAGGATAATCTCTCCGACCACGGTTTGCGATTGCGTATCGATGACCGTAACGAAGGATTGGATGCCATGCTCGGCAGGCGGTTCTTCGCGGGCGCCAGGGCGTCTGCGGCCGGCGGGCGCGGCCACTTCTTCGGCAGGCGGATTGGCGCGCACCACAAACAGCAGCCTGGTGAGCGGATCGAACACCATCGAGCGCGGATTAGGCCCGGTGTCGATCTCCACCACTTTTTTGAGTGTTTGCCGGTCGAAGACGGTGACCTTGCCGCGCGGGCCGTCGCTGATGTAACCGTGTTCTCCGGTATCGTCCAGCGCAACCTGGCGGGCTTCGTCGAATCCGGTGATCTCGCCTGCGAGCGTGCCGGCATCCACGTCCTCCACCTGAACTGAGATGCCATGGGCGATGTAGAGCCGGTCTGACTGGGGGTCCATGGTGAGATATTCCCAGTTGCCGGTGCCCCCGATGTACCAGGTGTTTTTGATGAAGAAGGGGTGACTGGGCAGATCAGTGGCCTGCGGAACCTGCTGCGCAGGCAACCCGGCACACACCAGCAGCCAAAAAAGCAGGGCTCTCCGCATCGGGCACTCTTCCTTGCCGGTCAAGACGCGCTTTTGCACCGATTTGCTCGCCGGCTGAAGATTATCGCACGTAATCCGGCAGAACAAATCAGGCAGAGACGATCCTATACCTAAATTCGCACCAGTTCCCGCTGAATTTTGCCGGTAACCCAGGCCTTCCCCGGCGCGGTGAGCATATCGATCTCGCTGCGCACGCCGAACTCCGGCAGATAAATGCCCGGCTCGACCGAGAAGCACGTGTGGGGCAGAATGCGGCGCTGGTCGTGGGTTTCAAGATTGTCGAGGTGCGCGCCGGAGCCGTGCAGTTCCTGCGCGATGTTGTGGCCGGTGCGATGGGTAAAGAATTCGCCGAAGCCGGCGGCGCGGATGACGTTGCGGGCCGCGTCGTCGGCCTCAAAGCCGCAAATGGGCCGGCCGGCGGCGAATGCGCTCTCGACCAGGGCGATGGCCGCATCGCGCCCATTGCGCACCGTCTCGAAGACGAGCTGCTCGCGCGGGGACGGCTCGCGGCCCACCACGCCGGTCCAGGTGATGTCATAGAAGATGGTGCCGGGCGAGTCCACGCGCCCCCAGATGTCGATCAGCACGAAGTCGCCCTCGCGGATGGGGGCGGAACGCTCGGCGGTGGGCTCGTAGTGGGAGTCGGAGCTGTTGGCATTGACGCTGACGTTGGGGCCGTTGTCCCAGACCAGGCCTTCGCGCCGCATGGCCTCGCTGAGCCAGAGCACCATGTCGAATTCGGTGAGCGCACCCGCGTTGCCGCTGGATGGGCGCAGGCGGCGGCCCATCTCCTTCCAACCCTCGGCGAGCAAGGCGTCGATGGCGCGCTGCGCTACGGCGTGGCTCGCAATCTGCTCCGCGCTGAGGACGGCTTCAAACTGGCTTACCAGGTCGGCGGAGCTGACAATCTCCTTGCCCAGGCCGCGCAGGAATTCGACCGTGCCGGCGTCGACCATGGAGACGTACATGATGTCGTTGTTGGGCGAGTACTGCATGGCCAGGCGGCGCGCGCCGGCGAGCATGGTTTCGAGGCCGGCGTGCAGCTCCTGCCAGCTCGAATACTGGGCTTTGGCGCCCGGCAACACGTCGAGGCGGCCCTGCTCGATGCGGTGGACCAGCTTGCGCGGCTCGCCGGTGGCGGGAACGAAGTAGTACCAGCGGCGGGTGATGTGGGCTTTCTCGTCGAGGCCCAGAATGCGCGCGGCAATGGGATCGCGATGGTGATGGTCGTAAAAAAGCCAGCCGTCCACGCCGGCTTCGCGGAGAGCCGACTGGATTGCGTCTAGTTTCATGAAGAGATTGTAGCTGCCGGAGTTCAGCTGTCAGCTTTTAGCTGCGGGAGTTCAGCTTCTGGCTTTGGACAATCTCGCTGTGGCTGCTCACTTGATTCTCGATCGGTCCTTCCTGGTATGTCTTGGAATCAGCGATTTTTGGACAAGAGCCGAGTTTCGCCGCATTCTTGTGGGGCTGCCGGGAGTGCAAGAAGGGGTACTTCCGGATAGCCGACGATCCGCCCGGAATCCAAGAAGGGCGGCGGGCGACGTAGCCGGCGTGGGCGCGGAGGCCGCAGTAGAGGAGAACGATGAGTACGAGTGCGGCCATCGTCAAGCCGAGCGCGAGATGGAGCAGACGATGATGGAGCGCGCGCAAAGAGGCAGAGGGTGGGTCGGGCGGATCAAAGGTCAGTCCGTAGACTACTGCTTCTACCCGAACATTAGCTGCAGCCAGTGCCTCAAGGTCCTCGGCTTCATCCGAGCCAAGTTCTTCTTCGCCGTCAGCGTGTCCGGATGCTCCTCACCCAGCAGACGGCAGCGAGTCTCCAGCACTTGTTCCTCAAGCTTCCGTGCCCGCGACCGATCACCCTGCGAGTACAGCGTCAGGGCGAGATTGCTCATTGCCCACAAACTGCTCGCATGCTCCTCGCCAAGCAGACGAAGTCGAGTCGCCAGCACCTGCTCCTGAAGCTTCCGCGCTCGCGACCGATCACCCAGCGCGTATAGCGTCGCGGCCAGATTGCTCATTGCCGTCAAGCTGCTTGGATGCTCCTCGCCAAGCAGACGAACACATGCCTCAAGCGCCCGTTCCTGAAGTTCCCGCGCTCCCACCAGATCCCTCTGCGAGCAGAGCGTTCCGGCGAGACTTGTCATCGCTGTCAGCGTGTCCGGATGCTCCTCACCCAGCAGACGGCGGCGAGTCTCCAGCACTTGTTCCTGGAGCTTGCGCGTTGCGACCAAGTCGCCGAGGCCCTTCAGCGTCGCAGCGAGATTGTTCATCGCCGTCAGTGTGTGAGAATGTTCCTCGCCCTGCACACGACGACTTTCCTCCAGCACTTGTTCTTGAAGTTCCCTCGCTCCTTTCAGATCACACTGCAAATACAGCGTAGCGGCGAGATTGCTCATCGCCGTCAGTGTCTGGGGATGTTCCTCGCCCTGCACACGACGACTCTCCTCCAGTTCGTGTTCTTGAAGTTCCCGCGCTCCCGCCAGATTGCCCTGCTCGCCAAGCACCACAGCGAGATCGCTTGCCGCCCTCAGAGTGTCCGGATGTTCCTCACCTAACAAACGACGGCGCGTCGCTAGTACCTGCTCCTGAAGCTTTCTTGCTCCCGCCCAATCACCTTGCCTATACAGCGTCCGGGCCAGTCCGGCCATCGCTGTCAGAGTGTCTGGATGCTCCTCGCCAAGCAGATGACGGTGGCTCTCCAGCGTCTCCTCCTGAAGCTTCCGTGCGGAGGCGAACTCTCTTTGCACGGAGTCGTGTTTTTCCGAAGTGACGGCCATAGCAGGGTCGATACCGTATGCTACCGCTACCCAGACCCCTTTGGCCAACGCTGCGCGGCGCAGCCTCGCGTGGATCCATAGGTCGTGACTTCCCAAATGGAAATTCACGACACGTACGACTTGCTTGCGAGGGCTCATAAGTGCTGGGGGTTCCGCTGCACACCGTTGCCGCGAAGAGTCTTCGCACACCTCTGAATGCGAAGAAACGGATCCCAAGTGCCTGTTCCGGGCGGATTACCGGCCACTCGTCTCCAACCCGTTTTCAGGATTGGGAAAGCATCGTAATCGGGTGAGCGACCGCCAATCCTGCAATTGCTTTACAGCGCCGCCAGCGCCTCGGTCTGGGTGGCGAACAAATCCGCGTACTTGGTGATGCCCACCATGGTGAAGACCTTGGTGAAGTGGGGCGAAAGGCCAAAGGCATAAACCTTCTGGCCGGAATTCGCGGCCTCGATCAGCATTTGAATGACCAGGGCAATCCCGCTTGAGTTGATGTAGTCCACCTTGGAGAAATCCAGCAGGACCAGCTTGTTGGTGGCTTTGGGCAAGCCCTGATAGGTACCCAGAACGGCGTCCTTCGAAGTGCTGGCGATATCGCCCTCAAAGCGGAGGACGGCTACCGGATGCCCGGCGGGGGAAGTAACCTGGTCTACACGCGACTTGGTTTCGCTCTGCACGATCAATTGCCTCCGATTTTCGTTCGTTCAATATCAGGAGCCTAATCACTATCTTTATCCAGCCGGATGACCAGCCGGCCATAACTGCTCTTGCCATCCGTGCCGGAAACCCACTCCGCCTCGTCCACCAGCGCCTGGATGAGGAACATACCCATGCCGCGCGGATCTTCTTCGCCATGCATTTTGCGGTCGATGTCGGGTTTGGCGGGCTGGTCTTTCATGCCCTTGCCGTCGTCGATCACTTTCACTTCCAGCGAGTTCTCGCCGGCGGAAAGGACGACGCCTACCGACAGTTTTTCGTTGAGCCGGTTGCCGTGCTCGATGGCGTTGATGCAGGCCTCGGCAACGGCGGTTTTAAGGTCCTCGATGCGGTCTTCGCGGAAGCCCATCAGCTTGGCCACGGCGGATGCCGTGCTCATGGCGACTTTCTCAAATCCCATGCGCGAGGGCAAGCGAACCTCGACCGAGGTTGGTTTCGATGGGCTCATGCCGGCATCTCCGTCGCGTCTGTAACGCGGCATAGGGCCAGTGCGGTCATGTCGTCTCCCTGCGGGCCGCCGGCTGAAAATTCGTCGAGGGCGGTCCACAATGCATCGAGAATATCATCGGCCTTCGGTGAGGAGCACGTAGAAAATTCATGTAAAAGCCTTTCCGGGCCAAACTCCTCATCCCCCCTGAAGACCTCGGTAAGGCCGTCCGTGTAAAAAAGGAGGCGTGCGCCGGGCTTGAAACTGCTCCGTTCGCTCACATATTCCATGCCCGGCAAGAGCCCCAGGGGGGTTCCTGCCGCGTCAAACTGGCGAGGTTCGGCGCCGGGCAGGAGCAGGAATCCGGGATTGTGGCCGGCGTTGACCACCTCAATTTCGCCCGACCCTGGGTGCAGCCGCATGAAGATGGCGGTCACATACCTGCGCCGGGCCTCTTCGCCCTCGGTCCAGTGGTGCTGGTTCATGCGCGTCGCCAGTTCTTCGAGCGGCAGGCCGGTTACGGCCATGCCCCGGAATGCGGCCCGGAAGCTGACGGCCATGATGGCGGAAGCGAGGCCTTTGCCGGCCACGTCGGCAACGGCTATGAGCAGGCTTCCGTCGGGCTGCTCGACGATATCAAGATAGTCTCCACCCACTTCGTAGCAGGTAACGGAGCGGAAGGCCACCGAGTAGCCGGGAATCTGGGGCAGGCGTTGCGGCAGCAGCGATCGCTGAATGGCCCGGGCGGCATCCAGATCCTGTTGCAGGCGCGCGAATTCCAGGTTGCGCTTGTGATTGCGGGCGTTTTCGAGGGCTACGGCCGCTTGCAGCGACAGTCCTTCAATAAAATCCGCCTCGTAGAGGGTGAGAGCGCGCCCCTCGGGCGTGGCGATTACCAGTTCCGTCATCCGGCGGCCGGCGCGGTCGTCGAGCGGATAGCTGGATAGCGTCGGATCGGCTGCGCCGGAAGCAATCTCATCGCCATAGACAAGGCTCTCGGAAGGAAATGCCGCACCGGCCATCTCCAGCTCCCGCACCACGATGCGCAGCACCTGCTCCAGCACTTCCTTTTCGTGGGTAGTCGAGTGGACCTGGCGCGAAGCCTCAAGCAGCGCCTGCAACCGCGCCACCTGCTGCTGCAGGTCGATGGTCTCGCCATTGCCGGGTAGCTGAATTCCAGCCGCCATTCATCTGTCTCCGTGGAATTTCACTCTACCATGGCGGACGCGAGACCAGCATTTTTCCTGGATTGTGGATTGGAAATAGACATAAACTTTTTGCGTGGAGGTGATTATGGCTCATTGGAAGCGCGCCGTATTGCTCGGACTCCTC
>Ga0302319_10027289_pt1 | contig 10010 bp, 8 predicted proteins | sample Bog_T0_2_FD_203319 | JGI IMG/M metagenome (GOLD analysis project Ga0302319, IMG submission 203319) | Peat permafrost microbial communities from Stordalen Mire near Abisko, Sweden - Bog_T0_2 | ecosystem: Environmental > Terrestrial > Soil > Wetlands > Peat | place: Sweden: Abisko, Stordalen Mire...
CTGCCCATCGGCCTGCCCGCCACACTTTCCACCACCTGGGTCGTGATTGGCTTTGGCGTTTCCTGCGGGATCGGCCTGCTTTTCGGCATTTATCCAGCATGGAAGGCCTCAAACCTTGACCCGATCGAGGCGCTCAGGTACGAATGATGCGTTGAAGGATGCCGCCAGTGGCGATAGGGCAGACGCGCGAATCCGTCAAGATGGCTCTGGATACGTTGAGGGCCAACAAGCTGCGCTCGGGGTTGACGATTCTGGGCATCGTGATTGGCGTCTCCACGGTGATTACAATCTCTTCAGTCATAACCGGGTTGAACAACCGCGTGGCTGAATTTGCCGACTCGCTGGGATCGAATGTCTTCTGGATCTACCATATTCCGCTGATAGGGATCGGCAGGCCCACCACCGAGATGCTTACGCGCAAAAAACTTACCGCCGACGATGCAACGGCGCTGCGTGCTCTGCCGCACGTGATTGCCACCTATGCTGACTTCCACTACTCAGAGGGATTCAGTTTGGGCCAGGTGAGCGTGAAGTACCAGGGGCGCAAGGTGGCGGGCGCGCTTCTGACGGGGGTTACTTCACAATACCTGGATGTGACGAATGGCACCCTGCAAACGGGCCGCATGTTTACTGAAGGCGAGGACGAGCGCCATGCGCATGTATGCGTGCTGGGGCACGACAGCGCGGAGCAGCTGTTTCAAAACGGTGAGAACCCCATCGGCAAGGAGGTGAGTGTCGCCAGCGGGCTGTACACGGTGGTCGGCGTCTTCGACAAGCAAAAGCAACCCTTTGGAAGCGGCAAGAACCCGCGGGACAACTCCATCACCTTTCCCTATGGGACATTCCACAACCTGCACCCGGAGGTGAAGGAGGTAGGGGTTGCGGTGAAGTATGACGACTCGAAGAATAAATCGCTTGTGGAGGAAGAGATCCGGGAGACGCTGCGCATTCGCCGCAGGGTGAAGGTGGAAGCGGAAGATAACTTCGAGATCTTCGGCCCGGACGCGATCTACAAGCTTTGGGGCAATATTACCGGCGGCCTGGTAGCGTTTATGATCGCCGTCTCGAGCGTGGGGCTGATGGTTGGCGGCGTGGGTGTGATGAACATCATGCTGGTCTCAGTGACTGAGCGCACCCGCGAAATCGGTGTCCGCAAGGCGCTTGGCGCTACCAAACGCACCATCCTCACGCAATTCACCACGGAGGCAATCACGCTATGCGCCGTGGGAGGCATTATTGGCGTACTGGCTGGAGCGGTGCTGACCTGGATCGTCTATTTCCTGCCAATTGGCCTGCCGGCGGCACTTTCCACCACGTGGGTCCTGATCGGTTTTGGCGTTTCGTGCGGCATTGGATTGATTTTCGGAATCTACCCGGCCTGGAAAGCTTCAAACCTTGACCCCATTGAAGCGCTAAGATACGAGTAGGTTGCCTATGCGGCGCGGCGTACAGCTGCCAGTCCGGGCAACGAAAGCGGAATCATGCAATTTATTGAGGCTTTCAAACTCGCGCTTCAGTCGTTGTGGGCCAATAAGCTGCGCTCCATCCTGACGCTGCTTGGCGTGGTGATTGGAGTTGCGTCGGTCATCACGGTTGTGACATTGACCAACGGCGCCAAGCAATTTGTGACTTCGAAAATCAATACCTATGGCGCCAGCGTGGTGACGATCAGCAGGATGCCGCAGACGTTCATTACTCTGGACGAGTATCTTTCGTTCCAGAAGAGAAAGAACGTGACCATCGACGACTTCAGGGCGATTGTTTCCGATTGCAAATCGTGCGTGTCAGTCGGCGGACAGCGCAACACAACTGGCAAGGTTGTGTACCAGACCAAGTCCACCACAGACACGAACATTCGCGGGTGGACGTGGACGATGCCCCCGATATCGAATCTCAATATCGACGAAGGCCGGTCGTTCACAGAGGTCGAGGACGAGCATAGTACGCACGTGGCGATTGTGGGCTATGACGTGGTTGACAATGTGCTGGGCGCCGGCGATCCGCTGGGCAAGGAGATTCGGGTAGACGGAACTCCCTATACGGTGATTGGCGTTGGCGAACGCCAGGGCAAGATGCTGGGCATGAGCATGGATAACTGGGTGGCCGTACCTCTCACCGCATTTCTCCATGCGTACGGTGCTCACGACAGTATGTCCATCTATGTGAATGCGGGCGGAGGCGGCGATGTGATGGACGCGGTTTCCGACGAGTTGCGCACCATTATGCGGGCGCGCCGTCACCTGGCGCCGGGCGACCCGGACGCATTCTCGATCGATACGAGTGCCACATTTGGCAATTTGCTGGGCAAAATGCTGAATAACTTCGGCGCCGTCGTGGTGGCCATTGCGGGGATATCCCTGGTGATCGGCGGCATCGTGATTATGAACATCATGCTGGTCTCCGTCACGGAGCGGACGCGGGAGATTGGAGTGCGCAAGGCGCTGGGGGCGCGCCGGAAAGACATCCTGCTGCAGTTCCTCATTGAATCCGCAACCATGTCTTTGGCGGGCGGTTTCATCGGCGTGATTGCAGGCATTACCGTGGCAAAAACCATTACTCTGATTATCGCGTTCCCCTCGGAAGTGGAACTCTGGTCCGTCCTGATCAGTTTGTTTGTGGCTACCGCGGTGGGACTGTTCTTCGGTGTTTACCCGGCGTCGAAGGCCGCGCAGCTCGACCCGATTACCGCACTGAGAGCGGAGTTGTGAGAACAGATGACAGGTTACAGATGACAGATGACAGGTGACAGGCTATGCGGGAAAGCGAAAACGCAAAAATATGGAGCGGAGGCGGGTCCCGAGGTCGTGGGCGAGCAACTCGCAATCAGCGTTTAGCTGTTAACTGTCATCTGTAACCTGTCAGCTCAAAGCTTTTCAAAGGGAGTGAACTTATGATTCAGTCATTCCGGGATTTGCAAATCTGGCAAAAGTCGATGCAGCTCGCCGTTTCGGTGTATCGTCTAACGGATGAATTCCCGCGCGAAGAACGTTACGGCCTCACCAGTCAAATCAAGCGCTCCGCGGTGTCCATACCTAGCAACATCGCCGAGGGACAGGGAAGGCTGAACCTGGGTGAATTCAGGCAGTTTCTTGGAATAGCTCGTGGTTCGAATAGCGAATTGCAGACGCAGTTGGCAATCGCCCGCACACTTGGTTTTGGAAATGCCGAATCGCTGCACGACGCGGAAGGCTTGTCGCACGAAGTTGGAAAGATGATTTTCGCATTCATGGGGTCTCTCAAGAGCTAGCTCGCTGGAACTCCGTAACTGTCACTTGTAACCTGCAATCTGTGTGGTGCTGTAACCATGAGGCTCGGCGACTCAAAAGAATCGGTAAGGATGGCGCTCGAGACGCTGCGCAAGAACAAACTGCGCTCCGGGCTTACCATTCTCGGCATATCGATTGGAATTTCCACCGTGATTCTTATCTCCTCCGCCATCAATGGACTTAATACCAATATCGATACATTCGTAAAATCGCTGGGCACCAATGATCTGTGGGTCTTCCACTTCGAGCCCTTCGGCAAGCGCCCCACCACGGAGGAGCTCAATCGCAAGAAGCTGACTTATGAAGACGGGATTGCCATGCGCAGCCTGCCCTTTGTGGTTGCCGTCGATCCGGGCCTTACCTATCAGAATTTTCAGACGGGCCTGGGCAGTGTGTCGGTAAAGGCCGGGACCCACAAGATTTCGAACACGATTCTGAATGGCGACACTACTCAAGTGAAAGAAGTGCAGGATATTCACTTACTGGAAGGCCGCATGTGGACCGATGCGGAAGAAGAGCGCCGCGCGAACGTGGCCATGCTGGGACATGATGCCGCCGAAGATCTGTTTCCAGACGGGTCGCCCATCGGTAAAGATATTGATTGTGAGGGCGAAATCTTTACCGTAATAGGGGTCCTCGATGTGCAGCCGCAGCCCTTTGGAAGCGGGCGCAACACGCAGGACAACGCGGTTTACTTTCCGCTGGAGACCTTTCGAAAAATCCATCCGGAGATCCTCGACTTCTGGATCACCGTGAAATATGACGACCCGGCTCACAAGGCCGTGGTCACCGAAGAAATTCGCGAGCTTATGCGTGTTCGCCGCAATGTTCGCCTGCAACAGGACGATAACTTCGCCATCTTCAGCCCGGATTCTCTCACGCGCTTGTGGAATCAGTTGACGGGCGGGCTGTTTCTGTTCATGGTCGCCGTTTCTTCAGTGGGACTGATGGTGGGCGGCGTTGGCGTGATGAACATCATGCTTGTGTCGGTTACAGAGCGCACCCGTGAAATTGGAATCCGCAAGGCCATTGGCGCAACCAAGAAGAACATTCTTCTCCAGTTCACGCTGGAAGCCGTAACACTGTGCATGGTTGGCGGCTTCATCGGCATCCTGGGCGGAGCGATCTTCACACTGATTTTGCACTACGCGGTCAGTTTTCTTCATGCCGCTCTTTCGCTCACCTGGGTGTTGATCGCCTTTGCGGTTTCCTTCGCGATTGGCCTGGTTTTCGGCATTTATCCAGCCTGGAAAGCTGCAGCCATGGACCCGATCGAAGCGCTTCGCTACGAATAGCACCGTGCGGTTTCGATCTCGAGCGGCCTCAAAATGCCTGCTGACGAGGACGAGGGGGAGGGATCTCCTTCCGCGTCAGGGTGACAATCCCTGCCACTTCTCATCAGACATTTGGATTCAAGGGAACAATTGTCTTCTCTGCGGCGTAGATTGAGATTGACGCGGCCGATTGCGAACTACGTCGCGCCGGTGATTGCAAAGGAGAATCCTGTGCGAAAGATCGTAAACGTTGCCGGCCTGGTTACAGTGCTTTGCCTCGCGGTGCCTGGTAGTTTTGGCAAGACCCCTCCACCCCCCAAAACCGGCCAGGGCACAATCGTGATTGTCTTCAAGGACGGCCACCGGCAGAGCTTCAATCTTTCCGATATTCTGCGCGTTGAGTTTCCCGGAACTGCCGACGCGGCCTCTAGTGCTGGGGCCAACTCAGCTTATTTGCCGCGAGGTCATTTCCTGGGGAAATGGGAAGTTGGCGACGGCAGCGGAAATAACTTTTTCATCACTCTGCAGGAGAGTGGCGACGCTATGCGGTCGCTCGGCAACGTGCACGGCAAGTGGGTTTATGTCGACGGCGAAGCGCGTGTTACCTGGGATGACGGCGCGCAGGATGCGATCAGCAAGGTCGGCTCGAGGTACCAGAAGCGCGCCTTTTCCGCGGGCAAATCGTTCAACGATACGCCCGACAACGTAACCGGAGCCCAAAACACGACTCCTCATCCCATCTAAGAATACTTACGCTGGCGCAAGGGCAGAGTTTGCTGATCGGTGGTCCTCGCTGAGAACCGGGATCGGTCAGGTTTGATCTGTCGACTGGCAGCCGGCCGTCCGCTAAACTCAAAGCAATAATGCCGCACATTCTGGCCCAATCCGTGGAGATGATCACCACGTTGCTGGCTGTGGCGGGCATGGGCTACTTTCTGGCCGCCATGCTGGCCGCACGGGTGTACCTTGCTGCCCGGCGCGCCCCCCTGCCGGCCTTTGCGCCGGGTGTCAGCATTCTCAAGTCGCTCAAGGGCCTCGATCCCGGCATGATCGAAGCCTTCCGAAGCCACTGTGCCCAGTCGTATGCAGGAGAATTTGAGCTGCTCTTTGGGGTTTCCTCGCTGTCCGACCCTGCTGTAGCCGCTGTTGAGCAGCTCAGGCAGGAGTTTCCGTTTCATTCCATTCAGCTTTTCGAGTGTCCCGCGCGCCTGGGAACCAACGGCAAAGTGAGCGTGCTGGCTGAACTGGTTTGCCACGCCCGCCACGATTTCCTGCTCATCAACGACTCAGACATCGCCGTCTCCTCCCGTTACCTGGAGCGCGTGATGGCGCAGTTTGGCCCTCCGCCCAACCAGTTACCTAGGCCGCCCAAGGAAGTAGGCCTGGTGACTGCGCTTTATCGGGGCCGTGCTCACACCACACTGCCCTCGCGGCTTGAGGCACTGGGCATTGCCACCGACTTTCAGGCCGGCGTAGTTCTCTCGAAAATGATTGAGGGCGGGTTACATTACGGCCTCGGTTCCACGCTTGCCGTAAGCCGCGATGCCCTGGAAAAAATAGGCGGCCTGGGGCCGCTGGCCGATTACCTGGCCGACGACTACGAGCTGGGCGCCCGCGTTGACCGGGCCGGCTACCGCGTTGCGCTGAGTGCCGAGGTGGTGGAGACGGCCATCCCTGCCTATAGATGGCGCGCCTTCATCGATCACCAATTGCGCTGGGCCCGCACTGTCCGCGATGCCCGACCCTGGGGCTATGCGGGACTGCTGTTCACGCACGGGCTGGCGTGGGCGATGGCGAATGTGCTGGCAAGCGGCCTGAGTCCACTGAGCCTGTGGCTCCTGGGACTGAGCTTTTTCCTGCGCCTGGCTCTCGCCATGACGGTTGGCGCGGAAGTGCTGGGCGACCACCAGGTGCTTCCCAGCTTGTGGCTGCTGCCGTTTCGCGACCTTGTGGCGATGGGTGTGTGGGTAGCCGGTTTTGCCGGAAACACCATTGTGTGGCGCGGCGAGCGCTTCGTGCTCAAAGAGGGAAAGCTGAAAAGAGCGAGCGATTCGGCAAGTTAGTGCGCGGAAGCGGTTGCCTCATCGCACTGCTCCACTGACGACTACCCCAATGATGACCGGCTGGCCTCATCGGCGATAAGGGTGTTATTGTCAGTCCCAAATGCCGCTTGCGACCACCTCCGAAACAGGCGTCCCGATGCAGGGCCCGACGGCCACGCTCATTTACGACGACTGGTATCCTGCGCTGCGGACCGAAACGCTGCGAGCCGGCAAGCTGGCCACGGCCATGCTGCTGGATATCCCGCTGGTTCTGGGACGCCGTACTGACGGGCGTGTTTTTGCGATGCGGGATAGCTGCCCTCATCGCGGCATCCCGCTAAGCTACGGGTGGTTTGACGGCGAGCGGGTAACCTGCCGGTACCACGGATGGGAGTTTGAGCCCTGCAGCGGCCGATGTGCGCTGATCCCTTCGCTCAGCAGCCATGATCACCTGGATGCAACGCGCATCTTCGCAACGGCGTTTCCCTGTGAAGAGCGAGACGGCCACGCCTGGGTCTTTGTTTCCGGATCAGGATCGGGGCGCAAAGGCGGAAGCGGGGAACGCGCGGTGCCGGAGCTCGCCAAATTCGGGCCACGCTACCGAACCGCCTTTCTGACTGCTGAACTGCCCTGCAACGTCGATCACGGCATCATCGGCCTGATGGACCCGGCGCATGGCCCATTTGTGCACCAGGCGTGGTGGTGGCGGTCCCATGCCAGCATCCGCGAGAAGACTAAGCGGTTCGAGCCCATTCCCGATGGCTTTCGCATGAGCGCCCACGCCCCGAGTGGAAACTCCGCGCCTTACAAGCTGCTCGGCGTTTACGGGCAGCCGATCGAGACCACCATTGACTTTGTGTTGCCGAATCGCCGCACTGAGGTCATTCGCTGCGGAGACAAGTGGTTTTCCAGCCTGACCACGGTGACTCCGGTGACTGCCTCTACTTGCCGCATCGATGTTGTCGCGGCGTGGAACGTCTTCTACCATGTGCCGTTTGTCACGCCGATCGCCAAGTTTTTTGGAGCCAAGTTCGTGCGCCAGGATCAGGTCACGATGATTCAGCAGGCTGAAGGGCTTCGGCACAATCCCAGCCTGATGCTCATCGACGACGCCGACAAGCCGGCCAAGTGGTACTTCGCGCTGAAGCAGGCGCGGCTCGAAACCCCCGTCGGCGCCACGCCAAAACATCCTATGGACGGGCCCGTGGACCTGCACTGGCGCAGCTGATGCGCCGTGGAATATGGAAAGACCGATGGCGGGCGGTTGGCTTTTGCGGGCTCCCACCCAGCGACCACCCCAGCGACGAAGACCTGTGGCTGGGGACCCCGGGGCGCAATGAAGCTGCGTGATGGACGGGCGCGCCAGTTTGGGATGGACTCCCTGCCACTTTGGGATGGATTTGACGCCGCCAGTGCGTGTTAACAGGCCCCGAGATTCAGGACCGCAGATTGGCATAGTTGGCTGGGCGCGTGCTCGCGGGGACGAGTGCTCGCGGTTGCAGGATGAGATAATCGAAGCGAACGCTCAAAAACAGGAATTCGATCCGGCGTCCACTTCCACAGCTGATTTCAGATTGATAGGCCTGGCATGCGACGCCGCAGCAAAATTGGCGGGACAGTGGAGTTATGGTCCGATGATCGGCGCAACAGCTGGGACACTTCGGACGCCAAGTAAATACATAAAATCGTTCCTCGGTTATTCGCTCTTGGCGATGGTTGTGTTGCACGCGGTATTGCTTTTTCTGCTGAGATCGCACCCCATTGTTGCATCGCGGCTCGCCACCTCCGCGGCCCCGCTGCTGGCCGCGTTTTGCGGTGTTTGGCGCGCGCAAAATGTGCCGCCGCGGGAGCGGCTTCCGTGGCGATTGCTGAGCGCATCGATGGCGCTCTGGGCAATAGGGCAAGCGGTCGAGGCCCTGATGGGCCGATCCGCGCTGGCCGTCAACTTTGCGCCGGACGCAGCCGATTTCTTCAACCTGATAGCGGCTTTTCCCATGCTGCTGACCCTATCGAACACGCGCAGAACCGAATCCATTCGAAGCGTTTTCTACCTGGACAGCGCACAGACAATTCTGGCGGCGGGCCTGGTGTATGTTCTGCTCTACCGGGTGTCGGCGACGGCGACGACAGCTGCAACCGCGATGGCAAGCATCTATATTGCGGAATGCGCATTGCTTGCGGTTTCGGCAGTGGTAAGGCTGGCGACCTGGTCCACGCGCGAAGAGCGAAGACGCATCCACCTGCTGTGCAACGGGGTGTGGCTATTTCTTCCAATCCACCTGGGGATAAACTACGCTTCTGGCCACTGGGGCCTGCACGCAGGAACGGTCTTCGATCTGCTGTGGAGCGTTCCATTTGTCTATGCGGGCTGGCAGGCGTTGCACCTGCCGACAACTGAGATGCCGGAGGTGCCGCACCAAGAGCCCAGCCGCAGCCGGATGCTCATCGAGGGCCTCTGCCCGCTGCTGATCATGGCTGCCATTTTTGCGCTCGCGGCTTCGATCACCACCCAATATCCAGTGCTCGGGCTCTCGGCAGTTTTGGTGCTGCTGGTGATTCAGAGCCTGCACGCGGGGGTAGTGCAACTGAACTACGCGACGGCGCAGGGTCTGCTGCTGAAGCGCGAACGGGAACTGCAGAGTCTGAACATCAACCTCGAACAATTGTCGATGCTCGACCCGCTCACCGGCATTCCGAATCGGCGCCGTTTCGACGCGGCTCTTAATCAGGCCTGGCGGCGCGCCTTGCGCAAGCGAAAGCCGCTCGCCCTGCTGATTATCGATCTGGATTTTTTCAAGGGCGTCAACGATCTCCATGGCCACACCTACGGCGATTTGTGCCTGGTCTCGGTGGCTCGTGTGCTGGAACGGCAGGCAATGCGTCCCGACGATCTGCTGGCGCGTTATGGAGGAGATGAATTCGTTTTGCTGTTGCCTGAAACCGACGCCGTCGGAGCGAGAAAAGTCGCAGAGCGGATTCGCCACGCGATCCAAATTCTGGCCCTGGATAACAGCGCGTCTCCGTTTGGCGGAAAGCTGACGGTGACAATCGGTGTTGGACTGGCTGAGCCCAAGGCCGGCGCGGACGCCATCGCGCTGATCGATGTCGCCGATCAAGCGCTTTACCAGGCCAAGGAAATAGGCAGAAACAGAACCTGCACGCAAAGCCTCGGCCGAATCGAATCCATGAGCCAGCTATAGGGTCAGGGGCTCTCTGAACAAGTGCCATTTTCGGAGCCTGCATTCCCTCAGGGGCTATAGCCCAGTTATTTTGCAGCTCTATCGGCACGACTGAACAGCTTGGTGAAAAAGGCCAGATTTGTGACCGATTCCGCTGAAACCATCCCTCAGGGCCTAAAGGCCGTGCTGATTCTGTTGCCTGTGCGGCACGAGTAAACTCGTGCCCTTTCAAAGGACCATGAAGGTGGA